>Ga0307375_10000577_pt1 | contig 44531 bp, 53 predicted proteins | sample TR1MG_FD_202531 | JGI IMG/M metagenome (GOLD analysis project Ga0307375, IMG submission 202531) | Soil microbial communities from Risofladan, Vaasa, Finland - TR-1 | ecosystem: Environmental > Terrestrial > Soil > Coastal area > Acid sulfate soil | place: Finland: Risofladan, Vaasa | collected...
CCACCTGAGAACGCATCGGTGGTGAACATCATGATTGGCAGTCTCGGTGCCGCGTGGTTGGCCGTGATGAACTACTACTTCGGCTCTTCTTCCGGTAGCGCACGGAAGACGGACCTGCTATACAAGAGCACTCCGCAGTCGTGAGACAGCCGGAACTGAGAAGCCCAGGGCAGCCCCCTGGGCTTCTTGCTGCCTACTTCGCCACCGCCTGCCGCATCAACTCGCCACGGTTGTGCTCCCTGAAGTCCATCCAGGCATCGGCCAGGAACACGGCGTAACCGTCCGACTCACCCTTCCCCTTGGCCTTGTGGAAGGCAGTGTCCCAGCTATCCCACAGCTCCAGCTTGAGCTGCTTGAACAGGTCAGACATGATCGTATCGCGTGGGGTTGTCATGCAGCACCTCGTAGCTTGGCCATTCGTCGTATGCCGTCGAACAGGGCCTTCTGCCCGGCGTCCTTGATGTGGAGAGCGTTGGCGATCACCTCGTCGATGGTGTTCTCGGCGATGATGCGGTAGATGTAAACGTGGTCGAACGGGTTGCCAGAGCGGAACACGCGGTCATTGAACTGCTCGTAAAGTTCCAGGTTCCAGGTGAGGCTGAACCAGCATACGTGCTGTGCCTTCTCCTGCATGTTGAGCCCATGGCCCAGCGAGGCCGCGTGGGCGAATAGGATGGGCACCTCGCCACGGTTCCACCTCGCCTCCAGCTCAGTGAACTGCTTCATGTTGTAGTCACACGCGAAGGTGCCGTCCTTGAACGCCGTGCGCAGCCGGTCGAGGTCATGCTCGAACTCGTAGGCCACGAGCAGGGGCTGGCCCTGCAACTCATCCACCAGGTCGCGCAGAGCATTGACCTTCTCGCTGTGGAGGTGCTTGAACTCGCGCTTGGCTTTGGCCTTGCGCAGTCCAGAGGGCAGCAGCTCGGTGTCCAGGAACACGCCCCCGTTGGCGATCTGGTGCAGCTTCGTGCTCTTGGCGGCAGCGTTCACCGCCGTTACCGTGCGGTCGTCGAGCCCAGCGATGAAGACCTTCTCCATCGTGGCGTAGACTTCCATCGCCTCAACGGGGAGCTGGACTTGGATGTCGGTCTCGACGAGCTTCGGCATGTTGGCCAGCAGCTCACGACCCTGGCGTAGGCACAGCGGCTCGATGCGCTCGTAGACGAGGTCTGCCGCGCCCTCCTGCAGCGTCCAGTTGTAGCCGTATTTGTCGGGGTAGAAGTAGGTCTCGCGGAAGTGCGTGATGTAGCGCCCCAGCGCGTTGCCCATATCGAGCACATACATCTGCCCGAAGAGATCCATGAGCCCGTTGGCTGAAGGAGAGCCAGTCAGCCCCCACCGTCTGCCGAAGGTGTGGAGCACCTCCTTGAGCGCCTTGAAGCGCCCCGTGGTGTGGTGCTTGAACTTCGACAGCTCATCGACCACCAGCACGTCGAAGCCCAGAGCCTTCCAGCGCTTCATACCCACGCCCACGCTGAGCCGGTTGCCGCGCTTCGTCTTCGTCGTGCCGAGAAGCCAGTCCAGACCCTCCGGGTTGATGAGGTAGATGTCAGCCTCACGCTTGAGGGCCTCGTCCTTGTCAGGCCCATGCAGGATCTCGTAGGTGAGGTGGTTGAAGTCCAGCCACTTCTTGATCTCGTTGGGCCAGACCGTGTAGCACGGGCGCAGCGGAGCGATGACGAGGGCCTTGCGGATGATGCCGCGCTTCTTCAAGAACGTGAGAGCCGCGAGGGTCGCGGATGTCTTTCTAAGGCCTGGGTCAAGCAGCAGCCCAGCACAAGCGTGCTCAAGCAAGAACCTAACGGACACGAGCTGATAGTCGAGCGGCGTCCATGGCCTTGCGGATGTGGTTGAGGGCATCGTCTGCGTCATCGCACACCACCACGTCGTAGCCGAGCAGCCTGAGAATCTTGTGGTCCTGGCGCTGTAGCGGATCGGGCTTCTCGCCCACCTTCTTGAACTCGATCAGCAGGGGCCTGCCGCCCGGTATCAGGAACAGCCGATCCGGCTTGCCCCGCTGCCCCGCCCCCGCCAGCTTGTAGTTCGCCACCCCCAGCTCGCCCAGCGCTCTCGCGCAGGCCCTTCTCTCGACAGTTGATTCGAGCATGAGCAGCCCCCTCCGGTGGGCACAAGACGCAGTAGAAGTTGGACGACAGATAGCCGGGGTAGATGACGTGGTAGAACGGGGCGCCCAGCTCGATGGGCAGGCCGCACCCCTTGCAGTCGTGGCGCTCCCTGGCGCGGTAGAGTCGGCACATGCCGTAGATGGTCATGGCTGGCACACGAAAAGACGCTCGATCATCTCGTGGGATGTGCCCGACTTTCGCAGACCGTCAGTTATACGCCGATCCCATATCTTCTTAAACTCTTTCGGAGCTTGGAACTCTGAAACGAAAACTCTCGACCCACACTCGGCTTTTTTGATGCACCACTCGAAAAATGCAGCGCTATCAAAGTCGGACGCAGACCCGCACCTAGTAGTCCCCTTGTAGGGGGGATCGCAGTAAATGACGTCGGCCTTTCCGAACGGCTCATCACGATACGTGCTGTGCGCAAGCGCAACGTGGCGTAGAAGGTCAGCCTGCTTTAGAAGAGATCTGTGAGCATTGCCCGCATAGTTGCGGGTGCCAGATCGAGCATACCCACCGAAGAACTTGCCGCCGAAAGAGCAACCATACCCAATGAAGGCGCGAAGCGCGGATGGCTCGGCCAGCTTGGCCTCGGCGTATTCCTGCTCTGTAACTGAGGTGGGGGGAACCCACCCACCCTTCACGGCGTTTAGAAGCATGATGATGTTGGGGTCTAGGTCGCTACCATAGCGCGTGAAGTGTGCAAGCTCAGGTCTGCAGATGACATTAGCTGCACCCACGAAGGGCTCCCAATAGGTCTCACCACTTGAGCACGCCGCTATGATCTCGGCTATATCCTTTGCTACCGCGAACTTTCCACCGTTGTATCGCATCCAGGCTCCTCAGTATTCGCATGGTCCGTTGTTGCACTTCGAGAAGAAGCAGCCCTTAAATGTCCCGCTCTTGTTCGGTCCGCAATACCAGCCAGGCCGAGGGGCGAACACGGTGTCGTTGAGCATGGGGAACGACTCGCGCACCCACCACGACTGCATGTCGGCCAGCTCACTGCGCTCGTAGAAGTCCCGCGCCGTGGCCTCGGGTCCGATGTCGATATACCACAGCTCACACTCTACCTTGTCAACATCGGCGAACTCAGGACGGAGCATGCAGGCCATGGCGTAGAAGCTGAGCTGGCCCTTGTGGTCGTCGTAGACCTTCCCCGTCTTGTAGTCGATGACGGTCAACACCTTCTTACCGCGCACGATGCGGACGTAGAAGGCGTCGAGCTTGAGCCGCACCCACGCATCAGCGGCTTTCCAGTCCGTTACCTGCCAGCCCTCCGTGAAGGCCCACTCGTCCTCGGTGTGAACCTCGTCGCCGTTCTTCACCAGCTTGAAGAACTCCTTCTTGAACTTGATGAGCGACTCAGGCAGCCGGGCCTGCTTCTCCTTCACGAACAGCTCAGCCTCCTTGTGGATGGCATTGCCGCGATCCATGGCCGGAGAGCCAGGCTCCTTGATGTGGTCGATCTTCGAGAACTTCACCTTGCGGGGGCACTGCTTGTAATTCTTGAGCGTGCTGTAGCTCCACTGTTTGAGAAGACCGTTCATAGAGCACACGCTTTGCGCTGGGCTTCCTCGATGCGCTCTCTAGCAATCTCGAAGTAACCCTCATCCATCTCGAACCCGATGAACCGACGCCCGGTGTTAGCGCATCCTACACCAGTAGTTCCGCTGCCCATGCAGTTGTCCAGCACCGTCTCGCCCTCTTGGGTGTAGGTTCGAATCAGGTATTCCATGAGGGCTACGGGCTTTTGGGTGGGGTGGCGTCCAACCTCGCGTGCGAAGGGCTGAACGCTGCTCGGGTGCCTTGTGTCGGGGTCACGCTTGGCGGTATCTACGGACAGCGCCCCATTGATGTATTCGCCGCCAGTCCGACTGGCGTATGACCGCGACAGAACCATCGCCTTGCCAGCGGCGCTTCGCTCTTGCCGGATAGGGTGGAAGGCGGGCGCAGCCTCCGAAAAAACTAAAACCGATTCATGCTCCTTGAACGGGGCGTGTTTCAGGTTGGCGAAGTTAGACCCGCAATTCTTCTTCCAAACCCACTCATGCCGGAACATGCGCGGCTGGCTCATAACGAGCGCACTGGTAAACGGCTGGCTCGCCGTCAACACAATCGCCGCGTTCCGCTTCGCAATGCGCCTGTAGTGCGCCCACAGCGGCTCAAACGGGATCACCGTGTCCCACTTGCATGCCGTGGTGCCGTAGGGCAAGTCACACAGGATCATGTCCACTGACCCGTCTGGTATGTCCTGCATCAACTCCAGGCAATTGCCGCACCCAATGATCGCGCTGCCAACTATCATGCGAGCACCTTTCCTTTAGGGCCTACCTTGCAGATATGTACTACGTTGCCTGGCCCTACGAGTTTGTAAACTCCACCAAACTCTTTCCAGTGCAGCTCCGTTGTCCCGCAGCGGTTACAAGTAACAATCTGACACGCTACGGGAACTCTCGGCGAGCTTGGTGAAAATTTGTATTTGTCAAACTCATCAAAGTCGATCACAACACCACCCCCTCTTTGTCATAGGGCCGAAGCTCGGCCCAGTTGGTTGCGGACATCTTGCCCTCACTCAGCATCGGCACCTCGAACCCAGCCAGCTCCATAGCCTCGCGCATGATCTCCATTCCCTGCACGGCATCGCCAGCGGGCACGGCACCGAGCAGCTCATCGTGGACCTGGAGCAGCAGCCGATGGCCCTTGGGCTTCGAATTGTAGTAGCGAATCATGGCTTCTTTAGTGCAGTCTGCAGCGGAGCCCTGCACCAGCACATTGAGCATCTTATAGCTGAACTCTCTGATCTGCCCGTCGATCATCTTGGGCGGCTCACAGTGGTAGCGTCTTCCGCCCCACGTTCGCAGCGCCTGGTTGTTGGCTGCCAACTCCTTCAGCCCGTTGATCAGCTCACGCAGGCCTGGGTAGATGGACAGCACCGCGTGCTTCGCGGAACGGGCTTCCTCGGTCTCGCAACCCGCCTTCTGCGCCATGAGCGCCACGCCCATACCGTAGATCAGCCCAAAGTTGATCTGCTTGATGACCGACCGGCTGAAGTTGGCCTTGAGCATGTCGTTGATGGTGCCCATGACGGTGCGATGCACGTCCATCCACACGTTCGACTGGTAGGCCTGGAGCAGATCCCCGTCCTCGAAGTGAGCCAGGATGCGCAGCTCCTGCTGGCTGTAGTCCCGGTCGATGAGCACGTAGCCGGGCGGGGCCACGATGTAGCTGCGCACGAGGGGCAGTGGAGCGAGGTCCAAAGGGCACTTGGGCAGCGACTTGTCCTGGTGCTTCCAGATCGGCGCGAACTCCTTCGGGATGTTCTGGAAGTTGGGCGAGCTGGACATGCGCCCCGTGACTGCGCCCCGCGTTGCGGTGCCGTAATACTGCTTGAGCTGGTTCCAGCCGGTGTAGATCAGCCCACCCGAGGCCGTGGCCGTCAGCAGCCAGGGCTCCATGAAGGTTCCAAGGCAGGTGCTGAGCGAGGCTCGGTGGGCCAGGGCAGCGGCCAGGGTCGAATCTGTGATCGCCCGTGCCAGTGCAGCCTTGTCCGTCTTCCAAGCGCCTGTAGGTGTCTTGCCTAGGGCCTCTACGTCAACTTTCCCCGCAGCGACCAGGGCGTCGACCAGTGAGGCCCCGCTGTCGATGTTGAGACTCTTGATCTTCAACCTGCGCAGCACCCAGGCGTCGAGGGCTGTCAGATCCTGCTTGCCCCTGGCCACATCGGCGGTGAGCCGAGCCACATCGACGTCCACGCCCTGCCGCTCCATGTCAAGAAGGATCGGCATGAGTTGGCGCTCACGGTCGTAGGCCTCCAGCATTCCGCGCTTCTTGAGCGATGGCCAGAGCAGCTTGAACAGCTTCTCGGTGCGGATGACATCGCCGTTGGCGTAGCGACCCACCAGGTCGCCAGGAGCCTTCGAGATGAACGCGCCCCAGTTCTTCGAGGCCTTGGTCACGATGCCTTGGGCGACGAGCCAATCCTTCACGGCGTCGCGCTCCTCAGGCGGCATGCCGAGCAGGCGCGCAGCACTCTGCTTCAAGCCGTGGCTGGCAGCGTGCGGGTCGTCGAGGAAGACCATGAACATCGTGTCATGCAGGCGCTCCCATGGGAGAGGCGGCATCCCCATGTGAGTGAGTGCGCAGTCGTAGTCAAACTTTTGATGGTGCGCTAGTAAATTACGGCCCGAATCCCACGCGGCTTTTAGCGCAGCCTTGGCCTCCTCGAAAGTGCAGTTGTTTTCAGATGGATGCCCGAAGGCGTAGTAGCGTGATTTTTGGCCGCTCCACTTGATGGATACACCTGCTGGAGCTGGTGGGTAGGCTGGCCTGGATTCTATAGAAGCCGTTTCAAAATCATAGGTGATGAATGCAGGACTACCCACGACGCTGCTCCTTCATAGCTTTACGCTTCGCTCGATACTCCTCAGTGGCCCATAGCTTGGACATGGCAGAAGAGTGAGCTGCTTTTGTTTCAGCAGAATTGTGCTTGGCCCGAAGAGCTTCACCCATGGAGCCACTCCATCGCTTGCGCAAAGACTCGGACGCTTTTGGGTAAACCTTTCCAGACCTGGCCTTGCCTATGGCATCACCCCTACGAGCGTTTACGTCTGGCCTACGTTGAGAATCTGCAATCTCGGCAGCATGCTCAGCACGGTGACAAGCTCGGCACAAAGTCTCTAAGTTCCTCACGACGTTGTTGGAGATGTCTCTGTCTTTGTGGTGAACAACCAAGCTGGAGCCCAGCCCACACCTTTCACAGGCTTCTTTCACCGCATATCCGAGCTTAGCGTATCCTGGCTTACTTGGCCTTTGCTTGCGTGCGTCGGTTGGACCTAGCCGTGCGTTCAAGCTCACCTCTCTCGCGCTTAGCGCGAAGACGATTGATGCGGGAATGGATGCGGTACAGGATGCGGAGCGAGGCCTTGGCGCGAAGCGCAGCGGCAAGCACCTGCTTGGCAAAAGCCTCATCCCCCTTCAGCAGCGCTGCGTTGAGGACGGTCCAGTTCTTCAGGGCTTCGGTGGGCTTCATGCGGGCCTCGTAGATGAGGCCCTGGGCTTGTCAGACCCAGGGCCGTGGTGTGATGGTGCCTAGCTATAGCGGCGAGCAGCCTTGGGCTTGGTGCCCTTGGCAGGCTCGACCTTCGGGGCAGCCGGGGCGAAGGCGAAGGTGATGTCCTCGACGGCCTCCTGGTAGCGCTTATATACGCTGTCCATGAGGGTGTTGGGGATCTCGGCCAGGGTGTCATACTGCTGGACGAACGCGGGCAGGCCACCGGAGGGATTCTGCACGCTGCGGAGGAGTGTGAACATGCTCCACATGGGACGGCCCAGCACCTTGGCCGTGTCCGCAGTGACCTTGCTCAGCGTCTTCACGCTGGTCACGGGCACCTTGACGTAGGCCAACACGGAGGTGTCGATCTGCTCGGGCTTGGTGAAGGCCTCGAACTTGCCGTTGGCCTGCATCGTGCCCGCCTGGATGACGGCGAGGCGACGGGTGTTCTGGCAGGCCTTGCCCTTGCCCTGCTTGGCCGATGAGAACTGATTGAACGGGCAGGTGGCGCAGTCGTCGTGCGCCCGAGCCGTGCAGTCCTTGTGCGGTGCTAGCTCGGCGCGACCGTCCCAGGTGTCCACCCCGACGACATTGCCCTCGGCGTCGAAGCGGCCCAGGGCGTAGCAGTCGGGCGGCGCGGGGTTGTTGGGGTCGTAGCTGCCTGCGTAGTAGAGGTTCGCCGGGATCTGATCGAGGATGATGATGGGCGCACCCTGGGCCAGCACCGCGCCCTGGAACTTGAGTTGCCCGTTGGTGTTGAAGAAGGGTCGGGCGACGGCGTTCGCCTCGACCTTCGCGGCGACGACAGCCGACTCGGCCATCCTCGCTTCCCAGGTGTTAACTTGCATCTTCGGTGCGGTCTTCGCCATGAGGGGTCTCCGTGGCATGTGAGGTGGTTGAAAGATCCCAGCGCCAGACGACCCAGCGCTGGGGAAGTGTTAACTCGTGGGCGGCTCGTCAGGAAGTCCTGCGAGATGGGCGATGTGATCGGGGTCGATCAGAGGGTCCACTTCACGTAGAAGGCCTGTGATGATCTTCGCTGAAGTCGGTTCATCTACGAGATGGATTGGGTTTGAGAATTCAACCGAGTGCATGAGCCGTGCGATCACAGCCGCCAGATCAGGCAAGGGAATTCGGTAGCCTCGCTGGTAGAACTTGAGCACGCGCAGCATCGAACCACCGGCCTCCTCAATTCGGGTTGGTGAGCGGTATACCAGGCGCTTGGCTGCGAGGTCAGCGTAGAAGTCAGGATCACAGCACGAGCACCATACCTCTCCGTTCCACCAGATAGCGGAGCGCGCAATGGTGAAGTCGAAAGAGTCAATGGCCGCTTCCGGTGTGTCGAAGGTCCAGCGATGCACGAACTGCGCAGGAATGGGCTTCAGCTTGACGGTGTAGGCATTGTCAGATTGGTGGATCTTCGTGTCACCGCAGGCCTTGGAAAGTTCCAGCGCAGCAGCAGCAGCAACGTCTTTCGACGGGGTCATAATGTCGATGTCGGATACCTGCTCATTGGCCACACAGGCTCGAATGAAGCCACCAGCCACGAACAGCGCACTGGGCCTTGACTTGACAAGTTCGCGCACATGAAACGGAAGCCTACGCACGCAGAAGAGAAGGTCATGAATAGATAGTTCGGGCATGTTTGAATCTCCGTGAGGGTAGTTGCTGGGGAAGGTTCCACGCTGCAAGGCCGTCACCTACAACCGCGCTCCGTAGAAGTGCTAGACCTTGTTCAGCGAGACCTTGGCGCGGGGGAAGGCGATGATGCCGGGCACCTTCTTGCCGTCGTCCCACAGGTCTTTGATGTGCGCGCTCTTCAGCGCCTTGGTGAAGATGTCCCAGTCCCCCGTCTTGCGGACGTAGGCCTGGGTCTTGCTGATGTCCTCGATCTGAGGCACGTCCTCGATGAGAATGGTGGCTCGGGCCTGCTTGCCCGACACGCCCGTAGCGTCGTCCTTGGGCAGCTCGTTGATGAGCCGGGCCTCGATCTCGATGCGCTCCTCGTCCAGATCCTTGACCTTCTTGGCCAGGTCCGACTTGAGGTTCTTGATGATGTAGAGGCGGTCAGCGCAGGCTGCCAGCGTCTTGGGGGTTGCCATGAGGGGTCTCCGTGAGATGGGTATGCTACCACGTCGTTAGGGCAGCAACCAGTTATTTGATGCCGAGCTGCAGCTCAACGGCTGCGAGGGTTGGGGCGAAGTAGGCCACGATGCCGAGCAGCACCGCGAGCAGGGCGATGGTGTTGATGATACGAGCACGCTTGTCGACGGGGTTCATCGCATCGACTCCGCAGCATCGGTGAAGTCGCGGTCCTCGCCATCGGCATACTGCCGCAGCGGAGCGTCGTCCTCGGCGTAGACCACCTGGCCGCGCTCGAACGTGGGCTCGCCCTTGGTATTGCGCGTGTGGCTGCGCTGGCCCTTGCGGACGCGGAACCCTGCGTCGTTCCACTGCTGAAGTGTGAGAGCTTTCATGTGGGGTCTCCGTGATGGGTGGCCAGGTCTCTGGCGCTGAGTAGAAGCTACAACCACCGAAGTGACGATGCAACTATTTATTTTCAGCCAAGCACGAGCGCTGCAACTGCCAGCAAACAGGACAGTAGCCCAACCACTACGACCGCAGACAGCAGGTCTCGCAACCATGTTACGGGCTCCTTGGCGAGCAGTTGTGCGAGCCAGATCAGCACCACACCGACCATGCAACTCAGAACGACGAGCATCAACTTAGCGGCTAGAGACATGGCTGCTCCTGGACAGTTACGGACGGTCGGGGTGGTCGCCGTGGTCATCCATGGCGAGGTCGGGAAAGCGGCGGTCCAAGGCTTCGACCTCGGCAACCGCGATGGCGGCAAGCTGGATCAGGCGGCGGCGCCCTTTGCTGATGGAGCCCATGCAGAGCATCCTTCGAGCCCAGCCGTTGTAATCCGCGATGATTTCGTGCCAGTCGAGCGGGTTGTTCTTGTCGTCCCGCTCAACGCCCCACTTTGAGTTCTGGCGATGCCGCTCTGCCTGCACTTCTAGGAGCACCGGGTTGGTGGTTTCAAGCGGGTAAGGGTAGAAGCCTGTTTCGCTCACGGTTTCCCCTTTCGTGGGAGGGTCGTGCAGATGGACATCAGCCTTTCGGCTGGGCTTGGTTGAGGTTGTAGGCGGCAGTCAGCCCTGGGTGTGCCTTGACCTCGCTTCCCCGGATGAACTCCATGCGGTAGCCATCGGGATAGTGCGCTCGGAACTCTTCGTGGCGGTCCTCACGGGTTCCTTCAAGGATTCCGAGGTCGGCTGGCATGTATGCTTCGGATGAGCAGGTGTGCCCACCTAGTCCTGTCCCGTCCTGGGCAAGCAGGACAGCCTGCATCCACCCGTGGTTGCCGCCATTGTTGAACCCGTAGATCACGGGCAGTTCATCAACAGGCTTTCCGTGTGGATTGAAAACTGCGGTTCGCCTGCCTTCGTAGGTGTGAATATGCTGGGCTTCGTAGAGTGCTTCAGCGGCTCGGGTGGTCACAGGGTCCTCCTTTCGAGGGTTGTGCAGATGGATAGTTACGGTTCGGGGTTGGTTCCAACAAACTCGACTTCGGTGAACTTGTCTCCAGACCAGCGGTAAACGATTCCATCGTTAACGCAGAACACGATGCCGCCTTCAATTTCAAAGAAGTAGGGTGTCGGGGTGGAAGTGATATAACCCGTGTCGATCATGGTTCCTCCAGATGGGCATCAGCGGTGAATGAAAAACTTGATGCCATCGGTGGCGGTCAAGGTGGACGCGATGCCCAGGGTTGTGAATATTCGGTCTATCCAGTCGATCTGGTGGATCTCTGCCTGATTCTCGGGTTCGAAGAGCAGGGTGGGCTTCTCGTCGCCAATGGATTCAACGCGGAATTTCATGTGCCCTCCTTCGGCGGGGTGATCTTGGACAAAATCAATCAAGGTTGAGGGCGCGGCGCACCACGGCTTCGCGCATTTCGGGTTCGATGCCACCCAGGAAGAACTGAGAGCCGTTGAGGATAGCGTTGACACAGGCTTCTTCGGTCTGTTTCTTCTGGTTCTTGGCGGTTATCTCACATTGCATTTCCATCTCGGTATCGTGGAAGTTCTGGAGCGCCTTGTATTCGGTCACACGCGCTTCCAGTTCCGTGATTTGAGCCCTGTATGTATCGAGCGCGTCCTTGCACTTCGCCCACACAGCTTCGTGAGCGGTAATTGTGGCTTCCAGGTTGATGACCATTGCGCGGAGGGCTTCGTTTTCCTCATGGGTGCAGATCAGGCACGGCTCCAGGTAGGGGTAGCCGTGTTTCTTGCAGGGCGTTCCGACTCCCATTGGCATGGTGGTCCTTTCTGGACAGCTACAGCCGATGGGACTGGCAGTAGCGAATGATGGTTAAGCAAAGGTCGCAGTTGATAGGATCTTCTGTTGGCCTGCCCTGCTCTTCGCCAATCCAGTCGGTGGTCCCGCACAGGGTCACATTCCCAGAGAGGCCATCGGCTGCGGCGTGAACATCGCCCTGGTTCGGGTCATAGATGCGCTCGAATTCAGGCTTCGCCATGTCGGGCTCCTGGGCAGGAGCGGCATCGCCGCTAGGTTGATGGGTCTGATTTCGGAAGATCCGCAGACGCTTGGCGGGCCTTACCCCCGTGCCGCATCAGCCACTCGCGGGCAGTCTGCTCGTGTGTCTGGTGGCCGTTGGCCGCCTCGCCTGCGATGGACCGAAAGAACACCAGCGCGTCGGTGTAGGCACCCTCCAGCCGTTTACGCTCAGCTTCGAGGCTGAGGAGCTTCAACCCGACGGGCTGGCGCAGCACCCGCTGATGGGCCTCCACAGCCTCCAGGGGACGCTCTACGAGCCCGCCGAGCAGATCACCCAGCGAACGGTGTGCTGCGTCACGCACGCCCAACGGGGCATAGCCGAGCGCCACTTGCAGGTCCTCCATGGCTTGATCGGAGATGGTCGACATTGGGTAGCTCCTCGACAGAGATGATGCGGATGTCAGCATAGGCGTCCCACAGCTTCAGGATGGCCTGATCTCGGGTCTCAGCGGTGCGGACCGCTGCGATGCGCATGAGCTTGCCGCTCTCGCCCTTCGCACGCCCGGAGAAGATGATCTTGAACTCAGCCACGTCGGTTACTCCACGGAAGGGCATCGAGCTGCTTCTGCAGCAGGTGCTTGGGCATGTAGTAGGCGAGTCCGCAGGCACTGAGCCGACGGGCCTCGTAGCGGTCGCACATGAGGCCGTAGATGGCCAGCGCGTAGAAGATGGCGACGAGCAGGACGATGATGTAGACGGCGGTCATCGGCGCACCCGTCCGCAGCAAGGGCACTTCACGCGCAACCTGAGGACATTCGCACAGCGGAGGTGTGCTAGCTTGCGCATGTCCTCTGCGGGGCCGATGACCCACTTGGCTGGGACACTCACCCACGGCAAGCCCGGTTTCGTGATGTCGTACCCGAAGTAGCCTTTTAGTTTCACCGCAACCAACAAGGGGGCTCTACCTCTAGCCCACTCATACGCATCCTGTGGTGTTTGGAACTCAGACCAGGGGATCATAGCTCTTCTCCTCTACCCGCAGCGCGGGCAGGTAAGTTGGATGGACGACCACCCAACGGTGCGTGTGATCTTCTTCGCGCCACCACACTCAGGGCAGGGCCTGTGCAGGGCGATGTGCAGCGCGTCGTTGTAGTGTGCCCGCAGCTCGTCGAACTCGGCAGCGTCACCCCCAAGGTCGGGGTGAAGCAGGCGTGCCTTGTCACGGAACGCCTGCTTCACCTCGTCCGAGGTCGCTGAGGGCATGAGGCCCAGGGCGGCGAAAGGGCAGGTCACTTCAGACCTGTCTTGACGCGCTCGATCTTCTGCTCGGCCTCGTGGAGGGCCGTGGTGAGCCTGGCCACCTCTTTTTCAAGGCGCACCTCAAGCGCGCCAGGAAACCTAGACTCCTCCAGCATAGTAACTCGGTTAAGCAACTCGAACATCTGCTCGCCAAGATCCTTGCCCATGAACATGGCGCGCATATCAGCCCCGCACTTATAGCACTTTTGCATCACAGCCCCCTCACTTGGTCGAGCACGTCGAAGTAGCCTGCGCCGTCCACAGCGTTGTCGCGCTTCGGGCTGCCCGTATCGCGGGCGATCTTGAGCAGCACCATGGCGACGGCCAAGTCCTCAGCGGTCACATCTGCGAGGCCAGGTCTGCCGGTCGATCGGCACAGGTCGCGCCATCGGCTGAAGTTGTCGGCGGGGCTGCCATAAGCCGCCTGCCGAGGCCCATTGACCAGGGCCTCGGCTTCGGAGAGAACTGACTTCCGGCGGCTCATGTCACTTCTCCAGCAGACCGTTGACGAACGCGATCAGCTCCGGCTTGGTGGTCGGGATGTCGAGCGGCTCGATCAACAGGTCACGCTTCTTGAGGTCGCCGTTGTTGTCCAGCAGGGCCTGACGGGCGATGCGGGCCTCGGCTTCGCTGGCGGCGACCTTCAGCAGGTTGCCCCCGAGCTGCTTCGTGGTAGAGATGCTTTGGCAGCGCATCATTCCCCCTTTACAGAGATGGAAAAATCCGCATGCACGGTATACATGTATTCGATGTCTCCGTGAACCTCAGTATCGTAACCGTAGCCGAGCACGAACGACTCAGCGTTGTCCGCCAAAGGCAGCCCAGCAGACGCCATCTTGTCTCGAAACTTACGCGTCCCATCGTCCGACTCGTTCATGAATCGCTGGCCAATCCTCGCCAGCAGGTAAGGCCCATCAAAGAACCCACGGGCCAGCTCGAACTCAGCCACCACCTTTTCAAGTATGGGCATGACACCACTCGGGTACCCATCAGAGTGCTTATAGAGCCTGACGGGCTCACCAGAAACTTCGATCTGGCAGCGTGTGGACATCACGCACCGCCCTTCAGCGCAGCCTTGATGGCCGCATGGGCACGCTTCTCGCCCACCTTGATGCCAGCCTCGTGGGCCTTGTCCAGGCGGATGGGCATGGTGGACTTGCCCACCTTAACCATGGTCACCACGTCTGCCTTGTGCTTGGCCTCAAGCGCCTTGACCTCGGCCTTGTGCTCAGCCTTGAGCTTCTTGATCTCGGCAGCGTGGGCTTTGTCGGCGACGGCCACGGCCTTGCTGCGGACCTTCTCCAGCATCGCGCTGAGGTCGCTGGAAGCTTCGACCTTGGGCTTGGCCTCGCGGGGCTTCCGCTCCTTCTTCGCCTTCGGGGCTTCAGCGGCCACAGCCTGCTGAGCGCCCTTCTCGACGGCCTGCTCCCACGGGGCCTTGACGGTGGCCACAGCGGGCGGCAGGGGGTTGGCGGCAGCCATGGCCTCCTTGGCGCTGGGCACGGCCTTCTTGGCCGCAGCGGCGTCGGTGCGGGCCTTGATCCGCGCATTGAGCGCGTCGTCGGCGTCCTTGCGCTTGTCGGCAGCCGTGGGCTTGGGTGTGGTGGGCTTCTTCTCGGCCATGTGGATGGCTCCTGGTTGGCTCAGCCGGTGCTGAGCGGGGTTGAACTTAAAATTTTGAAAGAAGGGCTTCGACCACTGAAAAAGGAGCCATTACACGGAGCTGGTCAGCTTGGGCGGCCCGGGCGGAGGCCCAGGCGGAGGCCCAGGCGGCGGCCAGGGTGGACCCCCAGGCGTCGTCACTGGCGGCGGCCCAGGCGGCACTGGCGGCCCTGGCGGCATCACTGGCGGCCCTAGCGGCATCACTGGCGGACCAGGCGGCCCTGGCGGCCCAGGCGGCCCAGGCGGCATCACTGGCGGCCCTGGCGGCATCACTGGCGGCCCTGGCGGCATCACTGGCGGCATCACTGGCGGCGTCTAATTCATCTTGTGTGGCGGCCCCAACCGCGAAACGCTCGGCTACTTCAACGGCAGTTCGGCTCCGGGCATCTGTTAGGAGGTCCCACACCTTTCGGCCATCCACCAAAGGTGTCTCTCTGGCACACCAGCAGGCATAAAGACGCAGGACTTTATCGTCGGCGTAGTTCAGCTCCTTGAGCAGCCAGAGCATCCAATCCGACCGTCGGCACGTTTGCCAAGCTGTCTGTGGATCGGGTTGGGATGCCAACCACTCTGCAGCTTCGATGCAGGGGCTCAGGGTTGCGGGAAGTTCCATGGCGTTCCTCCAGTGAAGGGTGGGTGCTCTACGGCACGGGCTCAGTATACGACCTTTCCACCCGCGCAACCAGTTATTTTTGGCAGGTTTGGCAGAACCAGCGCCAACCACGGAAGTCCTTAGTTTCGTATAACTTAGGCTCCATGAGCTGACTGCAGTGGGAGCAGCCTTCTAGCTGAACGTATGCGCCGGGGTGCGAGTAGCGGCTCTTCTTGGCCTCAGTGAGCGCAGACTCCAGCACCTTGATACTCGGCTCAAGCACACCCAAGTGGACCTCGGTGGGCTTGGCGCTGGCTCCCACCAACCCTTTGACGATGTCGAGTAGGTGCTTGATCTCATCCCCTCTGGCTCTGGCCAGGCCTTCCCAGGTATCGTTGCTCATGGTTTCTCCTTGTCTGTGGTTGAGTTGAAGTAGAAGTCGCATAGGTGCTGCACGTAGGGCCTGAGCATGTCGGCCAGCGTGGTGGCCGGGGGCAAGCAGGCGGCCTCGACCAGAGAGCACAGCTCCGTGGTGCTGACCTGGCACACGCCGCGCGGCCCACTCAGGATGGTGGTGGTGATGATGACTGGCTCGGATAGCTCAATGTGCGGGAAGCTGCGGCTCATGTGGAGCAGCTCCTCTAGCTGTGAGATGCGGCGTGCCTGGTGGGTGATTACCTCGTCCTTGGTCATAAATATCTCCAATCTGGTGGTAGTTGGGTTGGTTGAATGTCACGAACACGGATGCCTTCGCTAGGCATGTTATCGGGACTGCTCCACCACTCATCTTCTGCTAAACCCACGCCGCCGAAGAAGTGGTCTCGGCGCGTTAACCAGAAGTAGCGGAGTATGATCGTGTAGCGCCTATCGCCTGGGCACGGGACCGCCTCGTAACCCACATTCACGATGCGATCATTACGCCGCCCCAGCTTTCGTAAGTTTGCTTTGGTTATGTAAATCGGGCTTTCCGTGCAGCGCACATACTCATCTGGTGGAATGTCCCACGTCCAAACGATGCTCACAGCACACCTCCTTTGGTGGCCTCGACATGCTTTCGGATCTGAAGTGGTGTGGCCTTGGCCCACTTCTCAGCGTTGCGGATGATGAAGAACCTATCTTGCCGCTCGGGCTCGTTCTTTGGGTGCCACCTAAGTTGTTGTATACGCTCAAAACCAGCAGAGCGGAGCGTTTGTGCCATGCCTGTGGCCTTCAGGGTGGTGAAGGCATCCTCCTTCTTGAACAAATTAAGCATCTCCTGACTGGTATAGAGGTCTGAGGTAAGTGGGGCGTTGCCGTGGCGCAAGAAGTAGTCGGGTGTGGCCTTGAGCCTGTGGCACCAGTTCGCATGGCTACTTCGTCCAGCCTCGATCATGTCCTCCTTGGCCGAGGTCATCGGTGGTGCGACGGTGGGGTTGAAGTCGGACAGGTCCACGTTAAGCAGAAAGTGGTGGACAGCCGAGATGCTATCGGGGTTCTTGAACCAGAGGTCTAGCATGGCGAAGAACTCAGGCTTACGTGCCGTGTCGACCACCTCCCAGATGAAGAACCGGCGGTCCTTGTCGTCGATGAATACGGCGGATGGACGATTGGAGTTGAAGATGAAGTTGCACACGTTTGGAAGCTCATACTCAGGAATATACTTCTCGTTTACAGGCACTGTAGGCGATGTGATGAGGCCTTTGATCTGATCCGCCACCTCATGGCTGTCGCTGCCTGTGATCTCATTACCGATGATGAACTGTTTGTTCTTGACCCAGCCCGTGAAGCTGCCCGCCAAGTCGCGTTGGCCCACCTCTCGCCAATTGTCTTTACCGTAGATGGCACCCAGGATGTAGGCCAGGAACGACTTGCCGACCCCCTGGTTCTCAGACCAGATAACGACGGCAGACAGCAGCTTCCCGCCTGGGTTCTGAATGGGGTAGGCGGCCCACTGCAAGAACCACTTCAGCGCGACCTTGCCTTCGCGGTCGGTGCCGAAGATGTAGTCGAGTAACTGCACAAAGGGCTTAATGTCGCCCTTCTTCGGCTCACTGCCCCACCCCGACCACAGGTTCAAATCGCACGGGCTCTCCAGAAACCGTGGTTGCCCTGGCGCGTAAGTGATGCTGCTAACACTGGTGCGCAGGGGCCACGACAACCACCTGTCAGCCAAGGGCACCAGCTTATAGGACATGTCACCGTCCTTGTTGAGGAGCTGCTCTGGCACACGGTTGTTGTCGTAGTGGGCTTTAAATGATGCAAGCTGCAGGGGGCGCAGGCTGTTCAAGTCAACGACAGACATGGGGTCGCACACCTTCACGAAGCGCTCGTTCATGCGCCACAACGATTGTGCGATGGTCATGCTCTCTTTGCTCTCGCACAACGCCACGAAGTCGTGCAGCGTATGCTCAAGGAAGTAGTCGTCCAGCCCCATCTTACCTCCGCTGATAGGGTCGGGCAGGTTCACGGTAAATGGAATGGCACCAAAGCTCTCAAGGCGTTGGGCCAGTGTGTTGAGTGCGGCCACGACGTTGGGGTTAGAGCGCCCATCATTATCGAAGCAGATGATGACCCTGCGCCCCGGCCACTCGATGTCGACCAGCTCGGGGAGCAGGTCGTAGCCTGTCTTGTGGGCCACCAGGTTGGACACACCCCCAAGCCCGATGGTAGGCACGCCCATGCTGCAGGCCTTGGCGGCCTTAAGCTCACCCTCTGTAAATACGAGGGGGACATCTGTGTCTTTAAGCACAGATGGCCAGTCCTGACCTACAGGGGCGAAGTAGGCGCACACCCCAATGTTGGACGGCTGCATGTAGCGGATGGGCTTTCCATCCTTCTGAGTGGGCACCGTCGGACCTAGATAGCGGATGCGGAAGAAGGGTGGGAAGCCGGGCCTATGGCGCATGGGCTGTGCAGTGCGGGGGTCGATGTAGTTGATGCGCAGGGATGGGCAGGGGGCGAAGGTGGGCGAGATGCCTGAGGTCTCTTCCGCTGTGAGGGGCTGCATATGAAGCGCGTCCAAGCCAATGGCATCCAACCCGGAACTGCGGAGCTTGTCGATGGCGAGCAACTTAACGCTCATCCGACTCTCCGCATGGTGGCCTTCACACGACTACCACGGAAGATGATCACAGTCTCAATGGGCTCACCTCGGCGTGCTGAGAGCAGCAAACGAAGGTAGGAGAATGAGAACTGCATCGCGTGGGCTGCCCACTCGAAGTCCCCGGAAGCTTTCACAGCCTTATCATCGGTCCAAGGCTCGTAGCCGGGGGCATCCGGCCCATCGGGGCGGGAAAATTGGACCTCGTAGGTATGTCGAGGCCGTCCTCGTCGGGACATAGGGACTCCTTTTCTAGTAGGAGTTTATTCTAGGTTCATTCGAGGGTGGGCGCAACCATGCTACCTTGGGTAAATGTAAAATATGAAGGATCACTACAATTTACCGTAAATGCTTCAGTTCAAAGTGAAGCACTGAAGCAGGCCAAACGCAATGGTGGCGCGGCTCTTGCCAAATCTGCTTCACTTCATTTCCCATTGTCCCTTACCTCAACTTCCTCCATATTCCTCTTTAATAATATTATTTATTTTTTTTTTTAAGTAAAGGGTATATAAAAAGAAACTTGAAGCAAAACCGCCTGAAAGCCGCGCCATTGCTGACTCTCCGTCTGCTTCACTTTCCCTTTCCAAAGTGAAGCAGGTGTGAAGCATATTTGTAAATTGGCAAGCACTGGCGCGGTTCTAGCCTCGCGTTTAAAGTGAAGCACCGTAGCTAATACATGGCGTAAGCCCAAGGTAGCTCCCATACTTCGCCGCATGTTGACGCCAAGGCAGTCCCTTTTCGTGAAGGAATACCTCGTCGACCTCAACGCGACGCAGGCAGCGATCCGTGCGGGATACTCCGAAAAAGGTGCGATGACACAAGGTTCGCTGCTATTGAGCAACCCAAAGGTCGCGCCAATGCTAGCTAAAGCGATGGCTGCGCGAGCGAAACGCACCGAGTTCAACGCTGATCGTGTGCTCAAGGAAATTGAGCGTGTGGCGACCGTTGACCCCATCGAGTTGTTCAACGAAGACGGCACGATGAAGCAGATCAGCGACATCCCCGAGGATGTGCGCAGGGCCATCGCCTCCGTCGATGTCACTGAGCTGTTCGAGTGGGAGGGTAAGGGTAAGGACAAGCACAAGGTCTGGGTCGGCTACCTCAAGCGCATCAGGCTCGTGCCGAAGAACGAGAGCCTCAACATGGCGGGCAGGCACTTCAAGATGTTCACCGACGTGCTCGACGTGAACGTGAACGACCTGGCCAGTGCGCTGGACAAGGCCAAGGCGCGGCGATGAGCACACTGGCTGCTGCTCCCCGCACGCGAGCACAGGTGGAGCAGGAGTTGGTCGAGCTGATCGCAAGCTGCCACGACGACCCCGTAGCCTTCGCCCGTGTGGCGTTTCCATGGGGCGAGGGTGAGCTGTCCGACTTCCCATGGACCGAGGATGTGTGTGGCCTGGATGACTGGCAGCTCCGTGTGCTGCAGGACATCCGCGACGGGCTGCTCACGCCCACCGAGGGCATCCAGGTCGTTCAGGAGGCTGTGGCGTCTGGGCACGGTGTAGGCAAGTCCGCGCTCGTGGCCGTCATCATCTTGTGGGCCATCAGCACCGAGCCCAACACCAAGGGAATTGTTACTGCGAACACCGAGAAGCAGCTCACCACGAAGACCTGGGCTGAGTTGGCGAAGTGGTTCCGCATGCTGATCTGCAAGCACTGGTTTGAGCTGACGGCCACTGCGATCTTCGCCCGCGACGAGGCCTACTCGAAGACCTGGCGCGTCGACATGATCCCCTGGTCTGAGAAGAACAGTGAGGCGTTCGCTGGTCTGCACAACAAGGGCCGACGTGTGCTGCTAGTGTTCGATGAGGCCTCGGCCATCCCCGACACGATATGGGAAGTGGCTGAGGGCGCACTCACGGACGAAGACACGCAGATCATTTTCTGCGCGTTCGGCAATCCGACCCGTGCGCGTGGCCGCTTCCGTGACTGCTTCAGCCGGTTCTCACATCGCTGGAAGCGCTACCAGGTGGACAGCCGCACAGCGCGCATCACGAACAAGAAGCAGCTCCAGGCCTGGATCGACGACTACGGCGTTGAAAGCGACTTCGTGAAGGTGCGTGTGTTGGGTCAGTTCCCCAGCGCTGATGTGAACGCGCTGTTCCTTGAAGCTGATGTCGACGCCGCGATGAGCCGCCTGCCCAAGAAGGGCTCGTTCGAGTTCATGGAGAAGGTGCTCGGCGTCGACGTGGCCAGGCAAGGTGGAGACGACAGCGCCATCGCCACGCGCCATGGCAGCCTGATCTACCCACTCCATCGCATGCACATTCCCGACTCGCAGCTCGTCGCGCAGGCTGTGGCTGTGCATCAGGACGCATTTGCTGGCACGAAGGGCCTCAACGACGACGGCACGCTGGTGGATGCGACGGGCGGCTACGGCACGGGCGTGGTCGATGCACTGCGTGCGATGAACCGCAGTTGCTTCGAGGTCTACTTCAGCGGCAAGGCCGCAGATCCGCGCTACTTCAACAAGCGCTCTGAGATGTTCTTCCTGTTCGCCAAGTGGGTGAAGGCGGGTGGCTGCCTACCCAAGGACAAGGCGCTGCGTGAGGAGTTGCTGGCGATGACCTACAGCTTCCAGGGCGACAAGTTCCGCCTGTGCGAGAAGGACGACATCCGCGAGGAGATCGGTCGCTCGCCCGATGCTGCCGACGCTTGCGCCTGCACGTTCGCTGTGCCCGTGTCCCCAAGCGCTCCGCAGATCGGATCGCCCATCCACGACGGACGCAGGCAGGCAGGCGTCGTCAACGACTACGACCCCTTCGACCCGAATAGGAGGATGTGACCATGTGCCTCGGTGGACCCAACATCCCTGCCGCTACGCCTCCGCCCGTCTCGGCCAAGGTCACGGACCCTGCGGTCGTCGCGGCGATGGACCGTGAGCGACAACGCCAAGCCGCTGCGGGCGGCAGACAGTCAACCATTCTCACGGGTGGCTCTGGCCTGACCATGCAGCAGGCCCCGCTCGTCCGCACTGTGCTGGGGCAGTGATATGACCCAGTCGATGCGCGACTTCCATCTGCAGCAGCTCAGCGAGCTGAAGTCTCAGCGCTCGGGGTTCATGCCCTACTGGCGCGACCTGACTGACTTCCTCGACCCCACCACGTCGCGCTACCTCATCACCGACCGCAACCACAACACGCGCAACATCCGCAATACGAAGATCGTGAACAGCCGAGCCACGCTGGCCCGCGAGACGCTGGTGCATGGCCTGTCGTCCGGTGTGACCAACCCCGCGCAACCGTGGTTCATGTTCAAGGCTGAAGATCCTGGCCTCAACACGTTCCGCGCCTCGAAGGTCTACCTCGACCTGGTGCGTGAGCGCATGGCCACGGTGTTCCTGCGCTCGAACCTCTACACGCAGTTGCCGCTGACCTACGCGGGCATTGGCAGCCACGGCATCGACGCCTTCGAGCTGCTGGCCGACCCCGTCACCACCGTGCGCTGCTACGGCTACCCCATCGGCAGCTACATGCTCGGCGCCAACGATCGGCTCGTCATCGACACAGCCTACCGCGAGTTCCAGATGACGGTGGGGCAGCTCGTGCAGAAGTTCGGGCTGGAGAACTGCACCGACGCAACGAAGACGGCCTACCGCAACAAGCAGTATGAGCGATGGGTCACGGTCGTCCGTGCCATTCATCCCAACCGCGACAAGACGATGAATCCTGTGGAGGCCAAGAACAAGGCCTTCCTGTCTGCCTATTGGGAGTGGGGATCTCCTGCGGACCAGTATCTAAAGCTCAGCGGCTTCGACAGCTTCCCTGTCATCGCGCCTCGCTGGCAGGCCGTGGGCGAGGACGTCTACTCCACAAGCTGCCCTGGCATGCGTGCGCTGGGTGATGTGATCCAGCTCCAGATGGAGGAGAAGCGCAAGGTTACGCTGGTCGACAAGCACAACACGCCACCGATGACCGCGCCCTCGTCCATGGAGAAGAAGCTCATCTCCAATCTGCCTGGTGGCATCACCTACATCGACGTGATGTCGGGCCAGCAGGGCATGGTGCCTGCGTATCAGACCAGCCTCGCGGGCATGCAGTTCCTACTGGAGGACATCGAGAAGGTCGGGCAGCGTATTGACGACGCCTTCTACAAGAACCTGTTCCTCATGGTCTCCCAGCTCGACCGCGAGGCTACGGCCTACGAGATCGCTGCTCGCCAGGAGGAGAAGCTCCTCGCGCTCGGGCCCGTCTACATGCGGCTCAACGATGAGCTGCTCGACACGACGGTGAACCGCACGCTGGAGATGATGATCGAGCAGTCGCGCCCTTACTGGGAAGGACGACTCAACGGCGACCCTCTGCTGCCACCGCCCCCGCCCGAGCTGATGGGCGCGAAGCTCACGATTCAATACAACAACGTGATGAGCCAGGCGATGAAGGCTGTGGGCATCAACTCCATCGAGCGCACCTTCACCTTCGCGGGCAGCATCCAGCCCGCTTTCCCCGAGGTGCTGGACAACCTGAACGCCGACAAGGCGATCATCTACTACGCCGACGTGAACGGCACACCGCCCGACCTGCTCAACGACGAGCAGACCGTGAAGCAGATCCGCGCTGGCCGCGCTCAGCAGCAGCAGGCGCAGCAGGCCATGGCTGCGGCTCAGCAGGGCTCGCAGGTGGCCAAGAACTTAGGCACCACTCCGCTGTCTGACAACAACGCACTGGCTCAGCTCCTGGGCCGCGTCCAAACCCCTGTGCCTCAAGGAGGTCAAGCGTGACCAGCAACCCGCCCAGTCCTGACAAGACCAGCTCTGGCGACTGCCCTGTGCTCCTTGAACTTCCGCAGTTCAAGGGCAACCGCAGGACGTGGCACGTCAACAAGAGCATCGACCTTGGCAACCTGCTGGTGGCCTTCGGCATGTTCGTGTCGGCCATGATCTACGTGCTTACCAGGCTGGGCAGTCAGGACGTGAAGATCAACTCCGTTGAGGAGGGCCTCAAGAGCGAGCACGCCGTCAACATCCAGCAGGATGAGCTGGCTCGGCGCAACGATGACCGCGTGAACCAGAAGCTCGACAAACTCGACGACAAGCTATCCCAGATGCTTGAGCGGAGACGGTGATGGTCAAGAACGCCGATCTTCTCAAGATGCCCACGCCTCCGGTCCACGAGGCTGACTTCAACTCAGGCGACATCAAGTCAGTCGCCAAGCGGCAGACGCGAGCTGAGGCCGAGGCCATGCGGAAGAAGAACGACATGCTGACCATCCTCAACATGCCCGAGGGTCGACGCACGCTCTACAACCTGCTGGGCAGCTTCGGGCTCTATCAAGATCCGTTCTCCACCAACGCGCTGTCCATGTCCAACATGAGCGGGCTTCGTAAAGCCGCTCTGATTCTACTGGCCGAGATCGAGGCTGCTGATCCCATGGCCTTCATCCTCATGCAGCAGGAAAACATCACCAAGGAGGGCTCCAATGCCTGAAGATACGACCGCCTCGGCCACCAACCAAACAGCCGACGCCAGCACTGCCAGCACCGACACCGCCGCGTCCACCACTCAAACCGACGCGACCAAGACCGATGCTGCCAGCACGACCCCTGCGACCGACACCAAGGCCGCAGAGGGCAAGACCGCGGACCAGGGGAAGACGGACGCCAAGGCAGACGAGCAGACCAAAACGGATGCTCAGCCCAACGTGCCGGACGCCTACGAGTTCAAAGCACCCGAAGGGACCACCATCGACAAGGCAGGCGTCGAGGTCTTCACTCCGCTGTTCAAGGAAGCGAAGCTCGACAATGCCACCGCACAGAAGTTCCTCGACACCTACGCCAGCTACCAGGGTCAACTGCTCGCCAAGCAAGCAGAGACCTGGCTGGAGACCGCGAAGGCAGACAAGGAGATCGGCGGCGACAAGTTCGATGGCACCGCGAAGATGGCACAAGCTGCCTTCGCCAAGTGGGCGTCCCCCGAGCTGAAGACGCTCCTGGAGACCACGGGCCTGGGCAACCACCCCGAGCTGCTGCGCACCTTCGCCAAGATCGGCGCGGCAGGCCAGGAAGACAGCACTTTCGTCAAGGGCTCGGGTGGGCAAGCTGCTTCCACCGCCCAAGTCCTCTACCCCAACGAATCCAAGTAAGGAGGCCCAACCATGGCCGCTCTCACCAACTCCTACCCGACGCTGCTCGACGTTGCGCAGCGGCTCGACCCCGGTGGTCAGATCGACAAGATCGCCGAGCTTCTCAGCGCCATCAATCCGGTGCTCGACTACCTGCCCATGATGGAGGGCAACCTCCCCACCGGCCACAAGTCCACCGTGCGCGACTACCTGCCCACCGCTTCCTTCCGCAAGCTCTACGGGGTTGTGTCGGCAGGCAAGAGCGGGACCTCGCAGATCATCGACTCCTGCGGCATGATCGAGCAGTATGCTGTGATCGACAAGGCCCTGGCCGACCTGGCTGGGAACGCGGGCGAGTTCCGGTTGTCCGAGGCCAAGGCCTACATCGAGGCCATGGGTCAGAAGGCTGCCTCCTCGCTGTTCTACGCCAACGAGACCCTCGTTCCCGAGGGTTTCACTGGCCTGGCCCCTCGCTACGCCAGCAAGACCGCCAACAACTCCGACAACCTGATCGACGGTGGAGGCGTGGCCGGGCAGACCGACTGCACCTCCATCTGGCTCCTCGGCTTCAGCCCCGACACCTGCTTCGGCATCTACCCCAAGGGCAGCCAGGCGGGTCTGCAGCGCAACGACAAGGGCCAGATGACCCTCCAGAACTTCAACGGCGGCACCGGCTTCATGGAAGCCTACGTCGACCACTTCCGCTGGGATCTCGGCCTCGTGCTGCGTGACTGGCGCTACTGCGTGCGCATCCACTCCATCGACACCAGCACGCTAACTGCCGATGCCGCGACGGGCGCGGACCTCATCACCCTGATGGTGCAGGCCGAGGAGCACATCCCCAGCCTGAGCAACGCCAACTTCGTGTGGTGCGGCAACCGCAAGATCATGCAGTATCTCCGCACCCAGAAGATCAAGAAGGTCGCCTACAACCTCACCGATGAGACCGTGGGTGGGAAGCACGTCACGATGTTCGACGGCATCCCCTTCCTCCGCACGGACGCCCTCGTCAACACCGAAACCAGCCTCAACTAAGGAGCCCAGACATGGCCATCCTCGATACCCTCAACCAGTTCTGCTCCGGCACCGCCTTCAATGGAGGTGGGGTGGGGCTCTACCTCATCGGTTCGCAGATCGACATGCTCAAGACGAGCCCCCTGCCCGGCAACTCGGACAGCATCTACTTCGTGGCGGAACTGGCCACGGACATGACCGGCGCGGGCAGCTCCGTCTCCATCGAGCTGGCGTCCGATGGCACCGCCGCCATCGCCGTGGACGGCAGCCAGACCACGCACTTCATCAGCGCCACCGTCGCCCTCGCCAACGCGAAGGCGGGGACGCGGATCTGTGCGGTCGAGCTGCCCCGTGGGTCCTACCAGCAGTTCCTCGGTGTGATCCAGCACACCATCGGCGCGGCCATCACTGGCGGCACGATCAACTGCTACCTCACCAACGATCCGACGGCTCACGACGTGACCCCGGCTCCCTTCCAGGCCTAACCGCCTGACCCCATGATCGGTGCCCTGGGCTCCCACTCACGCCAGAGCTAACCACCCTAGCTGTCCACCAGACACCAGCGGGCTCGGGGCACCGATCACTTTCCAAGGAGACACACCATGAGTGAAAACAGCAATCTGGTCGAGGTGGTCGCCACGCGCCCCGGCTTCAATTCTGCCAAGGGCGAGTTCGTCGAGAAGGGTCAGACCACGCTCGTGACCGAGGCCATGGCTGCCAACGCTGACAAGGCTGCCAAGGGCGGCAACCCCACCTGGTTCAAGCGACTCCGTAATGCAGCGGGCGAGGTCGTCGTCGATGTCGAGGAGCTGATCGAGAAGACCGAAGGCTTCGTCGAGGCCACGCTCAGCGAACTGGGCAGCGAGATGGCGAAGAACACGAAGGGCAAGGGCTGGAAGGCCTAAGGAGATACCATGGCGACTGCACCCGTAGACGTTTTCAACCTGGCGCTGTCTCGTTGCGGCGTCTACAACAATGCGGTCGCTGACGTGAACGAGAACACGAAGCAGGCTGGAGTCTGCCGCGTGTTCTACGACCAGTGCCGACGCTACATCCTGCGGGACTTCCCTTGGCGCTTCGCCGAGCGCAGGGTGCAGCTCAGTGCTCTGGCCAACCCACCGACGAACTGGAGCTACAAGTATCCGTATCCGCCCGACTGTCTGATGGTGCGCTACCTGGTCGTCCCCGGCATGCGCAACCAGCGCGTCGATCAGTGCGTGCCCATCCAGGTGATGAACGACGCCGTAGACGGCAAGGTGCTCGTCTCGGATATGAGCCCCGCCGAGTTGTGCTACACCACGGACGTGTCTGATCTCAACATCTGGGATGACGTGGCCGTGTCCGCGCTGGCCTACCGACTCGCGGGCGAGATCGTGATGCCACTGTCCATGGACCCCAACCTCGTCGGGATGATGACCTCGGGCTATCTCAAGGAGGTATCCAGGGCCGCAGCGGCGATGCTCAACGAGGGTTCACCTGATGCTGAGCCTGCGAGCGCGTTCCTGGCTGCCCGTGGCTGGACCAGCGCCTACCCGCCCGATGGCCCACTCTACGGCAGCGGGGTGATGCAGTGACCAGCTTCATTCAGGCCTCGCTATCTGGCGGTGAGTTGAACCCTGCGCTTCATGGCATGGTCGACTTGGCGTTCTACAAGAACAGCCTGAAGACGCAACGCAACTTCATCACGAAGCCCTATGGCGGCATCGTCAATCGCACCGGCAGCCGCTACATCACCAGCACGAAGTCTAGCGGCAAGGCTCGGCTCATCCCATTCAGTTTCAGCACGACGCAGGCCTATGTGATCGAGTTCGGCGTCGGCTATCTGCGCATCTACGCCAATGGGGTGCAGCAGACCTACACATGGCCTGGTCCTGCTGGGTGGGTGACGGCCACACGCTACGCCATCGGCGACTATGTGGCACAGGCAGGGGTCTACTACTACTGCCTCGTTGCCCACACCTCGGGGGTGTTCGCTACGGATCTGGCAGCAGGCGACTGGTATGCGCTTACCATGTCGGTGCCAGGTAGCACGGGTATCCTTGAAGTTCCTACCCCCTACACAGCCCTGGACCTGCCCTCGTTGAAGTTCACACAGTCTGCCGATGTGCTGACTGTGTGTCACCCCAATCACCCACCGATGCAGCTTTCGCGCTACTCGGATGTGAAGTGGACGTTCCAGGAGCAGGTGCTCAACCTTGGGCCGTTTCAGCGCGTGAACGTGACCAAGGGGACGACGATCTGGGCTTCTGCCAACGTGGGTAACGTCACGCTGCACGCAAGCCAGGATCTTTTCTACGCCACGCAGATTGGACAACTCTTCTACCTTGAGCAGAAGGATCTTGGGCAGGCCTGGGAGCCTGGCAAGGCCATCTCCGCCAATGACGTTCGCCGGGCTAACGGGAAGTATTACTCGGCCCTCACCACTGGCACTACCGGGCAGAACATTCCAGCAGGCACCGACGACCGCTGGAACGATGGTGGCGTGGACTGGGCCTACCTGCACAGCGGCTTCGGTGTGTGCAGAATCAGCGCCATCACTGACACCAAAACAGCCACGGCCCTAGTCCTGAGTCGCTTGCCGGACGGCACTACGACCTCAGGTTACGGGTCGTCTATCAACATCACGGCTACCGCTGCAGATGCGTCAGGCTACACGAAGGGCACGGCAGCCGCGCACGGTCTCACCGTTGGATTCTATGGCACGAGCCTGGCTACCATCACCATCTTCGGTGTGTCTGTCACGATGAGCCTCGACATCAAGGTGCTGGACGCGAACACCATTCTGTTCTACATCGCCTACGGCACGGGCGGCTTCGGGCTATCGGGCAATATCATCAGCAGCTTCTTGCCGCCACTGGCCTCCAACGCCTCAGCCTCCTACAAGTGGGCCTTCGGCGCGTTCGGCAATCCTGCCATCGGGGGCCCCGGGTATCCATCTGCTGTGACCTACTACCAGCAGCGCCTGTGCTTCGCGGGAACACCCAACGAGCCTGATACGGTGTGGATGAGCCGCACGAACAGCTACTCGGACTTCAGCACCTCTGGCCCGCTGAATGTGGTGGACGATGACTCGGTCACGTTCACCATCGCAGGCAATCAGGTGAACGCCGTGAAGAGCATGCTCCAGCTCGACAAGTTGCTGCTGCTCACCACGGGCGCTGTGTGGGCCACGGGCACGGGGCAGCAGACCGACGTGCTTACCCCGTCGAACCTCAGCGTGCGCATGCAGGGATATCGCGGCGTGTCTGATCTTCCTCCGCTCGGCGTAGGATCGGCAACGCTCTACGTGCAGTCGAAGGGCAAGGTGGTGCATGACCTGTCCTACCAGTTCGCCACGGACAACTACACGGGCGATGATCTCACTGCCAAGGCTGCTCACTTGACGGACGGTTACAGCCTGACAGAGTGGACGTTCCAGCAGTCCCCGCTGAGCTGTGTGTGGGCTGTGCGCAGCGACGGCACGCTCATCGGGCTCACCTATCTGCGTGAGCAGCAGGTGGTTGCGTGGCATCACCACGACACGTTGGGCACCTACGAGTCGGTGTGCTGCGTGAGCGAGGGCACAGAGGACGTGCTCTACGTGATCGTCAACCGCACCATCGGCGGCGTCACCAAGCGCTTCATCGAGCGCTTCGACACTCGTCTCGTGACCGACATCAACGACGCCTTCTTCGTGGACTGCGGTGCTACGTTCGATGGCCGCTACATGCCTGGCTCTACGTCCCTGTGGGACTGTGCTGTCACACTGTCAGGTGGAACGGTGTGGGACAGCACCGACGAGCTGACGCTCACAATGGGCGTATCGACAGGCGTGCCGTTCACCGGAGTGTCGGACATCGGCGACCAGGTGGTCGTGCCTGGGTCGGACGGGCAGGAGATCCGCGTCACCATCACGGCCTACACAGACCACTCTCACGCCAAGGGCAGGCCCGACCGCACCGTGCCTGTGACTGATCGCAACGTGGCCAAGGCTGGATGGGCGTGGGCACGCGACACCGTGGCCAACTTGACCTGGCTCGAAGGCCAGAGTGTCTCCGTGCTGGCGGATGGTGGTGTGCAGGCCGGGGGCTCGCAGCCGCTCAAGGTCGTGACGGGGGGCATCATCAGCCTCAGCCCTCCTGCTGTCCGTGCGCAGATCGGGCTGCCCTACAGCTCGGACTTCCAGCCGTTGCCTCTTGTGTCCGCGCAGCAGCAGATTCGGGATCGGATGAAGAACGTGCATACGGTGCGGGTCATCGTCAGCGAGACTCGCGGGCTAAGCATGGGATCGGACTTCGACCACCTCACCTACGAGTCGACGCTCGAGGCTCAGGCCAGCTACGGCATGCCGCCCAACCTCTACACGGGCGTGATCGAGCAGCGCCTCAACTCCACCTGGGACCGCGAGGGCCTGTTCGTGGGTCGGCACAGCGACCCGACGCCCATCGGCATCCTGGCCATCATGCCGGAGGTGGCCATTGGCGGTCTATGAGGTTCGCCCCGCGACCGACGAGCTGCTGGCAGAGGTCGCCAGCAGGCCCAGGAGCGCCGATGTCGAGGAGTTGTGGGCCGCGGGCCGTCTGACGCCCCTGGAGGCCGTGCAGATGGGCCAGCGCTTCGGCGAGGCCTACATCGGCATGGTGGACGGAGAGCCCGTGTGCGCCTTCGGTGTGACCCCCATCTCGGCGCTCTCGGGCCTGGGTGCCCCGTGGATGGTGGGCTCAACTGCGCTCGATGCTCACTTCCGTGGCTTCCTGCGAGGCTGTGGGCCGGTGGTGAGAGCGATGCTGTCTCAATGGCCCCGCCTCGTGAACTACGTCGACGCACGTAACCTGCGTGCTGTAAAGTGGTTGAAGTGGCTCGGCTTCATCATTCTGCCTCCGGTGCCCTACGGGCATGACGGGCTTCCATTCCACCCTTTCATCAAGGAGGCCTAGCATGTGCAGCCCCGCGCTCGTCATGGTGGCAGGGACCGCCTTTTCAGCCTACGGCCAGATCCAGCAGGGTCAGACTCAGCAGGCCATCGACAACCGCAACGCCACGGTGCTCAACTACCAGGCCTCGGATGCCGCTGTGCGCGGCTCTCAGGAGGAGCAGATCCAGCGCCAGAAGGTGCAGCAGCTCCTCGGTGCGCAGACCGCTGCTGCCGGTGCCAGCGGGGCCGATGTGTCATCCAAGAGTTTCGGCGATGTGATGACCCAGACCGCAGGCATGGGTGAGCTGGACGCTCAGCAGATCCGCATGAACGCCTTGCGCGAGGCCTGGGGCTTCAAGACTCAAGCTACTGGCCTACAGTGGCAGGGCCAAGCTGCCAAGCAGGCTGGGGTCATGGGCGGGATTGGCACGGCCATCACGGGCTTCGGCAAGGCCTATTCGATGATGAAGTAGGAGACAGGCCATGGCTCAGCTTCCGACCTACGACAACCCCCAGGTGCGAGCACAGCCCGCACAAGGCGGCGTGCTCAACCTACAGGCTCCTGATCTCGGCGGGGCCATTGGGCAGAGCCTCATGCACACGGGACAGGTGCTCAAGGAGGTGCAGTTCCACGCCGACAACCTCGCCTCAGAGGACGCTGCCAATCGCCTGCAGGAGTTTCAGGTTCAGCGGCTTGGCCAGTTCTACGCCCTGAAGGGCGAGGCGGCTATAAAGCCCGACTCGGATTCAGGGCTGTCCCCGTTGCAGCAGGCCACGCAGTCGATCAAGGACTACCAGCAGCAGCTCTCAGGCTCGCTCGGTGGCGGCGCACAAACCCTGTTCAAGCTGAAGACAGACCCCCACATCACGCAGTTCGAGGCCCAGGCACAGAGCCACACCTTGCGCGAGCTGGACAACTTCGCTGCCGATACCCTCATCGGCAAGCGTGATGTGAGCATGCAGGCCTCTGCGCTCGACCCGCAGACCGAAGCGAAGACAGGCACGAACCTAAACGCTACGCACGACGCGGCAGTTCTGGAGGCCAAGCGCCGGAACCTCACGGGCGACGCTGCACAGGGCTTCATCACTCAGTTCACCAGCCCGGTCGTAGCGACCACGCTCGACGCGCTCGTGAAGCAGGGTGCCGCCCCGCAGGCCAAGGCCTACCTGGAGGCCAACAAGGGCCTGATGACTGCTCAGGCCTACGAGCAGGCCACGCAGCAGACCACCAAGGGCCTGGACGTGGGCGCAGGCATGGACGCTGCCGACAAGGTGATCCAGGGCCTCACGCAGCCCGACGGCTCGTTCTCCCTGGAGGATGGCCTCGCAGCGCTTCGCCAGCAGCGCCAGTCGGGAACGCTCAGCACGGAGGTCTATCAGAACGCCGAGCAGGAGATGAAGGATCGGTTCTCCGTCCACAAGGTACAGACCGAGGCCACCACCTCGACGAACGAGGATGCGACGTGGGGCGTGTTCAACCAGACCCACAGCATCAGTGCGGTGCAGCTCAACCCCGCGTTCTCGAAGCTACCTCAACAGAAGCAGAACCAGGTCATCCAGCAGATGAAGGCCCAGCTCCAGCAGGACCAGAATGACCCCAACGTGCTTACCGCCCATCGGCAGGCCTATTGGGCTCTGACCACCGATCCCAACTTCCTCCAGATGAGTGATAGCGACATCCGCGCCAAGCAGGGTCAGCTCGGCCCGCAGATGACCGCTGAGGCCATGGACCAGAAGCACAAAATGCTGGCCTCACCCATCAAGGTGCAGCAGGTCCACATCGACCAGGACCAGGTAGCCTCTGAGCTTCGCTCTGCTGGCCTGCTCCCCGCCGATGGCGGGATCGACGATGCGGGCAAGAACATGCTCGCCGACCTCACCTACCAGCTCAAGCAGGCGCAGCAGGCCTCGGGGCAGGAGTGGTCGCTGGACAACACCAAGAAGCTGCTCCAGCCGCTCATCCAGAAGGTCGTGGTGGACAAGAACTGGTGGGGCGTCGACACCACGGAACCGGCCTATAAGCTGCGCATGCAGGGCGTGCAGGTGCCCGCGCAGTTCGCCTCGGATCTGGAGGAGACGAACAAGCAGCAGTGGCTCAAGTCCCACGTCGACCTCAAGGGGTATCAGCCGCTCTCGCTCCCGGAACTCTATCAGTCCTTCTACAACGCGAAGCAGAAGGGCATAATTGACGACAACGGCAACTACAAGCCAAAGACCAGCCTGACCGTCAACCAGCCCGCCATGATGCGAGGACACTGATGCCCGACCCTCAGCTCGACGACCTTCTCACGCAGAGCAAGCAGGAGCTGGAGAAGACGAATCAGCTTCAGGGTTCACTGGCCTACGGCATCGCGCAAGACCCCACGCAGCAGCGCCAGGTGCAGTCGACGGCCCGCTCGCTCGGCGTCTCGCCCGATCTGGTGCAGCAGAACCCCAAAGCCATGAACGAGGCCGCGAGGCTCAATGGTTTCGACTTCGACGCCTTCGCCCGCACCTACCCCATCACCACGCAGATCATGTCGAATCCGCTGACCGCAGCGGCTTCACACGACGACCTGGAGACCTACAAGACCATCGAGCAGCTAATGTCGGCCAACAATGCGGTGCTGCTGCCTGGTAGTTATGGTGTGCCAGTGCTACTGGGTAAGGGCACCATGCAGAGCTACGCAGCGTCTGTGTTGAACGCGCCTATGCAGGTTGGGGTTGAGCTGGCCCACAGCTTTTCTGGCCTTGGTAAGTGGGCTGGGGACTTCACAAAAGCACACCCAGCGCTATCCTACCTGACCGCGCTCAACCCAGCTATGGCCTTCATCAAGCCGCTGGGTGATGTGGTCAATAGCACCCCCGAGGTCGGCAGTACCCTTACTGGTGCATCGGATGCCGCCGAGAGCATGCTGCAAACGCTGGCCCCCATCTCCACCGGGGCAAAGGTCACCAACTTCGTTGCCAAGATGCCGTTTGAGATCGCCAAGTATGTAGCCTCCGGCCCGCTTGCTCCTGCTCTAATGGGAGCTGAGAGCTTCGGCAGCTCCTACTCTTCTGCGCGCAAAGCAGGATCATCTGTAGACCGCGCCACACTGGCTGCTGGTGTCAGTGGCACGCTGGGTATGGGGCTCGGGCTTGTGCCCGACTTTGGTAAGCCCGCTGAATCTTTCGCGGGCCTGCTGGGGCAGAAGACACTGCGCGGCATCGGACTTGGGACAGGCATGTTCTTGGGCAATGCGGGGGCGACAGCGATCTACTCGCCGGACCAGGCCGAGAAGATGCTAAAGGACCCGAGCGCTTGGGGTGAGTCTGTCGCTACGATGTTGGCCTTTGAGTATGCCGGAGTCGTGCAGCACGCAGGCGAGGCCTCTAGGGGCTTCAAGTTGATGAACGATCTCCAAGCTGCGGTGAAGGCCTCGAAGATGGCCGCTGAAGACCCGCAGGCGTTCCAGGATCACCTCAGCCAGCTCGCCAAGGGCACCGAGGTGGGCATGCCCGCTGACAGCTTCGTGCGCTACTGGCAGGCCCAGGGCGAAGATCCCACGGCCAAGGCACAGGAAATGGGCATCGACAACCTCAACGAGGCTGCTGCCACGGGCACCGACGTGCAGATTCCCATTGACCGCTTCCTCACGGCCACGGTGGGCACGCCGCACTTCGAGGAGCTGGCCAAGGACATCCGCCTCACCCCCGGCGCTCCCACACTGCGTGAGGCCGACCTGCAGGCGCAGAACTTCGCCGACAACGTGAAGGCGTCGCAGGCCGAGCTGCAGAAGATGGCCACCACCGAGACCGAGCACCCCGACCGCGAGGCGATCTTCGAGCGGACGCGGGCACAGCTCCTGGCTGCTGGCGGCGAGGCTGCCAAGACCGCTGATGAGACGGCTAAGTTGCTGACTAACTTCAGCATTAACATGGCTGGTCGCGCTTCCACGCCTGAAAAGCTCATCTCCCCGCAGGACATTGCCGATAGACTTAATATCTTCCGGGCCGAGCCTGGACAGGAGAACCCCGATGGCACCCCTGCAGTTTCAGCCCCTGGACGACGAGCACAAGGCCCGCTTCTCAGCAATGCTGGAGGCAGCGAAGAAGCGCGAGGACTCACTGCGCCCGAGCATGACGACATCCACGCAGCCCGCGTCGCTGATCTCCAGGGTCGGGACGGCGCTGAAGTCCTTGCTTTCACCCGCCTCTCGGACCTGAAGAACGCCGAGCGAACCGACCTCACCACGCCGCGCCTGGGCCTTCCGGCTACCGGCTATGTGGACGGAGACCAGCTCGGTGTGAGCGTCTACAAGTACGGTGTGCATGCGTGGGTCACGGCCCAGGTGCGAGACGGCCACCTCTACACCGGCACGTTGGATCAGTCCTCAGACACTGGCATCCCCGGTATTGGAACCGATCTGCTGCAGTCGCTGGGCCAGCTTGCGGTGGAGAAGTTTCCCGAGCTGAAGGGCGGCAATCTCTACGGCGTAGCCGGTGGTAAGATGCGCGGTGGCCAGCTCTACAGCGAGGGCATCGAGCGCACGCGCAACCGCTTCACCAACACGATCTGGGATGGGGTGAAGGCCAGCACGCCGATCAGTGATCTGCTCGACACGCGCTTCGACCGGCCCACCGAGATCAAGGGCGAGAGCGGCGATCCGATGGGGCAGATGTTCTACCAGCCCTCGCTTGGCGGCACCGACTCGCCCGCTTTCAAGGCGTGGTTCGGGCAGAGTCAAGTAACGGATGCCAAGGGTCGACCCCTCATCGTCTACCACGGCACCACAGGCGAGTTCGACACCTTCAGCCGTGCCAAGGCCAACCCTGAAAGTGACTGGGGGTCTGGCTTCTACTTCTCGAACAAGCCCGAGGACGTGGCTGCCAACTACGCAGGCGAGGGGCCCGACCTCACCAGTAAGATCGAGCGCCGTGCTGAGCAGATCGCCAGCGAGACAGGGCGAGAATACGATGACCCCGCAGTCATCGCGGAGGCCAAGGCTGAGTTCAAGGCCCACGAGGGCGCGACGCTGCCGGTGTTCCTGAAGATGGATACCCCGTTCGAGATTGGCGGCAAGAAGGAGACCTTCCTAGACTACGACGAGCCCATGGACGCTGAGGGTGAGTTCACGGGTGAGCCACCTACGGGCAAGCTGGCCAGCTTCATCGAGGCTCTGCGCGACGTGGCCTCGCGCTATTACGATGGTGAAGTGGACCAGCTCATCGGCACCATCATGGAAGAAGGATTTGATGGCGGCATGAAGGCTTCACGCCTCATGGACCTTGTCAACAAGGATGAGCAGTTCGCATACTACACCGACGAGAACGGCAACCTCAGCTCGAAGGAGATCGTGCGTGAGGCCCTACAGGAGGCGGGGTTCGACGGCATCATCGACCGCACGGTGAACCAGAAGTTTGGCTCAGAGAAGAAGGTGGGCAAGCAGATGGTGGGCATGACACCCGACACAGTGCATTACATCGTGTTCGAGCCCAACCAGGTCAAGTCGGCCACGGGCAATCGGGGCACGTTCGACCCCAACAACCCGAGCATGCTCTACCAATCCCCCGTGTTCTACTCAGCACTTGAGCGTGCTGTGCCCGACATGGCGAAGATCGCCGACAAGAACGGCGAGGTGCAGCCAGAGCAGGCGAAGGCGTGGCTGGCCGCTCGGCAGAAGGAGGGCAAGTTCAAGCAGGCCGAGCTGGACACCATCGGCGTGAACGACTGGCTCGACCTCCAGAAGGGCAAGGTGCCCGTCTCTGAGCTGCAGGCGTTCATAAAGCAGAACGGCGTGCAGGTGCAGGAGGTGTTCAAGGGTGGGGCGCCTGATGTCTATCACCACCGGATGTTGGACAATGGTAAATTCGAGGTCTTCAACCAGAGGACTGGCAAGGTCTATGGAACTTACTCTGATGTATTTGATGCTGGTGCTGCTATCGACCGTGCGTCTGGAGCAAGCGTTGACACCACCAAGTTTGGGGATTACACCCTGCCCGGTGGCACGGACTACCGCGAGCTGCTGCTCACGCTGCCCGTTGAAAAGGGCTCATCAACCCGCTTCGAGGTCCGTGGCCAGGGGCCTGGCGCAGAGTTGTTTGACACGGAGCTTGGGCATGTAGTTCGCCAAGGTTACTACGGCGACATGTTGGATGAGGCCGCACGCCGCAACGCTGAGCAGGTGGGGGGTATTCCACCGTTCCGATCCTCCCACTGGGACGAGCCCAACATCCTGGCGCACATCCGCTTCAACTCGCGCACCGACGCCGATGGTAAGCCGGTGCTGTTCATCGAAGAGATCCAGAGCGACTGGGGCCAGAAGGGGAAGAAGGAGGGGTTCGCTTCGCCCCAGCCTGCTGCCGACACTGCGCAGGCCAAGAAGGTGCTGGCCGAGGTTGATGCTCAGCTAACTGCTGCCTACGCAGAAAAGGACGCTGCCCAGACCAGGATCGACGACCTCTACAAGCAGGACAAGCAAAGTTCGGCGGCCCATCAGGCGTTCATGGACGCTCACGATAAGGTGGCCGAGCTTACGAAGGCCAGAACGGAGGCCAACAATAAGTTGTGGGCGCTGGAGCACGTTACCAGCACGCCTACCGCCCCCTTCGTCACCGACACGAAGGCCTGGGTGGCGCTGTCCCTCAAGCGCATGATCCGCTACGCCGCCGACAACGGCTTCGACCGCGTGGCGTTCGTGAACGGCGAGCAGAGCGCTGACCGCTACGATCTGAGCAAGAGCATTGATGATCTGTATTACAACCCGGACACCTGGAGACTAGTCGCCAAGAAGGACGGTAACCGGGTGATTGATGAGCAGTCTGTATCTCCCGACAAGTTAGAGGACTACATCGGGAAGGAAGCCGCGCAAAAGATCATGGCGCAGGAACCTTCTGCCAATGGGCTACGATCTCTGGAGGGTGAGAACCTCAAGGTCGGCGGGGAAGGAATGAAGGCCTTCTACGACAAGATCGTGCCTAGCGTGGCCAACGACGTGCTGAAGAAGTTGGGGGGCGGGAAGGTCGGTGAAGTTGATATACAGACGGGAGAACGGCCCCGCAAGAACCTTACTGGCGGCATCTTCACCATCAGCAGCAACGGTAAAGAATACTGGGTGTCTAACAGTGGTGGCCCGTTTGATGGGGACCAGGTAGGGCCTAGGTTTGCATCCTACTCCGAGGCGGCAAAGCACGAGGCTAGACTGCTGACCGGCTCGACGCCGCAGCTTGGCTTCGACATCACGCCTGAGCTGAAGGCCAAGGTGCAGGAGGGCATGCCGCTCTTCCAGCCCACCGCAGGCGCAGGTGGCCCTCGTGGCTTCCTGGAGTTCGGCAAGGACAACAAGTTCAACCTGGGCCTGCTCAACGACGACAAGAGCACGCCGATCCACGAGCTTGGCCACTTCTACCTGGAGGTGCTGCACGAGCTGTCCACCACGCCCGGCACGTCCGAGCAGGTGCGCAGCGACTACACCACCATCCGCAAGTGGCTCGGCGCTGAGGGCGATGCTCCGCTGACCGTGGACCAGCACGAGCAGTTCGCCCGTGCCCACGAGCTTTACATGCGTGAGGGCAAGGCCCCGACCGAGGGCCTGCGTGGTGCGTTCCAGCGCTTCGGTCGCTGGCTCACCAAGATCTACCAGACCGCCGAGCAGCTCCAGGTGCCCATGACCGACGAGGTGCGGGGCGTGTTCGACCGCCTCTACGCCAGCGACAGCGAGATTGAATCCGCCCGTAAGGCTGTGGGTGATCTGCCGATGTTCGCCACGGCCAAGGACATGGGCGTCACCGAGAAGGAGTTCCAGGCCTACAAGAAGCTCAAGGATTCGGAGATCACTTCCGCCAAGGAGAAGCTGCTCGCCGAGCTGACCCGCCAGCACGCCGACGAGCAGAAGGCCGAGTGGCGCGAGGGCCTGGCCCAGAAGCGCGACGAGGTGGCCGCTGAGTTGGACGCCGACCCCGCCTATCAGGCCCTCAAGGTTCTGGTGGCTGGCCACATGGAGGACGGCACGCCCGTGAAGCTCAGCCGCGAGGCCCTGGTCGAGCGCTACGGGGAAGCGAAGCTCAAGGAATTGGGCCGTGGCCAGGGGTTCGTCTACGCCAAGGAGGGCGGGATGGACGCCGACGCAGCCGCTCTGCTGCTGGGCCACGAGAGCGGCGACGCGCTGATCAACTCCCTCACTGGCCTGGAGCCCAGGGGCAAGCGCATCGCCCGCGAGGCCGAGGCTCGGATGAAGGCCGAGAAGGGCGACCTGATGAGCGACGAGTCTGCCCTGAAGGCCAAGGCCCTGGAGGAGCTGCACAGCACCAAGCGCGAAGAAGTGCTCGCTCTGGAGTTGAAAGCCCTAAACCGGCTGAAGAGGGGTGTCGCCCCCGTGGTGGAGTCCGCCAAAACCCAGCTCACGGCAGAGCAGCGGCAGGCCCAGGCTGATCGGGACGCCCTTGCCCAGGCCCAGGGTAGCGTCGCCAGGGCCGAGGCCCTTAAAAGTGCCTCAGAGAAGCGCTCTATCGAAGATTCCATGCCGCCGATGCGAGCATACCGGATCGCGGCGTCTGCTTTCGTGGACAACACCCCCCTGGTCAAGACGGACCCCAACAAGTATCTCCTCGCGCAGCGCAAGGCGGGCAAGGCTGCGTTCGACCTCCAGGGCAAGGGTGACTACGCCGGTGCTGCCGAGGCGAAGCAGCAGGAGATCCTCAACCACTTCATGTATCTCGAAGCGGTGAGGGCGAAGCAGAACGGAGAGAAGGCCTACCAGTTTGCGCAGAAGCTCCAGAAGCCCCAGGTCGTCGCCAAGCTGGCCAAGGCGGGCGGAACTTACCTCGACCAGGTGAACGCGCTGCTCGACCGCTTCGAGTTCGGGCGCGTGAGCAACGCCGAGTTGGCCCGGCGCGAAACGCTGGCCCAGTGGGTCGAGGCCCAGACCAACATGAACGAGGAGCCCGCCATCGCCGACAAGCTCCTCGACGAGAGCTTCAAGGTGAACTACCGCCAGCTCAACAACGCTGATCTGCGTGACCTGCACGACGCCCTGAAGAACATCCGGCACCTGGCCTACCGCCAGCTTGAGGTGCTGGTGGGCGACCGTCGCGTGGCCTTCGCGGATCTGATCGACCAGCTCGACTCGGCTGCGCGGGCCAACAACAAGGTCACGCCGCTGTCGCTGCCTGGGTCCACCGAGACCGCCTCGCAGAAGGCCCACGACTTCCTGGCTGGCAAGGACGCAGCCATGGTGAAGATCGAGCAGATGGTCAACTGGCTCGACGGCAACGATGTGAATGGGCCTTGGCATGAGGCGATCTGGAACCCCATCGCCAGGGCCGAGACTGCCGACTATGACCTCATCACGAAGGTCACGGGCAAGCTGATGGATGCCCTGGACCAGATGCCCAAGGAGCAGCAGAACAGCATGGCCGATGTCTTCCAGGTGGACGGCATCAACCAACCCCTCAACCGTCGCCAGCTCATCACGATGCTCTTCAACATGGGCACCGACATGAACAAGATGAAGCTGACCGAAGGCTTCGCCAACTACGGCTTCACACCTGAGACCGTTGACCGTGCTATCGGGAACCTGAATCGCTATGACACAGCTTTCGTGCAAAAAGCCTGGGATTCATTCGGCTACCTGTGGCCTAAAATAGTAGACCATCAAAAGGGATTTACTGGAGTCGAGCCCAAGCGCGAAGAGATCACCCCCTACACGGTTCGCTTCAAGGACGGCACGACCGAGACGCTTGAAGGCGGCTACTTCCCCCTGAAGGCTGCTGCAGGACGCTCCACCGTGGCGGGCAAGCAGGAGAGCAGCGGCACCGCGCTCTTCGACTATGGTGGAGGCTACGTCAAGGCCACCACCATGACCGGCCACACCAAGGAGCGCACGGCTGCGGTCTACCCACTGGACCTGGACTTCACCCACATCATCGCGCAGCACACCACGCAGGTGGTCAAGGATCTCACCCACCGCGAGGCCGTGATCCTGGCCAACCGGCTGCTCACCCACCCCACCGTGCGCAAGGCGATGCAGGAGACCATGGGCGATGCCTACACGGACCAGTTCATGCCCTGGCTCCGCAGCATCGTGAACGACCGCAACGGTGCCGCTGCCGCCTCGGCTTCTGCCTGGACCAGCGTGGCCACGGCCACGCGAGGCAACCTCGTGGCTGCGCTCCTGGGCTTCAAGTTCTCGACGGTCATCGTGCAGATGACCGACCCCCTGCGCGTCATCGGCCCCGGCGACTACCGCGTGCCCGTACCCACCTACAGCAAGGCGCTGCTCGACTATCTACAGCACCCCAACGACGTGACCAAGATGGTGCGCGAGCTGTCGGGTGAGATGCGCCACCGGCCCGAGAACCTCGACCGCGACATCCGGGCTCAGTGGGAGCACCTGCAGGGCGACGCCTCGTGGCGGGCGGCTTGGAACCGCAAGGCCTTCCACGGCCTCGGCATGGTGGACGCGCTCACCAGCGTGCCCTCGTGGCTCGGGGCTTACCGCCATGCGCTGAGCCAGGGCGAGACGCCTGAGAACGCCGTGCTCAAGGCCGACCGCACCGTGCGCCTGACGCTCATGTCCGGCTCGCCCAAGGACCTGCTCGGCGTGCAGCGCGACCCCAATACCCTCGCCAAGCTCATCACCATGTTCATGGGTGATGGCCCTGCGCAGTATGGCCTGCTCCGCAACGCAGGCCGAAAAGGTCTCGGGGGCATCCCCGAGTTCACCGCCGTGGCTGTGATGATGTCCCTGGCCAACATCATGGGCGATGCGCTCAAGGGTCAGAACCCGGCACCCAATGAGGACAAGGCGCTGTTCTACCTGCGCAAGGCTCTGCTTGCCTGGAGCCAACCCATCCCCATCGTTCGTGATCTGGCCACCTCGATTGACAGCGGTCTGGCGGGCAAGCCCTTCAGCGACTACCGGCTGTCGCCAGTTGTGTCCGTGGGCCAAAAGTTTGTGCAGATGCCAGTTCATACGATGAAGCTCATCGAAGGAAAGGAGGACTACCCTGACTATGCCATCAAGGCGTTCGATCTACTGGGCACGCTCTACGGTGTCGGCGGAACATCGCAGGCCGTGGCCTCGGCCAAGTATCTGCGCAGGGTCTACACGGGCGAAGAGAAGCCCGCGAACGCTGCCGAGCTGGTCTCCGGGGCAGTTCAAGGCAAGCCGAAGCAGGGGGTGAAGTAATGACGGTAACTCTTAGCAACGACGCAGCCTACGTCGGCTCCAACCCTGGGGGTGCCTACGTCTCGCCGCTCACAGGCAGCACCACCTCAGCGAACAGTCTGCTGCTCAATGGGCACGCAGATACTTACTTTCAAGTAAACTTGGGCTTCAGCGCCATCGCCAAACCCACCATCACCGGATCACGCGGGGGCAACGCAGCCCTGGCTTCGCTGCTCACCGCGCTCGACTCCTACAACATCATCACCGACTCCACCACCGCATAGGAGATGCCATGACCGTATCGGCTGTCGTCAACAAGATCGCCTTCCCCGGCCCTGGCGGCACGGTGTTCGCGTGCAACTTCCCCATCGTGCAGGCCTCGGATGTGGAGGTCTACAAGACAGACCAGACCACCGATGCGGTGGTGGGCAGCGCCCTGGTAAACGCTACCGACTACGCCATCTCGGGTGTGGGCGGCACCGGCTTCACCGTCACGCTGACCGCAGACCTGGGGGCCTATGGGCTGCTCATCCGGCGCGTCGAGGCGCTGACCATGGGCACGAACCTGCCCGATGAGGGCAACCTGCGGGCCAGCAGCATTCAGGCCGCGCTCGACAAGCTGGCCCGCCTAGCGCAGCAGCTCCAGGAGCAGCTTAGCCGCAGCCTGCACACGGCCATCTCGGGCCTAACCGCTGACTGGACCGTGCCCGAGCCTGGCGGCGACGGCTACGTGCTGGGCAACGTGGGCAAGAAGTTCGTCTGGTTGGCCGCCGCCTCGGCCCAGTTGGCGGCGGATCTACTCAGCACGGCCATCGGCAAAGGCGCCGCCCTCATCGGCTACCTCGCCCCCTATACCGGGGCTGTGGCGAGGACGCAGTACGATAAGAACGCTGATGTGATCAGCGTCAAAGACTTTGGCGCAAAGGGCGATGGGGTGACAGACGATACGGCAGCTTTCCGAGCTGCGGCACTGGCCCTGTCCACAACGGGCGGGACCATCCTAGTGCCTGTGGGTGTCTACATCGTGAAGTCCTGCCGTCTCTACCCTGGGACCAGGATGCTCGGTGCAGGCAGCGGGAACACCTTCCTGAAAAATCCGGCTGCCATGACCTCGGCGGATCGAGTCACCAACGATGGCGCGGGTAACAACCTGGACGGCCTAGCCATGTTCTACAACGCATATCCTGCGGGTGCCCGGCTGGCTGGCATCTGCCTCGAAGGTATGACGCTGGATGGGAATGCGGCCAACCAAGTTCTGAACGGCATCAAGCGGTCATGGGGAACTTACTTCAATGGTGTTACGAAACTTCAGCTCATCGACTGCGTGTTCCAGAACTGGCTGAACCACGGTGCCTGCGCCAAGGAAGCTGACCGCTCCATCGTTGATCGTTGCCAGTTCTTAACCAACGGCCAATGCTATCTGATCCCACTTTGGAACCCAGCCGATGGCGCAAACCCTGGTGGTGATGGTTTCGTCTGGTTGAGCCAATGCTATGACAACGTGGTCCAGAACTCCATTGCCGTGGGCAACGCATCCATCGGATTTGAGGATGAAGGGCGATTTGGGTCATACCTGCTGGCGAACCGGAACAGGCGCAACAAGTGGGTGAACCTACTGTCACAGACAAACCTGGACCATGGATTCCTGGCCCTGTTCACTGATGATTGCGTCTATGAGAACTGCTTATCCCAGGGTGGTGGAACCAACGGGTGGAACATCGTCGGGACTCAGAATTGCACCCTGACGAATGTGAACGTCTATTTGGCTGGCAACCACGGGATCTACTGCCGACCTGAAGCCTATGGTGCCGATGGCATCAACAAGAATCTGAAGATCCAAAACGCCGTGATCACCCAAAGCTCCCAACGGGCGCTGGTCATCGACACAGTTCAGGGCGGCTCATTCACTGGAATCTGGGTTCGGGGTGTGGGTGGTTCATACGCCGTGACCCTCTCGGGTGGTCTATCTTCCGATATCGAGCTTCAAGTCGACTATGACGGCGCTGTGGCAACTCAGGCCCAGTACGGTGTTTACTCATACAACGCCACCAACCTCACCGTCAGGGGCTCCACAGTTAAGGGGTGCTCTAGCCACAACATCTGGATTGACGGCTCAGCGTTGGGGAACACTGGGATCGTCATTAGAGACACCACCTCAACGGGTTCCGGGGCGCAAGGCATCAGCTTCACGGGAGGTTCTTTGACTGGCTACAACAATGCCGTTCTCAACTGCGTTGTCACCGGGAATACAACCCCCATGAATATTGTGGACTACCAGATCAGCGCGGCCAACCTCATCGGCTACCGGAAGACGGTTTACCAGAATGCGGCCCCCATCGCTGGAACCTGGGTCGCGGGTGATCGGATCATCAACAATGCCCCCACGGTCGGTCAGGCCAAAGCCTGGGTCTGCACGGTGGCGGGAACTCCTGGCACCTGGGTATCTGAGGGGAACCTGTGATGAACTTCGACCAAGCATTCCAACGACTCATCGACAGCGAGGGCGGCTACACCAATAACCCCGCCGACCCTGGCGGTGAGACCAAGTTCGGCATCAGCAAGCGCAGCTACCCTGACGTGGACATTGCCAATCTCACACTCGATGGGGCGAAGGCCATCTACCTGCGCGACTTCTGGAACCCACTGGGGGACGCGCACCCAGCCATCAAGTTCCAGTGCTTCGACTTTGCCGTGAACTCGGGGATTGGCGCGGCGATCCGCAAGCTCCAACTTGCCGTGGGCGTGGCCGATGACGGGCACTGGGGACCGCAGAGCGCGGCGGCTCTTGCGGCGATGGACCTCAACGACGTGCTGATGCGCTTCGCGGCGCAACGACTGATCTTCATGACTTCACTCTCTACTTGGGACTCGTTCGGCAAGGGCTGGGCGCGTCGCATCGCCAAGGATCTTCTCTATGCAGCGGAGGACAACTGATGAGCGCCTGGGACAACATCAAACCGTTCGTGAGCAAGTTTGCACCCATCGTCGGGGCGGCTCTTGGCGGGCCGCTGGGAGGTGCTGCCGGGGCACTCCTGGCCAACGCACTAGGCGTGAAGGACGCCGACCCCAAGAGCATCGAGCAGGCTATCAAGA
>Ga0307375_10000578_pt1 | contig 44515 bp, 63 predicted proteins | sample TR1MG_FD_202531 | JGI IMG/M metagenome (GOLD analysis project Ga0307375, IMG submission 202531) | Soil microbial communities from Risofladan, Vaasa, Finland - TR-1 | ecosystem: Environmental > Terrestrial > Soil > Coastal area > Acid sulfate soil | place: Finland: Risofladan, Vaasa | collected...
AGAGGCGCGAGCCGAGGGACTCGGGGGAGTAGGCCCCGGCACGCAACGAGGCGGGACGAAGGGCGTCACCGCGCCCGACATCAAGCAGCTCCAGGACACGCTCGACGGGATCAAGCTCTCCGAGTCGAGCCTGACCGAGCCACCGAAGCCGGAGAAGCCGGCCGGCGCACCGATCGCGGAGCGCGCGAGGGCCGGCGCGAGGTCCCTCGTGCAGAAGTACTCGGGCACGAAGGACTACACGCCGCTCGACGCTCTCGTGGGGAACTGGACCGGGGAGCGCGACATCGTCGGCCACAACGCGGCGATGTTCGCTCGGAAGATCATCGCCGCGATCCCCGACCGACTCACGCGGCAGGCGATGAGCGTGTGGCACGAGGCGGGCGGGGACGAGGCGCTCATCCGGCACTGGATCGACTCCGGTGCCCGGCTCGAGGACCCGTCGCTGAAGGCGAAGTACCAGCGCGCGCTCGAGCTGTCCCCCGACGAGAAGACGTTCGCCGACAACGTCGGGAACTACTTCGACTCGAAGTGGGCCGAGCTCCACCGCGCCGGGCTTCTCGACGCGGGGCTCGAGGACTACGTCCCCCACGCGTGGGAACCGAAGGACGACGGGACGACGATCGCCACGGCGCGGATCCCGGGGCCGGACCCGACGAAGGGGCGCGTCCTGCCCACGTACGCGGCCGGCGAGGACGCCGGGTTCCGCGCGAAGCAGACCGACATCGGCGAGCTGCTCACCAAGTACGAGGAGGTTGTCGGATCGAAGCTCGCGATGGCCCGCCTCAAGGACGGTCTGCGGGTGACGAACGCGGCGGACGGGAAACCGCTCGCGGTGAACGAGCGCGCGCCCGGGTACATGCAGGCGACCGGCACCGGGATGCAGGGCCTGTGGCTGCACGCCGACACCCCGGGCGAGAAGATCGCGACCCGCATCAACAACGCGACGGGGGTCGGACACCTGCGCGATATGCCGGGCATGAAGGCCATCCTCGGCTTTCAGTCGACGATGAAGGAGACGATGGTCTCCGCGAACCCGTTCCACCAGATCCAGATAGGGATCCACGGTCTCGAGCACAAGGTGAACCCGTTCGACCTCGACCCGATCGACCTCACGAACGAGCGCCAGCAGAAGCTCGTGCGTCACTCGCTCACGATCGGCGGCGGGGGTGGGTCGTCGCAGGAGTTCAGGGCCGCCGAGGGCCTCACGTCCGGCGGCGGGTGGCTCGCGAAGATCCCCGGTCTGAAGGCCCCGCTCGAGCAGTACACGCGGTACGTGTTCGGTGCGGACGGGTACATTCCTAGAATGAAGATGAAGATGGCCCTCGACGCGCTCGACAGGAACACGAAGCGTTTCGGGGGGAAGCTGACCGAGGACCAGATCTATCACATGACGGCGACGCAGGCGAACGCCGCGTTCGGCGGGATCAACTACGAGTTCATGGGTCGGAACAAGACGTTCCGCGAGTTCATGCAACTCGCGACGTTCGCGCCCGATTTCCTCGAGGCGCGCACCCGATTCATCGGGCAAGCGCTAAGGCCGGAGGGCACCGAGCAGCGCGCGGCCCTCCTAAGGGGCGCGTTCGTGATGTACCTCGGGGCTCGCGTCGCGAACGGGATCTTCAACCGTCACGAGGACGGCACGCCCAATTTCAAGTTCGAACCGGAGAACATGTTCTCGGTCGTCATTAACGGCAGGCGTTACGGGATGCGAACCGTACAGGGCGACGTCCTCCATTTACTCACCGACCCTCGCAATTTTACTTACAACCGCATGGGTCCACTCCTCCGCGGCGGGGCCGAGCTCGTCACCGGTCGCGACCAGTACGGGCGCGAGCTCGGCCTCGGTCACCAGCTTTGGGACATCGCGACGACCCCCGCCCCGTTCTGGCTCGCGGGGATGCTGCGCGAGCTACCGCGCGCGTTGATGGGCGATGACCCGAAGGCCGGACCGAAGTTCGCGCAAGCCGCGGTGAACGCGCTTACGCAGGCGGTCGCCGTACAGTCGCGTCCCGAGTACTACGGGGGGGCGACGAAGGCGATGCAGGATCTCGCGGAAACGCGCACCCAGGGACCCGAGAAGACGTCCGGCGAGAAGGCGAAGCAGAACGCAAAGTGGAACCTGATCCACGAGGGCCGGGTCGCGATCGAGAACGATACGCCGAAGCCGAAGATCCCGAGCGAGTTCAACTCGCGCGAGGCGGCGTACATCAGGAACTCGTGGAAGGCAGACGAATTGGTCGACGGGTTCAAGAGCCGACCGCTGCCGGTGAAGGGGAGGATATGGAACGACGCCACGAACTCGGAGAAGTCTCGGCTCAAGTCCGCGTACCTTGCGTCACTCGCACGGGAGATCTCTCAGGCAAGGGACCCCGACGAACGGAAGAGGCTGCGCGAGCTGCGGACAAAGATCTCACAATTCAAGCCACTGCCAAGGAGGGCAACCCAGTGACACCGAGGACGACGCAAGACAGGTACACGGAACTCTCGTCGAGGATCGACAGGCTCGACTCGAAAATCGACGAGACGATCAACGGGTTCAGACGCGAGTACGCGGAGGGCCACGCGTCTCTCGGGAATAGGGTGCAGATGGGGTTCGATTCTCTCAAGGATCAGATCGTCGGCCTGCAAACGGTCGGCCCGTTCGCCGATACGAGGGTCAGGATCACCGCCCTCGAGACGGAGATCAAGAAGATCCCCGACGAGTTCGTCAAGAAGATTGAGATGAGCATACCGCTCTCGATGCTTAACGACCACGAGAAGACGCTCAAGTCCCTGAAGCGGATGTTCTGGGTGATGATCGCACCCGCGCTCGCTGTTGGGGTCAAGGCCCTGTACGATTTCATCATGCTCGTCGGTCACCATGTCTCTGGCGGGGCGATCTTCCCATGACGCGCGACGAGGACGTCCTTGCGAGGACCGTGTACGGGGAAGCGCGCGGCGAATCGGATCTCGGGCGCCTGTCCGTAGCGTACGTCGCGTGCAACCGCGCGGTGATCGCCTCCCGGTACGTGTTGAAGCACGGGAGGCGCCACCCGCTGTACGGCGGGGGTTCGATCGCCGAGGCGTGCCTAATGCCGTACCAGTTCTCGACGTGGAACGTGGGCGACGTGAACCTGAAGAAGTTGCTCGTGCTCGACCTCGAGTCGGACGCGGGCGCGCCGTCGCTGTGGGCGGCGCGGACGGCGATCGACAGGACCGCCCCCGACCCGACGAACGGGGCGACGCACTACGTGACGGCGATGGCACCCCACGACGGGATGGATTGGCCCCCATCGTGGACGACGTCGATGAAGCTCGTCGCATCGATCGGGGCGCACAACTTCTATTTCGAGGGGTAGTTCTGGTATACTGTAAAGGAGAGGGGGAACTATGAACGAACCACACCAACGTGGGGGCGACCTGTGAGCGCCCCCCTACCGCGTACGATTGTGAAAGAGCTCAAGGTTTCGCCGGGTGAGGTCGTGCACATCACCCCGATATCCGACGCGCACCTCGACGACTCGTTGTGCGATTACGGTGCGCTCGAGAAACTGATGAACGAAAGGAGGGCGCTTCCGAACCACCGCGTCATCTGGATCGGCGATACGGCGAACCTCGTGCTGCCGAACGACATGAAAAGGTTCAGGTCGTCCGTCGCGCCGGCCGCGCTCAGGGGCGTCGACGCGTACTTGAACGAGACGACCGATTACCTCGTCGAGAAGATCGCCGGGCTCGGGGTCACGAGCGACATGTTCTCGCCCGGGAACCACGAGGACGAGCTGATCAAACGCTCCGGGTACGACATGACGTCCGTGCTCGCGAAGGAGTTCAGCGCGTCGCGTGGGGGGTACAGCGGGGCGATCGATTACAGGCTGCGCGTCACGAAAACGGCGAGCGCGACGTTCACGGTCGTGTACCACCACGGTGCGTGGGGCGGGAAGGCGAACAAGGGGTACACGGGCGCGAAGGACTTCTTCGGGCAGTTCGCGTTCCCGTGGCACGTCGGCGTGTACGGACACAACCACTCGTCGAGGCTCGACGTCGACGTGTCCGTCACGAGGAGGGCGAACGGGGACTTCGTCGAGACCCCACGGTACATCGTGAACTGCTCTTCGTGGGTTCGCCCGTACGCGGACGACGCGCTCCAGACGCACTACGCGGAGCGGGCCGGGTACGTCCGGCAACCGATGGTCGCGCCGCTGATCAAGGTCACCCCGCGGTGGACGAGGGATACAAACAGGAACTCAAACCTGGTGATCGACTACGGCGTGGAGATGTAGGGAGGCAACATGGACGAAACGTACAAAACCATCCCATACGAGCGCGCGAGGGCGAAGGCCCCCACCAGGGCCGCGCTCGAGAAGATGCGCCGCGCGGACGAGAGGAACAAGCGCGAGTTCACGGCGGCCGTGTTCACCGACCGTTGCCCGAGGTGCGGCGCGGCCCAGGGCCGTAACGGGTACCTGTGCGGCGGCCCGGGCGCGGAGTGCTCGTCGACGGCGACGCTCGCCAAGAGGTGGCTCGCGTCGGGAGGGATCGTCGCGCTCGCACTCGCGTTCGCGCTGCCGGCGCGGGCGCAGACCGTGTGCTGCGGCCCGAGCGGGCAGCTGTGGCCGTGTACCGATGCCGCATGCAAGGGTCCGCTCGGCCTCGCATGCAGCGGGACCGGCACGACGATCAAGCCCGCGAGCGCGTGCGCCGCCGCGACGCCGACACCGGCGCCGACCGCAACACCGACGCCTACGCCGACTGCGCCGCCGATGGCCGCGCCGACGATCACGACGGTCAACCTCGGCCTTCCGATCCCGTGGACGTACACGCAGGGGCTGACGCTATTCCGTGGCGTGTTGTGGGGCGATGCCGGGCACCCAACGAGCGGGGCCGACAACGGAGAGTGCATCTTCTCGGTGGACTACACCCGGAACCCGCCGCCGTTCCGCGTCTGGACATGCAGCGGGTTGACCGCCGACACGTGGGAGAACGCCTACCCCAAGGTGGGCGACGACCCAGCATACGGCGGGGTGATCGTGACGTGGATCGAGACGCGCTCCGTCCCGCCGTGGGGGCAGTCGAGCGGCGTCCCGATGCGCTACGGCACGCTGACGACGCTCCGCATCCGCTCGGTGGATGATCCCGCGCCGTACATCCAGCGCGACGCCATTGCCGAGAGTGGAACATGGCTCTGGCCGCTCGGATGGCTGCACATCGGCGGGCAGCGGATGCTCTACGTCGCGCACGCCAGCGCCGTTCCGAGCTGGGGCATCTACGCCAACTGCCTGCTCAGGTACTACTGGCCGGAGTACAGCGGTCAGGCGCTCATGGACATGCAGGCGTTCCAGCCGACCAACTACCCGATGCAGACCATCAGCGACATCGCGATTGACGCCGACGGGAGCCTCGTGGCGACCGAGACGACCGGCGACAACGCGACGAGCATGAGCGTCTGGCGCTCTCGTGACGAGGGCAGGACCTGGGCGGTGGCGACCACGGTGCAGGCGCAGCCGGGAGGCTCGCTGTTTGACTGCCATTTCGCCCACACGAGCGGCGGCGCCGCGCTCGTGCCCTGGCTCCTGACCTGCAACAGCACCGCGCCGAGTGGGAACTGGGCGAACGGGGGTTGGTCCGTCGTCACCGTCGCGTGGCCGGGGGCTGTGTTCCCGGCGTTCTGGGGCAAGGCGGCATCAGCTCAGAGCACCCACGTCGTCAGCCCGATGCCGAATCCGCAGCCGATGCAGGCCCAAGCCAAGGGGGTTACCAAGGCTCCTCCTTCGGTCGCTCCACTAAGTCAGCTCGAGGTGTTGAAGCAACTCGGGATTACGAAACCATGACCGGCTTCCTCCGCTCGTACACGGACATCCGCACCACGGACGGGCGGGACGCGACACTGCTCACTCCGGTCGTGTTCCAGAGGCCGGATTCGGTCGGCGGGGAGATCATCACGATGCCCGCCGGATCTCGGACGGACGGGGCGTCGATTCCAGAGCCCGCGTGGTCGCTCGGGTTCGCACCATTTGGCCCCTATTGGCTCGCCTGTGTGCTCCACGACGGCTGTTACAGGGGTTCGACGCGGCCGGTGATCGACAACCGTGACGAGGCTGACCTCATCTTGTGGGAGGCGATGATCTCGCTTGGCGTGTACGAGTCGATTGCGAAGACGATCTACAACGCCGTGAGGCAGTTCGGACAATCGGCGTGGGACGCCGACAGGAGGATACAAAATGCGTAGACAACGTGTTCCGGTGTTCGCGGTGCTCGCCGCGGTGGTCCTCATAACGGCGTGCCCGTACATTAAGCCGGGAGAAGATCCCGTTCTCGTCAACTCCGAGCGGAGCCTGGCCGTCGCCACGGACTCAATCGACGCGCTGTTCAAGGTCGACTACCAGTACGGGCCGGTGATCGACGCGAAGGTCCCCGGGTGGAAGGGCGCCGTGAACGAGCTCCGCCTGCGCGCCCCGTCGATCCTCGAAGCCGCGAACGCGGCCGTGAAGGCGTACAGGGCCGGGTTGACGCTGTACCGGGCGGACCCGACGCAGATCACGCAGGCCCAGCTCAACGCGCTCGCGAACGACCTCGGTACCAAGATCGTCGCCGCGGTCGAGGCCGGGCAGCAGGCGGCGAAGGTCGCCGCGACCGTTCCGGGAGGTGTTAAGTGAGCACGAACCCGCCCGCTTCAATGACCGACGCGTGGATGAACCTCCTCCTCGCGCTCGCCCCGCTCGCCGCCGGCCCCGCTGGTGCTATCGCCGGCCCGCTCGCGGCGCTCGTGATGGCGCTCATCCAGAATTGGAAGGCGGACGCCGCCCAAAACGGCGAGCTGACCCCGGACGAGGTCGCGGCGTTCGACGCGAAGCTCGCCGCGCTCGAGGCTTCGCCCGCGTGGCAGGTGAGGACGTGAGCGCCCCCGCTCCCGAGGCACCACTCACCCCGCAAGCGGTGAAGGCCACCGACGCCCTCGACAAGATCGCGCAGATCGCGACCAACGCCGCACCGGCTCCGGTCCCGAGCACATCCGGCTCGTGGGCCGGGTGGTCGTTCATGGCCTGGCTCGTGAAGAACAAGGGCGAGCTCAAGACGCTGGCGAGCATCGCCGCCGGCCTCGGTTCGGCCTGGATCTCGGCGCACCTCGCGGGCGACCTGGCCGTGCTCATCGGCGGGGCGTTCGGCCTCGCGGTGAAGTTCGGCCTCGACTGGCTCGACTACGGGTTGACGAACAACCCGAAATAAGGAGACACCGTGAAGCTCCCGAAGGTCGGCACGTGGGTGCGGGTGCAGTGGCGGGACGCGGACACCGCCGACCGTTGGGCGGACGCGGACAACGAGCGCCCGCGTACGATCGAGGTCACGGCCGGCGTGTACCGCGGCCACACGGAGGACGACAAGATCCGGGTCGCGCCGACCGTGTCGATCTACGTCGGGAGCAAGACCCTCAACGCGTCGTGCTCGGAGATCGAGATCCCGCTCGGGTGCGTGACGCACATCGAGCGCCAACCTACCGTTGTAATCAAGTAGAGAGCGAGCGGTTCCCCCCTCCCTCGCCGCGCGCTCGGCGCCCCCCGTGAGCACCCCGGGGGGCGTTCTTTTACCCACCCCCTTGACAAACCCGATTCGAGGCCCCATGCTACTCGGGAAGGGAGACCGAGCATGAACATGAGCATCCCAACCATCCCACGTAAGTCGAACGAAAGGAGCAAGAAGATGGGCGTAGACATCGAACCCGGCCTCAACCAGCACCACGAGTCGGACCGTTACAACGTCCCGTACATGCTGATCGAGTACGAGAACGGGAACCTCGACGAGTACGACACGGTGCACCTGTTCCAGATGCTGATCAACACCGGCCTCGCGTGGACGCTCCAGGGCTCGTACGGGCGGGCGGCGATGGACCTCATCAAGAGTGGGCTATGCACGTACCCGGGTCGGGAGGCGGACAATGGCTGACACGTTCATCGTGAACTGGGTCACGGAAGACGGGAACGCGAGGTGCGACACGTTCGTCGACCTCCAGTCGATGCCGCGCGACTGCTACGGGCGCGCGATCCCGCTCCCGTCGAGCTGGCACCTGTGCATCGACGCGCGTCACGCGGTCGACCTGTTCAAGTCGCGCGTGAAGTGGTACACGATCGAGGAGCACTCGGACCCGCGGGTGACGCCATGACGAAGAACGAGACGTGCACCCAGTGCGGGGTCCGCCCGCGCATGGAGTCGTACCCTCTGTACACGATCTGCACCGAGTGCTGGCGCGAGGCGAACAACGTGCCGAAGGGGACGATCGGGAAGGCCCACGCGGTCCCGATGAACCACCCGTCGAGGCACCGTGGGACGAAGAGAACCGGGAAGGGAGAGTAGGGGGATGCCTTACATCATTCACGCGAACCAAGACTTCACACCGAAGGGGGTCGCGAACCACCCGCGGGCGGAACCCGTCGTCGAACGCGCCCCATCGACATGTTCGTGCGGGGCGGGCGACGACGCGGTCGTCCACGCGTCGAACTGCGCGATGATCCTGGACTTCGAGGAGTCGCTCCGGGAAGCCGACAGGAAACTGGAGCGGGAACCGTACTGGCCCGGGAAAGGGGGCCGGCCATGATCGCGTTCCACGACGGCCCCGCTCGGATCGGTTGCGAGAGCTGCGGCGAGCGTTACGGGTGCGTGTGCGACCGGCTCCGCGAGTGTGCCGTGTGCGGCGCGGAGTTTCTCCCCGGCGACGAAGACGGGCCCGAGTACGACAACGTGTGCGAGGGGTGCCGTCTCGACGAGGACGGGGACGAGGTATACTGTAAGGAAGGGGAGGACGATGCCGACCGATCGGTGTGAGGAACTCGTTTCGATCACGTTAACGTGCCGGTGCGGGTGCCGGCAGGTCTTCCGCGGCCAGCAACGCGCGGTATGGCCCTGGGCCGTGTCGAGCGGGTGGAACGTGATCCCGGGCGGGACGTTCGAGTGCCCGAGGTGCTCGGAGGAGATCGAGCACTCGTACGAGGTGCTCGCCGACGAGGGGCTACGCGGGTGCTGCGAGACGGTCGGCCGGCGGCGCGAGGAGCTCGAGTTCGAGGGCGTGCCCGCGATCGAGGTGGCGACGTGAGCGACGGCATGTACCGGGCCGCGTTCACCGCCCTGTACGAGAGGTCGAGGGCGATGTACCCGCAGATCGAGAACAAGTGGGGCACGCCCGAGATCGAGGACTGGTGCGAGCTGATGCACAACCTAATGAGGGCCGAGGAGGTGCCGGTGGAGATCCCGGGCGACAAGGTGACGGCGTGGCGCGTGTGCGGCGTGTGCGGCTCGCGCGCGTTCAAGGACGACCTGTGCGCGGTGCACTGGGCCGCGAGGAACTCGTGCGTGCCCGAGTGGCACGAAGGGAAGGGGGGCTGGTACTGTAAGAACTGCCACAGGGGCGTCGACGCGGACTCGCTGAAGGAGCCGTGCGTCGCGAAGACGATGGTGAGCGGTGGGACGACGGGAGGGAACCGATGAGCCTGATGCTGAAGTACGAGAAGAAGGAGTACCCGCAGGCGCCCGAGGGGCTGCACCAGTCGGTGTGCGTCGACATCGTCGACATGCCGCAGCAGCAGACCGCGTACGGGGTGAAGGACATGGTCATGCTGTGGTGGGAGACGGAGGACATCGACCCGAACACGAACAAGAGGTACACGGTGATCGGCAAGTTCGGGAAGACGCTGTCCCCGAAGGGTCGCCTGCGACCGTTCCTCGAGAGCTGGCGCGGTCGGAAGTTCACGGAGGCCGAACTCGCCGGGTTCGACCTCGAGAAGCTCGTCGGCGCGAACTGCCAGCTCCAGATCGTGCACGAGCTCGCGACGAACGGGAACGAGTACGCGAACATCCAGGCGATCATCGCCGCCCCGAAGTCGGCCGCGAAGCTGTCGCCGAGCGCGGACTTCGTGCGGAAGAAGGACCGGCAGGACAGCGCGCCGGCCGAGGATGATGACAGCGTTCCTTTTTGATCACCTAACCGCACCACGAACCGAAGGGAGACGACATGGCTAAGAAGGCGTTCACCGAGGGCAAGACGTGGGCCGTGGTCGACGAGTACGGGAAGATCGTCGAGATCGGGATCCCGGGGCAGAAGAAGAACGAGCTGTACTGCACCACGAGCGGTGGCGAGAGGTACGTCCGGTTGTACGTGGCGATCATCGAAAAGTAGCGGACGCGGCCGGCGTCGGTCACGATCGACCGGCGCCGGCAACTGGAAGGGAGAGAGGATGAGCGCAAACGAGAGCGAACCAACCCGCAACGACACGTCCCTCGGGCGGTTCTACCCGATCACGCTACCAGACGGTCGCGACGTCTCGTGGCCGAGCGTGACGACGATCGAGCAGGCGATCGCGAAACCGTCCCTGATCTCGTGGTCGGCGCGCGTCGAGCGGGAGGCGGTTATCGAGGCGGCCGCGGAGCTGTACGCGGACGTCGCCGGCACGCCCCCGATGAAGGAACTCGCGTTCAGGGCGTCGCTCGACACGCGGATTGGGAAAGTGAAGGCGTACAAGCGCGAGATGGCGAAGGCGGCCGAAATCGGTACCCAGGCCCACAAGCGTATCGAGTGGATGCTGCGGAAGGAACTCGGGCAGACGTCCAAGAAAGAGCCGAGGTGCTCGGACAAGGCGGAGTGGGCCGTGATGGCGTTCGAGGACTGGCGCCGGAGCGTGAACCTGAAGCCGATCTTCGTCGAGCGCCGCGCGTACTCGATCACGCACGAGGCGGCGGGCACGTTCGACCTGTACGCGGAGGTGAATGGGGTCCTAACCCTTTGTGATTGGAAAACGTCGAAGGGTGTGTACGGTGAGGCGCTGATCCAGAACGCCGCGTACCGTTACTTCATGCGCGAGATGGGGATGGGCGACGCGCGCGCGGGGCTCGTGCTGAGGCTCCCGAAGGTCGACACCGACCCCCAGTTCGAGGTGGTCGACGTCGACAAGCGCGCGAGCGAGACGTACGGGGTCCCGCTCGAGAAAGCCGAGGGTTACCTGTTCGAGTTGTTCCTCGCCGCGAAGACCCTCTGGTGGGCGATGTACCGGGACAATCTCGCGTATAGAGCGAAGCGCGACGCGAAGGGAGCGAGCGATGGAACCGTCTAGCGCGTGGACCGTCGACGCGTTCGGCGTGTGCTCGGTGTTGCTTGTGCTGGCGATGACCGCCGTCGTGCTACTGGCGCTCCGTGCGCCGAGGGAGGGGAAATGAGAGTTGCGTGGATCATGAACTGGCGCGGGTTCAGGATCGGTCCGCGTGCGATCTCTGGCAGGGCGCACCTGCGGATGGTCCTGTTGGAGAATGGCTGGACCGTCGGCGTGATGGGGCGACACTGGCCGCTTTCGAATCTCCTGTGGTATCGCCACGAGGTAGACCGATGACCCGCCCGCCGATCCAGCCGAGCGAGTGGTGGGCGCTGGTAGACCCACAGGGAAAGATTGTGGATGTGGGCGAGGACAAGCGGCACTATGACACCTGTGTATGTCCGGGCGATGGCTGGTCCATCCGTCGCGTGATCGTAACGGAAGCGCCGGAGGTAGAGCGATGACCCCGTGGGCCGCTGAGTGCGGAGCGTGCCGCCATTGGGAGGAGGGCGAAACGGGCTGGATCGCGCCGACCGATCCTGCCGCCGTGTTTCGGGTGATCGTCGTCAACGGGAGCGGGTTCTGGTACGCCTGCGCGAAGCAACACAGGCCGCGCTTCTACAAGCCGAGATTCCCCGGAGATTTTGACTGGGGATGGAAGCGGAAGTGTGAGGACTTCGGCGCAAAGGAAGGTGAGTGATGAGCGGACAGGTGAGAATCAGCGAGGATAGACTGAGCGCACTCGCAGAGTCGCCCGGCAGCGCAACACTCTGGGAGGTCAGAATTATGCGCCTGGAAATCCTCGCCGCACGTTCCGAGATCGAGGACATCAAGCGTGAATGGGAATCGTGCTGCGAGCGTGAGCGGGCGAGATGGGAAGCGGAGAAGGAACTTCGCGCTACTCCGCGCCCTCGACGCGAAGGAGACCGAATGACCGCTGCTCATACCGACAAGGTGTTGCCTGGAATCCTCGACGGGTCCAACAAGGCCAAGTGCCCGAAGTGCGGGAAGATGCACCCGATCATTCTCGGCAAGACTGACGGGAAGCCGTCGCTGACGCTGTGCGCTGTCCGCTGTGGCAAGGCGCTCTACCTCGTTGGCTTCGAGGGGCGCGAGATTGTGAGTGACGAGACATGACCGCTACCGCCCTCACCCTGGTGATCCTGGTCGCATCGGCAACCGCTGTCCTGCTCGCGGTGCGCGTGAAGCCATTCGATCCGCAACTGAAGAAGCCGCACGACTGGAAGGGAGGCGACGAGTGAGCTACTACCCGACGTACCCATCGGCGGTTAAGTTCTCGGAGATCGCCGCGCTCGAGGTGTTCTGCGCGCTGATCGCGGTCCAGACGCACGCGTCGTTCGAAGACCTCGCGAAGTCGGCGGTCGTCGCGTCGAGGGCGCTGCTGATGGAGATCGAGAAGGGAGAGGGGAAATGACGACGACGTGCAAGTGGTGCAAGGAACCAATATCTTTTCACGGAACGAACTGGTACCACGAGTTTGAAGACTTGCGCCTCAGGTGGTGCGAGGATGGTCTCCACGCGGCGACGCCCGAGACGTCGGCGGCGTCGACCGTCGGCGAGGACCTCCTCAAGCTCGAGTTCGGGATCTCGAAGCTCGAGAAGTGCGTGAAGGAACTCGAGGAGAAGAACTCCGCGCTCAATCGCGACCTGTTCGAGGCGCGCACGGGGCTGCTGTACAAGCGCGGGGAGTTCGTGGCGAGGCCGCTTGTCGCGCCGGCGCCCGACCCGCCGTACCGTAAGGCGCTCGCGTGGTTGTACACGCACGTTTCGTTCTACGATTCCAACCGCAAGAACTCGCCGGGTTGGGTGTACGAGGCCGGCAGAATGGCGCGAAACGAAGAGCGGCGCGCCGGGGGTGTGGAATGACCCCCGACACGGTTCAGTTCGCGAAGTTCCAGAAGACGCTCGGGGACGACGGGCATAAGGGGGAGGGGGAGAAATGAGGGAGCGAACCGTTTCCCTGCGACCGTCGGAGGTAACGCTGTTGCTGACGCTCCTCGAAAGCGCACGAGCCAGTGGGGAGTACTACGGGAACCGGGAACAGTATACCGAGCGGCTCGATGGGCTCCTTCGCAAGCTCTACGCGGCCGCCGTCGCGGGGGAGTGATGACGGCCCTCGACACGCTCGTCGACGCGCTCCAAGCACACGGGTGCAAGCCGCACAACGGCGCCGCGAGGTGTCCCGCGCACGACGACAAGGTCGCGAGCCTCACGTACAAGGTCGGGAACAAGGGTGCGGTGGTGAAATGCCATGCCGGTTGTACGACACTCCAGGTCTGTACGGCGATTGGACTTACGCTCAAGGACCTGTTCGAGCCGAGGGTGCCGACGGCCGGCGCGTTCGACCGGCCGCCGACGAGGCCGCGCGCGGACCTCGGTGAACCGGTCGCGAGGTACGTGTACACGGACGAGGCCGGCGCGAACCTATACCGTGTAAATCGCTACACACCCAAGACGTTCAGGCAAGAGAAGTACACGGCCGGGGACTGGTCGTGGGGTTTGGAGGGCGTGAGGCGCGTGCTGTACCGTCTCCCGCGGGTGATCGACGCCGCCGAGCGTGGTGACCGGGTGTGGGTCGTCGAGGGTGAGAAGGACGTCGAAACGCTCGAGAGGCTCGGGTTGACGGCGACGTGCAACCTCGGCGGGGCCGGGAAAGGGAAGTGGCGCGACGAGTACGGGGCGTTCCTCAAGGGGGCGGACGTCGCGATCGTACCCGACGACGACGACGTCGGGAGGGCGCACGCGCTCGAGGTGCGGGAATCGCTGAACGCGGTGGGTATCGACGCGGCCGTCGTACCGCTCCCGGGCGCGAAGGACGCGTCGGATTGGGTCGAGAGGTGTGGAGGGACCCGGGAAGCGCTCGAACGGCTCCTGAGCGAAGCTAGGGCCGTTCCCGGGCCGATCGGGCCGTACACGCTCCACACGTTCGAGTCGTTCGTCGCGCTCGAGCTCCCGCCGCGGGTGCCGATCGTGGACCCAGTGATCTGCGACGGTTACCTCGTTCAGGTCCACGCGTGGCGCGGGATCGGGAAGTCGATGTTCTTGATGCAGCTCGCGTTAAGCGTTGCGTGCGGGCGGAGGTTCCTCAAGTGGGAGGTCCCGGCGCCGGTGCCGGTTCTGCTCGTGGACGGGGAGATGCCCCTCGCGGACCTCCAGGCGAGGATGTTGCAGGTCGCGTACGCAACCGACGAGGGGGACGAGATGCTGCCCGCGCCCGGAAACTTCCACCTGCTGTCGGCGATGGGCGAACCGGGCGGTATCGCGAGTCTGGCTACCGAGGAGGGACAGGCGAGGTTCGAGCCGTACCTCGCGTGCGCTAAGGTGCTGATATTCGACCACTTGAGCGCGCTGTTCGCGAGCGACCAAGATGAGAACGATGCGAGCTCGTGGACGAAGATCCAGGCGTGGTTCCTCAGGCTGCGGCAGGCCGGTCACACGATCGTGTTCGCGCACCACGATAACAAGGGGCGCGAGCAGCGCGGGACCTCGAAGCGTGAGGACATCCTGAGTGTGAGCATACACTTGAAGGAGATCGACGACGACACGGACGGGACCCACTTCAAGCTCAAGTTCGACAAGCACCGCGACCTGAGCGGGTCCGCGATCGCACCGTTCGAGGCGCGGCTGACGACGCGGGCGGGTTCGATGCGGCGCGAGTGGGTGATCTCGGACGCGGAGGACGAGACCCTGGACGAGATCGAGGAGATGCTGCAACAGGGGAAAACGGAGCGGCAGATCGCGGGGAAGTTGAAGATCCCCATCGGGAGCATCCACCGGAAGGTTGTGAAGATCCGCGAACGGGTGATGGGGGGTGGAAAATGAGGTTCGTGGTGGGGGTCGCGCATCGGTCGCTCGGTAACTCTGCATCGGTGTCTGTCTCTAAGAGACAGACACACCGATGCAGGCGAGGGTTCGGCGAAGCGGGAAGCGATGCAAGCGCATGAGCGAGAAAACTCTTAAAGATTTGTGTGATAAGAAGTTTGGTGGTCTGCATCGGTCGATGCAAGAACCGATGCAGACCGATGCAAGAGTCGGAAATCCTGCATCTGGGGACCGATGCAAGGGGGGTGTTCTTGCATCGGTCGTTTTGGGCGGAAATTCGGTTGATTCGTCGGTCGGTTCTCTGTGGTCGGATCGGGACGAGGTGCTGGCGATGTTCCCGGGCTGGGAACTCCACACGCCGTCCGCGGACGAGGTCACGTTCGCGGCCCAGCACCGCGGGTGCGGTGGGGTGTTCGCGCCGGTCGTGTTGCGGATCCCGGGCCGTGGTGACGGGGTGATGTGCACGAGGTGTCGGAAGTGGAGGCGAGCGCCGGCGAAGGCGTTCGAGAAGGGGAAGGTGATCGAATGAAGGATTACGGCGACAGCAGCGAAGAAAACCCGTATTGGACGAGGGGTGAGGCGTACAGCGATATCACCCTCCGTGACCTGTTCGCGGGGTTGGCGATGCAGGGGATGATGTCGAACGCGCTGCTCTCCGTGGCGCACCCGGACACCATGATTTACGCCGACCTGGCGTACATGGCCGCGGACGCGATGCTCACCGAGAGGGGGAGGAGAGATGGCGAGTGACAAGTTCGAGAAGGTTATGAATCTCATGTACACGCGGCCGGAGTTGCGTGCGTCCATACAAATTATTGAGGATCACATTGTGTATCTTCAGAAGGCAAAAGAGGATGCAGAATTTCGTCTGCTTGGACTGCGGACCGCGTACGAGCGTCTCGTTGACCACGACAAGGGGGTCGAGGTATGAGGGGTCGCAAGGCGTACAGGCTGGGCCCGATGTGGCGTCGGCGGCGCACGGAGGGTGGTGAGTTTAGGGGTTGTTGGGTGCTGGCGATCGTGCGGCGGACGCGCGTGAAGGGAGGGTGCTTGTGGTAATGACGGGGTTTAAGGCGTTCAAGATGGGCGTGAAGATCGACTGGGCGAGTCTCGCGATGCTGCGGAGGTGCTACGGCATTGTGAAGGGTAAGGACGGGAAGGAGCACCTGCGTAACTACGGGCACACGCTCAAGAACGGGCGCGGGATGAGCGTCATCGACGCGTTCAGGTGGCGCTCGGACCGCGTGAGGTGGCCGTGGTGATCCTCGGGCTGGACCTGGGGACGACCACCGGGTGGGCGGTGCGGGACGGTGGCGTGTGCGCGTCCGGGATGTGGTTGCTGAAACCACCGCGTGGCGCCGCTTTCGGGTACCGTTTCCGGGAATTCGGGGTGCTCGTTCGCGGGGTGGTTGTCCACGACGAGGTCGGGCTCGTCGCGTACGAGGACGTGAAGGCGCACGCGGGGACGCTCGCCGCGCACGTGTACGGTGGGTTCCTCGCGATCCTCGAGGTCGCGTGCGGGGACCTGGGGGTGCCGCTGAAGGCGCTCGGCGTGGGGGCGATCAAGAAGTTCGCGACGGGAAAGGGGAACGCGGACAAGGAGACGATGGTGCTCGCCGCTCGCCGGCGGTGGCCGGAATGGAAGCGCGAGAAGTACGACCACAACGAGGCCGACGCGAGGTGGATCGCGGAGCTGGGGGCGATGGGGGTGAATGATGGGTGACGATCCCGCGATCCGCGTCGGTTACCGCGACCCGAACCGGGCCCACGCGTGCTCGAGGTGTGGGGGGACGGAGTGGAACGCGTACGAGGACGAACCGTTTGTCGTGTGCGCCGGCTGCCTCGATCGTGGGGTGCTTACGAAGCGGTACGTTCCGGGGTTGAGTGAGGAGGGCGAAAATGGTACACTGTAATTGTGGGCCGATGATCGAAACTCTAGTCCAGAATGCGATCCTCGAACACATCTCGGTCGCGGCCGCGTGGCGCTCGCGCTACCTCGACGAGCAGTACGCGGTGTTCGACCAGCTCGCCTTGAAGCACGAGGACATCGCGCGCCGGCTCGAGGTCGAGTGGGCGCGGATCTCGAGCGGTTTGGCGGGGATGAATTGATGGAACTCAATTGTGGGGGCATCGAGGGCCGGGGTAGTGATGACCAAGGGGACGGCATCGGATGTGCGCGGGCGCCGGCGAGAAATATACCCAACGGCGTGTCCACCCTAAACGGAGCGACCTGGACCCCTACTTCCATAGACATAATGGATAGAAACTGTCGCGTCACCTGCGCGATCCTGCGGGATCTAAGGCTTTCGGGCCAAGTGGTGAGCCTGGGCGGGCACCGCCCTTATCGTAACATGATCATATCGCTATATAACCAAGTAGCGATGGATGGATGGAAGGGGGTGACCCGAGATAAGCGCGCGCGTCGCGCACATCGGGCGCCCTCGATTCTCAACCCCCAACCCCCAGTCCCCGAACCCCAGTCGAACGTCTCATCTGCGGCCTCGAGTGCACTGCTGGCAGTGCAGTCAGAAGGTAAGTCGTGTGTGTACAAGAGGTTGCGATGTTACATAATAACGGTTATCGGACATTGGGGCGCTCGAGCGGCCGCCCGCACGGGCGCCGGCGCTGCGAAAAGGTCGTTGTCCCCCTCGACGTTTTCTCTAAGATCTAACCCCTCCGCGGTATTCGGGCAGATTTTCAAACACTTTGAAACGAAAGGAGTTGCATCGTGACTGGCGAGTCTGTTGTTGGTTGGATTGCGCTTGGGCCGGCGCGTGAACAGAACGTCGACATCCCCGCGGAAGTACCGACGAATCGTCCGCCTCACATCTGCGAATCGTGCGGTCAGCAGATCCCGCCGATCGACCTCTCGACCGCGAACCTCCCGAAGATGCCACCCGAGGCGTCGGATCTCGTGCTCACCGCGGCGCAGGCCGTGAAGTTCCGAAACGCGTACCTCGAACTGTTTAAGTTCTGGTGGGAACACAACTTCCCCATGAAAGGAACCGACTGATGCCGTACCCTCAAGCGATCGTCGTCCACGTGTTCATGCCCCCCCACCGCTACCAGTACGTGGCCCAGTGGCCGCCAGATAAGGCCGACCCGCACGCGATCGTCGCCCGCGACGAGGTCGCGAAGGAGGTCGACGTCGCGCTCGGGCAGATCCGATCCGAGATCCTGAAGGGGATCCTCGAGGGTTTCCCCGAACCCGAGAAGGCGGCCCCGACGCTCGTCGGGCTCGACGGTGGGAAGTTGAAGAGTTCGAACCCCGCGTCGGCGTTCACCGAGAAGCCCGGTGCGTAAGCGTAAACCCAACAAGGAGAAGATTGAGCGGTACCCGACCGGGCGCCCGATCGTCGACGAGTTCAAAACGAAGGAGGAGGGTTTCATCCCCGTCCCGGTGCAGTTCAGGACGCTCACCGGCGAGCAGTTCCAGGCCGCGGTCAAACTCGGGCGTGAGCGGCGCCGTACGCTCGCGAAGGCCGCGCGCGACGAGCGGATCGCGCACGTCGTCCACGCGACGATCTTCGAGCACAAGCGCGCGAAGGACATCGCCGCCGAGCTCAACATCACCCCCGGGACGCTCGCGTGCTGGAAGTGGGCGCACCGCGAGGAGCTCGACGCGGCGCTGTCGGAGGCCGTCAACCAGGTCAACCAGACGCGCGCGGGGGCCGCGTTATCGATCCGGCTCGGTCTCGCTAACGAGGCCGACGAGGCCGTGAAGACGGTTGGGAGCGTCATGCGCGGGACGGCCGGCGACGCGGCGCTCGCGACGTCGAAGTTGAAGGCCGCGTTCGGGGTCGTCGACCACATCGACCCCCCATCGAAGGGCGGGAACACGGTTAACGTGAACGTCTTCAGCGAGAAGGCGGTCGGTCTCATGCGGTCCCTGAACGAGCAGGACCTCACACCGCGACGCCCGCGCGTGTTACCGAAAGGTAACGTGGTCGACGCGGTCGAGGTCGAGTTGATCGACAGCAAGGAGGAGGCGACATGATTGAGGTAAGTAAGGAGTACGTCAAGGGTTACACAAAAACCCGTAACCTATTATGGGAGGCGCTCGAACTCATCGACGACCTGGCGCTCGAACTCACGGACCACGGGGTTCCGATTGGCGATGACGGAGTCTACGCGTGGCCGAAGCGTCTGAGCAACCGGGTCGACCGCGTCGCGCGCAAGATCGAGGGGCTGCGGGACGAGTGGCACGAGAAGGGGGAGACGGGATGAGACACATCGGCATGGTGCGCTTGTCGGACGAGGCGGTCATCTTCCTGTTCAGGCTCTCGCCGGAGAACGTGCTCATCAACGTCGAGCGGCTGCCGTCGGGCATGGGTTGGGGCTTTACGATCGTCGGCCCGACGTTCCCGGAGGTCCAGGAGTTGTGCCCCGTACCGTGGGCCGACCTGCCGGACGAGGCGATCAGGTAGGGGGATGCGATGATCGGATGGATCGTTTCTCGCGAACTCGAGGAGGACGCCCCGGACAAGTTGCCGCCCGGGAGAAGGATCTACCAGGACCGCGATTACCGGGTTTCGATCTACGTTCCCAGGGGTCCGATGGGTGTCATCTCCAGGGTACACTTGTGGCTGTTGGGGATTCTCGTCGCCGCGCGAAAGCCGTGGAAGATCGGTAGGAGTGGTGAAGAACTCCTCGAGATCAGCAACGGAATCACCTTCTACTCCAGTTCCTCGTCGCGCCTCGTGGTACACGTGCGGGTTGCTAACGTGATCGCCAGGCTTCGCATTAGGAGCACACTGATCAAGAAGTTGGGCAGGGTTAAGTTTTTGGTGAGGGTGAGCAACCCTTACTCGTACATATACAACAACTTACTCAAGGAGGGATATAAAGATGCCTAACAAAGCCAAGTCGAAAGCGCAGTTCCGAATGATGGAGGCCGCCAAGCACGGCGACGTCCCCGGGATGGACCCCGGGATGGCGAGCGAGTTCCTCGGTCACCAGTCCCCGAAGGGTCTCCCCGAGAAGAAGAAGAGGTCGTCGAAGGGGAAGATGCCGCCCGCGACGAGGCCCGACGGCAGCAAGCGCAAGGGCTGGTAGCGTTTGGCCCGCTGTACCCTTTGCGAATCGCGCGGCCTCGACCACGACAAGCAGGTGAGGCTGTTCGAGTCGTCGATCTACGCGACGTGCGTCGGGCTGTGTCAGTGGGACCGCATGAACGGCTCGCTGATCCACCGCCTCGTGTGCGACTGGAACCAGCACTGGATAGACAGCAAGGTCAGGAACATCCTCAACCTGTGGCCGCGCGACTTCCTGAAGACGTCGATGGTCGAGGGGATCCTGATCCGCGAGTGGATCAAGAACCCCGAGCTGCGGAACCTCCTCATGCACGCGTCGTCGAAGATGTCCGCGGAGATCCTCCCCGTCGTCCAGAAGATTATCCTCCGCCCGGACGGTTTCGCGCACTACTTCCCGGAGCTCGTGCCGGACACGAACGACGTCCCGTGGTCGAAGACCGAGATGTGTATCCGCCGCAAGGGGAACTTCCCGCAGGCCTCGCTCGAGGCGCGCGGGTTGACGTCGACCACCACCGGCGGGCACTTCGACCGCGTGTTCCTCGACGACCTCATCGACGAGAACATCGCGAACTCGCTCGCCGACCAGCGTCGGGCGATCATCTCGTACGAGGCGTCCGATGACTTGTTGGACGCGCCCGAGAACGAGCTCACGTTCGTATCCGGCACGCTGTGGCAGGGCCCGTTCTACCCGCGCCTGCTGAAGTCGGGCGAGTTCAAGGTGCTGCAATTCGGCGCGGAGTGGGACGATCGTTTCGAGGCGTTCCTGCGCGAGATGGGCGAGGACGTCGACGCGCTCCGCCCGTCGCCGGCCGAGTTCGAGAAGGCGAAGAAGCTCGGTCTCGGGGGTCCCGGGATCTGGGAGCAGTTCTGGCCCACGGCCCGCCTCGCGCGCATGAAGAAGCGGAAGGGGTTCGTCTCGTACAACCGCCAGAAGCTGAACGTGGACGTGACCGACGACGAGCAACGCTTTAAGTCCGAGTACTTTAAGGACCAGTTCTACAACTTCGACCCGGACGGGCGCGGGATCGTCGTCCACGACCGGTTCATTCCGTGGGGGGAGCTGTACATCGTCGCCACGGTCGACCCCGCGACCGGCGAGAACCCGACCACCGACGAGGCCGCGATCGTCGTCGGCGGGTCGCACGAGGCGAGCGGGATGATCTTCGTGCTCGACGTGTGGCACGGTCGCGCGCTCCCGGACAAGCTCTCGGACAAGATCTTCGACACGTGGACGAAGTGGAAGAAGCGCGGTATCAAGTGGATAGGCGTCGAATCGCAGGGGTTTCAGGCGACGTACTTGCGGTGGCTCCGGCGCGACATGGTTCAGCGCCGGCAGTTCTTCGCGCTGAAGGGGATCCTCGCCCCGAAGTCGAAGGCGGCGCGGATCATCGACGGGCTTCAGCCGTTCATCGCGAACCACCAGGTGTTCTTCCTGCGCTCGCACGGCGACCTGATCTCGGAGGCGACCGAGTTCCGCGTGGTGGGCGGGAAGGTGATGGGCAGTTCGCCCGCTATGCTCGACTGCCTTGCCATGCAAGTCAAAGGATGGAACGTGGTTATGGACGACTCGGAAGGCGCGGGGCTGGATGAGGACGACGATGACCAACAGCCCCCGCCGCGCCAGGTCCGCGCGTACGGGCTCGAATTATGAGGATCTTACGCTGTACGGCATAAGGGGGATAATCTCCTGTCAGTGGATTAGCTGTTGCGCAAAGTGCAACAACTGCGTGTTGCAAAACGCAACCACGAATGGTATACTGAAGGGGTGAGGACATGATTGTTCCGCTCAGGGACCACGCGGTCGTCCGGGTACAGCACAACGACTCCGTCGGCAAGTCCGGCCTCGTGTGGCACACGAAGCGTGTCTACATCGGAAGCGCCGACGACGGGTACGCGTACCTGCACGCGGTCGTTGAATCGGTTGGTCCCGGGAAGTACATCAAGCGCGGCGACCGTGAGGGTCAGCACGCGGGGATGGACGTCAAGCGCGGCGACCGCGTACTCATCGGCCGCTTCGCCGGCAGGGACTTGGACATCGAACGCGACGCGGACCTGCGTCTGGTGCGCGGGAATGAGATTCTGATGGTCGAGGGTGAAGATGCCACAGAGTGACCCCCAAAAGCACTACGAGTACAATCGCGCGTGGGCGGCAAAAAATCCGGAAAGGGTTAGGGCGTACAGAAAAAAGTACAACGACCTTCATCCTGATGTTTGTGCCAGGTGGCACAGGGAACATCCAGACAGGGTAAGGGAAATCGCCAAAAATTGTAGAGCTAAAAACCTTGAGGTGGTTCGCGTGCGAGGTAGAGAGTGGGCAAAAAATCACCCAGAACAGGGACACTCTGCGTGCGCGCTTCGTCGCGCTCGCAAACTTGGGGTTGAGTGCGAGCGTTTCACGTGGCTCGAAATTGCATCTCGTGACGAGTGGACTTGTCAGCTCTGCGGAAAGATCCTGTTCCAAGCGTTCCGCGGAATGCGGATTTCGATGGCGCCCCACATCGACCACGTGATCCCGCTCGCCGCCGGCGGTGCACACACGCGCGCGAACTCACAGCTTCTCTGCGCCAGGTGTAATATGATGAAGGGCGCGAAGACCGGAGGTGTCGAATTCCTCAGATCCTGACCGAGCCAGCAGGCCCGCTTCCGGTGATCCCCATCGAACTCGACGAGGACGCCGAGAAGGCGCTTCTCGATTATTTGACCCGCGAACACGATCAGGCCCTCGAAGACCGATCTCATTTGGACTCCAAGGAATGGCCGGCCGCCGTCCGCCAGTACAACTCGAGGTTGACCCGAGAGGACGCGGTCGGCGACACCGACTCGAACCTCGACATGGGGCTCACATACAAGTACCTTCGCGTCGATTTCGCTCAGACGATCGGCCCCCTCTACCGCGGCCCGGGCAGCTTCTGGATCGTGAAGCCCGCGCCAGCGAAGCCGTCGCTCGATACGTCCCCGTATCAGCGGATCATTGACTTCATCGACAGCAAGGAGGACTCGCTCGCGAAGGACGAGGTCATCTACCGCGCGGCCCAAGTCTTCGGGTACGCGCCGGTGAAGATCGGTTGGACGGTCGAGACGCAATCGGTTCTCGAGTGGGTCGACGTCGAAGACCCGCAGATCACTCCCGCCCCCGACGGGGCGATCGCCGTCGAGCAGATCCAGTCCCACGGACCGCTCGGGACGGACCCGTCGATGTCGCTCATGCCCGCGCCGGGGGCCCCGCCCGCGATCGACTTCGGCGAGCCGCAGCCGGCGCCCGTTGTGACGCGCTTCCGTGCGCTGGTCGAGAAGGACGTGAAGACGTGGGTCGGATCGCGAGAGGAACCGATCCCCGTTCAAGACTTTTTGTATCCTTGGTATGCACTTTCCATTGACACCGCCCCGTGGCTCACGCACCGGTTCTGGCTCACGTCTCAAGAGGCCCAGGAGCGGGAGGAGGGCGGGCAGTGGCCGGAGGGCACGATCGAGAGGCTCGGCGGCCCGCAGGGCGAGCGCCCGCGCCAGTTCGACCTCGGTCAGCAGGAGAAGGACAAGGACGGGAACGTGATGCCGCGTTCCCAGGGGAAGTCCGACTCGCGCGCGTACGAGTGCCGCGAGACGTACCTTCGTTGGAAGGTGAAGGGCCACAAGGGTCGCAAGGAGATCATCGTCACGTGGGAAGCGGTCTCGAAGAAGATCATCAAGACCACGTTTAATTGGCTCAATGAGTTCAGGATCCCGTTCAACGTGTACGTGTGCGAGGGTCGCGACGACGGGATCCCGGGGATCGCCGCCGCGTACCGACTGAAGAGCTACCACCTCGCGAAGAACGCGCTCGTGAACCAGCGCCTCGACGCGGCTACGAAGGCGAACAACAAGCTGATCCTGATCCAGGCGACGTCGGATCTGATGAAGCTGTTCCCCGGCGGCGCGCTCCGCGGCGGTGCGTTCGCGACGACCGCGGACGTGTCGAAGGAGGTCGCCGACTTCGACCTGTCGACCCCGTTCCAGCAGATGGAGGGTTTCGAGGAGCTGATCGACAGCGAGGCGATGGCGACGATCGGACTCTCGCCGGGTCAGATGGGCGAGGAGCTCGCGAACCGTCCGACGTCGGGTGGAACGCTCACGATCTTGCAGCAGGCCGGCCTCGGTCAGGACCTGAAGCGCGAATCGTACCGTCGTTTCAAGAGCCGGAACATGAAGATGCGCCTCGCGCGGTACAAGCAGTTCATGCCGGACGGCGTGAACACGTACCTGCGCGGGACGAACCAAGCGGATCGGGACGCGATCGCCGACCTCGTGAGCTGGCCCGAGGGGTTCATCGATCAGAACATCATCATCGAACCCGTCGTGAACTCGGAAACGATCAACGTCGCCCTCACGCGCCAGGAGCGGATGCAGGTCGCGACCGCGATCCCGCCGATGTACCAGCAAATGATGACGTTCGCGCAGGCGGCCGTCACCCCCGGCCCGCTCGCGTTCGTCGCGGAGCGGATGCTCTACGCGTACGCGATCGTGATGGCGGACTTCCTCGAGGCGTTCGACGTGAAGGACCGGGACGTTCTCGTCCAGGGGATTGTGGGGGCCGTAGATGCCGGTCGAATCTATCAGGAGGCTTTGGATAAGGCTCAGGCGGCTATTCAGAAGCTCACCGCGGAGAAGCAACAGCGAGACGCACAAGACGCTCAGGCCGCCGCCGCTGCTGGCGGTGTCCAGCCCGGACCAGTCGCTCCTTTCGGAGCTGGCGGCCCGGTCGGAGTTCCCGTCGGTGCTGGACCTTCTCCTGTCGAAGCGGGACCGGTTGGTCCTGTCCCTGCTCCGATTGCCGCCGGGGTCGGAGCGTGACGAGGCTATCGTTGAGGCGAGAGTTTACGAGGACGTGTGGGAGCGCCTGTCGTCCGAGCGCGAGCACGCGATCAAAAGTCGAGAAAGGGGATAAACCCATATGAGTGCAGATCCTGATGTCGGCGCCGTGGCGCCCGAGGTGACCGAGCCGGTTGCGACCGGGGCGGTCGAAGAGGTCGAAGAGAAGTCAGAACCCGAGTACGAACCGCCCGCGGACCTCGGCGCGTTCCCGGCCGACGACGACGGCGACAAGGGCCCGCCCCCGCCGCCGACCGCGCAGCCGACCGCCCGGCCCGAGCCCGAGTACCGCGCCCCCGCCGGCCCGCAGCCCGACCCGTGGGGGAAGCCGGTCGATTACTCGGGTGAGGACGTGTACGCGAAGGGTTCGAAGGTCGTCGAGGAGCACATCCGCGAGCGGGTCGGCGCGCTTGCCGCGACCGCGGGGGCCGTCCTCCGCGAGCAGGCGCAGAAGATCGCCGACCTCGAGAGGCGACTCTCGGAGATCGGCACGAAACCGGCCGCGATGCCGCGCGCGTTCGTCGAGCGCGAGCACGCGAGCGCGGCGAGGTTCGTCAACGACAAGCTGCGCGAGTTCTCTCAGGACCCCGCGTGGTCGAACCCGAAGGTGAAGAACTACATGGAGGCCGGCGCGCGCCAGATGCTGAAGGACGCGGCGAAGAAGGGGACGAAGGGCGATATGTCCGATTACCAGTTCATCACGGACGAGGGGATGCTCGACGGCGTGTTCTACACGGCGAAGGTGCGAGCCGGTTACCGCGGCGGGTCCGTCCCGTCGGACGTCTCGTCCCCCGCGGCGCAACTCGCCCCGGTCCGCTCGCGCGGCGCTCGCCCGACCGACGACGACTCGGACATCACGCCCGACATGAGGGCCGCCGCGAAGGCGAACGGGATCTCGATCGCCGACCTCAAGAAGCAGATGAGGGCGTCCGCGAAGTGGAACGGGGAGCGTGTGTGATGGGACTGAACCTGAAAACGTTCAAGTACGACCTGTCTAACGTTTCGTCCACCGCGATGGTCGGTTTCTCGTGCGAGCGGAATCTGTTCCCGTTCCTCGAGGACGCCGCTCTCGACGGCGGGACGCCGGCGATGTTCACGATCGTCCCCAAGAAATCCGTGTCCGAGTTCAAGGCCGAGAAGTGGCAGTTCCTGACTCGGGAGATGTTCGCGGAGAAGACGATCAAGCAGTTCAACGAGGAGGTTGCGCTTCGTCACGGACTCGATTACGACGACGAGGGCCGGGTGATGTGGCGCGAAAAGTACGTGATGTACATGCAGCTCGACTATAGAGAGGCTCTGATGCGGCATCGTTCCGAGGTCGCCGAGCGCGAGACGCAGGAGCGGTTGCGCGTGAAGACGCGCGAGATCAACGACCGCGACAAGACGGCGCGCGACGGCACTGAGCTCATCGGACACGATCCCGTACTCACGGAAACGCGTGGCCCAGCGAGGGTACTCGAGGGGTCCAACTAGGAGAAGTCAATGGCTTTCGCAGGTAACCCTAAACTGATTTGTGATGACCCGGAGTTCGTCGAGGCGCCCGAGGATGGGACTCGTACGTTCAAGGCCGGGGAGCTCGTGTACGTCCAGGCCGTGGCCCCGATCGCGACCCCGATCTACGCATCGCCCGGCTACATCGCCGCGGTCGCCGCGCCCGGTGGGAGCCCGGTCGTTGTCCTCGGTCAGGTCCAGACCGACAGCACCGGCGTCGCGGGGACTCTCCACAAGATCCAGGTGATTGACCTCGAAACGGACATTGAGATCGTCACGTCGGCCGCGGTCACCGCCGCGAACTTGTTCGGTGTGTACGAGAGCGCGGTCGCGTCGAACGTCCACACGCTGAACCTCTCGGCGAATAGCGACCCGACGTTCATCGTCAAGCGGTGTCTCCGCGTCGAGCCCGACGGCGTTCATGGCGCGTACGATACTAGAGCGGTTGTCCGACTTCGCCCGCAGGTGTCTCAGATCATGCCTGCCGTGGCCGTGTAAAGGAGGACGACCATGAACGCTACCGTAAACAAGGCCAAGATCGTTTCCATTATGAAGTACCAGCCCGCGGCCCGCATCAAGGCCGACATGAGCGTGTGGGGCTGGGACAAGATCTACACGGTCGGTACCACGAACAAGCCTCAGGTTCGGTACTTCCCCGTGACGGGTCTTCCTCTCGCGCAGCCTAGGGGCGAGATGGAAGAGATGCCGTACTACGATTTCCAGGAGCTGGGGGAGACGATCTTCAACGTCGTCAAGTTCCTCCTCGGTTTCCGGTGCTCGTACGAGCTGATCGAAGACAACCAGAACTTCGAGGGGATGATGAAGTCCGAGGGCGACGCGATGGGCGAGTCCCACGCGCAGGTTGCCGCTCAGTACGCGTCGCTCCCGTTCAACCGTGGGTTCGCGACCACGTACCAGACGATGTACGACGGCGGGGCGCTGTTCGCGTCTCGTACGCTTCCCGTCGACGGTTCGACCTACAGCAACCTCCTCCCGGCGTACGCGCCCGACCACGACATCCTGTGGTCCGCGCTGAACCAGTACGTGTGGCAGCGGAAGAACCACGCGGGCCTGCTCGCGACCGACAAGGCCGCGTGGCTCCAGTGCTCGTGGGTGAAGTCCCCCGACTGGACCCGGATCCTCGAGAACACGAAGGAGCCCGACACCCTCGACAACGACAACTTCGTCAAGGGTTACAACCTGAAGCTCGTCGTGAACCCGTACCTGAACCCGACCTCGACGTGGATCATCGGCGGCGAGAAGTCGAAGGAGGACCTCGTCTTCCTGTGGAAGAAGCGGATGAAGCTCGACGAGCTGTACGACGACCCCGACCATCGGGCCGTGAAGCAGCCGTCCGAGTCGCGGTTCCTGTGCGGCGTGAAGGAGTTCTTGTCGTTCCTCGGTTCCCCGGGCCTGTAAACAACGAACGCTACGCAGTACCACCTCGCGTGGTACTGCGTAGCACTACCAACAAGGAGACATCTACATGGCAAAGCGCATCACGCTTGGTAAACCACTTGGTGGGTTCCTGGCGGGCGCGGGTCTCGACGAACTGGCACTTGCCGGTGGCGGCGTGTTCTTCGTCAACCCGGGGTCCGGTTCGGATACCACGTCCTTTTCCGATGGGAAGGGTCCAGATCACTCGTTCTCCACGGTTACCGAGGCGCTCGGTAACGCCACCGCGGGGAAGAACGACGTTGTGATTCTCGTCGCGCAGGCGACGGCCGACACTCCGGCCGTGGCGATCCCGTGGAACAAGAGCTACACACACCTCATCGGCGCCGGCGGGGGTTCCGTTTCTACCGCTGGGCGCGCGAGGATCGTCGGCACGGCCGCGCTCGACCTCGCTCAGGTCGCGACGTTCTCCGTTGACGGGTGCATCGTGAAGAACATCCAGTTCTACAACGGTGGTGACGCGGCCGCCGCGGCCGGCGCTGTCGTTGTTTCCGGCAACCGGAATAAGTTCGTCAATTGTCATTTCGCGGGCATGGGTGATGCGGGCGCGTCGGCTATCGCCGCGTCGTACTCGCTCACCGTAACGGGTGACGAGAACGAGTTCTCGGGTTGCACGATCGGTCTCGACACGACCCTCCGCGGCGCGTCGAACGTCGCCGAGCTCGTGCTCGGTTCCGCATCGGCTCGACCGGCGAGGAACGTGTTCGATAAGTGCCGGTTCATTTCGTACTCGGAGACGGCCGGGGCGTTTATCGTGCAGATCGTCGCCGCGGACCGGTACAACATCTTCCGCGACTGCGTGTTCTACAACTTCTCCGTGAACCACGGCGTGACCATCACGAACTGCTTCAACGACACGATCGAGGGGAACACGCACAACGTCATCCTCCAGGGCTCGAACCAGCTCATCGGCATCACCGGTTGGAGCGATACGCTCACGAACATCTGGACTCCGGGCGTCAATGGAGCTGCGACGTACGGTGTCTCCCTGAACCCGGCCGCGTAATTTGACAATCGAGAGCGGGGGCCGATGCCCCCGCTCTTAACTTGGAGGGTGAATGTCTACACACAACAAGAACGCCGAGTCACTGTTCCGCGGGAAGGCGATTACCGCGAGCGGGACCGTGGTCGGCGATTGGCACCTCGTGAAGAACTGCTCGAGCCTCGCGTTCTACACGCGCATGACGTCCGCCGGGTCGCCGACGCTTGCGGTTTCGATCGACTACTCGATCTTTGAGCCGGGTGACTCGATTCTTACCCCGGACCAGGCGTACCAGACCGTTTCGCTGATCGCGTCGCACACTACCGTGTGGAACGGGACGGCCGGCGCGGCGACCTTCACGTACACCGCGTGCCCGGCGGAGGTCTTGAACGGGGCCGTGTGCATTCGGGTCCGCGCCGTTGAGAGCTCGGCCGTCGCGGTTACCGCGTTCGACGAGTACGTCGTGAAGACGACAAGGGCATAGGAGGACACATGGCAGGAACTCAGAAACTACTCGCTACGAGCGCGTACCTCTCAAACTCCGCGGTGGACATCTACACACCGGCCGCCGGGAGCGCGCTCTTGAAGGACATCATCCGGCACATCCACGTCGCAAACGTGACGGCCTCCTCGGCGACGTTCTCGCTGTACGTTGGCGGGACGGGTGGGTCGACCGGTGGGACGGAGCTCGTGAAGACGCTCGCCGTGCCCGCGTACTCGTGCTGGGACTGGTACGGGATGCTCGTGCTTACGTCGACCACGTTCCTCTCGGGTATTTGCGAGACGGGCGCGGCGAACTTGACGATCAACGTAGAGGGCGATCAGGCCGTCATCTAGCGGGGGCGTGATTGGCCCTCCTTAACGCTCCGCACCAGATCATCGTAGTTTCGGGAAACAAACTTCCCGATGCTGGGTACGTAGGGGACCTCTTCTTTCTGACAGAGGCCCCCGGTATCGGCTGGTGGTACCGTGGGGTCGACAACGCGCTCGTGTACTGGGGCCCCCGGCTCGCGTTCATCGGCGCGTGGGACCCGGCGACCACGTACAACCAGGGCGACATCGTCACGTTCGGTGGGGCGACGTACGTGGCGGTCACCACGAACACGAACGAGATCCCCCCGAACGCGACGTACTGGGGCTCTCTCGCCGTCCCCGGCACGCAGGGTACCGTCGGGTTCCCCGGGTTCGATGGTGACGACGGGGACCCGGGGATCCCTGTCCCCGGACCGCGGGGAGCCCCCGGATTGAACGGGGTCGGGTTCCCGGGCCTCGACGGCGAGGATGGTGCCGACGGGTTCCAGGGCCTCCCGGGGAAGGACGGTGCACCGGGCTCGGATGGCGCGGCGGGGGTCGCTGGTGCGCGCGGCATCATGGGGTTGCAGGGTCTCGATGGCGAGGACGGCGACCCCGGGTACCCGATGCCGGGGCCGGTTGGTGCTCCCGGTGCGGACGGCGCGGACGGAGCCCCGGGGGTCGGGTTCATTGGTCCACCGGGGATGGATGGCGGCGACGGTGCCGATGGGTTCCCCGGATCCCCCGGCAGGAGTGGGGTCGACGGGGTCGGGTTCCCCGGCTCGCCTGGGTTTGACGGAGAAGATGGGTTCGATGGGTTCCCCGGATCCCCCGGCAAGAGCGGGGCGCCCGGGGTAGGGTTCTCGGGCCCCCCCGGCTTCGATGGTGACGACGGGTTCGATGGTTTCCCGGTTCCGGGATCTCAGGGTAAGGCCGGAACCGCCGGGCTTGTCGGGGTTCCCGGTTTCGACGGTGACGACGGTGACGCCGGCCTCTCGATCCCCGGGACCCAAGGCAGGTCGGGCACCGCCGGGACCGCGGGAATTCCAGGTTTCGACGGTGACGACGGTGAGGGTGGTGCTCCCGGCGCCCCGGGGAGGAACGGGGTCGATGGGGTCGGACTCGTCGGACTCCCGGGAATCGACGGCGACGATGGGTTCGACGGGTTCCCCGGGCAGCGCGGGATGGACGGTGCGCGCGGAGTCGGTGCCGTTGGGGCACCCGGCCTCGATGGTGACGATGGTGATCCGGGGTTCTCGGTTCCCGGGGCGCGCGGGGTTCAGGGGGCGAACGGGAACCACGGGACCCCGGGGCTCGACGGGGACGACGGGGAACTCGTAATGGCCGGCGGGTCGTCCGCGTGGGAGCTTCTGGTTCACGCCAACCTCACCACCGCCCACGGCAGCACTGACGCGAACACTCCCTCAACCATCGTCCAGCGGGATGCGTCAGGGGATTTTTCGGCGGGGGTAATAACGGCATTGGCCTTTGTCGGCGGGGTTGTAAACAACCTTGATGGGGGCGCGTTCGATTCGGTCTATGGCGGGACGACCGCACTTGACGGAGGCACACTGTAATGGCAATCAATATCCAGTCCAGACGCGGAACCGCAGCATCGGCTACAGCAAACAATACTGTCCTCCTGTCTGGTGAACTTGGGGTTGAAACCGACACCGGGAAGTTCAAGATTGGCGATGGAACAACGGCGTGGAATGATCTAGCTTACGCAACCGCCGCCGCCAATCTGACTGGCACTCTTCCAGTCGCCAGCGGCGGCACCGGCATCGCGACGCTTGCGGCTGGGTACGTCCCTGTCGGCAACGGAACGTCGGCGTTCTCCGCCGTCCAGGCGACCGATGCCAACACCGCCTCGACCATCGTGCAAAGGGATGCGTCAGGTAACTTCTCGGCGGGGACGATTGCGCTGGAGGGTGCGATTCAAAACACCTCACAATGGCTAACTATTTCAAACGGTCTAAATAGCGACATCGCCATTGTCTCTGGAAATGTTACGTTAAATGGGCAGACGAGCGATGCTTCAATTGGTGGGTTCAGCTTCAACTCCGGGACGCAAGCGGACGGCCAGTTGCTATTTGTGACTAGACATGTGGATCTTTTGACGACTATCGTAAATGAAGACGCAAGCTCTACCGCCGCAAATCGTATTCTTACGCTCGCCGGGGCAAATGTGGCGCTGGGGCTCAGCAAATCTATGATGGTGTTTGTTTACAGTAGCTATCTCCAGCGTTGGTTGCTACTCGGAACATCAAATAGGAACCCTCTCTCTCTCGGTGGTGGGTCGCAGGTAACGTTGGCAACCGGAACGAATAACGATGTTGTCCTCGTCGATGGCAACCTCCAGTTCACTGTTGGATCGGGGGCGGGGCCTTTTACAATCACCGGGATCGCCGGGGGCGTGGATGGACGGGAAATAATGCTCTTGAAGGGGTTTTGGCAAGACCTCTCATTCACAAGCGATGATACGTCAAGCGCAGCGGGAAATAGAATCCAATGTCCGCTGCGTACCACGCTCACGCTGTCTGGAAATGAATATTATCAGACGATAACCCTGGTTTGGACTGGCGCATTGGGTGCCTGGGTTGTGAAGTCGCATACGTAGAAGGAGGAGCGAATGACGAAAGCGAAAACACCACTGAGCGAGCGGCCCGCGCCACCGAAGCCGCTGACCGCCGAGCAAGTTTTAGGAAGGGGATGATATGGACCCAAACCAGGCGCTTCAGGTTCTCGTGAACGCGATGCAGCAGCAGCTTCAGGTCTCTGCGGCCGTGCAGTCGATTGCGGGCGCGCTTCAGGAGCTCGCGAAGTTGAAGTCGACGTTGACACCTCCGGCCGCCCCTCCGGTTCCACCGGAGAGCAAGTAGGTGACGTACTCTCGCGGCGCGTGGGGCCAGCGGCGGATCGGCCAGTGCCAGATCTGCAAGCGTTGGGTGCGACGCAACACGTTGCGCATGATGCCCCACGACCGCCTCGTGCCCGGACCGGGCGCGAACCACCTCCTGTACTCGAGGTACAATGACCCGTACTGGACGTGTTCCTCTACCCTCGCCGGCATGACGTCCGTCGGCGTCGAGGACACCCGCGTCAAGTACGAGCCGTACGATTACGGTTACGTGCAGCAGGACCCGAACACGCTCCTCGGGGACGCGGCCGGCGAGTCGCACACGGTCGTGAACGCCGCTCCGTCGTGGATCGGGACGGGCGTGTTGTACACGAGCGCCGGGATCGACGTCTCCACGTGGTCGAGCGTCACGTTCGCGATTTGGGTCGGTTACAGTCAGGGGGACGTGCACTCGCTCGCCACGTCGAGGATCGGTATCTACAACTCTTACGCCGGGTACCAGCTCAACTTCGGGACGTTCGACGTCGTCGGATCGAGGTTCGTTTGGGGTACCGTTCCCGTGTCGGAGATCCCATCCGCGGCGATGACCGATATCCGCCCGTTCGTGTGGTTCTACACGGCCACCACCGACTGCGAGTGGTGGTCCGACGACGCCCAGATGGAGGACGCGACGAAGCCCGGCATCTACTACCAGACGAACGGGGCTGCGGTCGTCACGACCGGTGACCAGTGGATCAGGACCGTCGCGAGCACGTGCCCGCGGTGCAGGGAGAAGCTGTTCGACCTTGGTAAACTGCGAGGCAAGCCGAGGCAGGAGGTCGACAAGATGATCCCCCACGAGAAGCTTGAGGAGGGCTAGATGGGTGTGATGACCGCGGACACGATGATCTCCGAGGGCAGGTCGATGCTCGGGCACCCGGACGAGACGGAGTACAACTCGACGACGCTCCTTCGCCTCATTAACGCGGCGATGCTGACCGACATCGTGTGCCTGTACCGTCTCCCGGAACTCGACGTCGTCGTCGACAAGACCCTCGCCGCGAACGCGACGACCGTAGACATGACCGGGACGGCGTTCATCAACATCAACGGCGTCGTCCGCGCGTTGCCGGACTCGATGGCGATGGTAGAGTTCGATAGGATGGATCTGGCGAACATGGCCGGTTACTTGTCGACGCCGACCGGCCCCCCGTACCACTGGATGTGGACCCGCGACGCCGTTGCGAACACGTCGACCGTCCTCCGCGTGTGGCCGAAGGCGGACCAGGAGTACCTCCTGAAGGTCGTCGTCACGCGCCAGCCGACGTCGCTCGTAGCCGGAGCGGGTGGCGTTACCGAGTTCAACGAGATCTGGGACGACGTCCTGTTCCACTTCTTCGTCGGGCGCTTCGCGAACCTGATCGGGATGGTGAACCGCGGTCAGGCCGAGCGGAACCTCGCGAAGGAGTTCGCCGCGGCGAGCGGGTTCCAGGTGAACCACGCGAGCGCCGTGTGGCACAAGATCACGTCGCCCGTGAACTACGGGGGGAAGGAATGAACAACAACCCCGGCCCGGGCAGGGAAGCGATCAACGACAGGATCTCGTCCGTGAAGGACATCGACGGTTTGAAGGAACTCTTGAAGGACCTCGTGCGCTCGACGAAGTTCCACTCGGAAGAGTCCGGTTCGGGCGGCGCGCAGACGATCAGGCTCTCGTCCGACAACCCGACCGGGGCCGGCTCGCTCGTAAGGAACACCGTTCCGGTCGGTCCGAAAACCGGATCTTACGCCCCCGCAACCCCGGCCGAGTTCGCCGCGACGCTCGGCGGCGTCGTGAACCAGAACGTTTCCGGGGCGCTCGTCGCCCCCGCGACACCGTCCGCGTCCGGTACCCAAACGCCAACGATCACCCCGATCCTGCGCGGGTTCCCGAACTACCAGTTCGCCCCGACCACGGGCCACGAAACGCTCGACAACCCCGAGTACAGCAACCAGATCAGTCAGCAGGAGGTCGTTCTCCAGGTCCAGATGGGCGACAAGGTAAAGTACGCGAGGTTGCCGCTCCACGACACTCCCGACGTCGGCGTCCCGCGCCCGCTGCTTGGGGCGGCGCAGGCGCCCGCCATCCCGACGGTCTGGTACAATTCCGTGTATTACATCCCGGGGAACCGCGTCAACGTTGGCGGGGTCCTTTACCAGTGCACTGCCGCGAACACGAGCCAAACGCCGCCGAACGCAACGTACTGGGCCGTCGTGAGCGCCGCCGACCAAACGCAGGAGATCGCGCGGACCCTGAACGCGCTCACCCAGATGCACAACGACCTCGTGCAGTCCGTCCTTACGATGGGTTTACTTAGGCCCGTCACACGAGAAAACGACAAGATCGACTTTACAGTTCCACCACCAAGCTAGGCGGAGACGATGCCAGTCCTTCAACCAGACGAATCCGATTACCTGATCTCGCCCGCGTTCTCGTTTGTGGACGCGACGCAGGAGAACCGCAAGCACCCCGCGGAGCTCGTCCCCGGGAAGGAGATGCAGAAGCTGACGATGTTCGTCGGGGAGCGCGACGTCGCCCCCTCGTGGCCGTGGCCTTCGGAGCAGATGAGCTTCGACTACACGCTCCACGGGAACTCGCCGAGCTTCTACGTGCACATGGGCGGGCAACGCACCACGGCGCTGGCGATTGGGTTTGGGAAGGGCACAATCGGCGACGCTTATCAAACCGGTGTAACGTACGTGTTCGAGTGCGCCGACTGGTTCGAGGTTGGCGCGTACCTCGTCCTGTTGGGGCCAGACCTCAACTACTACACCAACACGCAGGGGGTCGGTCAGGGGTACGCGCCGAACACGTACTCGTGGACGTCGCCGGGCATTTTGAGTTACTTGGATTTCCCCGCCCCCGCCGACGAGACGAACATCAACTACGCGAGAATCCCAACGGAGGTTGGGACGGCGTTCGACGTGTACTACGACGTCCAGACGACGATCCTCCTCGCCGGGTCGTGGGGAAACGCGAACGAGATCACGACCTCGTACACGAACCGATACTACACGAGCGGCGGGTGGCTTGCCGCGGCCGGGGTGACCGAGTTCTGGTGGGCGATCCAGCTCGGGATGGGCGCCGTCGCGTTCGACTCGACCGGCATCGGTCGCATGGACTGGACCGGCGACCTGAACATCCCGATCTCGTACAGGAAGGCCCTGTACGGTTTCGTGACGGCCGGTTGGCCGGTTCCGATTGGGAACACGGTCTTCTTCATCGACACCGGCGGTTGCCTGTTCGCCACGGATGGTTCCGTTGTCGAGCAGGTCGACGGTCCGTTCTCGGCGAAGCTGATCCCCGAGCTCGCGTCCGTGTTCCCGAGCGCGGACGTCAGGTTGATCTTCGACGACGTCGACCACAGGATCCTCGCGTACGTCGGGCCCGCGTACACGGGGGCGCTGTGGTTGTCGCAGGATGTGTCGGGCGTGATGGCGATGATCGACTTTAAGACCGGCAAGTTCCAGTGTACGACGGTCAGCGCCACCCTTCAGCCGATGACGAACGTGAGCGACGACGTGTGGACGGTGAAGGCGACGTCGACCGGGACCCCGGAGATCATCACCGGTGGCATCCAGCTCACGAAGCCCGAGTACGAGACGATCGTCCACTACGTCGACCTCGACGTCGAGTGCGCGAAGGGGACGCAGGTCGAAACGTGGATCAGGGACGCGTACGACTCCGACGACACGCACTTCGTGCAGGTGGAAACGGTGACGACACCCGCCGCCGGGAGGCAGGTTGTAAGGATCCACGCGAACCGTACCGTCGACAGGGCGCCCCAGTTCTGGTTCAAGTTCGACGACACGACCGTGAGGGCGTGGGGAATCGAGCGCGTCGCGTACAACAACGGCGGCGTCCGCAACTAGGAGGAACATGGCACAGCAAAACAGGTACAACGTTCCGAGCTACGGGAACATGGCCTCTCTGAACAGGCTGTCGGCGATGGGCGCCCAGGCCGGCTCCCCGTACTTCCAGTTCACCGGGCGACCGAACATCGACCAGAACGACGTTATGACGGCGCTCAACGACAAGTTCGGGGCGTTCTCCGGCGGGTCTGGGGGTGGGTTCTTCCCTGGACTCAGCGGGCGGTCGGCCGCCGCGTCCGGCCCGTCGGCCGTCAACGACCCGAGTTCCATTTGGTACCAGGATCCGACCGGGTACGGCGCGTACACCGCGGCGCAGAAGCGGATCGCAACCGGCGGGAACGACCCGACAATGGACCCGAGTTCGCCGTGGTACAACGATCCGAACGGGTACGCCACGTACAGGAAGTCCCAGGAATCAATATTGACCCAGGGTGGTCGCAACCCGTGGGAGGACCCGACCAGCCAGTGGTACGGTAACGAGGCCGGGTACAGGGCGCAGCAGGCCGCTGGATCGTCCGCGTCCAGCGTTACGAGCGCCGAAAATCAGGCGAGACTCGACCAGTTCGCTCACCCGGGGATGGTCCTGTACCACGGCCAGTGGGTGTACCCGTACTCGACGAACCCCACGTCGGGTGGGGGCACCGGCACCGGGCAGGGTAGGTAGGTGGGCAGCTTCTACGGCATCAACATGCCGGACGAGCAGTGGCTCGGTCTCTCCCCCGAGCAGCGCATCCAGTACTTGTCGAATCGCGGCGGTCCGACTGGGAACGCGGTCGACGCGATCCGGCAGGGGAAGGCCGACCACCCGAACTGGAACTCTTCGAACTACTTCGACAAGGTGTTCAACGCGCTCGCCCGTGGCGGTGGGAACATCCCCGAGGCGAACGTCCCGTCCGCGGGGTCGATGATCGGGATGATGTCCGGCGACGCGGGCGCCGACATCGCCGACGCGAAGGCCGCCGCCGGCCCGAACCCGCTCGACGATTACGTGCCACCCGCGTACAAGGTCGACCACCCCGAGTGGGGCGACAAGCAGGAGCAGCGGTACCGGGATTACCAGACCACGGTCGGTCAGAAGCTCGGCGACATCACCGGCCTGCCCGGCGGTTACGATCCCGCGCAGGCGACGAGGAACAACGAGGGCGCCGCGATCCAGGGCGGGATGACCGCCGACCAGATCGCCAGAAGGGCCGCGTGGCTGAAGCAGTTGAAGGCATTCCACGGGGGTGGCGGATGAGCGGTCTGTTTAACAACGAGTGGGGTCCCGTCCCCGGGATGAACGCGGGCGGTACGAACTCCGCGCCCGGAGACCCGAACGAGATCATGCGCCGGCTGGCCGAGATGCTGAAGAGGTTCGGCGCGGCGTCCGGACCGCAGCAGGTGAGTGTACCGATGGGCCCCATCGAGGCGATGAGGCCAACCCCGCCCGTTGGCGGCAGGAGGTAACGATGTCTACACCGATGCCCGACGTCCCGAACAACGCTTCGATCCCCGGCGACTTGTCCCCGGACGACCTCGCCGAGTACCTGCGCCGACTGCGCGCGAACGCCGCCGCCGCGGCCGCCGGAGCGAACCCCGTCGGGAACGAGAACGTTATGGGGACCGCGGCCCAACCGGCGGTCACGACGAGCGACCCGAACGACCCGATGGCCGTCTCGCGGATGCTCGGTTTCGCGAAGGCCGCCGCGCCGTCGATCAACGGATCGTACACCGCGAACGTGATGGCGAAGCTCGGTCGGAACACCGGCCCCGCGCAGCCGACGAACCCGTCCGAGTACGATAAGTTGTACGACCCGAACGCGTACGACCTCCCGCAGGACCTCGCGCGCCGCCAGGCGGCGATGGGTTCGTTCGAGGCGAGTTCGAAGCTCGCGACCGCCGAAGCGGAGCGCGGGAAGACCGGTGCCGAGGCGGGGAAGGCGGGCGCGGAGGCGAGGTCGATCACCGACGACGCGGGTGGGAAGAACCAGATGATCACCGCCCTCGGGAGGATCGCCTCGAACCCGAACCTCGACGGCGACACGGCGACCGCCGTCGCGAACAGGCTCCTCGACCTAAGCGGCGCGGAACCGCTCCCCGCGAAGCCGACCCAGCCCGAATCGGTCGCCCCGGAGGGTTTCTTCCAAAGGCTGAAGGGTGCGTTCTCGGGCGCCCCGCCCGAGGCCGGGGTTCCCGACGCGGCGGGCGCGCTCGCCGGCGGGAGGCAGACCGGCGGCCCGCAGGCGCAACCCGAGCAGGGTCAACCGCCCGCGGCCCGACCGCACGTCGTCGTCGATCCGAACGACCCGACGGTCGGTTACTACAACGGGGTTAAGTACAAGAAAGCGCTCGACGGAGGTTGGAAGAAACTGGGGGCTAAGTGAGTTCAACCGCCCCGGACTACATCCCGGACGATACGTCTCCCGATTACATCCCGGACGATACGCCGGAGTACATCCCCGGCGACGATCAAACCGAGGAACAAAGGAAGCGTTTCGATCGCCTGAACGCGCTCGCGCGCCCGCTCCCGGGGCTCGAGCTGACGCCGTTCGAGAAGCTCGCACAGTGGGGTTTCGCGCCCACGCCAGAACAGCGGGCGACCCTCGCGAAGGTCCCGACCCCGTTCGGTCCGAACCTGGAAGACATGCGGTCGCTCGCCGAGCGCGGCCTCGGCGACCTCGCCGCTTCGTCGGCCGGTCTGGCGAGCGAGGGGATCAACGCGATCAAGGGCGCGGCGAGGGTCGGCGCGAACGTCGGCGCGTCGCTGAACGATTTCGTCGAGGGGCCAGGCCCCGCGCCCGACCTCTCGTACGGACCCGTCCAGCCCCCTTCCGCGGCGGCCGTGTCGAACGCGATGCAGAACCTGGACACGATCGCGGCCCCCGTCGCGAACGACGTCGGCGCCGGGCAGGCCGCGTCCGCGGAGCTCGCGTCGATGGGCGCCCGTGGCGTCGCGGGCGACATCATGGGGGCCGGGGCGACGCTCCCCGCGACCCTCGCGAAGTACGAGGTAATGGGACCGGCGAGGCTCGCGATGCCGTTCGTCGCTGGCGCCGCGGGCGCGCTCTCGAAGTACGGTGAGGGTGGAACCGTCGGGGAGTCGCTGACCGCGGGGAAGGACGAGGCGCTCGCCCTCGCACCGTACGTGGGGATGGGCGTCGCATCGAGCTTGATCAAGAACGGCGCCGTCCGAAAGCTCGTAAATGTCGGTGGCACATCGCTTTTGACGTTCGTGCAGACGTACCTGTCGACAGGCGGGGACCTCTCGAAGTCGCTCTCTAATGCCGGCGCGCTGGGGGTGATGGTCGCGAAGGAACCGAAGGGTCCGGACATCCTCCCGAAGTTCGACTTCAAGCCGTACGATCGTTCCGGTGAGGCGGCGGCCCCCGAGAAGCTCCCTCCGGAGACGCCGGTCGTCGCCCCCGAACCCGGCCCGAACCTCCAGATCGGACCGGAAAAGACGACACTTGGTCCGGTCGCGCAGACCGCTCTAGACGTCGCGGACCGCGCCGCGAGGCTGAAGGTCGCCGAGGCTCAAGGACTTACCCCCGAGCAGCAGATCGCGTTCGCGACCGGGGCGCGCGGCGCGGAGAGCGCGCTCCCGCCCACGAGCCAGCTCCCGCCCGCGGAACCGCTCCCGGCCGCGGAGCCGCTGCCCGAGTCGACACAGGTCCCTGGCGTCGCCGGCAAGCTCGACCGCCCCGTGAACAACCTCGCGATGGCGATCAAGGCCGTCCGACTCTCGGAGACCCCCGAGGACCTCGCGTGGTCCCAGACGCAGTTCGATGCGCTGAAGCCGGGTCAGGTCAAGGGGAACCCGGACGTGTTCGAACAGGAGCTCGCCGCGAAGCGCGCGCAGCTCGAGAAGAACCCCCCGCCGGCCGCCGCGCCGGTCCCGCTCGAGCGGATCCCTGAAGTACTCGCCGAGGCCCCCAGCGTGCCCCAGGATCGTTCCGGGGCCGCACCACCCCCGGTACAGCGTACCCCCGAGCAGCTCTCAATGGACGCGCACGCGATCGCGTACAACCACTACGCGGACCTCCCGCGCGCGAACGCGAAGTACGTCGAGCAACCAGACGGGTCGGTACAGGTGAACCTCCCGTCTGGGCGACACTTCGTGCTCGCCACCGAGGGTTCGATCGACGTCCCGAAGGCGGCGGTCGCCGCGTACCTGAAGCTGCACCCGGAGCAGACCGGAATGAACTTCGAGGCCCCTGGGGTGACGAACGTCGTCGACGGGAACGTCGTCCAGACCCTCTCGCGGTCCGTTCGCGACGGTACGGTCAACGTCCACGAGGGGGAGCACGTCGTCGAGGCGCTCGGTTTGCAAACCCCAGAGGAGCACGCGGCGCTCGCGAACCACTTCGCTCCTGGCGAGACGGACCCGACGGTGATCTCGGAGAAGATCGCCGAGGGCGTCGAGAGCGCACCAACCCCGGGGTTGAAAGCGCAGATCGTCAACGGGCTGAATAGGTTCGGAGACTGGTTGAAGACGAAGGGTTACCAGGCGGGGTTCGTCGCGGATCGCCCGCTCCCGAACGTCGCGCGCGTGATCGAAGACGTCCGCTCGGGTCGCACGATGGGGCGAAAGGCCGCCCCCGGCGAGCCAACGATGGGGACGTCCGCGTTTAAGCTCCGCGCGCAGGACGCGAACGATCCGCTCATCCAAAAGAACCTTGTCGACACGTACGGGACGACCGACGATAACACGCGCCGCGGGTGGGTCCTCCCCGATGGGCGACTCGTTCCGCTTAAGCCGGGCATGACGCACGAGGAAACGCAGTGGAACGACGGGATGCCGCACCTGTACGGGGAGCCGACGATCAAGGCCCTCACGTCGCGCGGGATCATCCGCGTCGACCCCCAGCACGGCGGGTACGAGATCGGAACCGAGCCGACCCCCGAGCAGACGTCCCGCCTCCGTTCGATGATGGAGTCGAACCCGGCTGGGGCTAACTTCTTCGATCTTCATGACAATAGGAACACTCCCTCGCCCCGTTACGCTGGGCTCGAGGGGAACATGCGGAACCCCGACGCCTCGCTCGGTCAAGTCGCGCGCTTCTACCGCGGCGAGGAGCTCCAGCAGCGGCTGTTCAAGCTGAAGCCGGTCGCGAGGGATGAGGCGTCTGCGGACGACTTCCTCTCGCACGCGGAGATCTCGAAGGGCGAACACGGTCCCCTAGCGTACCGCAGGTACGCGATCGTCGCCGCCGACACGGACGTCGGCGACACGCCCGGGAACGTCGCCGGGCGCGCGGCACTGCTCAAGGAACTGAAGGGCGCCGGTTACGAGCCGATCGAGTCCGCGGGCGTGTGGGAGGACCCGACGACCCACGTCCGCGGCGCTGAGCCGAGCCTCCTCGTACCGGGCATGGATCGCGAGACGGCTCTCGCGCTCGGGAAGAAGTACCACCAGACGGCGGTCGTCCACATCGACCCGAACGACGCCGGCGGGTCTGGGGTGCTGTTCACGGGCGGGGAGTTCGCGGGGAAGATGAAGCGCTGGACGGGGCGCGTCGTGGCGGGCGCCGACCCGTCCGGTCACACGGAGGTCACGACCGACAAGGGACCGTTCGCGTTCACTCTCCCGACGTCGGACGCGGTCGTCGACCAACCCGGTACGGGCACGGTCGGGCTCACGCACCTGTCGGTCGCGGGCCCCGAGACGATCGCGCGCGAGGGGCTCAAGAAGAGGTTCGCCGGTACCGGCGCGCAAGGCACCGAGCGGCGCGCGGGCGAGCCGACCGTGTGGGGTTACGAGCCTGGCACAAGGCCAGAGCCGCAGGTGATGAGCCGCGCGACGTCCGTGGCGCGCATGGACGTCCCCGGGAAGGCGCTCGTCGTCGATTCCCCCGAGTACCTCGCGATCGAGAACGAGGCGCACCGGAGGGCGGACGCGAACGATTACCGGATCCCCGCGGAGACGGTGATGCGCGGGATCGCGAAGCGCGCCGGTTACGTGGGGTTCTCGCGCGGCGGGCGCGTGAAGCTGTTCGACGACGTCCCGCCGGAGCAGGTGAAGGGCGCCGAGATGCTCACGCCGCGGCTCCGGTCCGACCTCGAGAACCACGGAATGTTCAAGCTGAAGCCGAAGACCGACGAGCCGGTCCCCGTGTGGTACTCGAAGCTCGAGCGCGCGATCGAGGACAAGATGCCGAACTCGGCGCCCGCGGACCAGGTGCGCGGGATCGTCAAGGGTGCCGGTGTGAAGCCCGAAGAAGCCGAGTGGTCGGACCTCGAGGGGTACCTCGCCGAGCACCCGAAGGCCGACAAAGCCGAGCTGCTCCAGCACCTCAAGGACAACCAGGTGCAGGTGCAGGAGGTGTGGAAGTCCGACAAGGCAACGGGGAATGGTCCGATCGGACTGACTCACGCGGGAGATCAGTGGCGTGTCGAATACGAGGATGGGACCGTTGGCTGGTTCGATTCTCAGGTTGATGCGCGAGCCGCAATGGAAAAGCACGGACACACCACGAAGTTCTCCTCCTACCAGCTCCCCGGCGGCGAGAACTACCGCGAGCTGCTGCTGACGATGCCGCAGAAGCAGGAGCCGAGCGCCGTTGCCCCCGGCAAAATGGCGACCGTCGGCGTGCCGTACCGCTCCCCCCACTGGGACGAGCCGAACGTCCTCGCGCACGTCAGGATGAACGACCGCACGGGGCCGAACGGGGAGAAGATCCTCCACCTCGAGGAGATCCAGTCCGATTGGCATCAGAAGGGGAGAGAGAGCGGGTACTCCAGTGGAAGTCCGCGCCTCACCCCGGAAGAGGTTGCGCGCGCGCGCAGTCTACAGGACAAAAACGCGGAGGACCGGAACGCCCTGTCGGCTCAAGAGAGAGCGGAGCTTGATGATCTCCAAAAGCGTGCCGCCGCGTCGATCCACGGCGTCCCCAACGCCCCCTTCAAGAAGACGTGGCATGAATTGGCAATTAAGAGGATGCTCCGATACGCGGCCGAGAACGGGTACGACAAGCTGACGTGGACGACCGGCGAGCAGCAGGCCGACCGGTACGACCTCGCGAAGCAGGTCGACGATATCTCCTACACAAAGCTCCCCGACGGTCGTTATGCAGTGAGCGCCGCGAGGGGCGGCGAGATGCTACTTGACCGCAAGGCGGCCGAGAGTGAACTTCCCACCCTGGTGGGGAAGGATCTCGCTCGCAAGATTATAGCCGGAGAGGGTCACGAGCCCGGCATTCCGAGCGAGTCTGGTGTGTTCCGCGGTGTTAATCTTAAGGTTGGCAGCGAGGGGATGCGCGGGTTCTACGACCAGATCCTCCCGTCCGCGGCGAACAAGCTCGTCAAGCGGTGGGGCGGGAAGGTGGGGGAGACGGAGATTCCGACCGGAAAACAGGGTTATGATGTTTATGGACCCGGAGATAAGCTACTTGCACAGGGCGTCACGTTGGATGAGGCAAAGAGTCGTGGATGGGATGCCGAGAGTGGTAAATATTCTTTTGAACCATCTACCGCAAGCGGTATAAATGCAACCGTTCACTCCCTCGACATTACCCCCTCGATGCGCGAGTCTCTCGGCGCGGAGCCGCAGCCGATGTTCAAGATCCGCCCGAAGGTCGAGGACACGTCCCTCATCGACTCCCCCGAGCGGAGAGCCGCGAGAGCGAAGTGGACCGAGGAGCTCGACGCGAACCGCGGGTTCGCCGACCCGCGCGACGCGTCGCACAAGGTGCGCCCCCAGCAGAGGGCGTTCCTCGTCGTCGGTGACGGCGACGCGGTACGCATCGCGCACCGCGAGGGGGCCGTCATGTCCGACCCCACGGAGGCGGCGAACCTCATCCCGGAGCGAGTCCGTTTCGGTGACATGGTCAACAACGAGGCGCGCAACATCGCGAACGACGTCGCGAGGCGGGCCATTGAGAAGGGTCAGAACGTGGTCGTCAACCACCTGACCCCGGAGGAAGCTGATGGATACGAGGCGGCCCTCAAGCAGGCCGGGTACACGGTCACCCGAACCGGGGTACCTGAAGGAGTCGGGGTTGGAGTACAGCAAGAAGCCGGGCGCGGAGCACGTCCCGCTGGGGGACAGGGAACAACTGAGGAAGGACGGGTTCGACCGGCACCTGAGGCGGATCGAGGAGATCGCGTCCCGACGGAGGAAGAGGCGCGAGCCGAGGGACTCGGGGGAGTAGGCCCCGGAACGCAGAGGGGTGGGACGAAGGGCGTCACCGCGCCCGACATCAAGCAGCTCCAGGACACGCTCGACGGGATCAAGCTCTCCGAGTCGAGCCTGACCGAGCCACCGAAGCCGGAGAAGCCGGCCGGCGCACCGATCGCG
>Ga0307375_10000580_pt1 | contig 44396 bp, 37 predicted proteins | sample TR1MG_FD_202531 | JGI IMG/M metagenome (GOLD analysis project Ga0307375, IMG submission 202531) | Soil microbial communities from Risofladan, Vaasa, Finland - TR-1 | ecosystem: Environmental > Terrestrial > Soil > Coastal area > Acid sulfate soil | place: Finland: Risofladan, Vaasa | collected...
AGCAGGCTAGCCGCGACGAGCAGCGAGACGCCGCTCACTATGCTGAATTTTCGTACTTGCTTCGTCAATTTCATAGCTCGACTCCTCAAACGTTCGCGTGAAGCGCGGCGCGATCGCACGCGGTGCCGGCCAAGGAATGCGGTCGCGCCTGCGTCGCTGCCGTTACTGAATGCTATTACGCGCACACTTAAGCTGGACTTAAGGCCGCGCCGGCGCCTGGCTCGAACCGAGCAGCCGCGAGCGCAGCACTTCCTGCCGGAATGACGCCTGTTCGAAAATTTTTGCCCGGATGCCGTCGCAGCGCCGCGTTTTTGGTATCCTATGCGCGATACGTGCACGCCTCGGAGCTAACGCGGGTCGTGGCGAATCCACGAAAACGCGCGCACGCGCCCGGTGTGCGCAGCGCCAGGTAAACGAGACACGACATGCAACTGATCCTGATACCGAACCGACGGGGGACCGGAAAATCCGTGTTCCTCTCCGCGGGACAACTGACTTTTGGCGCCGTGAGCGCCTTGTTGCTCGTACTTGTCGCCGCGATGGCTCTCACGTTCATTGCGTTGCGGCCGATTGCGCGTTCGCGCTCGGGCGCCGCCGAAGTGCAGGACCAGCTGATGTCGTCGTCGGCGAGCCGGCCGCATTATTTCACCAGGCGTATGAGCGCGAAGCTCCATGCCATGGCGACGAAAATGGGCGACTTGCAGGCCCGGACGACGGAGCTCGATCTGCGCGGTGAGTCCATCGCGGCCCTTGCCGGCCTCAAGCCGCATGGATTCCGCTTCGCGACGCCTCCCGCGCCGGGCGGCCCCACCGCGGCGGCAGCGAGCGGCACGCTGTCCACGCGCGACCTCGAGCGCGCACTCAGCCGGCTGGCCGCGCAGATCAGCATCCGCGCGGATAATCTCGACGTCATCGAGTCGCGCGTGCTCGACGACGTCGGCAGAAAGCAGCTTCTGCCAACGATGTTCCCCGTCCAGCACGCTCGGATCGGTTCCGGATTCGGGATGCGCACCGATCCGTTCACCGGCCTTCCGGCGATGCACGAGGGCGTGGATTTCGATGCGCCCGTGGGCACGCCCATCCGGGCCGCGGGAAGCGGAATCGTGGTTTTCGCCGGCCACCACCCAGACTTCGGAAATCTCATCGTAATAGACGACGGCAACGGCATCATCACGCGTTACGCCCACTGCTCCCAACTCGACGTGAATCGCGGCGATGTAGTCTCGCGCGGTCAGATCATCGCCGCCATTGGCGACACCGGACGCTCGACCGGCCCGCATCTGCACTTCGAGATCCGCCGCAACGGCGTAGCGCAGAACCCGATGAAATTCCTCCGCGCCGGTCAGCGTCAGCCGCAGGTCGCCCGCTCGCACGACTCGCACCCAGGTTAGCGGCTTGCCTGGGTCGCAGCGCACTTTGCGACGCTGCGCGTCCCCCCGGGAGCGTCCTGCCACTGGAAGATGCGGCATAATAGCCCGGCGACGCGCGGCATCGGGCAAGGCGTACAGTCGTCGCGATTCCAGCAGCTGATTGAGGCCATGCTCAATTCCCTTCCTCCGGTAACCCGGGCACTGATCGCAGTCAATATCCTGATGTTCGTCGCCGAGCACCTGCTCGGCGATAACCTGACACTGCGACTCGCACTCTGGCCGCTGCAATCGGCGCCGCTCTCTGACAGCCTAATGTCGTTTCAGCCGTGGCAGTTGCTCACCTACGGCTTTCTGCACGGGAGTCTCTGGCATCTGTTTTTCAACATGTTCGCGTTGTACATGTTCGGCGGGCAGCTGGAAATGCTGTGGGGGCCGAAACGCTACCTTAATCTGTATCTCGCCAGCGTCATCGTCGCCGGCCTTGCGCAACTCTTGGTCGCCGGCATCACATCGGCTGCGCCCTATCCGACCATAGGCGCGTCCGGCGGCGTGTTCGGCTTGCTGCTCGCCTACGCGATGTATTTTCCGCACCGGACCATCCTGCTGCTGATTCCGCCGATCCCGATGCCGGCTTGGCTGTTCGTGACGCTTTACGGACTGCTCGAACTCTATCTCGGCGCCACCGGAAGCGAGCCCGGAGTTGCCCATTTTGCCCATCTGGGCGGCATGGTCGGCGCATGGCTGCTGATTCAATACTGGCGCGGCAGGCCACCGTTTCGCCGGCGCTAGCGGCCCCGTTTTTTTCGCGGCCGCCCCCGATGATCCGTTTTAAGTCTGACTTAAGTCTGCGCACGCAAACTCGCGGTCGCGACGGGGATGGTCCCCGGCAAGCAACGCGAGGAGTGCCTGATGAAGCCCAAAATGTTTGCACGAAATATAATCGCGGCAGCCTTTCTGTCGGCCCTGGGAGCGGGCGCTCTTTCCGCCGGCCACTGGTTCCCGCAGGAGGCCAGCGCCGCGACTGCGCCGCCAGTGCTTGCCACCGCGCCCGCCGCGAGTGCCCTGCTGCCCGACTTTACCGGCATCGTCGCGCGCGACGGCCCGGCCGTGGTGAACATCAGCGTGACGCAGGCCGCCAAACCCGCCGATGCGAGCGCGCCGCAGTTCGAAGGCATCGACCCGAACAACCCCTTATTTCAATTCTTCCACCAGTTCAATGGCGCCACGCCTAACAACTCTGCGCCGGAACACGCGCTGGGCTCCGGCTTCATCGTGAGTCCGGACGGCGTCATTCTCACCAACGCCCACGTCGTCGCGGGCGCGACCGATGTGACGGTAAAGCTGACCGACAGACGGGAGTTTCCCGCCAAGGTCATCGGCATCGACAAGCCCAGCGACATCGCCGTGCTCAAAATCAACGCAAGCGGCCTGCCCACCGTAAAGCTGGGCAACAGCGCGAACGAGAAAGTGGGCGAGTGGGTGCTGGCCATCGGTTCCCCCTTTGGCTTCGACAATTCCGTCACCGCAGGGATCATCAGCGCCAAATCGCGCTCGCTCCCGGATGGAACCTACATCCCGTTCATTCAGACAGACGCCGCGGTCAACCCGGGTAATTCCGGCGGGCCGCTGATCAACCTGAAAGGCGAGGTGATCGGCATCAATTCGCAAATATTCACCGAAAGCGGTGGCTATCAGGGACTATCGTTCGCAGTCCCGATCAACCTCGCGGTCAAGGTCAAGGATCAGTTGCAGAAATACGGCAAAGTCAGCCGCGGACGGCTCGGGGTGGGCATTCAGGAAGTCGATCAGCAGCTCGCCGATTCATTCGGCCTGAAGCGTCCGGGCGGCGCCTTGGTCGCCTCGGTCGACAAAAACGGTCCCGCAGCGAAAGCCGGCATCAAAGCCGGCGACGTGATTCTGTCGTTCAATGGACACGCGATATCGACTGCCTCCGAACTGCCCGAACTGGTTGCAGACGTGAGGCCCGGTGACATGGCAACGCTCGAAATATCGCGCAACAGCGCTGACAAGCAAATCGAGGTGAAGGTGGGCGAACTCCAGTCCACCCAAGTGGCTTCGGCCGATCCCACCAGTCCGGAGCACGGCCGTCTCGGCGTTGCGGTGAGACCGCTGAACCCGGACGAGAGCCAGCAGGTCGGCACCAAAGGACTGCTGATCGAGCAGGCAAGCGGCCCGGCCGCACGCGCCGGCATTCAGGCCGGAGACCTGCTGCTCGCGGTCAACGGAACGCCGGTCGACTCGGTCGCGCAATTGCGGGCGCTGGTAGCGAAGTCCGGCAAGACCCTCGCCTTGCTGATCCAGCGCGACGACGGAAAGATTTTCGTTCCGGTCGAGCTTGCGGGCAAGAAGGGCTGACGCACGCCGGCTTCGCGCGACGGACTGCCGAATCCAAGCGGGCAAGCCCGCTTGGATTTTGCCACTGCGTCGGCACTTGAGATAGGAAAGTGGCCTGCATCGCTTGCCGACACGCGCGCATCGCTAAGCTTGTGCAGCGGCCTGCGAAGCAGGCTAGTAAGAACACAATTCGTGAACACGCTTAAGCTCGCCGCATTTGCGATCGTTGCCGCTTTCGGCGGAGCGATCGCGTTTGTGGTTCACTCCGCCGGACCTCCCGAAAAGCGGAAGCAATGCTCGCTCGACTGCAAGTCTATAGACAAATTCCTGGCCAAATCCAGAAGCTACCTCGGTCTGTAGTAGCCCGCCTGCGGCGCGACACAGGAGGCGTGCATTGATCCCGGCCGTTGTCCTGAGCTTCTTGCTCGGCAGCGCGTCGGCGCTGATCCACTTCGAAGCTCTGAAACTGCTGAGCGATTTCCTGCCCCAGGCCACAATGATCGAAACCCGCGCCAAAGTGCTTGTGGCGCTGAGCGGAGCGATGGTCAGCCACCTGTTTCAGATCGCGCTGTTTGCCACCGCTTACCATCTGCTGCGCGACAGCTTCAATTTGGGCGGGTTCCACGGCCATTTCAAAGACGCATTCTCGAGCTTTTTCTACTTTTCCATCGAAACCTACACCAGCCTCGGCATAGGCGACATCTATCCGGCGGGCAGCCTGCGTCTGGTCACCGGCATCGAAGCGCTTATCGGGCTGCTCATGATCGGCTGGACCGCCTCATACACCTATATCGAAATGCGGCGCTATTGGGAATAGCGCCCTGCAGGTGTCGGGAGCAAGGGAGGCCAGACCTTGCAATACCTCAGTGCGTCTGTTCGATTTTCGCGAGAATGCGTTCGCAGCGCTGCCGGTCGAGCGTATCGGTGACACCGGGCTGAGCACACCATGCGAGCAGGCGCTCGCCCGCCGTGACAGTGCCGGCACCCGCGCTTGCCGCGCTGCTGAAGCGCTCCTTCAGTTGTCTTACCTGCAGCGCCAGGCGCTGCTGCTGAAACTCGGGCGGACTCTCCAGCCCCAGCGATAGCTCGAGTTCGAGCAGGGCTTCCCGTCGCGATGCGGCGCCCTGCTCCATCTGCAGCAGGTATTTTCCCGCCGCGCCGGCATCGGACAGCGCAAGCAATGCCGCATCGTGCCGCGCCAGCAGCTTTTTCTCCCACGCTGCCGGCAAAGCAGGCAGCGCCGCCCAACGTTCGCGCGCTGCCGCCGACTGCGCCTCGACCGGCTGCGACTCCGAGGGCGCCGCGCCGCCGCCCGAGCGCAGCAACACGTCCAGTTCCTCGCATAGACGCTCCTTGGCCGCCAGGGTCCGCCATACCGCGGCTTCGCGTGAGCGGGCACGCGCCGACAGCATCGCCTCCACCGCCGCCTTCGCCTTGCCATAGCGGGGTTCGAGCTCGCGCAAATCGGGGCTGGACGCAGCGGGCTTGTTCCTCCATTGATCCTGGAGATCGCGCAGCGCGCGGCGGATTTCCTGATCGTCCTTGTCTGCAGCGCGCGCCAACTGCTCCAGTTGCTCGCACAGCTGCTGCAGGCCGCGCCTATGCTCGTTCTTGCGGCCGTCCTCTTCCTTGCGCTTGCTCTGGCGCGCATCGAACACCGCATCGCAGGCTGCGCGAAACCGGTCCCATAGTGCGCGTTCGTCGCGCTGCACCAGCGACAAGGTTTTGGCTTCCGCCTGCCATTTCGCCTGGATCGCTTTGACCTGCGACGGCACCTCGCGCTCCATCGCCTTGGCTGCGAGCGCCGTCACTTCGTCGATCAGCGCCTCGCGCCCCGCCTTGGCGCGCTCGCGCGCCGCCGACAGGGCTTCGCGCAGCGGCGCCAGCGCCGCCTTCAGGCGCAGATCGAGTTTTTTCCATGCGCCGGGATCGACGCTGCCCAGGTCGCCTTCGCGCCATGCCCGCTCGGTTTCGCGCAGCCAGCGCTCGATCGCGCGCCAATCGACGGGTTCGGCAAGCAGGGTCGGGGCATGCGCTGACGCCGCTGCGATGAATTCCTCGCGCCGCTTGCGCGCTTCCTTTCTGTGCGCCGCAAGCTCGGAAAAATATCTGGCCGCAGGGGCGTAGGCCTTCTCGCAGGCGCCGTCGAAGCGCTCCCACAGCGCCTTGGGCACGCCCGCATGCTGCTGGTCCAATGCTTTCCATTCGTTGCGCAGCTTCTGCACTTCCAGCGCGAGTTGCGGCGGGTCCAAGGTCTGCGCGCTCGCGGCTTCGGCGCGCTCGCACAACTGCACCCGCGCGTTTTGCTGGCCGAACGATTCCCAGCGCTCGAGTTCGACCAGCTGCTGCACCAGGCGCCCCACGCGCTGCGTCGTCGGCTTGGGCAAGGTGCCGGCCGCTGTCTTGAGCACCTTGATTTCGTCGGCGGCCGTGCGCGCCGCCTGCACCTGGCCTGCGGCCAGCGCCAGTTCCGCGCTGTGCAGCAGAGCGTGGACCTGCTGCCGCGCGGCGTTCGCTTCCTGTTGCACCGCATGAATCTGCGCCAACCGGCGCTGCTCCACCGTCGTCATCGCAGCCTCGAAGCGGCGTGTCAGCTCCGGCGTACGAATAGAGCGGTCGAGCGCCTGCCACCGCGCCGGCAGTTCCGCATGGTCTATGGACGTGCCCGCGGCAAGCTGCTCGGCCTCGAGCACCAGCGCCAGCGTGCCGGCTGCGGCCTGTAGTTCCTGGTCCCAGCGCTCGATGCGGCTCTCCACCTGAGCCAGCCGCTCGAGCGCCGCATCGTCATTGCATCCCTGCGCCTCGTCGCGCAATGCCGCGAGTTCGGTACGCATCGCGGTCAAGGCCTCCGCGGCGGCCGGTGCCGTAGTTCCCAGCCCCTCCATCCAGGCGCTAAGCCTGCGTTCGAATTGCGTTCGCAGCCGCTGCTCGTTTTGCTCCCGCTCGAACCTGGCCTGAATCGTCTGGCGCGCGGCGTCACAGCGCGCCAGGCGCGCCGCGTCGCTGTCCATGTCCAGCGCCTGCCAGCGGCGGTTGAGTTCGATTACCGCGCTGAGTATCGGCCCCGGCTCCGCCGCCAGCGCCTCGAGTTGCGCGATGACCGCCTCGGCTTCGGCGTCCTGCGCTTGCTGCTGCTTGATCGCATCGATCCGCTGCCGGGCGAGCCTGGCCACGCCGTGGTCCTTGTTCTTCGCCGCCTCGGCAAGTTTACGCAGGCCGTCGGACGAGTACACGCGCTCGGCCGCCGCCATGCGCGTCTCGGCATGCCGGCCGTGCAGGGCGAGTTCCACCAGCGCGGCTTCGTCGCGCATGCTGCCGATCGCGGCGCGGCGACGCTCGGCATCCTGGGCTTGCAGCGCCACTTCGGCGCGGATCGCATCGGTGCAACGGTCGGCCGCGAGCTGCGCCTTTGCGTGCGCGCTGTCCTGCGTTTGCGCCAGCACCCCGCCCAAGGCAGCGGCGAGCACGGGCCGCACGGCGGCATCGGTTTCTTTTTCCCAGGCGGAGGCAAGCGCAGCCAGATCGGCGCAGCGCTGTGCGGCGGCGACGCGCACCTGCGCCGACGGATCGGCAAGCAGCAGTTGCGCGAGCTCTCCCGAGTCCGGAGGCAGCACCCCGACGCCGAGAATGCGCTGCGCAGAGTCGGCATGCTGGTGCAAAGGGGTGCGTGAGAACGGATTGGCGATCATATTTTGATTGCGCTCAGACTTGTCGGGTGCGACCGTTGCCGGAGGATCGAAAAAGGCGCATTCACCCGGTCAACGTGATGGTAACCAAAAAAACGCGTTGCCGGTGCACAATTCTGCACGATCGGTGCAAGGTCGTTTCGCGTTCCTCGTCCCGGACAGCCAATTATCGGGCCAAATCCTCACTTGCGCGGCTTGAGGAAGGTCACGACGTTCGATCCCGGCGCATTCTTGGTCGAACAGCTCCCCTCGCCCACGCCGGCTTCGCGCTCCGCTTCGTGCAGCAGGTTGATGATGTCGACGTAATGTTTTTCCTTGACCATCATCAGCGCCGTGAGACCGCCTTCGTTGCGCGCCAGCACGTCGGCGCCGGCGCGCAGCAGGGTTTCCACTACCGCTGTCTCGCCGTAACCCGCCGCCAGCATCAAGGGCCGCACGCCGTAGCCGATCGGGGCTTCCACGTTCGCGCCGGCGTCTATGAGGACTTGCGCCACGTCGGCAAAGCCGCGATCCAAATCGGCGTTATAGGCGGCTTTCATCAGCGCGCCCCAGCCGCGCTCGTCCGTCGCATTCACGTCGGCGCCGGCGGCAATCAGGGTTTTGACGAGGTCGAGCCTGCCGGCATGAGCGGCCAGCATCAGCGCCGTGGCGCCGTCACCGTTGCGCTCGTTGCAATCGGCGCCGGCGGCAAGGAGGACGCGTATGCGCTCGGCATCACCGGCGCTCACGGCATCGTGCAGGGAAGCGGACATGCGAATCTCCGTCAGGTCAAATTGATGTAAGGAATCGGGTCTATTGCAGGCGTCATGATAACGGTATCGGCGCGAATTATGCATCCAGCTCCGGATAGCGCCGGAAGATGCCGTCGTTGTTGAATGCGAGCCGCCGCCCCGACGCGGCATAACGCTTGATGCGCGACCGCGCGAACACTTCGTCGTGGAGCGCGCGCAGGCCGGGGCAGATGCGCAGCGCCTTTTTGCTGGCTTTGGGAAATGCATAACGCAAGCCGGCGACTACCTGTGCCATCGACAAGTCGGCATAGCTCAGTTGCTTGCCGACCAGCCATTGGTCGCTCTGCGCATTGCGTTCGATGACGCGCTCGAAATAGCCGAGGAACTTCGGCAGGCGCTGCGCGAGGAATTCGCGGCTGCGGCGCATCGCCGCCGCCTTCTGCTCTTCGTAATAGAACGCGCCGCCGATAGGGTGATGGGTGTCGTGAATCTCGAGCACGAAATCGGCGATAGTCAGCTGCAACTGATGCGTCCAGAGCCGGCCGTCGGCATCGCGCGGCGCGAGCCCCAGCCGCGGACCGAGAAACAACAGGATGTTCGCGGTTTGCCCGATCAGCCTACGGCCGGCTTTCAGAAACGGCGGCGCGAACGGCGGGCGCGCGATCTCGGCGCCGTCGAGAAATTTCATCATCGCCGGCACGCCGCCCCCCTTCTCCTCGGGCACCAGTGCAAGATCGCGGTAATCGGCCCCGCCCTCTTCCAGGGCGAGGCGCACGAATTCGCCGCGGCCTTGTATGCCGGGCCAGTAATAGAGTTCGTATCGCATGTTTGCACCTCCGGCAGGAAACGCTAAATCCGCTTGCCGCAACGCTGGCGGCGATGCCGCCATCCTGAACGGCGCCCCTGGATTCAATTGTACCGGCCCTTTCGCGCGAATGCTGCAGTCCGCGCTGCTGTTGCTGATCAAGTACAATCGCGCAATGTTTGCGCCCATCGTCCCGACCGTAGGCCTCGGCGCGACATTGATCCGAATTCGCCCTGCGGCCCGTCGGCCGCGGAATCCTGGTTGGCTCAGCTATCTGGCGCTGTTCGCGATCGTTGTCAGCGTGGCGCTGGCGGCCTCGCCGGGACTGGGCTATTCAAGCAGCGTGACACCTGGACTGATCGCGCGCTACGCGGCCAAATTCGGGCCGGAGGTGAAACTGCGCATCGGCGCCTGGCAGCAGTTCATCCGCTCTATGAAGACGCAGCAAGTGCGGCACCCGGGCGACGATCTGGCACTGCTTGGCCCGGTCAACGTCTTCTTCAACCGCCTGCCCTATGCCGACGATCTGCCGCATTGGGGAGTGGAAGACTATTGGGCGACCCCGGCGGAAATGGTCGCCAGCAATGGCGGGGACTGCGAGGACTATTCGATCGCCAAGTACTTCGCGCTGAAGGAACTGGGCGTGCCGATCCGGCGCCTCAGGATCACTTACGTCAAGGCGGCGAGCCTGAATCGGGCACATATGGTGCTCGCTTACTATCCCGAGCCGGATGCACAGCCTCTGATCCTCGACAATCTCATCGACGAAGTCAAACCCGCATCGCAGCGGCCGGACCTGATCCCCGTGTACAGCTTCAACGACGAGGATCTGCTGATCGCACGCGCCGGCGAGCGCGGTTTCAGCGCCGGCAGTGCTTTGCAAGTGCGCATGTGGCGCGGCTTGCTCGACAAACTCGAGCAGGAACTGAAGTACTGACATCAATCCTATGTTTCGCGGGGTACGATCATGACATTATTCCGGCAATTGTTTTTCGGTGCCTCCGTACTGTTCCTGCTGGTCTTGGCAGGCGTGGAGGCCATCTATTTGTCGAATGCCCGGCTCTACCTGCAGCAACAGCTCGAATCGCACTCGCAGGACGGCGCGACCTCGCTTTCGCTGTGGCTCGCTACGGTAAAACCATTCGACGACCCCGCGCTGATCGAGACCGTGGTCGATAGCGCGTTCGACCGCGGCTACTACCAGTCCATCCGCGTAGTATCGGTAAGCGGCAAGACCTTGGCGAACAAGGAGCTGCCCCCCGCGCAGGGCGCGGTTCCCGCGTGGTTTACACGAATGTTTCCCCTGCACCCGCCGACCGCCGAGGCCTTGATCAGCGCCGGCTGGCACCAGCTCGGGCGCGTGCTGGTGACCAGCCATCCGAATTTCGCCTACCAGCAGCTGTGGCATACGGGGGTGCAGACCGTGGCCTTGCTGCTGCTCGTATACGCGCTCGCCCTCGTCGCCCTGCGCGCCTTTCTCGCCACCATACTGCGCCCTCTGCGCGAAATCGAGGAGGCGGCAAGCGCCGTCGGCGAGCGCGATTTCAGGACCATCGCCCTGACGCCGAAGGTGCGCGAGCTCGCGCGTGTGGTCACGGCGATGAACCGCCTGTCGGCCAAAATCAGGCGCGTCATCGAGGACGAATCGGTGCGCGCGCAGGCGCTGCAGCGCGAGGCCTTCCGCGATCCGGTGACCGGCTTGCTCAACCGCCGCGGTCTCGAGCACGAACTGCATGGGCTGTTGCACGCAGAGAGCGACGTGTTCGCCGGGGCATTCGTGCTGTTCGAGCTGGAGCGCTTCAAGGAGTTCAACCTGCGCCGAGGATTTCAGCGCGCCGACGAACTGTTGGCGCTGATCGGGCAAGCCGTCGCGCAGGCGTGTGCAGACCAGACCGCGATCTGTTCGCGCTTCGGCGGGGCGAGCTTTGCGCTGGCTGTACTCAACATCGACGCCGATACCGCCGAGGCCTTGAGCACCGCGCTCGGCGCCCGCATCGAAGCGGCCCTGGCGGAACAGGCGCTGAGCGCGGAGATCGAATTCCACTGCGGGGTGGCGCATTTCGACGCCGGCGCGCCAAAGTTGCCCGAGCTGCTCGCGGCAGCGGATCTGGCGCTGAGCCGGGCGCAGGAGAAGGGCTCGAATACCTGTGATCTGATCGCGCTCGCCGAACTCGATCCGCGCGGTCGCGGCTCGCTCGCCTGGCGCAAGGAGATCGGCGCGGCGATCGATTCGGACAAACTGGCGCTATTCACACAGATCGTGCTCAGTTTGCCCGCGGGCGCGCCGCTGCAAAGCGAGATTTTCACGCGCATTGTCGACGACGGCGGCAACACCGTGCCCGCCGCACAATTCCTGCCGATGGCGGCCCGCCACAGCCTGATGCCCCGGCTCGATTGCCGCCTGCTCGAGTTGCTGATCGCCCGGATCGATGCCGGCGCGCAACTCGCGCCGGCGATTGCCGTCAACATTGCGGCGCAAACCGTGGCCGACGCCACAGCGTGCCGCCGCCTGCTCGAGCTCCTGCAAAGCAGGCCCGACATCGCAGCGCGCCTGGTCTTCGAAATGACCGAATTCGGCGTGATCCAGTCGCCGGCGCTCAGCCTCGCGTTCGCGACAGAAATCCGCCGCCTGGGCGCGCAATTCGCGATCGACCATTTCAACCTGCACCGCGATTCGCTCAGGCAACTGCATCAGCTGCTGCCGCAATACCTCAAGCTCGCGCCGACGTATACGAATGAACTGACGCAAGACCGGGACAGCCGTTTCATCGTGTCATCGTTGATCCGAATTGCTCAGCCGCTCGAAATCGGCATCATCGCCCAGGCGGTCGAGTCCGGGTCCCTGATTCTGCTGCTCGCGGAAATGGGCTTTGCAGGATACCAGGGCTATGCCAGCGGACGGCCGGCGCCCATTGTTTGAGCTGCGCATTGTTTGAGGCTTGAGCGCGGCGCTCGCGGCTGCGGCGGGACTGCGACCTGGCCTCAGGCCTGCGCCAGCAACCGGCTGCAGACCAAGTTGCGGTCGCCGTAGGCATTGTCGGCGCGCCCCACCGGCGGCCAGTATTTGCGCGCGCGCAGGTGCGCAAGCGGATAGGCCGCGAGCTCGCGCGCGTAACGGTGCGGCCAGGCGTCCGCGCATACCATCGCGGCCGTATGCGGCGCGTGCTTGAGCGGATTGTCGTCGCGGTCCAGCTTGCCTTCCTCCACCGCGCGGATTTCAGCGCGTATCGCGATCATGGCGCCGATGAAACGATCGAGCTCCGCCTTGGATTCGCTTTCGGTCGGCTCGACCATCAGCGTTCCCGGTACCGGGAACGACAAGGTGGGCGCATGAAAGCCGTAGTCCATGAGCCGCTTGGCCACGTCTTCGGCGCCGATGCCGCTTGCCTCCTTCAGCGGCCGCAAATCGAGTACGCATTCGTGCGCGACCAATCCGCCGGCGCCGCTGTAGAGCACCGGGTAGTGCGGCGCGAGGCGCCTGGCTACGTAGTTCGCATTCAGGATCGCCACTTCGCTCGCGGCGCGTACCCCCTCGCGCCCGAGCAGCGTGATGTACATCCACGCGATCGGCAGGACGCCGGCGCTGCCGTAGGGCGCCGCCGCGACCGCCCCCCGCGCCCCGGCCGGCAGTTCGCGATGCCCGGGCAGGAACGGTGCAAGATGCGCCGCCACCGCCAGCGGGCCGACGCCGGGACCGCCGCCGCCGTGGGGAATGCCGAAGGTCTTGTGCAGATTCAGGTGCGACAGATCGCCGCCGAAACGTCCCGGCGCGCACAGGCCGGCCATCGCATTCAGGTTGGCGCCGTCGATATACACCTGGCCGCCGTGGCGGTGCACGATGTCGCAGATTTCGACGATGCCGCGCTCGAACACGCCGTGCGTGGAAGGATAGGTCACCATGATCGCCGCCAGTTCGTGGCTGTGCTGCGCGGCCTTGGCGCGCAGGTCGGCGAGATCGATATCGCCGCGGGCATCGCAGGCGATTTCCACCACCTGCATGCCGGCCATGTGCGCAGACGCCGGATTGGTGCCGTGCGCCGAAGCCGGAATCAGGCAGACCTTGCGCTGGTCCTCGCCGCGCGAGCGATGCCAGGCGCGGATCACCAGCAGGCCGGCGAATTCGCCCTGCGATCCGGCGTTCGGTTGCAGCGACACCGCCGCGTAGCCGGTGATCGCGCACAGCATGCGCTCCAGGCCGCCGATCATTTCGCGATAGCCCGCGGTCTGCGCGGCAGGCGCGAACGGATGGATCTGCGCGAACTCCGGCCAGGAGATCGGCAGCATTGCGCTCGTCGCGTTGAGCTTCATGGTGCAGGAGCCCAGCGGAATCATGGTCCGGTCGAGCGCGAGGTCGCGGTCGGCGAGTTCGCGCAGATAGCGCAGCATCGCGGTTTCCGAGTGGTGATCGTTGAATACCGGATGCGCGAGAAAGCCGCTGCGGCGCTTCAGGCCGGGCGCATAGTTCTCTGCGACGGCGCGCGCCAGCGCATCGAAATCGGGGGCCGCCGCGCCCGCAGGCGCAAAGATCTGCCACAGCAGCTTCACTTCGGCGGCGGTCGTCGTTTCGTCGAGCGATACGCCGACGCGGCTCGCGTCGATGCGGCGCAGGCTCGCGCCATGCGCTTCGGCATTGGCGTGCAGCGCCTGCGTGCGCGCGCCGGCGGCGATGGTCAGCGTGTCGAACCAGGATGAATTCTCGACCAGCACGCCCATCTGCTTCAGGCCTGCGGCGAGCACGCCGGTGAGCCGCTGGACCCGCTGCGCGATGCGGCTCAGGCCGCGCGGGCCGTGATACACGGCGTACATGCTCGCGATCACCGCGAGCAGCACCTGCGCGGTGCAGATGTTGCTCGTGGCCTTGTCGCGCCGTATATGCTGTTCGCGCGTCTGCAGCGCGAGCCGGTAGGCCGGATCGCCCTGGCTGTCGCGCGTCAGCCCGACCAGACGGCCGGGCAGGTTGCGCTTGAATTCTTCCCTGGTGGCGAAGTAGGCCGCGTGCGGGCCGCCGAAAGCCAGCGGCACGCCGAAGCGCTGCGTCGAGCCCAGCACGACGTCCGCGCCCCACTCTCCCGGGGGGCTGAGCAGGGTGAGCGCGAGCAGATCGGCAGCGACTGCAACCAGGCCGCCACGCGCCTGCACCGCCTGCACCAGCGCGCGATAGTCCTCCACCTCGCCGTCGGCGCAGGGGTATTGCAACAGCAGGCCGAAGCACTCGCTGGCGGCCGCAGCCTGCGCCGGACCGGTTTTCACTTCGAGGCCCAGCGGCTCGGCGCGCGTGCGCACCACGTCCACGGTCTGCGGCAGCACCGAATCCGCAACGTAGAAAACATTACTCTCGCTTTTGCCGCAGCGCCGGCACAGCGCCATCGCTTCGGCCGCGGCCGTGGCCTCGTCCAGCAGCGATGCATTGGCAATCGCCATGCCGCTGAGATCGCACACCATGGTCTGGAAGTTGATCAGCGCTTCCAGCCGGCCCTGCGAGATTTCCGGCTGGTAGGGCGTGTAAGCCGTGTACCAGGCGGGGCTCTCGAGGATATTGCGCCGGATCACGCCGGGCAGCTCGGTGCCGTAATAACCCTGGCCGATGAAGCAACGCGACACCTGGTTCCTGGCGGCGATGGCCCTGAGTTCGGCCAGCGCCTCGGCTTCGCTGCGGCCTGGCGGCAGATCGAGCGCGGACGCCTCGCGTATCTCGGCCGGAACCACGGCGTCGATCAAGTCTGCACGCGTGGAAAAGCAGAGCATGGACAGCATGGCGGCCTGCTCCGCGGCGTCGGGGCCGACATGGCGCGCGCAAAAATCGTCGCTCCGATCCGCTTTTGCCGGTGGCGGAACCTCCGGCTGCGCCGCGCTGCGCGTCACTGCGTCTTGCATGGCAGCCTCCTATTTCTCCGCATGCGCGGCGTAAGCGGCGGCGTCCATCAGGCTGCCGGCATCGGCCGCATTGTCCGGCTTGATTTTGAACATCCACGCCGCATAAGCATCGGCATTGACCTGCTCCGGCGATTTCGCCAGCGCCTCGTTGGCGGCGATAACCTCGCCGGCGACGGGCATGTTGATGTCGGAGGCGGCTTTCACCGATTCGATCACCGCGCAGGCCTCGCCTTGCGCATAATGCTTCCCCGGCTGCGGCAATTCGAGAAACACGATGTCGCCCAGTACTTCCTGCGCGTGATCCGTGATTCCCACTGCGAACGTGCCGTCGGCTTCGCGGGCGACCCATTCGTGCGTTTCGGTGTATTTCAGTTGTTCCGGAGTCTTCATGATTTTTCTTCCGCCCTCAATTGACCAGCTTGACCAGGATTCTGCCCTTGCGCACGAACGGCGGCTGCACCACCTTCGCCGCCAGCTGTTTGTCGCGCACCGCCACCTGCACCGGCGCGCCCGGCTCCACGCCCAAGGGAAGGCGCGCCAGTGCGATCGAGCACTCCAATGTCGGCGAGAACGTGCCGCTGGTAACCTCGCCCTCTCCTTGCGCCGTGGCGACTTTCTGATGGCGGCGCAGCACTCCGCCGCGCTCGACCAGCACCAGCCCCAGCAGTTGCCGGCGCGGCGGATGCGCGAGCAGCGCCGACTTGCCCACGAAATCGCGCGCGCTCGCCAGGTCCACGGTCCATGCGAGTCCGGCGTCCAAAGGTGACACGCTCTCGTCCATTTCCTGCCCCCACAGATTCATTCCCGCCTCCAGGCGCAGCGTATCGCGCGCGCCCAGGCCGCAGGGTTTCACGCCGCAGTCCAGGAACCGCTGCCACTGCGCCTGCGCCTGCGCGGCGGGCAGCATGAGTTCGAAGCCGTCTTCGCCGGTGTAGCCGGTGCGCGCCAGCAGCGACTCGCCCAGCTGCGCGGCATGAAAGGACGGCAGCGCCTCGGTGAGCGCGCGCGCCTGCGGCAGCGCCTGCCACAGCCGCTCCTGCGCGTGCGGGCCCTGCACCGCGACCATGGCCAGGTCGTGCCGCGGCCGGATCGTCGGCGCCACGCCGGCGCTCGGCTCGAGCGACTCGAGCCAGGCGAGGTCGGTCTCCGCCCTGCCCGCGTTTACCACCAGGCGAAACCGGTCTTCGCCGAAGAAATACACGATCAGATCGTCGATAACGCCGCCGCCGCGGTTGAGCATGCAGGTATAGAGCGCGCGCCCCGGTTCGCGCAGCTTGTCCACATTGTTCGCCAGTGCGCGGCGCAGGAATTCGCGCGCGCCGGCACCGTGCACGTCGATGGCGAGCATGTGCGAAACGTCGAACATGCCGGCGTCGCGCCGCACCGCGTGATGTTCCTCGATCTGGGACCCGTAGTTGAGCGGCATGTCCCAGCCGCCGAAATCGACCATGCGCGCGTTCAGGGCCCTGTGCGCGGCGTTGAGCGGTGTGGTTTTGAGCACGTTCGCCTCGATAGCAATGAAAAAGGGGCAACGCCGACTTCTCCGTCCGCGTTACCCCTCTGTCCTTGTACCTGAGAGATTACAGCCCGATGCTGCCGGCTGCGCGCCCCTTCGGTGGCCGCCCGCAATCGGCGGCTGCTCTCCAGAGTAACAGAAGCATCGCTTCCGCCCGACCGGTCCTTTTGCCTGAGAGTTTCTGGGTATTGCGCCTTCGGCGGCCACCCTGCAACGGCGGCGCTCTCCCGGTCGGATGACCTGACTTTAGGCGCGCGAGCAAGCCTTGTCAACGAATTCCATCCGAATTCCATCCGACCCTGGCGGCCCGGCCGCGCCGGGCCGAACCGGCGGCTCAGTTTTCCCCGCTCAGTTTTCCCCGAAGAGCTCGTTCGACTCCATGCCCACGCGCACGAAGGTGGTGCGTTTGGTGAGTTCCTTCAGCGTGCGCGCGCCGACGTAGGTGCACGCCGAACGCAGGCCGCCGAGGATACCCTGAACGGTTGCGTCCACCGGACCGCGATAGGGCACCAGCACTTCCTTGCCCTCGGAGGCGCGATAGTCCGCCACGCCGCCCGCGTACTTTTCCATCGCGGCGCGCGAACTCATGCCATAGAAGCGCTTGAACCGCTCGCCGTCGCGCTCGATGACCTCGCCCGCGCATTCGTCGTGGCCGGCGAGCATGCCGCCCAGCATGACGAAGTCCGCGCCGCCGCCGAAGGCCTTGGAGACGTCCCCCGGTGAAGTGCAGCCGCCGTCGGAACAGATGCGCCCGCCGAGACCGTGCGCGGCATCGGCGCATTCGATCACTGCGGACAACTGCGGGTAGCCGACACCGGTCATGGTGCGCGTGGTGCAGACCGAGCCCGGGCCGATACCGACCTTGACGATGTCGACGCCGGACAGAATCAGCTCCTCGGTCATCTCGCCGGTCACGACATTGCCGGCCATCAGCGTGAGCTTGGGGTAGCTGCGGCGAAACTTGGCGACGAAGCTGACGAAGCTTTCCGAATAGCCGTTGGCGACGTCGATGCACACGTACTGGATCGCGTCGCCGGCGCGCCGCCGTACGCGCCCGAACTTGTCGAGATCGCTTTTCGTGATGCCCAGAGAGTAGAACGCGTTCGACTCCGGCTTGCGCGCGTTGAAGAACGCGACGAGTTCGTCGACGCCATAGTGCTTGTGCAGCGCAGTCGACAGGCCGAAAGGCGCAAGCGAGCGCGCCATTTCGAAGGTGCCGACCGTATCCATGTTCGCGGCAATGATGGGGACACCGCGATAGGCGCTGTCCGCATGCTTGAAGCTGAATTCGCGCGTGATGTCGACTTCCGCGCGCGAGGGCAGCGCCGAGCGCTTCGGCCGGATCAGCACGTCCTTGAAATCAAGCTTGATGTCGCGGTCGATGTGCATGGAGTGTCGGATTCGCGGATCGGGATCGAGTCGGAATTGCCGCAATGGCGCCACGGCAGACTTCGTCTCCGCCAAGCATCCGCCTGGCGCACGCCGCAGTCAAGCAGCAAGCTTCTGCGCCATTTCGCAGTCGGTCGATCAGGGCCGCGCCTGCCCTAGCTCCGTGTTTCGCTCACGGGAAGCGCCACCTTGATGTCGAATTCCAGGCGCTCGTGCGCTTGCCGCAAGCTCGCCTCGGTGGCGTCGGGCGAGGCGCCGTGCGCAAAAATGAAGCCGAGGTAGCTGGCGCCTTCGGGCGGTGCCGCGATCAGTTGGCCCGGGCTGGCGGTGATCTGCACCTCGCTGATCCCGGCCACGGCCAGCGCCTGCTCGAGCCCGTGCACGCCTTCAAAGATACCGTAGTCTGGAATCGGGATCATCATGACGCCGGCTGCCTCCCCCTGCCCCGCCTCGGGTAGCGGCAGCTTCAGGGCGTCGCGCAGGATCAGTTCCTCCAGGCTCATGCCCAGCGCGGAGCGCAGCATTCTGCCGCACAGGCCGCCGATCGATCGCGCCGCGATTTCGAGCAGCCATACGCCCTGCGCGTTGACGCGCATTTCGGCATGAACCGGACCGCTGTAAAGTCCCACCAGTTCGCAGGCCCGCTGCACCGATTGCGCGATTTCACCCTGTGCCGGCTGCGGCAGGCGCGAGGGCGTGACGTACAGCGTTTCCTCGAAATAGGGACCGTCCAGCGGATCGGGCTTGTCGAACAGCGCCAGCACCCGCAGCCGCCCGTCCTGCAGCAAGCCTTCGAGCGCATGTTCGCTGCCGGGAATGAAGCGCTCCACGATCAAACCGAGCTCGGCGGCGTCGCGATCGGCTTTGGCCTGGATGGCGCGCACCCTGTGCACGGCGTGCGCGTAGTCGGGCGGCGCGTCGGCGCGGATCACGCCACGGCTGGCATTGAGCCGGCGCGCCTTGACCACCACGGGAAAGCGTAGCGGCGGCGGCAGCCTGGTCCCCTGCGCGTCGCTGTCCACGTGGCGAAAATCGGGGCATAGCAAACCGCCACGGCGCAGCAGGTTGCGAAACGCGAGCTTGTCGCGCGTCTGCCTTACCGCCTCGGGCGAATTGCCGCGAAGGTGGAAGTATTCACACAACAAAGCCGCCAGATCCAGGCCGCTGTCGTCCACCGCGAGCACCGCGTCGGGCTTGCGCCCGAGCGCGGGCAGCAGCTGCTTCAGCGCGACGACGGGTTGATCGAAGGGCACAGCTTGTATTGGACTCATGCCCCATCCGGGCGCGAGTTGGTGGCAGTAGTTCGCGACGCTGATCACTTCGACCTCGAGTTGCTTTGCCGCCGCGAGAAAATCGTCGTTGCGGTAACTGGCGGCCGGCAACAACAGCAAAACGCGCTTCATCGTCGTCCTAGAAACTCTGCAATTGCTGCTCGGTGGGCTCGGCGCAGCAGTACCAGGGCTCGGACAGATGCGCCGTCGGTCTGCCGTAGTCCGCGCGCGTCAGCCTAGGTGCAGGCAGGCGCAGCGCCGCGTACGCGCATTGCCACATCTGCACGAAAATCTCGCTGCGCTCGAGTCCACGCTGATCGCCTTGCGCGGCCAAGGACTGCAGCGCCTGCTGCAGGGCATCGACGCGGGGATCGGTATGCCGCCAGGGATAGCCCAGCAGTTTCGCGTCGAACGCCCCGAGCATGTCGCGGAATCCGGGCAGCTGCAGCAACCAGGAACCTTCGGGCACGAGCAGGCGGATGCACAGCTGAATCGGCGGCACCGCCTCGACCAGACGCAGGCGCAGCAGCGTTCGCAACAGCTCGATGTAGCCCTCCAGGGTGGTCCAGGGCGTGAACGGCACGAAGGTCGGCGCCATGTCTATGCCGGCGTCGCGGCACAATTGCAGTGCGCGCTCGAAATCGGCGCGCGTATGGTTCTTGTCCAGGTATTGCAGCACCTGATCGTCCACCGACTCGACCGCCGAGGTCACGAACAGGCAGCCCGCCGCCTTGAGCGCGGGCAGCAGTTCGGCATGCGCGATGAGGTGCTGAATCTTGATGGTCGCGTCGAAGCTCAGGTCGGGAAATTCCGCCTGCATCGCCGCGAGCACTTTCATCGCATGCGTGCTGCCGTTGAAAAAGTCGGGGTCGCCAAAGGAAATATGTTCCGCGCCCGAGCGCAGCTGCTGCGCGATATCGGCCATCACCACCGGCACCGGCACGACGCGAAACTTCCCCTGATACACCGGCACCACCGGGCAATGGCGGCACAGATGCTTGCAGCCGCGGCTAGCCTCGACGAAGCCCAGCCGTTTCTTGCCGCCGTCGGGCAGCAGCAGATGGGCGTAGCGTTCCAGTTGCGGCAGGCCGGAGCGATCGGGAGTCAGAAAATCGATTTTGGCCAGATGCACCACCGGCCCGGCTTGCGTAGCGCAGGCTTCGCCCGCACGCAGCCGCCGCGCCAGATCGGCAAGCGCCGGCTCGCACTCCCCGCCGAGGATGGTTTTCACGCCAAGGCCGCGCAGCAAGGCCTGATTCATCGGCGCGTACAGGCCGTATACGCACAGATGCGCGTGCGGCGCGAGCGCACGGATGCGCGGCAGGGCTTCGACCGCGATGCGCGTGGCGGTGTGCATGCCGACGTACAAAGCCACCAGGCGCGCGCGCGCGAGCAGCTCCGGATCGAGTTTCTGCAGGGAAAGGTCCAGGCAGTGCACCACGAAGCCGTCTCGCTTCAGCCATGCGGCGGGCTCGGCCAGCGCGAACGGCTGCCGGCCGAGTTCGTAGGGGTTGATCAGCACGAGCTCGAAGCGCGCAGCCGTGCCGGCCTGCCGTCCTTCGCCGGCACCTTCGAACAGGCGGGAAGCGCTGCCGCTATCCATGCGCAGCTACTTCGACTTGGGGCGCTGCTCGAACGCGCCCGTCGCAGCTTCGCGGCTTGCGCCCGCCTCCTGCAAGCGCTCGATATAGTGCGCCCACATGGCGTCCTGGTTTTCGCCCAGGTTATAGAAATAATCCCAGGAATACAGACCGCTGTCGTGCCCGTCGGAAAACGTCAGTTGCACCGCATACGAGCCCACCGGCTCGATATTGCTGATGTCCACATCCTTCTTCCCGACCTGCAGCACTTCCTGTCCCGGCCCGTGGCCGCGCACTTCCGCCGAAGGCGAGTACACGCGCAGGAACTCGAACGGCAGCCTGAACCGCCTGCCGTCGTCGAAGGCGATTTCCAGCACGCGCGATTTCTGATGCAGCTTGATTTCGGTCGGGGACCGGGTAGTTTTGTCTGAGCCTGCCATGAGATCTCCTCGTTTCGCGATACCCCAATGGTAATGGCATTGTAAGCGCGGAGGGCGCCTGATTTGCTGCGTGCTGCAGAAAACGACCGGGCCGCGCTAACCCGTGGAACCCACCGCGGTGCCGGCTTTGTCCACACTGAGCGTGTGGATTTGCCCGACAGTTTCCGGCAGAGGTAGTTCCCAATTGTTTTTTAAACTTGATGTACATCAAAACACGGAATGCTAATATCCGCCAACATGCCGAGCAACAAGACCCCATCGCAATTGTTGCGATTGATGGGGTCATAATAAGCCGCAATGGCGGCGAGCGTGTGGAATCCCATTTTTGCGTAAGGAAGAGCAATGAACGCATGGTTGATGGATGTTTTTTTTGCCGTGTTCGCGCTATTGGCGTTTACCGGGCTGTTTTTCTTCGTGGCGACAAGGGGAGCGCTGCTGTTGCGCGGGCTGTCGACAGGTTTGCACAGCGACAAGGCGCATGTGTATCCGATCTATTCGAACATGCGGCTGATCAAGCTGGTCGACTTTCAACCCGTCATCTCGGCGATTTTGCTGTTTCAGTATCACCACTTGGTGTCGAAGATCGTCGCCGACCTAAAGCAAATGGATCTGAGGAACAAGAAGGTGCTGATCACCTCCTGCGCGTTCGGCAATGTGATTCCGCGCGTAGTCAAGGCCGCACTCGAGTCGGGCGCCGAGCGCGTGCTGATCGCGGACATCATCCAGAACGAACTGGTGCACGCGAAGACCAAACTGCGCGAGTACGGCGGAAAAGTGGAATACGTCGAGGACAATGCCACATCGATGACGCTGAACAATGGCGGCGTCGATGCCAACGTCATGTTCTTTTTGCTGCACGAACTGCCGCACCACTTGAAAGGACAAGCCCTGGACGAAGCGGGGCGCATGCTCGCCCCGGGCGGCAAGCTGTTTCTTGCCGAATTTCACCGGCCGCAGCTGTGGGTCTTGCGCGCGCTGAGTTGGACTTACTTCAAGGTATTCGAGCCGCTGGGCCTGGCGCTCTGGGATACGCACGAGCCGCTCACCTATCTGGAAGGCACGGGGGCGTGGAAGTGTGAGCGTACGACCTTTTTCTTCGGCAATTTTCAAATCATCGCCGCGACCAAGCAGTAGCAGGCCGCCGGCAGACTGCGCAAAAAGGGCTCCATCCGGAGCCTTTTTTGTTTGCGGCCGGACATCCCATATTGCGCATCCGGCCGCACGCTCAGATGCGCAGCCAGCCGCGCTGCGACGCGTGGTGCGCCAGAATCCCGAACAGCACGGCCGCACCCACGTTCCAGATGGCAAAAGCGGCCGTCGCCAGCACCACGAAGCGGTCGGCCTTTTCCGCGCCGCTGTCCCGGCTTCCCAGCGCGAGCTGCAAACCCGCCAAAAAAAGAATGACCCCGAGGACACTAGGCGGAAAAATCCGGAATACGGTGCCTATCGACGCCGACAGGAATAGTCCGGCGGCGAGCAGGATGCTGCCGAGAATGATCGACGATCCGCCGGTGCGGGCCCCGAACTGGACGTGACCCGCCATGCCGCCCGCCCCGTGGCACATCGGTATGCCGCCGATCAGGCTGGACGCGAGATTCATCAAGCCGGTGGAGAGCGCGACGGAACGCTCGCTGACCGGCCGGTCGGGAAACAGCCGGTTGTTTTCCTCGGTAATGGCGATGAAGGCATTGCCGAAAGTTAAAGGCAGTTGCGGCAGTGCGAGCAGAAACAAACCGGTCCACAGATCGTTCGCGGACAGCGAATGCCAGGCCAGCGCCGGCAGTTTGAACCCGGGTCTGAGGGCGCGCAGATCATGTACCAGACCGGGCTGCCCGATCAGCGCGATCGCTACCCCGATGGCAAGCAGCAACAGCATCGCCGGCACCCTCGGGCGGCCGAGCATCAGCAGCGTCAGCGCGAGCAGCAGGCCCGCGACCCAGGGACTGCCGGACATCATGCGAATGCCCCCGAGCATGAAGGAGAAACCCAGGCCCATGACGACGCCGAGGAGCGCCGAGCGCGGAACCCAGCGCGTCGCCCGCCTGCCCAGGCCGGTCACGGCCAGGAATATCCACAGCAGACCCGTGGTCAGCGCGGCGCCGATCACGGTGGCCGGCACCACGCCCAGCGCGATCATGCTCGGACTGACCGCGGCCGCGCCGATGGCCTTCATCGGTTGCACCGGAAACGGCGTGCGGTAGAGGGATCCGGCGGCGATCAGCGAAACGCCGAACGCGACCAGCAGGCCGTTGGCATCCATTTTCAGGATCGATACGTAGGCGGCGACGAAAGGGATCAGCGTACCCAGATCGCCGAAAGCCCCGGCCCACTCGGGCAGGTCGAAGCGGTTCGGCGGGCGCGTGGACTGGTCGGGCATAGGTCGGGAATCATACAAGACTCGCGACTGTGCCGGTAGCGCATGGATTTGGAGCAAGCCCAATCGCGGAAGACCTCCATGCCATGCGCTGCTTCAGGCCTGCGCCGTCGCGATGATGCGGATTGCGCTCGTGCGCGCGCACAGACCTATACTGTAATCATGTTTATCTGGAGACGGGGAATGCCATGTTCGACCATCTGCTGAATGAAGAACAGCGCCGCGTGCGGGATGCCGCACGCGATTTCGTGAACGCGACGCCGCGCCAGCTGATCCTGGACATGGACGCGGAAAAGATACGCTTTCCGAAGGAATGGCTGCGCGAGGCCGGGCGGCGCAAGCTGCTGGGCGTGCGCCACCCGGTCAAATGGGGCGGCCAGGGACTGGACTGGGTGAGCTCCTGCGCCATCAGCGAGGAGATCGGCAGCCTCTCCTACGAGCTCGCCTGTGTCTTCGGCGTCGGCGCGGACCTGGTCTGCGATGCGATCGTGCTGCATGGGACCGACGCGCAGAAGGCGCGCTATGTCCAGCCCCTGCTGCATGGCGACATGTTCGCCGCCGAATGCCTCACCGAGCCGCGCGGCGGATCGGATTTTTTCGGCGCCACGTCGACCGCGGAAGACAAGGGCGATTACTTCTTACTCAACGGCCAGAAGCGCTTCATCGTCGGCGCAGAAGGCGCGGATTACTTCCTGGTCTACGCCCGTACCGATCCGGACCCCGCTGCCCCGCCGCAACGGAGAATTACCTGTTTCATCGTCGATCGCGGACCCGGCGTGGAAGTGGAATACCTCTACGGCTTGATGGGCTGCCGCGGCGGCGGCACCGGGCGGCTGGTGTTCAGGGACGTGAAAGTGCCGCGCGAGAACGTCGTCGGCGAGGTCAACGGCGCCTACCCCGTGTTCACCACCATGATGATCCCGGAGCGGCTGGGGACCGCCGCCATGACCGTCGGCCCAGCCCGCTCCGCCCTGGACATCGCCACCCGCTACACGTCCAAGCGCAAAGCCTTCGGCGAGATCATCAACCGCTTCCAGGGCGTGAGCTTTCAGGTGGCCGAGGGCGCGATGCTGCTCGATGCCTGCCGCGCGCTGGTCTACGCCACCGCGCGCGCGGTCGACGGCGGCATGGAGATGAACCGGGTGCGGCGCATGGTGTCGGAAACCAAGAAGTTCGTCACCGAATCCTGCCAGAAGGTGGTGCACAACTCCATGCAGGTGGTGGGCGGCATCGGCTACACCAGCGTGTTCCCGCTGGAGCGCATCTATCGCGACATCAGGCTGGCCTCGATCTGGACCGGTACCAACGAAATCATGGCGAGCATCGTCGCCCACGAGTGGTACCGCGAAGCGGCCGCGCAGCACGCCGGCCGCGGCGGCCGCGATTACGCCGCCGACGCCCCCGAGGCGGACGCAGCGGACGAAATAAATTACGGCTAGGGGAGCAGGCCGCGCGCGCTCAGCCGAGCAGGCTGGCGGCGACGTTGATGGTAAGCGCCAATAGCGCGGTATTGAAGACAAACGCGATCACGCCATGCGCCATGACCAGACGGCGCATGCGCGTGCTGGCGAGGGCGACATCCGCGGTCTGGGAGGTCATGCCGATCACCATGGAAAAGTAGAGGAAATCGACGTAGCCCGGAGCGTCCTGGCGCGGAAACACCAGCGGCGCGCCGCCGTCTTTCGCGGGCGAGGCGTAATAGGCATGCGCATAGTGCAGCGCAAACGCGGTGTGCACCAGCAGCCAGGATGCGGCGAACGTGGCAGCGACGAATGCGATGTGCAAACCCTGGCCAACGCGCGTGCCGGTCTTCAGGCCGACGAGCTCGAGGACCATCGCCGCAAGACTCGCGAGCGCCCCGGCCACCGTCAGAAACAGGATCACGGCGGCGCCGTCGTCCTGCACGCGGGCGCGCTGGCGCATGTGCTCCACCGACGCGCGTCCCATCATCGCCCAGGCCAGCAGCAGGTACAGGCCGGCGCCGACGTCCCAGGTGATCAGGCCGCGGGTTGGGGTCGCCAGCCTTGGCGACAGCAGCGAGAACGCGAGCGCACCGGCGATGACAGAGGCCAGCAGCCGCGGCCGCACGCGAATCGAATGCCACAGCCTGGCGATCGGAGAACGGGCGTGATTCATCAGGCGTCGATTATGCAGGCGGGTGCGGCAGCTGCGCCAGGCGGCGCCCGGGGTCAGCGCAGCAAGGTCACGTAGATCGCGGCTATGATAGCCGACGATATCACGCCGCAAATGCTCGCCCCCATCGCCCAGGGGAGGATCATCGCGACCTTGTTGGCATCGCGCGCCGACTTCTGCGCCACCTTGGCCGTCGTCGGCACGCAGGACACGCCGGCGATGCCGATCACCGGGTTGAACGTGCGGCCGCTGGTCCAATAGACGATATATCCCCCGATGAGCCCGCCGATGCCGGAGATCAGCAGCGAAAGCATGCCCAGAACCAGCAGCGTGAGCACCGTGGGGTTGAGGATGGTGCCGGCTTCGCACAGCACGCCGAGCAGCAGCCCGAGGAAGAAGGTGGAGCCGTAGAGCACAGGACCGCCGATGAAGTCGATGAACTGGGTCACGCCGGACTCGCGGATGACGATGCCCAGGAAGAACGACATGAACAGCGGCGCCGCCACCGGGAACAGCAGGCAAAGCAGCACGGACGCGACGACGGCGAAGGTCATTTTCTCGGCCTTGGTCGCCTTCGGGTTGTTTTTGGTATCCATCTTGATCCCGCGCAGCTCCTTCGGAATCAGCAGCTTGATCAGGTAGGGGTAGACGGCATACGTCAGGCTGAGATAGAGATAGGCCACGATCGTGATCGGCACGAAGATGTCCCTGGCGAGGATCAGCGAGGTGTAAAGTACCATCGGGCCGTCGGCGCCGCCGATCATCGCGATCGAGGCGGCTTGCTTATAGGGAATGCCGAACGCGACGGCGATCGGAAACGTCGCCACCGTGCCGAGCTCCGCGCACACGGCGATGAACATGCTGCGAAACGGCGCAATCAGCACGTAACCGATGTCAGAGATCACACCGATGCCCATGAATATCAGGCAGGCGATCAAGCCGTTGCTGAACATGAACGTATAGATCGGCTGCAGGAAATCGATCTGCAGCACATTGACCAGCGCATTCGGCTCGCTCGCCATCGGGTCGAGAAAAATCGTTCCGGTGGTCGTCGCCGAGAGATAGAGAACGCCGGCGTTGACCGAGGACATGCCGAAGCCCATGGGGATCATGATCAGGGGCTCCAGCGTCCCTTTGGCGCCCAGATAAACGAACAGGATGCCCAGCGCGATCAGCACGATGCGCGCGATGGCGATGGTCGGGCCGGCAGCCACCATTGTGGCCACCCCTTGGAATATGTGCAGCACGTCGATATGCGGCATGTCAGGCTCCGTTTTTCGGCCCGGCCTGCGTCCGGGTTTCGGCCGGCGGCTCGCCGCGGGGGCGTCGCATGCGGATAACGACAAAGGTCAGCTTGATAACCCAAGCGACGAGAAATGAAACCACCGCCGCGATCCCGTAGACCATGAACATCAATTTGGTTGCATCCCAGACATTTTCCATGTTGCGACTTCCTGTGATATTGCGGTCAAGGCCTCAAACGGCGCGGGTGAGTTCGTCCGAATACTTCAGCCGTACAGATTCCCATCGCATTCCCGCTTACCGTTCCCTGCCCTATAGCTACCGTTGCAACGCCGCATCAGCCCGCTGCCTCTGCTCTGCGCGTCCTGCCTTCCAGCGCACTTCGGGGTAGTAGCACATAAACCCTGCGCGGCAATGCTCTTCAGTCTTGCGGATACCCACTGCAAACTCGGCCACCTCCTGTTGCGGGCTGCCGCCGTGGACCCGGTCCACCACCGCGCGCACCATTTCAACGCTCTTCAGCTTGCGTCCGCTCGCGCCCTCCCGGCCCGCGATCTTAACCGAGGTGACGCCTGCGTCCTGCAGACGCGAAATCGCGCACAGCCCGCAGGGACCGAACGGATAGCTTTCGGAAGTGGTCGAAAATCCGCAGCCGAATCGATACCACAGCCAGCGCTTGTAGTCCGCGTCGTTCTCGCGCAGCTTGCGCGCGGTTCTTTCCGAGATGATACCGCCTTTCGCGTCGCGGTAGACGAAAGACCGGTTGTCGATGCAGATCGGGCCGCCCTGTTTGGCGGGCAGATGAATCGAGTGGCAGGCGCCCTCCTCGAAGACGCAGCCGTCGTTGAGAACGAAGGCTTCCACCTCGACATCGCCGGCGGCCTTTGCGATCGCGCCGATCTCATCGAGCGTGACGTCGCGCGGGAGAATCACACGCCTTACTCCCAAGTCGCGATAGAAGCCGACGCCGGCACTGTTGCGGCAAGCGGCAACCGAGCTTACGTGGATCGCCATGTCCGGCACGCGTTCGCGCAGTTCGGCGATCAGCGCGGCGTCCGCGACGATGACCGCATCGCCGCCCAAATCGCGGAACCGGCTCGCCAATTCCACCAGCGCAAGCTGATAGGCGACGCCGTAGTGCTGGGCGTTCAGCACCAGGAACAGCCTGGCCGCGCTGCGATGCGCAATGTCGGCAGCTTGCTGCAATTCCTCCAGCCCGCCCAGGTTGCCGAAGTAGCGGCGATTGACGGCCCCGGTATTGAACTGCGCAATCCATTCTTTAGGCACTACGCCGCAGTAAAGCTCGTCCGCCCCGGCGGCCACCATGGCTTCGATTTCGTCGATGCGACTGATCGGTGCGGTGATCTTCATCTCAAACCCCGGAAAACACCACACGTGTGACGCGGCCCGCGTCGAGGGCTTCGCGCACGATTTCCGTCATGGCGGCGTCGTGCCGGTAGTAAAGACTGTTGCCACGGGCGTAGGAGGCGATCCCGGAAGGCGAGGCATTCACCCCAAGCTCGTACATACCCAGGCACTCGTGATGGCAGGGTCGCCCCGGCGCGAATTTTTCCGGGAGTTCCTGCCGCAAGGACCCGATTTTGCAGATGCGCCCTTTTGCCACGTAGGCATAGGGCGCCCAAAGGCTGAGCGCGAGGTCTGCGACCTCATACAAGCCGGGCGTGGCGAATGGCGGTACGTCCAGTTCGATGCGCGCTATGCCCAGGCGCTCGAGCAAACGCCGGTGTCCCGGTGTCGAATAGCTGTTCGAGTAGGGTTTCATCCACGTCGCCGACGGCACGCGCGGATCCTTGATCATTTTTGCCAGCTGGCGCCCGGCGACAAGGCGTCGTTGCGGATACGCCGTCCGCAGGAAACTCGCTACGCCCCAGTCATTGACCAGAATTTCGGCGGTCTCAGGCAGGGCTGCGGCAGCCTCGCCTATCCTGAGCAGCAGCGCATCATTGGCCACCGGCGTCGCGACCACCAGCGTCAAGCCGAGTTTCTGCGAAACCTCCGCGGCGCGCTCCAGCGCCTCCCGCTCCGGAAAAAGATGCTCGCAGAATTCGCTGCCGAAATAGAGATGGCTCGCGGCGGCATCACCAGGCAGCATTGCGGTCGCCGCCTCGTCTCCGAGCAAATCGGCGATATCGCTCACCTTCAGCATGGATAGCGTATTCAGCGCCGTCAGCCGGCGCGGATCGACGACGGCCATGCCGATTTCAAGGGATGGCATCAGGCCGCTCTCGGCGACGCTCTGCGTTCGCGCCCGCGAAATACCGCGTCTGATTGAAGCCAATCCATGCAATCCCGCACACCCGCGTTTGGCCACGCACCGAAAAAGAGCGCGGCGAGACCGCTTATCCGCGCCGCCGCATAACTTGCGCCGCCGTGCGATTTCCCGTCGGCGGCGGTGGTGGAGGCTCCAAGCAGCCGACCCGGCTCGATCACCGACCAGTTGGATCCGTTGCAGCGTGCGTCGCCGGAAACCGCCACCACTTCCGGGTAGGCGGCAGGATAGACCGGACCGCCCCGCGCCGGAAACGCGGCAACGAGCAAGACGCCGGTCGCTGCGGCACGGCCGCAGGCATGACGCAGCACCTCGACATCGGAACGCAGTCCGAGGCTCAGGTTGATGATGCGTGCACCCTGTTCCAGGCACCAATGGATGCCCTGCGCGACCAGTCCGGCATCGGCCGCGTGCCGATCGCTAAAAGCCTGGGCGCAGACCAAGGATGCCGCCGGGGCGAGATCGAGAACTATCCTGGCTATCTCCGCGCCGTGACCGAGAGTGTCATCGCCAGCTGCAGCGCGATCGATGCCCCCGTCCGACCGGAGGAGAAGACGCGTCTCGGCGAACAGCTTATGCCTTAATGGCGGCGCGGCGCCGCTGTCGACGATGCCGACGCTAAGCGGCATGCGCCACCTCGGCCGATTGCGTAATCACCTGCCCGGCGCGCAATACGCACACCTGATCGACTTCGCCGGCGAGCGAGGGATCATGGGTAATCACGATCCGCGTCTTGCCGGCAAAAATCCGATCGACGCATTCCATAATCGACAGCGCCAGCACGCGATCCACGGCACTGGTGGTTTCGTCGAGTATCAGCACAGCCGGATTCTGCAGGATCGCACGCGCCAGTGCGAGCCGCATGCGCTCCCCGCGCGACAAGGCGTAGCTCGATGCGCCGAGTTGGCGTTCCGGAGCGACGCGCCCAAGATCGAGTCCCGCCTGCGCCATCGCCGCACGGATTTCCGCATCGCCCGCCTCCGGGCGCACGTAACGCAGGTTGTCTGCCACCGTTCCCGGGAAAAACACCGGCTCCTGATCGACGACCGCAACGCGCCGCCGCAACTCCGCAAGACCGACATGGCCGATGTCGACGCCGTCCAGAAGGATCGCACCTGCTTGCGGCATGTAATGGCACAGGATCAGGTCCGCAACCGTCGACTTGCCGCCCCCCGAAACCCCGAGCAGCACCGTCTTGCTGCCGGCTGCAGCGTGGAACGATGCGTCGCGCAGCACACAGACATCGGAATCGTGCGTGTAGCTGACATTGCGGAATTCGAGTTCACCGCGGCAAATCGCGGGCATCGGCTGCGTCGCCGCCTCGGCGTCGCGCACCGGCGGGCTCTGCAGCAATTCTGCGACACGAGAGAGGCTGACGCGCGCTCTCTGCCATCCCGAAAAGACGCCCAGCAGGGTGTTCACCGGCCCGCTGGCGCGCGCCGCATAGCCGACGAAAGCCACCAGTACGCCCACGCTGATCCGGTGGTGCATAAGCAACCAGCCTGCGGCGCCCACTACGATGGCCATCCCCAGCGTTCCGGCAAGCCGCTGCAGCACGTTCAGGACGAAACTCGCCTGCTGCGATGCGCGCAGGGAAAGATAATACGCGCGATGGTGGTCGCGCAATCCGTCCATGCGCGCATCTTGCGTATTCGTCGACTGGATGAACTTCACCGCCCGCAGGGAATCGAGGAAATAGCTCGACAGCGCCGCCGAGCGTACGCGAACCTGGCGCGCGGCATGTTCTATATCGCGCCGCTTTACCCACGCGGCGGCGACCTGCAGCGGAACCATGGCCAGGACGAGCAAGGCCAGAGGCGTGCTCAAGGAGCACATCAGCAGCGTAAGCGCGGTCAAGTTGAACAGGCCGCCGATCAAGGCCAGCGGGGAATCGACGACGAAGCGCTGAACCGCGGCCAGATCGCCGTCGAAACGGGAAAACAATTCGCCCTGTCCGACGCGCGCGTAATAGGCGGGAGACAGAGACTGCAGATGGCAAAACACCTGTTCGCGCAGCCGAAACAGCACTTGCGAGGACAGTTCGATGTGATCGAAACGATTGAAAGACTCCAGGAACACACCGATCAAGGGTGCAAGCAGCATGAAGCCGCAGGAGCCCACCAGAACGCGCATATTGCCTGCCAAAGCGCCCTCGTCGACCAGCACCTTGGACAGATAGGGCTGAAGCATGGCCAGCAGGCTGGCGCTCAAGGACAGCGCCACGATGCGCGCCGCCCGCCCCTTGTTCGCGATCAACGGCGGCCAGGCTAAAGCCAGGATACGCAGCTGCGCGCGCTGCAGTGGCCGGAAAGCCGCAAATGGCATGTTTGTGCCGCTAACGCCGGACGATCCGCAAGGAGGAAGCCCCCTGATCGCTCTCTCCCGGCATCGGGATTTCCGCCTTCTTTTGCAGGGTTTGGGCGTCATAGACCGCGATGAAACTCGACGCGCCGCCGAGGTACAGTTCCTTGCCGTCGGAGGAAATGTTGATCGCATAGTAGGTGCGATGCACACGGGCGCGTTGCACGACCTTTCTGGCGGCGAGGTCGATTTTATAGAGTTGGTTCATCACCGCGAAAACCTCGTGCTTGTTCACGGGATTGACGACCGAGGTAAATAGTCCCGCGTCGGCGTTGCCGACTTCGGTCACCGCCATCGAATCCGTATCGAGATCGAAGGTCATGATGCCGAGTTTGACCGCCTCGGGTGATTTCGGATCGACGTCGGTGCGGGGCACATAGTAGGGCGTCGACATCATGTGCGCCTGTTCATATTGCGGCCAGAAATCGAGAATATCGGGTTCGCCGAATCCCTTGCGCTTCCAGTTGCGCAGGGGAAAGGTCTTGTCGATCGCTCCGGTGGCAGTATTGAACAAGTACACATCCCACCCCAGCGCCATCAACCTGCCGTCAGATGTGGGCGCGAGCAAGCCGATGCGCCGTGGCGCAGGAAATTCGTGCCGCGGCTTGGCGCCGACACCGTCGGCCGTGTCATACACGGCGATGCGGGTATGCATCACCTGGTATTCGTCCGCCTTCAGTCGGGTCGGGAGTTCATAGACATACAGGTGCTTTCCGTCCTGACTCACCGCAATCGAGAACATCGACTTCACGCGTACGTTCGCGTACGACATGTCGGCACGAAACACCTGCTTGCCGCTGTCCAGATCGATACCCGAGATGCTTTCGTTGCGGTCGGTCAGGACATAGGCCACCTTTCCGTCTGGTGCGACGGAGATCGTGGATGCAATGCCGTGCCCCGGGATGCGATAGGTGTGTACAACCTTGCGCGCCGCGAGATCGATCACATGCAGATCGTTCGGCCGCGACGCGACGATCAGGAAGTCCTTGGCCGACGCTGTCAGCGCGCAACACGCGAGGATCATTCCAATCCAATATTTCATGTGCGCTAATCCTCCGGGAAAAGGGTTTGCAGTTGGCGCCAGTCGCGCAGGGCCGAATTCTTGCCGTCCGTCCATTCCGGGTCCACGTTCATCGAGTCGCCCACTTGCGCCGGCCACCAGCACGGGTCGGTGCACCCGTAAAGATCCGATTCCATCGGCTGGCACAGCCCGGACAAACCGCCGTTCGCATCGACTTCCCAACCCGGATCGAAGACCGTGGTGCAGCCGACGATGTTGCCCATCAGGCGTGCCTCGCCGTCGGTCTGTCCCTCGGGTCCGGCGGCCAGGCTGCGGGCCTTTTCGTTCAAAGGTATTAGACGCTTCATCGTTGACTCCTCTGTTCCATGTTCCTGGAGTTGAAAAAATCCGGATTGGCGGCGGAAATCTCGCCGAAGCAATCGAGCCCGAATTGCAGCCATTCGCGCACGAAGTCGCAATGCGCGAGGGTCGGCACCAAAGGATCGCCCGAACGCACGTAGGCTTCGTGGTAGCAGCCTCCGGCACAGACGCCGCGTGCCGGACATTCGCCGCAGGCCGCATGCGCCGCCTGCGCCGAGCCGATGAATTGTCCGAGCTTTTCCAGGTCGACTCCATTGCTTACGTCGCCGAACGCGCCGAAATCGGTTCCGGTAAAGCGGTGGCACAGCGACAGCGTGCCGTCCGTGCCCGCCGCGAGCAGGCCCAGCCCGGCACCGCAGGGCAGCATCTTGCGCGTTCCCCGCCACAGGTCCAGCATCATGTGGTTCATGTTGGAAAAACCATGCGGCCGGCTGCGCTTCGCCTCCAGCACATAGTCCCGCCCCAGTGCCTTCATGCCGTCGAGGACCAGGCGCATCTGCGCGGCATCGAGAACCATGGGCGAGTCGCTGCCCGCGGTGACGGGTGCGAAGCCGACCTCGGTGAATCCCAGTTCATCGTGCAGGTGCCGATATGTCTGCGTGACGTCGGTGCAGCCGCGCGTCAGCGTGACGCGCGCTGCGACCGGTCGCGGCAGCCGGGCATCGAGCAGTCGCTTGACGTTCGCCGCCACCAGCTTGTAGGTTCCCTTGCCGCCGATGGTGATGCGGCGGCGGTCGTGTTCCATTTCGGCGCCGTCGATGCTCACGGCGATGCCGAAACGATGCGCGCCGAAGAAGTCGATCATCTCGCCGGTGAGCAGGGTCGCATTGGTGGTCAGGGAGAAATCGACCTGTTTCCCGGCCTCGCTGGCCTTGCGCTCGGCATACGCTGTCCATTCCCGCAGCGCCGCGAAACGGGTCAGCGGTTCGCCGCCGAAGAACACGATGCCGACACGCTGCTGGCCCGCCGCCTGGCGAAACAGCAGGTCGATTGCCGCGAGCGCCGTCTCGCGCTCCATCACCCGTGCCGCTTTGGGCGTTTCGAGATCCTCGCGATAGCAATACGAGCAGCCCAGGTTGCAGCCGGTGGTCAAGGTCAATACCAGGGTATTGATGGGCGCGTTCTTCACCTGAAGCGGTGCGCGATCGTAGATTTTCCTGCCCGGGGCGACGACACCCAGCGCAAGAAGATCGTCCAGGGCGTCGCAGACTTCGCCGGGCGCAAACCCGCCGTCGAAACGGGACCTTAGCTCGTCCGCGCTGACTGCTTCGCGCTGCTCGAAGAATGTCAGCAGATCGCGCGACACCCGATCGAGCTCGAACACCGATGTCGTCGGGACGTGCAGCAGTACGCGCCGGCCCTGCGGTCCCGCCGTGCGATAGTTATGCCTTTGTACCTGCAATGTTCCCATTCCGGTCTCCTTCAGCGCAGCGGCGGTCTCTTCCAGCTCTGCACCGTGACGATGAGGTGACCGCTGGATTTGATAAGGCGATGGCCGTCCGCCAGCGTCGCGACGACGGACAGATTGCCGACGTTGTCTGCGTGGTCGGCCCGGGCCGGATTGGGACCCGCCTGGGCGGGAATGAATTGCCCGTCAGGCTGCATGACGCCGGCAAACTTCACATCGTTCGCGGTCTTGGCTCTCTCGGTGCGATTTTCGACACTCCATTGCGCGTTCACGCGGCCGAGTCGAATGTCGTCGGCCGTGCCCGGCTTGCCGTCCGGACCGTTGAGGTAGGCGATGGCCTCGAATTGGGCCGATACCGGGGGATTCGCGCCGCCGCCGCCTCCCAGCCGCGCAATGGCGAACGCCGGCTCGACGCGGAGCGTATCGATTTGGCGGTATACCGCGATCTTGGCGTCGTGGCCGCTTTGTCCCTGTTCGAGTTTGCGCCAGCCGATCGCCGCCCCCTGCGCCACCGTCGCGACGAGTTGGACCTCGTCCTCGGAAACGCGCACCACCTTGTCGATTTTAATGCCCGGCCCGAGCTCGTAGGTCCCGCCGAGCTTGACGCCCGATACGCGCACGGTGGTGGTCTCGCCGGCCTTGATGAACGCCGGCGACACCGCAAGAATCTCGCCCTGCGAGGCGGCATTCATGCGCACCGCTTCGAAGCTTGCGCCCACCTCGTCGGCATTGCGCAGGAACCAGCGTCCGGACAATTCCCTGCCGTCCGCGCTCAGGGCGAAGACGGAATGGATGCGCTGATTTCCGAGCGTGGACGTGCCGCGCCACTCGTAGCCCGTATAGAGTTCGGCCTTGCCCTCGCCGGAAACGCGGTTGCCGCTGTCATACAGCAATTCGTACTTCACTGCGTAGCGATCCGCGCCGAGCGAACGCACGAACAAGTAGCCGGAGTACCCGCCCCAGCCGGGACGGTTGCCGACTACGCGCCAGTTGCCGCTAGGAGCGACGTGCTTGGCCTCGCGCCATTTCGTCCAGGCCTTGCTGCGCAGGGGGTACAGTTGCGCCAGCTTCGGCGCGACCTCGCCCATGGCGAGGTCCAGCCAGTTCACCGTCCGGGCCTGCCCCGCGTATTCGACGCTCGGCATCTCCCCAACGTGGGTCTGCACCAGCTTGCGCCATTCACCGAGGTCGCGCCGCTGCAGCGCGACCCGTCCGAAACTGTGGCAGCCGGTGCACATCTGGGCCAGTTCCGGCGTCGGCGCGACATCTTCGACATTCGGCCTCCTCTCCATGATGAAGCGGTAAGGCGCGCTTTCTTCCGGCGCAAGACCCTGCGTGTCCGCCAGGTACTTGACCAGAACCTTGCGCTCGCTGCGCGAAATATCGACCTGGTGCCAGATGCCCATGCGTACGAGCGTCATCTCCCAACCTTCCGGGCTCTTGCGCATATCCGTTATGCGATCGAAGCGCCTTCCCTTCTGCTGATGGCAGGCGCCGCATTTTTCCGCCATCAGTTTCGTCGACGACACGCCCGCCCACGCCGCAGCGCCGCTCATTGCGACCATTGCGACCATTGCGACGAACACACTTGGCATCGAGGCTCGAAGCGCGTTCCAGCCAAGCTCGCGCGCTCGGCGATGAACTCTCAGCATCATTTCGGCAATCCTCAAGTTGTTGGCACCAGCCAGAATCGGAATCGTTGCGGAGCGAATGCCCGCTTCGTTCTCCGCGTCCTTGTGCGCAGGCGAGGCGACATGAGACACCTCAAATCTCCGGCGCCTATTGAAGCAGCGTCGCGAGCGGCGTGAGGCTGAGCCCGAGGGACTCGGCCACCGCGCGGTGCGCGATGCGGCCCGCGTGAACGTTCAGGCCGTCGGCAAGATGGGAATCCTCGCTGCAGGCGCGTCGCCAGCCCGCGTCGGCGAGCGTAAGCGCGAACGGCAGCGTGACGGCGGTCAGCGCCAGCGTCGCGGTGCGCGCCACCGCGCCGGGCATGTTCGCCACGCAGTAATGCACGATGCCGTCCACTTCGTAGATCGGATCGGTGTGGGTCGTCGGTCGGCTGGTTTCAAAGCAACCGCCCTGGTCGATGGAAACGTCCACGAGCGCCGATCCTTTTCTCATGCGCTTGAGCATGGCGCGCGACACGAGCTTGGGCGCTGTAGCGCCCGGAACGAGCACGGCGCCGATCACCATGTCCGCATCGGCGACAGCCTGTTCGATCGCCTCGGCGCTCGCATGCAGCGTCTGCAGCCGCGGACCGTAAAGCCGGTCGAGTTCCTGCAGGCGCACTTTGTCGCTATCGATCAGCGTCACCTCCGCGCCCATGCCCAGGGCGACTTTGGCTGCGTTCTCGCCGACCACCCCGCCGCCGATCACCGCGACCCGCGCAGGCAGGACGCCGGGAACCCCGCCCATCAGCACGCCGGCGCCGCCCACCGCCTTGGTCAGCGCAAACGCCCCCATCTGCGGCGCGAGTCGTCCTGCGACCTCGCTCATCGGAGCCAGAAGCGGCAGCCGCCCACGAGCGTCGGTCACGGTCTCGTAGGCGATTGCGGTGCAACCGGAACTGATGAGCAGTTGCGCCTGCTGCGGATCTGGCGCCAGATGCAGGTAGGTGAACAGCATCTGGTCTTTGCGCATCATGGCGCATTCCTCCGGCTGAGGCTCCTTCACCTTGACGACCAGTTCCGCATCGGCGAACACCTCGGCCGCCGTCGCCGCGATATGCGCGCCCGCATTCGCGTACTGCTCGTCGCTGAATCCGATCGATGCGCCGGCACCGTGCTGAATCGATACATGGTGGCCGTGCGCGACCGCCTCGCGCACGCCGGCCGGCGTCATGCCGACGCGGTATTCGTGATTCTTGATTTCCTTCGGTACGCCAATATGCATGTTGTGCTCCAAGAGTTATTTATTTCCACATCAGGCGCGGGCGCCGCTCACAGCCCCGCTTCAAGTTCCTCAAATGCGCCGTCGAGTGCCGCGACGATGAGATCGATTTCGGCGGCCTGGATGGTCAGCGCCGGAGAAAGAATGATGTTGCCGCCGGAGTAGCGCACCATGGCGCCGCGCCGATAGGCGGCCTTGGCCACCCGGGCGGGCGCATCCGCGCCGCGCGGAAACGCCAGTTTCTTTTGTTTGTCGGCGACCATCTCCAAACACACCATCAAACCCTTTCCGCGCACGTTGCCGACGGTGCGGAATTTGCGCTCGAAGCCGGCCAGTGCTCCGAGCAGCCGCTCCCCCTGTTTCGCCGCGTTGGCCGGAATGTCTTCTGCCTCGAGAATGTCGAGCGTCGCCAACGCTGCCGCCGCCGCGACGGGGTGCGCGCTGTAGGTGTAACCGTGGGACAAATTGCCGACGGCGGGATCCGCGCCGGCGAAGGCCTGCACCACCTTGCCGCTGATCGCCGTGGCCCCCAGGGGCACGTATCCTGATGAGATCCCTTTCGCCAGGCACATGAGATCCGCCTGCACGCCCCACAGGCGCGTGCCGAACATGTGTCCGGTGCGGCCGAAACCGGTTACCACCTCGTCGGCGATCAGCAGCACGCCGTACTTGTCGCACACCTTGCGCACCAGCGGCCAGTAGTTCTCTGGCGGAACGATCACGCCGCCGGCGCCCTGCACCGGCTCGGCGATGAAGGCCGCGACCGTGTCTGGCCCCTGAAACTGGATCTCCCGTTCCAGCAGCTGGGCGCATATCTCGCCGAGTTTGACCGGGTCGTCGGTATAGGGATTGCGATACAGCCAGGGCGTGTCCACGTGGAAGCATCCGGGCAGCAGGGGCTCATAGGGGCGCCGAAAATTGGTATTGCCGTTGACCGACATGCCGCCGAAGTGCACGCCGTGGTAACCCTGCTTCAGGGCGATGTACTTGGTGCGATCGCCCTGACCCTTGATCTTCCAGTACTGCCGCGCGATCTTGAGGGCGCTTTCCACGGCGTCCGATCCGCCGTTGCTGAAAAAGACGGCCTCGATGCCATCGGTTTGCATCATCCTGACCAGGCGCTCGGACAGCTCTATGGCGCGGGCATGGGTGGTGCCGCGAAACACGTTGTAGAACGGGAGTTCGTCCAGCTGCGCGACCATCGCGTCACGGATCTCCTTGCGACCGAAACCCAGGTTCGCGCTCCATAGCCCGCCCACGCCGTCGACCATTTTGTGACCGTCCACGTCCCAGATCCATACGCCCTCGCCCCTGACGATGATGTCGGGCGGCGCATCCTGCATGGCTTTCGGAAACGCCATTGGATGCCACAGGTAGCGCGCGTTGTTGGCCTTGAGAAACTCGGGATCGAATGACATGAGCAGTTGCCTCTTGAACGGGAGATGAGGTCAGGGGATTGCGACAGGATCGAGTCCGAGCCGGGTCAGCACCGCGCGGCAGGACCCTTCCGGATCGCGCAAGTCGAAGAGTTGCGTCTGCAAGCCGAATTGGTGAGCGCCGACGATATTGCGCATCTGGTCATCGACGAACAGCAGACGCTCCGCGGGAAGACCCATCGCCGCGACCGCCACCGCATAAGCCTCCGCTTGCGGCTTCAATATCTTGCTGTGGCTGCCGTCGACAAGGACCGCGATTTCCCGCATCACCGCGAGCCGCTCCTTGAACTGCTTGCCGTTGAACAATTCCAGTTCGTTGGAAAGGATGCCGACGCGGATACCGTGGCGTCCGGCACGGCGCACCAGCTCCAGCATCTGCGGTCGCACCGCCGCGTCGGGCTCGGTATGCCGAATCCGCCGCAACAGCGCGAACATGTCCCAGCCCTCCTCACCGCAAGCCCTGCCGAGCTCAGCCGCGCGAGCGGCCCAATAATCCCGTTCGCTGATTTCGTCGCGCTGCATCGACTGCCATAAGGCGTCGCTGCGCGGGTCCAGGGGGCCGAGCCAGGTCAGGCTGCCGGGCGGAAGCCCGAGGGATATTTCCGTTTCGCGGTGTTTCTCGAACAGCGAATAGGTGATGACACTGCCGAAATCGAGCAGCAGGCCTGTAGGTACGGAGTACATTAGGCCCGGCCCTCCACGGGTCCGACGGCGGCGGGAACAAGGCCGTCGCGCACCCAGCCGTCGAATATTTGCAGAGCCGCAGCGGCGAATTCCGCATCGTTGATGTGCGCATCGAGTTCGACCAGACTGACTGGCGGTTTTACCGAAACGCGCAACTCTTCGACCAGCGCCGCAAGGCCTTCGGCGTCGTGCAAGGGTTCGCCGGGACGGTCCCACTCCTGAATGCCGTTGCGCGGCAGGATCAGCGCGGTCGGCCCCTTCGCCCCGGCCAGCCTGTCGGCGATGCGGCGCGCGGTTTCGCGACGCTCCGCGACGGTCGCCGCCACCGACCCGATCAGTCGATTGTGCGCGTGATATGAGCGCTCGCGGTAGCGCTCCGGCAGCGGCTGCCACGCCGGAACATCGATCATGTCCACCGCGCCCGGCGCCACGAGCTGCGGGATGCCGGCCTGCCCCGCGGCCGTCAGCCGATCGGCGCCGGAGCTGACCACGGAACCGTGCACCTGATTGCTTACTTCCTGCAGGCTGAAGTCCATCACGGCCGCAAACCGGCGTTGCGCCGCCAGGGCTTCGAAGGCCCGCCCGCCCATGCCGGTCGTATGAAACACGGCGAGCTCGTAGCCGCGCGATTCCAGCGCGGGCTTGAGACGAACCATGTATTTCAGGCAGCTCTTGCCCAGCGAGGTCATGCCTATCAGCGGGCGCGCCTGTCGCTGCGGGACAAGCGCGCGGCAGGCGCCCAGGATGGCACCCGCGGCTTGGCGCAGCACCGACTCGCAAATCGCGTTCAGGCCGTACAGCCCCCCCGCCCACAGGATCATCATCAGATCCGGCGCGATGCGTTCGGGCGGAATGAGATGGGAGAACGCGACGGTGGACACGGCCAGTTTCGGCACCCCGAGCGGCAAGGCCGCGGCAACGTCCAGCGCCAGATCGGTGCCCATGGTGCCGCCCAGAATCATCACGCCCTGGATCCGGCCGGCGGCGTACAGACGCGCCGACAAGCGTGCCGCCCCTTCTGCCATTTTGCTCATGGCCAGATTTTCGTCGCCCCAGGCCGCAATTTCGTTCAATGAGCATCCCGCTGCGGCGGCGACTTCCGCATTGCTCACGTCCGGCGTGAACGAGGCTTTTCCCAGCACGCCGACGTCCATGATCATGACTGCGCCACCGGCATCGCGCAGGCAGCGGCGCAGGAAGCCCAGTTCCTCCGCTTTCGTGTCGCAGGTTCCGATCACCAGGATGCAATGGGGCTCGGCCAAAGGATCTCCCTTAATATCACGCAGCGATGGAAAACAACTTCACGTCGGTGTAGCCGAGCAGTCCCTCCAGGCCGCTCTCCTGACCGAAGCCGCTCTCTTTCCAGCCGCCGAAAGGGGTCTCGGGTTGCGACACGCCGAAATGGTTGATGCCGACCATGCCCGCCTCCAACTCCTCTCCCAGGCGGTGCGCGCTGACGATATCATGGGTGAAGCCGTACGCCGCCAGGCCGTACGGCAGGCCGTTGGCGGCGCCGATCGCCTCATCGAGCGTATCGAACGCTTGCAGGATGGCGATCGGCCCAAAGGGCTCCTCGTGCAGCACCCGGGCGTCCGCCGGCAATTCGGCAAGAACGGTCGGGGCAAAGAAATAGCCTCTGTTCCCGACCCGGTGCCCGCCGCAAAGCAGCTTGCCGCCGCGTTCCACAGCGTCGTCGACGAATCGCTGCATCTCGTCGAGGCGCCGCGCGTTGGCCAGCGGCCCCATGGCAACGCCTTCGGCCAATCCGGAACCGACGCGGATCGCGTTCGCCTCGGCCGCGAAAACAGAGCAGAACGACTCGAAGTGCGAACGGTGCACGTAGAAGCGCGTCGGCGACGTGCATACCTGCCCGCCGTTGCGGAACTTCGCCGCCGCCGAGGCCTTCGCCGCCCGCCGTGCATCCGCGTCCCGGCACACGATCACGGGCGCGTGGCCGCCGAGCTCGGCCGTATAGCGTTTGACGCCCCTGGCCGCAAGCTCTCCCAGCAAACGTCCGACACGCACCGAACCGGTGAAGGACACTTTTTTGACTACCGGCGAGGCGATGAGATGGGCGGACACTTGGGCCGGCGTTCCGCACACCATATTGAGCACGCCCGGCGGCAGTCCGGCGTCATGGAATGCGCGCACGAATTCCATGCAGGTGGCGGGCGTCTCTTCCGCCGGTTTGATGATCACGCTGCAACCCGCCGCAAGCGCGCCGCCGAGCTTGCGCGAGGGCAGGTTCGCCGGAAAATTCCATGCGGTGAATGCCGCAACGGGTCCCACCGGATGTCGCGCAACCAACTGCGACAATACATCCGGCGAACGCGGCGGAACCGTTCTGCCATAGAGGCGCTTGCCCTCCTCTGCCAGAAAATCGATGATCTCTGCACCCAGCACGACTTCGCGCAGCGCCTGGGCATAGGGTTTGCCCTGTTCGAGCGTGAGAGCCGTTGCAATGTGCGCCGCGCGTTCGCGCAACAATTGGGTCGCGCGGCAGATGGTTTTCTGCCGCTCGCAGGCACTGGTTTTTTTCCAGATGCCGAAGCCCGTCTCCGCCGCATCGAGTGCCGCGTCCAGCTCGTCCTTTCCGGCCAGGGGAAGCGTCCCGAGTTCGGTCTCGTCGGCAGGATTGATTACCGGGATTGCCCCGCCGGAGGTCCGCGACAACCACTGACCGTTGACATAGAGAGCCAGCGCCGGATAGCGCGCCTCGCTCACGCGCCCCCCTTCCGCACGCTTGTCGCGCAAGGTGGGCAAGGCCTGGTTTCCGTCACGCATGGCATAGGGGCTATATCACCGCGCGAATTTCGTCGCGATTGCGGGCGCGCAGCGCGAATCCATAAATCGCGCCGGCTGCCATCCAGGTAATGCCCACGTCCAGGGCATATTGGCTCATGCCCGTGAGCACCGCCAGGACCACGCCCAAGCCGACCAGCGGCACGATCCAGTGCACGAAAATCCTGCGCGATCGCATGTTCACGGCGAAACGATTCAGAACCGATAAATGCAGCAGGGCAAAACCCGTCAGCGCTCCGAAGTTGACGATGGATGCGAGTTCGTCCAGCTTGTTGCGCATCGCCAGCGCGATCACCAGGGACAGCGCCGAGGACGCCAACATGCTGACGTAAGGTGTTCCGTATTTCGGATGCACGCGCCCCAGCGCCGAGGGCAGCTGCCGGTCCCGTCCCATCGCGAACAGCACGCGGGCCACCCCGGCCTGCATCGGCACAGGATTGGAGAAGCCGTTGACCAGGGCGACCACCCACGCCATGAAGGCCGCAAACCCCGCTCCCACGGCCCAGTGCGCGAGTTCGAACGGTGCGGCCGCGAGGTCCTGGATGTGCATGCCGGGCAGCAGGTCCCCCATGATCCAGGTCTGCACGACGAAGATGAGCGTTGCAGCCACCAGCGTGCCCATGATCGCCCGGCCCACGGTCTTGCCGCTGCCATCCTTGGTTTCCTCGGCCAGCGTCGAGATCGCGTCGAAACCCAGGAAGGACAGCACGCAGATCGATGTCGCGCTGAAAATCTTGCCCACATGGAAAGATGCGGCGTCGAACAGCGGATGCAGCGTCAGCGCACCGTCGCCCTTGCCGCCGAACAGTGCGACCAGCGCCAGCGCAAGAAATGCCAGCAGCATCACCGCCTGCAGCGCGAGGAAGGCGAAATTGACGCGGGTCGTGACGCGTATGCCGAACCAGTTGAAGAACAGGGTGATGCCCATCGTCAGCACGATCCACACCCACCGCCCCACTTGTGGCAGCAGGGTGCCCATGGCGATAGAAGCCAGCACATAAAGCAGCGCCGGGATCAGCAGATAATCCAGCAGGATCATCCAGCCCGCCATGAAACCGGCAAAACGGCCCAGTCCCAGCCTGGCAAAGGCATACACCGAACCGGCGTTGGGCACCTCTTCGCACATGGTGGCGTAACTGCGCGCCGTAAAATACATGCAGGCCGCACCGAGCAGGTAGGCCAGCACGACCAGCCCGCCGGACTCGTCCCAGACGAAACCGATGGTCGACAAAGGCGCGATGGGTGCAATGTAGGCGAGCCCGTAGGCGACCAGGTCCCAATAACCCAGGGTCTTGCGCAACGTTGCGGGCTGACGCTCGTTCATGCCGCTCCCTTCATGGATTCACCACGCCGGCTTTGGAAAACACGCGCAAAGCACCGTTCGGAGCGGCAACTACCGCGGTCAGCGCGAGGCGGTCATCGCGCTGCTTGACGCCGAACGTAAGGCCGCCATCGCGGCTGCGCAATTCGATCCCGTCCAGGCCGACTGCGACCACCTGCCCCCTGTCGTCGATGATGTCGGTGATCGAACTCTCTGTTCCGCTGGGTACGGCATTCCAACTGCGGCCGTCGTCGGCGCTGCGGTACACGTGCCCGCGCAAGCCCGCGACGAGCAGGGTTCCGTCCTTCAATGCGCAGCCGGTCCAGAACGAACCCCGGGCGCCGGTATTCAGATACGACCAGCTCGCGCCCTGGTCGTCGGAGCGCAGCACCGCGCCCCTTTCCGCCGCGATGAAAAGCGAGCCCTTGTGATTGGAGAAAATGGCGAACAGGTTGCGATCCGCGTGCTTGCTCCCGGGCGGCGGCTGCAGCACCACCGGCTTCCACACATGGCCGCCGTCCGCGGTAATCAGCAGCAAGGACCACAGCCCCGCCGCCACGCCGTGTTCGGCGTCGGTGAAATAGACCGAGAATAGCGGCTGGTCGACGCTGGTATCGCTGCGCTGCAGAACCCAGGTCTCGCCGCCATCGCTGGTGTGCAGGATCACGCCCAAGTGCCCGACCGCCCAGCCGTTGCGCGCGTCGCTGAACGACACTGCGGTCAGCGTCGCACTCGTCGGCACCGCCCGCGCCTGACGATAACTCCTGCCGTCATCGTCTGACAGGAGTACCACGCCATGGTCGCCCACCGCGACCAGCCGCTGTCCGGCGCGCGTGGCGGCCAGTATCATTTCGCTCGATGCGTATGCGTGTATCGGCGCCGGTACCTGTTCGAGCGGCGCAGTCGGGGATGCGGCCGCGGCTGCCGCGCAGCTAGCCAGTATCGCTGTGAACAGAACGGCGCGCGCCTTATGTCTGAGATCTCGCATCGCCAACTCCATCAGTGGTCGAGAATGCCGAAGCCGCGCACCGGACCGCGGCGCGGAAACAGCCGCT
>Ga0307375_10000582_pt1 | contig 44287 bp, 40 predicted proteins | sample TR1MG_FD_202531 | JGI IMG/M metagenome (GOLD analysis project Ga0307375, IMG submission 202531) | Soil microbial communities from Risofladan, Vaasa, Finland - TR-1 | ecosystem: Environmental > Terrestrial > Soil > Coastal area > Acid sulfate soil | place: Finland: Risofladan, Vaasa | collected...
GACTTGGCCGTGATAGGTGTCGCGGTAGGATTCGAGCCGGTCCTTGTGGCAATTGCCGCATACCTCGGAGTTGAGGAGCTTGAACGAGTCCAGCGAGGTATTGGTGATCTCGTGGTTGGTGTGGCAACTGGTGCAGACGGGGGCCTTGGCATTGCTCTTGTCGAGAACTTCCTTTCCATGCACGGACTCCGTGTAGGTTTCGAGCTGCTCGTCGTGGCATTTCTCGCCGCACAGGGCGGGAACTTCTTTGCGCCATGCGGCGTATTGCGGGCTCTTCTTGTCGGCCGGCACGTTGAAGCCGTGCGTGTCGTGGCATTGGGTGCAGGTTGCGTTGACTTGGGACGGATCATCCTGGTTTGGACGGGCGTGGAAGGATTTCTTGTAGGCCTCGATGTTCTTTACCACCACGCCCAGTCTCGGCTTTTTCTGGGTTTTATTTTCCTTCTTGGCGGCCGCCCACAAGTCCTGGTGACACTGCACGCAGCCGACCTTTTGCGCCGGGCCTTTCTTGTGCGGGGCCGCACTATCGGTAATTTCCTTATGGCAATCGACGCAAAGCATTTTGGCATGCACGCTTTTAACGTACTTGTCGCCGTTTATTGCGTGCAACGGGCGCATTTTCCCTTCTGCGCCCGGCACCTTTATTTCTTCTTTCTTGCCGTCGTGGCAGGTCTGGCACGAGGCGTTGTCAAGCTTTCCGGCGACAGGCACAAGCCCGCCACTGGCTGCTTCCGCGGCGTTGACCTCGGTCTGCCAAATGCCCGAAGCACCTATTAGGCAGATCAGGCCAGCCAAAGACCACGATACAGATTTGGGAATGCGCATAACTTTCGATTGCCTATGTTAAGAAAACAGGGTACGGAACATGATTACGAACTTGGTAGCTCATTTTCTTATCCAAAAACTTAATGAATATCCTGTACCGATACAGGATGCCGACGTCTCGTATCAAGCAATAGATGTACCATGTTGTTGCCGCGAGCTACCTGTCAGACTTCCCCATCAGAATCGCGCCAGTGCCATCGTAGAATAAAACCTTGAGATACATGGTGGTGCGTATGCTTGGGCTCTTTCATACGAATTCTCCAGTAGATCATTCAAATCGATTTTCAAGGTGGATAGGTAATTTCAAGATGGAATCCGGAACTTGTTGCGCATGATCGCGTTACTTTCCGGTAACATTAAGATGCTTGCCAATAACGATGGCTAGACAATCGTGGCTGATGTTGGGGTAAGGATTCGATTTCATCTTTGATATTTGCGGGAATAACTATCCGACTATCACTGCTTACATCTGGGCTGTAGCCAGTGAAGGGGTATTCAGCAACTGAAGAAGCCTCAGTGCAGCACAACGGTCGGAGTCCACACGGCACGAGACTTGCAAGAAGCTGATTGGTGTGGCGCTTTGTAGGCGGTTATCTATTTATGTCTAAGCTATGCGCCCTGCTGGAAGTACGCCACATCCATGTATCATGATGAATTAACGTAATATTATCTCAGATAGTGGATGAACGGCGTACAGAAGAACTTTCATCTAATATTTAGAAAAAAATTCAAAATGAAAAATGTTCCATTTGGTAACAAAATTGAAAACAAATGTAACAAGAAGTTACCATCAAGTAACATGATGATCTATTTTTATAATAAATTCATATTGTTACAGATATTTTCAATAATAATTATCTTGTTTGCATCCAGTACGGTTTGGGCAGAAGAGAATAGTGAACCCATTCGGTTTGGTCTCACGCCGGCTATCATTCACAATCAGTACGGATTGCTAATTGACTGGCGCGAATACCTCCAGAAAAAGCTCAGACGCCCGGTGGAGTTCGTATCACGGGACAGCTACCGCGAGACCATAGATTTAATAAAACAGAAGAAAATTGATTTCGCCTGGGTTTCCGATTACCCCTATGTCTATCTCGAGGATAAGCGCCTTGCACGATTACTTGTTACACCTCTCTACCAAGGTCGGCCTTATTACTGCTCCTACCTTATTGTGCCCAGCTCAGACCTTACGACAAAATCGCTGCTGCAACTGAAAGGAAAGATATTTGCCTATGCCGATCCCTATTCGAATTCAGGCCACCTCGTACCTCGATACCAGTTACAACAGGCGGGGGAAGACCCGAACCGCTTCTTTCGCAAGACGTTCTTTACCTGGGGCCATCGAAGAATTGTCGAAGCCGTCGCTCAAGGTCTGGTAGACGCCGGCTCGCTGGACAGTTTCGTGTGGGACACGTTATCAATCATTCAGCCCGATCTAACCAATCAAACACGGATCGTCGCGAAATCACCCGAGTACGGCTTTCCGCCCATCGTCGCCCGCCGCAACGTAAACAGGGCTGATTCTGCTGCCATGCAACAAGCCCTGCTGGACATGGCAAACGATCCTGAGGGGGCCAAGCTGCTTAAACGGCTTAACCTGAGCGGTTTCGCCCCCGGCGACGCAAAGCTGTACGACGGTGTGCGCAAAATGATGCACACCATGGCCGATCTATGAAATCCATCATGAAACCCATTTTGGATCTCAGCTTCAGATACAAAATTCCTCTATGGGGGGGGCTGCTCATCATCATCACTGCGCTGGCCGTGTCGTTTACGCTCATCATCAACTCCTACGATGAACTCAAAGAGGATTTACTCATCAATTCGGAAACCATGGGGTATTCGCTTAAAACAACTCTCTTTCCCGCGATGCTGCACGATGACATATGGCGGGCGTATGAGATCATCTCCGCCCCAATCAACAGGGCGATAGATGGTTCAAATCCAGTCAATGCGGAAACCATACTAGTTGTCGACAGTGCGCTGCGTGTTGTTGTCTCTGCTCACCCAAAATCCGCCCCCATGCTCACAGAGATGCGTCACTTAAGTCCGGAGTATGCCGTGCTCGCAGACCGGATCACCCGAATGGATGGGCGCAGTTCGCAGGAGATAAATCTGCCCGAGTCGAAATATTATTATTACGTAACCCCCATTTCCAGCGAGAACGCACATCTCGGAACCCTGATTATCGTCCACCCCAAGGACGTCTTCTTGCCGCGCTTTACCCGAATTGTCGGGCGCGGTTTGTCAGTAGGGGCCATAATTCTCGCCATCCTGCTCCCTTTCAACTGGTACTGGGGTCAGCGCATGGCATTACCGCTGGTAATGCTTACTGCGCGCATGGGGGAAATCAGCAGGAAATGGCCAGCAGATCTGGATCCTGAACTCTATGTCTATCGCGATGAAATCGGTAAGCTTTTCGATGCCTATACCCAGATGCTTAGAGATCTTAAGGACAAGGGGGAGCTTGAAAAGCAAATGGTGCAGTCGGAGCGGCTGGCAGCGCTGGGGCAACTCGCGGCAGGCATTGCTCACGAAATCAATAACCCGCTGAGCGGCATGCTCACTGCCATCGACACGCTGAAATGCCATAGCGATGCGGATCAGCGCACGATGAAAACTATAGCCCTGATCGAGCGTGGACTAACCCAAATCAAAGACACTGTGGGTGCCTTGCTGGTGGAAGCCAAGATAAAAAGCCGCAGTCTTACGCCACAGGACATTGAGGACGTGTTAACTCTGATCACACCCATGGCCCGCAAGAAAGCCTTGCACATCGGTTGGCACAACAGCCTGGATGAAGATGTTCCTCTTCCTGCTACACTGGTACGCCAGATTCTGATCAACTTGCTACTTAATGCAGTTCAGGCGGTGGCGCAGCAAGGCGAGGTCGCCGTCGATATCGGCATCGCAGACAGTCAGATGCGGATTTCCGTGGCAAACGACGGCAAGATGCTGTCGGCTGAGCAGATCGCCCATCTGTTCGAACCATTCTCCCCGTTGAGCGAGGGCGGGCACGGTCTCGGCCTATGGGTCACCTATCAGATCGTGCATCAACTCGGCGGACAGGTCACCGTTAAGAGGGAGTCGAATAATCAGATGCGCTTCACTGTCAGCATTCCCATAGGAGGTGTGGCGTGAACACGAAGCCTTATCGTATCTGCCTGATCGAAGACGATCTGATCATGGGCGAAGCGCTCTCGGATCGCCTGGATCTGGAGGACTTCGAATGTGATTGGTTCAAGACTGGGCAAGACGCATTACGGGCTCTGGGCCACAAGCGGTACGATGCTGTGATAAGCGACATACAGCTCCCGGACATCAATGGCGAAGACCTGTTTGTGCAATTGAAAGCGACTGCAACTACTCTACCTCCATTCGTTTTTACTACCGGCTACGGCACAGTCGACCGGGCCGTGCGGCTCCTGAAGCTTGGCGCCCATGACTATCTCACCAAACCGCTGGACATTCATGCGCTCCTGGAAACAGTAAAATCCCTGTGTATCCAATCGAGACCAGCAGTTGCTGGTGAAAACAACTTGGGCGTCTCCCGCGCAATGCGCACGATTGAATCGCTGCTACCCCGGATCGCTCAGAACTCAACCTCCGTATTGATTACCGGCGAATCCGGCGTCGGCAAGGAGTGGGTGGCGCGAGCACTCCACCATCACCACGATCCTGCTGACCAGACGCCTTTTATAGCAGTCAATTGCGGCGCGCTGACAGAGACCCTGCTGGAGGCCGAGTTATTCGGTCATGTCAGGGGCGCTTTCACTGGAGCCGTTCGTGACAAAAAGGGGGTTTTTGAGCTGGCCAATGGCGGAACACTGTTCCTTGATGAGATTGGCGAAATGTCGCCAACGATGCAAATCAAGCTTCTGCGTGCCATTCAGGAACGCCAAATAGTCCGTGTTGGTGGGGAAGCGCTGATTCCCGTAACCATCAGGCTGATTTGTGCCACGCACCAGGATCTCAAGAAAATGGTGGAAGTCGGCAAGTTCCGCGAAGATCTTTATTATCGGATCCACGTAATCCAACTGCACATTCCACCTTTGCGCGAACGCAAGGAAGACATCCTGTGGCTGGCTGGACGGCTGCTCAAAACCTGTACTGCGGGAAATTGCGGCGCTCGCACGCTGCTCCGATCAGCAGAAAAAGCATTGTTAGATTACCCTTGGCCGGGCAACGTCCGTGAGCTCAAACATTGCCTTGAGCGCTCATGCATCCTCTCCCAACAAAATGGGCTCACGGCGGAGCTGCTCTTCGACGAACTGCCGTCGACCCCGCCAGAACAATCTCAAGGGGCCGAATCACTGAACGAATATCTTCATGCCTGCGAAAGGAAATACATCGAAGACAGGCTAAGCGCCAATGGTGGCCGTATCGCTGATACGGCTGCAGCGCTCGGCATCAGCCGGAAGAACCTGTGGGAGAAAATGAAGAAGCTCGAGATTCAGAACGAAGCAGCTCAATAGACTGCCATAGCAAGTAGAACAGCTTCAGCAGCAATTCATCACTCGGGCATGTGAGCCACAATTCCTGGTGATTTTCCGTAGCCTCATTTCTACCAATTCGGTGGTAGACTCCGTATTACGCCCCGCTGGCAGATGCGCTCCGGGGAAAAACAAGGGAAGTGCCGACACCCTATCATCAAGATTAAGTTTTGTTAATTCAGTGGCATAATAAATCAATTAGAATTGCCATCTCGCCCCAAAATTAAAATGGGCTTAAAGCCTGCCTCCCGAAATATTGGGGCGCGTAGTTGGGCACTGTTCGAGCAACCTTGCCGATTGACGAACTGAATATGGACCTGACCACGGTATACAGCAAAACAGCTAAGGGCGTGCAGGCCATCACCCAGAAAGGCAAGCGCTTGCCCGCCAACCTCGCGCGAGCACTCAGCCTGGTGGATGGCAGGGCAACGGTCGAAGAAATTCTGGAAAAAGCCGGTGAGCTGCCCTCCTCCACGCTCCCTCAGATCCTGGTCAATTTGTCTAAAGACGGCTACCTCAAGGCGGTTGCAAGAGAACCCCTTACCCAGTTTTCGATCACCCCCGATACCTCCGCCTCCATGGTTGTTTCAGAAACCATCGACGAAACCTTTTTCAGGGTGCTGGCCGAAACCGAAGCCCGCAAGAAGCTCATGAAAGAAGCCACGGCAAACCCGCAAGAAGCGCGGCAAAAAGCCCATGAAAAAGCGGCGGCAATAGCCGAAGAGGAGATGGTGCGCCAGAAAATCAAGGCGCGAGAAGCCGCCGAAACAGAAGAGCGGTCACGGCGGGAAGGAGTGCAACGAAAAATAGCCGAAGCCATGGCACTGGAAGAAGCTGCACTTAAGGCTCGCAAGAAAGCCGAGAACCATGCTCTCCGGGAAAAGGCAGAAAAAGACAGGGCCGAAGCCGCGGAACGAGCCCGCCGAGAGGCCCAAGAGCAGGCGGCCACAGAAGCGAAAATCAGAGCGGCGGCAGAGCGCAAGGCACAGGAAGAAGCCGAAGAGCGTGCGCGGCATGAAGCGGAGCAACAAAAAATTGCCGGGGCCAAGGCACGCGGAGAAGCAGAACGTTTAGCCCGCAAGGAAGCCGAGGACCAGGCGCAACGGAAAAAAGAGGAAAAAGACCGGGCCGAAGCCGCGGAACGGACACGCCGGGAGGCCCAGGAGCAGGCGGCTAAAGAAGCGAAAATCAGAGCGGCGGCAGAGCGCAAGGCTCGCGAGGAAGCAGAGAAAGCCGATATCCAGGCTCGTCGGGAAAAAGCGGAAAAAGAAAAGGCCGAAGCCGAAGAACGATTACGCCAGGAGGCCCAGGAGAGGGCAGCCAAAGAAGCCAGCACCAGAGAGGCGGCAGGGCGCAAGGCGCTAGAGGAAGCTGCAGCAAAAGCGCGGGCCGAGGTGAGTAAACAGCTCAGGATGGAAGCCCAGGCGAGAGAAGAAGCCGAGCGCAAAAAAATGCGGGAACGGGGAAAAGCCGAGGCCAGAGCAAAGTCGGAGGAAGAAGCAAGAGCCGAAGCCCGTAGACAGCTCAGGCTGGAAGCCCGCGCCCGGGAAGAAGCCGAAGAACGGAAGCGCCTCGAAGCAGAAGCTGAAGAACAGGCACGCCGGGAAGCAGAGGAAAAAGCACGAGCCGAAGAGGAGGCTCGGATACAAGCCGAGGCTGAAGCCAGAGAGCGGGAAGAAGCCGAGCTCAAGGCTCGCGAGGAGGAGGAAGCCAGGGAAAAGCGGGAAGCCGAAGTACGGGCAATCGTGGAAGCAGAGGAAAAAGCGCGGGCCGAAGAGGAAGCACGGATAAAAGCCGAATCCGAGGCCAGGGCACGGAGGGAAGCTGAACGCAAGGCTCGCGAGGAGGCAGAAACCAGGGCAATGGCCGAAGCCGAAGAACGGGCACGCCGGGAAGCCGATGAAAAAATTCGAGCACAGGAAGAGGCGCAAGAAAAAGCCCGTGCAGAGGCAAAGAGGAAGGCGCGAGAAGAGGCGGATCAGGAAAAGCGGGAACGGGCAGAAATCGAAGCCAGAGCCAGAGCTCTGGCAGATGCACGCGCCGAGAAGGCTGAAAAAGCCCGGCAAAAGGCGCTGGCAAAACCCAAAAAACTCAAGCGCCCCTTCAAATTGGGCAAGGCTGCAATGATTTCGCTGGTAGCGCTGATTCTGTTACCGCTCGTGTTGTTGCAGGTAATGAGCCTGAATATCTTCATCCCGCCCATTGAAAAACTGGCCTCGGACAGGATGGGCGAGCCCGTTTCCATCCATTCCATGCGCGCTTCCTTGTGGCCCGCGCCCCATCTTCGACTTGATGGCGTCACCATCGGCAAATTACGTGACATCAAAATCCCCACGGTCCGGCTCATGCCCGAACTGGCCGCTTTTTTCGGCGAGACCAAAACGATCAAAGCCATTGAGGTGGAGTCACTCACGCTCAATCAGGACGCCTTGTCCAGGGTGATAGACTGGGTCGGGCCGGGCGATAGCGCCGAAAAAATCCAGGTCCGCCGGATCGCTGTCAAAACCGCAACCATCGAAGTGAAAGGCATACCGCTACCCCCATTGGAGGCGGATGTCGCGCTGGCTGGAACGGGCAAATTCGAACGGGCTAACATCAGAAGCACGGACAAGAAAATCGAAGTGGCTATCACCCCGAAAAACGACGGGTTCGAAGTCAATATTGCCGCCAATGACTGGCACCCCCCGCTCTGGCCGAACCTGACCTTTTCCGAACTGCGCGCCAAGGCCATGGCAACCTCGGGGAGTTTGTGGATCAGCGAAATCGAGGGCAGGCTCTACAGCGGCAAGGCAAAAGGCAGCGCGACCATCAAATGGGGCGACTTCTGGAGCGCGGAAGGGGATCTCAACATTGAAAACATCTTGCTGGCCGGAGCGATGCCGGCACTGACAAATGACATTGCGTTGACCGGCAAGCTCGATGCAAAAACCGTTTACTCCATGCAGTCCAGAGACCTGGGCACCCTCTTCGATGCGCCCAGGATCAAGGCCAGCTTTAACGTCCGCGATGGCGCCATCGGCAACATCGATCTGGCGCGCGCGATCCAGCCGCGAGCCGTGGCAACCAGCGGCGGAAAAACCCTGTTCGCGAGCCTCTCGGGTAACATGACGCTAGACGGCCAGCGCTATCAATACAGGCAGATGAAGCTCGCAGCCGGCCTGCTCACCGCCAGCGGCGAGGCAGACATCATGCCGAACAAGCAACTGTCGGGAAATACCAGCGTAGAAATGAAATTGAAGTCGTCCACGGTTCGCGCACGCCTGACCGTGTCTGGCGACCTGAAACAACCGGTGCTGCGCCGGTAAGGACAGTTCCCTCGCTCCTCCCCACCCTCTGACGGGTGACTCAGTATCGCGCACCCTCAAAAAATCTGGCTTATGAAAAGCCACATGATTACCAGTGCGATGCGATACAATTCGGGGAGATGAATAACCAGCCTGAGTAAGCCATGAACACTCCCCCCGCAGGCTCGACAGCCACTGCGTTGCTGGCCGGCGACGTGCTTCGTAATACCCCGATTCATAGCCCGTTGCGGCTATTAAAAGGACTGTATTACGCGGCATCCTTGCTCAATTTCAGGCGCACATTGAAGGCATCGCGGATGCGCAAACACAACATCCGGGTTGTGGATGAAACTGGCGCAGCGATGAACTGATGTGCGACACGGTATCCCCCCTGAATGGCTCAAACCTGTCCATTGCGGCGTTTTTGAAACAACCGGCAGAGTGGAAAAACAGCGTGCTGGGCGCCCTCTGTTTTTCTGCGGATGCGGTCGAGAGCCAGATTCAAACTGACATGGGGGTCCCCTGCATGTGTGTATCCATGCAGAGACTGGATGCCGGCGATTCAATCTGCGAAGTCTGGCACGGCAGCGGACCGCTGACGCGGGGTCAATGTGGCGCCATCCATTATCGCCATGACGAGGAGGTGTTGTTTGGCGTGATCGTACTGTCTGAAACAATATTTGAAGCCGGCACTGACAAAACGCCGTTACAGCAGGCCACCGAGTCGGCCTATCGCCAGGTGTTTGCGCTGCTCGAAACGCTGCGCTACCCGTATCTGTTCCGCTTCTGGAATTACATTGCTGACATCAACACCCACAGTTTCGGGCTGGAACGTTATCGCCAGTTCAACCAGGGACGGCAGGACGCGTTCCTTGCTCACGGACGCGATGTGGTGGGGAATGTCCCTGCTGCGTGTGCCCTAGGTTTTGGACAGGGGCGTTCGGCTCAGGGCCCGTTGACCATTGCCTTTTTAGCCGGTCGTATGGCGCCGCTGAACATCGAAAACCCGCGTCAGATCAGTGCCTACCAATATCCGCAGCAATATGGCCCGCGCAGCCCGACGTTTTCGCGCGCCAGCCTGGTGCGCCTGGGGCTAGATGAGGTGTTGTTTGTATCCGGCACCGCCAGCATTGTTGGCCACGCAACCCTGCACCCCGCCGATGTCGTGGCACAAACCCGCGAGACCATGACCAATATCAAGGCCGTGCTGGCCGAGGCAAACCGTCTGGCGAGCCGGAGGTTCGACCTGTCCAGCCTGCATTACAAAGTATACGTGCGCCACCCTGCCGATCTGGCGCAGATTCGCGCCGAGCTGGCGCACTGCGTGGGCGATACGCTCAAGGCGGTCTATCTGCAGGCTGATGTATGCCGCCAGGAACTGCTGCTGGAAATTGAGGCCACTGCTGCGCATCCGTTGGTGTCCATGTCCGGCCAGCGGGACTGATCATGCGCGCCGCATTGCGTGTGTTGCTGAATGGTTACGATTACCTGGTGCTGTATCTCGGCCTGGCCTGGCTGGGGATACTGTGCCTGGCATGGACGCCGATTGCGCTGCTGATTTACCCGCTCCTGTCCGAGCGCCGGGGACGGGCGCTGGGGCGTTACTTCACCATGGCGGCGTTTCGGTTTTACCTTGCCAGTCTCAGCCTGTCGCGCCGGTGCAGCTTTGACCTGGAGGCGCTGGATGTCCTGCGCGATGAACCGTCGCTGATTATTGCGCCCAATCATCCGTGCCTGCTGGATGCGGTGATGGTGATTTCACGCTTGCCGAATGTCGCCTGCGTGCTTAAAGACGATCTGATGAACAATGTTTTTCTCGGTGCCGGCGCACGGCTGGCGCGCTATATTCGCAATACACCGGTGCGGCGCATGGTGCAGCAGGCAACCCAGGATTTCGACTGCGGCAGCCATCTGCTGCTGTTCCCGGAAGGTACCCGCACCACCTCGTGCCCGGTCAATCCGTTCAAGGGCAGTATCGGCCTGATCGCGCTTCATGCACAGGTGCCGGTGCAGACGGTACTGATAGAAACCGATTCGGCGTATCTGAGCAAGGGCTGGCCGCTGTTCCGCAAACCGCCGATGCCGATCCATTACCGGGTGCGCCTGGGCCGGCGCTTTGATCCACCGCAAAATACCCAGCGCTTCATGGCTGAACTGGAACATTACTTTGCGCATGAGCTGGTACAAGGCTCGGCGTTTTACCCGACCCACTCCCTGCCCGCGCAGGCTGACCGTACCCTGTCATGACGACGCCATCGACCACGCATCTCGTCCTCATCCCCAGTTATAACCCCGGCGCCAAAGTCTATGAAACCGTGCGCGCGGCACGCCAATACTGGACCCCGGTGTGGGTGGTGGTGGATGGCAGCAACGACGGCAGCGCCGAGGGTTTGCTGGCGATGGCAGCGCAGGATGCCGGCCTGCGCGTGATGGTCTTGCCGCGCAACCAGGGCAAGGGAGCGGCGGTACTGCATGGCCTGGATCAGGCGGCAGCAGCGGGTTTCAGCCACATCTTAACCATGGATTCGGACGGCCAGCATCCCCCCGAGCGTATTCCTGCATTCATGGCGGAATCCGCGCGCCAGCCGGCGGCAATGATATTGGGCGTGCCGGTATTCGACGCCAATGCGCCGGGCTTGCGCGTCAAGGGGCGGCGCGTCTCCAACTGGTGGGCCAACCTGGAAACCTTGTGGGCAGGCATCGGCGACTCGCTGTTCGGGTTTCGCGTGTATCCGGTTGAAGCGTTGCGGCAGGTGATGCGCCACCAGCCGTGGATGCGTCACTTCGACTTCGATCCCGAGGCCGTGGTGCGCCTGTGCTGGCGTGGGGTCAGGCCGGTCAATCTGCCCGCCCCGGTGCGCTACTACCGCGCGGAGGAAGGCGGCGTGTCGCATTTCCGCTACCTGCGCGACAACGTGTTATTGACCTGGATGCACACCCGGCTGTTTCTGGGCTTTGTGATGCGCTTACCTGTTTTGCTGGCAAGGCGTGCGCTGGGGCGATTTTAGGTTCGTGATTTTCACGATTCGACCTTACTTAGGCTGGCCAGGGGCAGCCTTGATCGCTTGATATTCTGAAAACACGCCGACTTCCAGATGGCGTTTAACCTGGGTCAGCCCCGTAGCGCTCAGTGTGGCTAGGACTTGTTCTGGCGGTACGCAGGCTTCTATGCTGTCCCAGAAATAGCGCCACAGCGTCGCGTTATCTTTTTGAGTGGAAACGAACCGTGTCAGCAGCGGTATCACGCCGCGCATATAGTTTTTAAGCAGCCATCGCCAGAAACGGTTTTGCGGCCGGGTGATTTCAAGCAGGCATAAACGGCCACCGGGCTTCAAAACCCGTTCAAACTCTGCAAATGCCATGCTCAGATCGCTGATATGGCGCAGCGCATAGCCCATGCTCAGAAAGTCGAAATGATTGTCGGGAAAAGGCAAGGACTCGGCGCGACCTTCCATCAACACCATCGTGTCGGGCAACTTGCTGGCGGCCATCATGCCGGGACTGGGATCGACCCCGGTGACCAGGGCGGCATCGCCGGTCAAAATACAGGCTTGCGCTGCAACCAGGCCGGTGCCCACGCCGACGTCGAGCACCTTCATGCCCGCTTTCAAACCGCCGCGTATCAGCGCCTGGTGGCGATAGCGGGAACCGGTTCCCCACGCCAGCATAGCCTCGATACGGTCGTAATCCGCGGCGGTGTTGTCAAAAATCTGGCGCAAATAAGCTTGTCGATCTTGTTCTGTCTGGTAGTAATCGGTCAGCGGGACGTGCGGCGCGTGCACCGGAGCAGGGTCAGGGGTGGTCATGTTGTCACTTGCCTTTAAATGATGCCGCCGTTGATGGAGATAATTTGACCGGTGATATAGGCCGCCTGCATCGAGGCGAGAAACCCGATCAGGTCGGCGACTTCGTCGGGGGTGCCGGCGCGCTTCATCGGCACCATGCGCGCGATATCCTCGGCGTTGAACGCGGATTCGCTCATCGGGGTGTCGATAATGCCGGGCGCCACCGCGTTGACGGTGATGCCCCGGCTGGCGACTTCCTGCGCCAGCGACTTGGTGGCCGAATTGAGCGCGCCTTTGGCAGCGGAATAATTGACCTGACCGCGATTGCCGGTCAGCGCTGCGATGGATGACACATTGATGATGCGCCCCCAGCGGCTGCGTATCATCGGCATCATCAGCGGCTGGGTGACGTTGAAAAAGCCGTTAACGGAAACATCCATCACCCGGTGCCACTGCTCGGCGCGCATGCCGGGGAATACCGCATCGTCATGGATGCCGGCATTGTTGACCAGAACCTGGATCGGCTGGTGTTCGACGAGGGGGGTCAGCACATCGGCCACCGCCGCGCTGTCGGTCACATCGAATGCCAGCACCTGCGCACTGCCACCGCCGGCACAAATGGCATCGGCCAGCGCCTGTGCGGCTTGCAGACCGCGATGGGCATGAATGTAGACATGGCAGCCATCGGCAGCAAGACGGCGGCAGATGGCAGCGCCTATGCCGCCGCTGCCGCCGGTCACCAGGGCGTTTTTCATGGCGCTTCTCCTGAAACGGGGGTGAGTGCGTCAGCATCGAGCACGACTGCGGCGCGGCCCTCCAGCAGCAGGCGACCCGCTGCACTGACGCTGAACTGATAAAGAATATTGTTCTCGCTGCGCATGATGCAGGTGGCTTCCACCCGCAGATCGGCAGCGATGTCGTCCAGCCGGGGCACATGCAATTGTGTGCCGCGCACGCTGACCAGATAGCCGACCCGTGGGCCGGCACCGTCTGGCGGCGCCAGCAAGGCGCCGTGCACGGCCATGGCCTGTGCCGCGTATTCGATACCGCAGGCAGCACCGAGTCGGCCACCAGCGCGCAACGGGTTGTCGGCGGCGCGGTGGCTACTTGCGCGACACTGGATGCGCTGCTGATCCCATGCCTCCACCTGATCCAGCAAGCACATACTGCCCTGATGCGGGATGTGGCGGGCAATCCAGGCGTGGTTAAAGTGAGTCTCGCAAAGCGAGCCAGCGTCCCTCTCTCCCTCTGGGAGAGAGTTAGGAGAGAGGGAAATGGGAGTGGTTTGATTCAGCACAGCGTGATGGCCACGGCGAGACGCGTGCCGTCGAGGTAATCCAGCACCACGTGTTGGTCTTGCCGCAGGGCGATGGCGCGCAACAGCGGCAACCCGCGCGCGGCGGGAATGGCGATGCGCAAGGCTTCCAGCGCGGCATCGTCGAGCCGGTCCGCGCTGGCGTCAGTCAGGCTGACGGTGATTTGCGCCAGCGCCTGTGCGCTGCGTTGCGGCGCCAGCACCAGCGCAATGCCGAACGCATCGGGGATGGGGCGGGTGCTGTAGAGCGGCTCCGGGTAAGCGGTATCGCACGCCAGCAAAACGCTGCGGGTGTTATCTACCACCACCTGGGTGAGCGCTTCCAGCAGACCCGCGCCGAAGCTGGCGTCATACGCACTCAACACCGATGATGTGGTCATCGCGCCGGTGGCGATACCCCAGTAGCCGGCTGCAGTGTTATGCACGGAATTATGAAAGCGGGTCGGGGAAATTTGCCGGTCATCCGAGGCGAGCATTTCGCAGATGGCGTGACAATTTTCCCCATCGCCGCCAGACGAAGCAAACACGCTGGGCAAGCTGGCCGCATCGAGGCCGGCTGCGGCGATGGCTTCCAGCCCTGTCGCCAGGGTGAGTTTGACTATCGCGCCGCTGCGCCGGCGTTCTGCCGCAGGCAACAAAGCGGGGGGCGGCAGGATGGTCTTGTGCGGCTGATAGGGCTGCTGTCCGCCAAGAACCGCCTGGCTGCCTGGCCAGTCGGTCAAACCAGGGCCGAGCAGGCCGATGCCTTCGACATATGCGGTGAGAGTCGCGGTGAGCGTCATAGGTTACCCGCCCGTCCAAAAATCAGGCTGCAATTGGTGCCGCCGAATCCAAACGAGTTGCTGAGCACGCGCGCCACCGGCTGCTCGCGATTATCCAATACATAATCGAGATCCAGCGCGGGGTCGAGTTGCCGGGTGTTCAGTCCGGCGGGCAGCAAGCCGTGTTGCAGCGCCAGCGCGCAAATCACCGCCTCCACGCCACCGGCAGCGCCCAGGGTGTGGCCGGTCGCCCCTTTGGTGGAACTGCACGGCGTGGCCGGGCCGAATATGGCAGAAACTGCCTTGCCCTCCGCGGCATCGTTGCTTTGGGTCGCGGTGCCGTGCAGGTTGATATAGTCAATTTCAGACGGATTCAAACCCGCCATTTTCAGCGCATCCTGCATCGCCATGCGTGCACCCAAGCCCTCCGGATGCGGTGATGACATGTGATAGGCATCGCTGGATTCGCCTATCCCGAGCAGTAGCACGGCATCGGCGCTCAAGTTTTCTTGGGGATGTTCCGGGGTGCGTTCCAGCAGCGCGAAGGCAGCCGCTTCGCCGATCGAGATGCCGTTGCGTTGTGCATCGAAGGGGCGACATGCCTGTTCGGAAATCAGGCCGAGCGAGTTGAAGCCATACAGCGTCGTCAGACACAGCGAATCCACGCCTCCCACCACGGCCGCGTCGATCAGCCCCGCCGCCATCATGCGCCGTGCCGAACTGAACACCTTGGCGCTGGACGAACACGCCGAGGACACCACGACCGCCGGACCTGTCAGGCCAAAATAATGGCGCGTGAAATCGGCGACGGAGAAAGTATTGTGCGTGGTGCGGTAAATAAAATCGGCGGGGAGTGCGCCAGTCACCGGGTCGCGTCGCCGGTAGGCCAGCTCGGTCTGCAGAATGCCGGAAGTGCTGGTGCCGAGGAACACGCCTATGCGCTGCGCACCGTATTTTGCGATGGCAGCGCGCACCGCCTCGCCAAAGCCATCCTGCATCAATCCCAGCAACGCGAGCCGGTTGTTGCGGCAATCAAATTCGGCCAGGTGCGCGGGAAACTGCACCGCATCCACCCCTTCCACCTCGCCGATGAACGTCGCCAGATCCACCGTATCGAACGCGCACGGCGCCAGCCCGGGGCGACGCTGGCGCAGCGCGGCCAGAGTCTGGTCGAGGCCGCGACCGATGCTGCTAGTCGCGGTGAAATGGGAGAGCCAGAGCGGGTTCAAAGAAAAGTAAGCCTATCGCAAGTAAAGGAGAATTTTAGCAAATTCCAGTGGCTGGGTTGGATTAAATCGATGATTAACGGACTTCACCGACACCGTCCGTGTCCATGCGATGTCGCAATGACAGACAGGCCCCCAGCACCCCCAGCGCGAGACCGGCCAACACATCCACCGCTACATGCTGGCGTGTGGCCAGGGTGGAATAGATGATGCCGATACACCACGTCCAATTGACGATGAGTATCCACTGCGGCGCGTCAAAGCGGCGCAGCAAGTGATGTAGCCAGATCCCCGAAAAAATGGCTGTGGTGACGTGAAGCGAAGGGCAGGCATTACCCGAGGCGTCCATGCTTTTAAGGAATTCCACGTCAGGATACCGAGCCCAGTCGATATGGGCTGCGGGTACTGCCGTGGGCCAGAAGTAGAAGACGATCAGCCCGGCGAGGCAGGTCCCGGCCATAGCCAATCCATAGCCGTGCAGCTCGCGCCGCGTCGCCAGAAATGCCGGGGGCAGGGAAACATAGACCCACAGTGACAGGTACATGGGCAAGGCCAGAGGCTGAAAGCCGATCAGGCGATCCAGCAAGGTGATGGGCATCACCGTTGTCGGGTAGGCCGGGTCTTTGAGCAAATAGAAGTAAGCACCGAAAAACAGGCTGATGAAAAGCATGGTCCCGATACTTTTGAGGTGCAGATGCCGGGGAATGACCGCTGCACCTTGTCGGTACCAGGGCGTCTGCTGGCGATTTTCGTTCAAGGCTGGTTCTCCATGGAGATGCTGCAATACTGCTAGTAGATCGTTCTGTTAAAACAATTACAATAAACCGTTCGGCCTGAGCTTGTCGAAGGCCAGCATTGGTGCGGGACTAGCGGTTCGACAAGCTCACCGCGAACGGCAACCGGTTTTCTGGGACGCACTACTAGTCATGCAAGGGCCTGACGCAAGGTGACAAAACGCAGATTAGCTGCCGCAGCGGAGGCCAGTACAGTGGGGAGCACTTCGAGAATAACCGGGATGCCGTCAGGTGTGCGCGCCGCGTTGCCATCGTGCAGCAGTAAAATGGCTCCCGCCCGCAAACCGTGCAATAGCTTGTTTTTAACGCGTTCGCCGTCGCCAATCCGGGTGTCGAAACCGCGTGCCGACCAGCTGGCAAGCTGTAGCCCCAGTCGCGCGAGCACCGGGTCGAGAAAAGGATTGCGCAAGCCGGCTGGGGCGCGAAAAAACCAGGGCCGCTGGCCGGTAATCGTGGTGAGCGTGTCCTGGGCGGCCTGCAATTCACGCGTGATGCCGGAACGACCCATCAGTGAAAAATGATGGCGGTGATGCTGGCTATGGTTTTCCACGGCATGGCCGCGGCACACGATTTCGCGGCACAAATCCGGGTAGCGCGCGGCTTTTTCACCGATGCAGAAAAAGGTCGCCTGGATCGCGTAACGATCCAGCATATCCAGCACCTGCGGGGTGACAATGGGATCGGGGCCGTCGTCGATGGTCAGGGCGATTTCGTTTCTGGCCGTGGCAGCGACAGGCAGCCGTGTCCAATTCGGGCCCAGCCAGTGGCTGCGCGGCCACAGTCCGAGCAGCGTGAGCAGGGCGTGATTAGCCAGCACGGCGCCCAGCACCCAGCGCCACTGCCCAGGTTCGGTGATGACGAGAACCAGGGCCAGCACATGCAGGACGAGGGTTGCGCGGATCAGCAGCGTCGGTTGCCAGCGTGCACTACGCATGGGCTTTCCTGGCGAAAATCGCGGAATAAATCAGCGCCAGGATGACGCCCGGAGCCACGGTTACACCCATTGCCTGCAATATCGACACATTGGAAAACGCCAGCAGGCCAAAGCCTGCGACGGTAGTCAGGGCGGCAAACAGCATCGAGGCCAGGGTGCGCGGCGAAATGGTGCGGGCTATCGGTTTGGTCTCGGCCATTGCCCCCTCTCCCGGCGCGAAAGGGTGATCAGCCCGATCAAAAAATAGGGCGTAATTGGAGCCCACCGCGACCACCAGCAGCAAGCCCACCAGATGCAGAATAATCAATTGCTGGCCAAACACGGCCAATCCCGCCGTGACGGTGATGACCGCGGCCGCCAGCGGCGCGACGATGCGTAGCACGCGCATGGGCGAGCGAAAAACCCATAGCAGCAGTCCGATAAGGGCGACCAGCCCGCCTAGTGACAACAGGATGGCTTCATGCAGATATCCGGAATACAGGCGGTCGGACTCGGCTTTCATATCCACAAACAGCACATTGGATAAACCCGTGGCGCTCAGCGCAGCGTGAATTCGACTGGCGTTGATTCCGACACCCTCAGCGGCGGTAAGCGGCAACAAGGCACTCCAATGGCGGTCTTGCCGGATGAGTAATGCATCCACTGCCATGGCCATCGAGGTCTGTTCAAGATCGGACGCTTGCAGCAAGGGCTGGCTGCGCGCGGCTGCGACATCGGCAAGAAACGGCGCAAACCGTTGTGCGCGCACCGGCAAGCCCTGAACAGCTTGCGCCAGCCGCGTTTCCAGCTCGGCGGGGGCGGGCAAGCTGGCTTGGCGGGCGTGCTGCGTCGCGGTGCTGGGAAGATAACGGCTGGGGCTTTCAAATCCGGCGAGTTCGCCTTGATCGACTTGCGTTTGCAGCGCCGCGGAAACCCGTTCGGAAGACTGTAATACGGATTCCCGGCTCGCGCCGGATACCACCACCAGGTAACGCACATCAGGCGCCCCCATGTCGGCGCGCAGACTGGCATCCAAGGCCAGATCGGCTTGCGATACCGGACTTAATGAGGATATCTGGTCATTCCACAAACTGGCGCGGTGCTGGACGAGGACGGCACAGGCCGCCAGCAGCAGGATCGCGGCCGCCCAGCGCAGCGCAGCGGCGCGCTGTACCAGACGGGACAGGACCAAGCCGATAGCCGATACATCATGAATGCGAAAATTCGCCGGCAACAGATGAGGCAAGACGAAGCGGGTCACCGTTGCAGCGGCGATCAGACCGGCAATCGAGTACAGGCCGAGTTGAGCCAGGCCCGGAAAGCCGGACAGCAGCAGCGAAGCAAAGCCGAATATCGAGGTCAGCACGCCGAGGCGGACGGTGGGCCAGAAGCGCTTGATCCAGCCCTGCTGATCTACCCCTCCCCGTTCCGATTGCACAAACAGGTAGACTGAATAATCCACTGCCTCACCGATCAGTGCGGTGCCAAATCCCAGGGTGATGCCGTGTACCGCCCCAAAGCCCAGACTGACTGCCGCAACGCCTGCCAGCGCGCCGCTGATGACGGGCAAAAAACCCAATGCCAGTGCGGTTAAGGAACGATAAACCAGTAACAACAGGGTCGCGATAAGCGCCACGCTGATAATCGACAGGCGGCTGACCTGACTTTTGATGGTGTCGCGCGAAGTCACCGAAAACACGCCGGGGCCGGTCATCACCAGTTTGGCGGCAGGGATTGCGCTGGGCGCCGTGTCAAACGCTTGCCGGATAACGGCCATGGCGCGTTGCTGGGCGTCGGTATCGGCACCCGAAGCGCGTGTTTGTATCAGCATCAAGGCGCGCGCGCCGTCGCGTGACGCCCATGCGCCATCAACCATCCGCGGGCGGGTGCCGCCGTTGAGCTGTTCGAGCAATTGCACCATCTCACCGGTCGGGTCGCGTGGCAGCAGCGACTTGACCAGCAGACCGGCGGGCGAGGCGAGCAGGTCGATGCTGTCGCTCAAGGCAGCATGCAGGCCGTCCACGCTGAAGCGTGCAGGCGTCACGGCGGGACTGAGCAGGTAGCGATTATTGAACAGAAAAGCACGGTCGCGCTCGGCGCTGACGGGTTCGCCGTTATTGACGCTGACAAAGTCAGGATCGGCGCGCAGGCGCTGGGCGATTTGTTTGGAAAGCCTGGCGCGGGCGGACGCATCGGCGCCTGCTATGCCCACCAGAATCAGGCGCGAGGCCAGGCCGTCAGTGATCTGATCGAGGAGCAACTGCTGTGCTGGCGTGGGGCTGCGCGGTAAAAATGCCGATAAATCAGTGGTGAATTGGCTGCGGCTGATGATGATGCCGCAGACGAGGATGAACGCCAGCCACAAGGCTATCGCTGTCCGGCCGCGCCGCGCTGGGATTGGTCTCACGGTGTGGCCAACTTTTCGACCAGCATCAGCGAGCTGTCGCCGTCGGCCTGGGTGATTTCGATGCTGCGCACTGCGTCGCGCACCCCCGCAATACGGATGCGCTTTACCACTGCCTGCATTTTTTCATCCAGCGGCAGAAGTTGCAGGGTCCAGTGTTCGCTTGTGCCGTCCAGATTTAGTCGGTAATTGCGTTCCAGCGCCTTGCGGTCACCCGCCAGGGTGCCGCGGATGCTGTCAATGAAAGCCGCCAGTTCCGGGTAATCCTGCAATTGCAGGCGATGTTTCTGGCGGCCGCGTTCGATCACCAGGGTGCCGGCATCCACCGTCATGGATTCGGCTTTGGGTTTGAGGGTGCGCTTTTCCAGGTGGTCGGGTGCGGTGTAGAACAGTTCGCCGGAGGATTCCACCGGTTTGTCGAGCATGGCGATGGATTTCTTTTCGACAAAGCTGGCGCGGCCGGAACGGGTTTGCGCCAAGTCGCGCATGAGCTGGTCAATGTCCCAGTCGGCGGCGTGGCTGATGGCAGGCAACAGCGCCAGTGCAACGAGCATGCTCCGTAGGACGCGCAGCAAAAAAATAAGGGGGGGCAGTGTCATCATGATTTGGGAGGCATTGCAGTGGGTGCGGGCTGCCAGAAATCGAAAAAATTAAACCAGTTATACGGTGCCTTGCGGCAGTATTGATCCAGCAGCGCGGCATAACGGGTGATCGCCGCTTGCAGGGCGGCGTCGCGCTGCCCACGCGTGACGTCAGAAAAATCCGCCAGGGATTCGAAATGGATGGCGTAACGGTTGCCGCCCAGATACAGCCCGGTCATGAACACCACCGGACGCCGCAGCAATGCGGCCATGCGGAACGGCCCGCTGGGCAAGTGGGCGTCAGCGCCGAGGATCTGCACCGGGTACAGCGTATCGTTGCCGGGGGTGCGATCGACTAGCATGCCGACCACACCCCCGGCATCCAGGCGCTCACGCACCTTGAGCATGGAATCAATGTGCCCCAGGCCTATGATATCCTGCACCGCCTGCGGATTAATCGCAGCCAGCATGGCGTTGATTTTTTGTGCGTTATCCTCGTGCATCAGCATGGCGACACGCAAATCCGTGTGTTTACGGCCAATCGCACGGATCACTTCAAAGCTGCCCAGGTGCGCACCCATCAGGAACAAGCCCTTGCCGTCGGCAAGCAGGCGATGCAGCGTGTCCTCGCCGTGCACTTCAAAATCAAACAAATCGAAGCGGTGGTTGACCAGATAGACACGGTCATGAATGGTGGCGGCAAAGGTGAAGAAATGCCGATACAGATCCCGCCAGCGGGCAGGCCGACCTAACGCACGCCCGAGATAAGCGCTGGAAGCACGACGACTGGCCGGTGCAAACAGCAGAAAATAAGCGGCGATCAGGTGCAGTACGCCGCGCGCTACGCGCCGCCCCAGACGCAGTGATATCCAGGTCATGACGCGCAGCATCAGCATGTTGCTGCGCTCCGGGGCATGTGCCCATGCGGTGTGACTGGCTGTCGGATGAGGTGTCATACAGGCGCTCCCGGCACGATATTGCCGCTGGCGATTTTGCGCGTACCCGCCACGATGTCAAAACGGATCGTGCCGCTGGCCGAGACGGTGTGCTGGATCACCAGTTCGTCGCCGGGACTCGCCGGGCTCAGAAACTTGACCGAGCTGATCTCGCACAGATCCAGCGCGATCCCGCGGGTCCTGGCAATGATTTGCAGCGCCACGTCCAGCAGCACCACGCCGGGGAGGATGGGGGTGCCGGGAAAATGCCCGGCAAAAGTGGGATGATCTGGCGGAACGATCCAGTGCGTGGCGTTATTCATGCGGGTTTTCTCGTGCTGTGCGTCTGAAACAACGCTTGCAGCGCTGCGGTGCTTCTGAAACAGGGCTTGCAGAGCTGCGCGCGGCAGTTTTCCTGTGCTGTTGCGCGGCAGCGCATCCACAAACAGCAGGGGGCGCGGCAGGAAAACCGGGTCAATCCGTTCGCGTAACGCCGCCAGCAGGGTTGACGCCTCCATTCCCGGAGCCACCACGCACGCAGCAAGCCGTGTGACGTGGTCGGGACTGGTTTCGTCGGGCATGTAAAAAGCGCCGTCCACCACGCCAGGCAGGGTGTTGAGCAGGTGGTCGAGACTCGCCAGGGAATGCCGTTTGCCCGCGATATTGACCAGATCGGCCATGCGTCCGTGGAGTAAAAAGTGCTCGTCTGTAATCGGTTCGATCCTGTCGCTCATGGCAATCGGTGTCTCGATGTGGCCGCCGCAAGCGCACACACAATCATCCTCCACGACCCATTTTATCCCCGGAAGCAGTTGCCATTCTGCGCTTCGCGTGGGGCGGCGGGTCGCAATCAGGCCGGTTTCGGTGCTGCCATAGATTTCCATTAGCGGCGCATTACAACGTGCCTCAATTTCCTGCGCGAGTTGGGCAGACAGCGGCGCAGTGGCGGATACCACAAGTGTGACCTCCGGCAGCGCCAGCTCCGCATCCAGCAAGGCGCGTAGATGCACGGGCGAGGATGCCAACACTCGTGGCGTGGGCACAGCCGCCAGTGCATGGCAAATGTCGGCCGGGTAAAACGGCTGCGCATGGCTGAGTGCGTTGCCGCTGAGCCAGGCCATCAGTACCGTGGATTCAAAGCCGTACATGTGTTGTGGTGGTACCGTGCCGATCAGGGTGCAGGGTGTGTTGTGCAACAGCCCCAGGCGCAATGCTTCAGCCTGCACACTGCTGACCAGTGCACCCCAGGTTTTGGGATGCGGTTGCGGGGTACCGGTCGAGCCTGAAGTGAATACCACCGCGATGAGCTGCTGGCTGTCAATTTGCGGAATGGCAAATGCGTCCTGTTGGCTAACGCCCGTGACCGCGTATCGCAGTTGGGGCAGATCCACCGTGCAGTGATCGCTATCCGTCAAACAAAACACATCCGGTGCAAAAACCTTGATCTGGCGCACCACTTCCGGTGTGTGGGTAGACGGCAGCAGGCTGACTTTGCCGGCCACAATGGCGGCCGCCAGACCCACGCTAAAACGGTAACGATCGCTGCACATATTGAGCAGGTGATTCCCTGCGGGAAACCGTGCGACAAGCTGGCTGACCTCCGCCAGGAACTGGCGCAGCGTGACGGCGCCATCGGCGCGCCATGCGATGATGCTGTCCGGGGAGACGTGTGATACCAGCGACAGAGAAGACATGATCTAGGCAGTAACGACTAGCGTGGACGCGCCGAGGTGTTCCTGAACGCCCGCACCGCATCGAGGATGTGCGTGTGCCGCACCTCGGGCAGCATCCATCTGCGTACCCAGTATTCGGCAATGAACATCAGCGCGACCAAAGGCAGCGTCAGGAAATTGGCAAAAACCGACCATGTGGCCAACGGTGCCAGAAAGAAGAGCAAGGTGGAAGCCAACGCCATCGCGGCAAAAAACAAGGTCCAGGCGACCGTGACCTGACCTGCGTAAATTTCATGCTGCGGCGTCAACGGGGCATGCACCGCCTCTGCGAAGCGCGTGCAGAGCGGTTGCCGCCCAGCGATCAAAGTCCGGCCAAAAGTCATCAACAATATTAGCTGCATACCCACATTTTGCAGCCAGTAAACCAGCCCAAAATGGCGCTCAAGCGCCGACCATCCAGCCCACAGCGCAATACACGACAGCGCCAGCACACCCAGCATGACGAAGCGCCGGGGTGAATTCCAGGCCAGCACCAGTGCGATCAGCACTACGGGCGCAATGGCCACCAGCGCGCCCAGGCTGCTGCTGTGCGCGGATTCGTTAGTGTAGTGCGCCAGCAGCGGATAGCCGATCACCAGCGCGGCGATGCCCAGCCAGCGCGCGATGCGGCGTACCACTAGCAGCCTGTCAGACTTAAAGGAAATCGGCTGCAAATCCGTCTGGCCGGTCCATATTTCGCCGCTTTTTTGGTCAATAGAACGACTATTGACCTGCAAAACCGGCAAAATCTGTCCTCGCCCAGCCGAATTTTGCGAGCATCCGCTATGCGGCTTGCCTGCTTGACCCACTTCGCTTCGATTCTTCAAGTCTGACAGGCTGCTAGCGGGTTCTCTGTGCTGCGATATAGTCGGAGAGGCTGCGCAGCGAGCTGAAAATGTGCTGGTTGTCTACACTGTCGGTACGCAGTTGCAGGCCATAACGCTTGGAGACCACCAATGCGACTTCCAGCACATCAATCGAGTCCAGGCCCAAGCCTTCGCCATACAACGGGGCGTCAGGGGTAATTTGATCTACTGTGACCTCGAGGTTCAGACACTCGATCATCAATTCAGCAACTTCACGTTGCAAATCCGCGGGACTGGGGGCGGTAGGTTTCTGGTTATCTTGCATGGCAGTTCAATAGTGTCCGGTTAAATTCAGTCATGAAGGCTGCAAATCCAGTATCAAAGCCAGTTTTGATCGATTGCAACTTGCCGCTGCGGTTTCAAAACAGAAGCCGGGCACCCTGATTTTGGGGTGCCCGGCTTGGTATCAGAATGGTGCGCCCGACAGGATTCGAACCTGTGACCCTTGGCTTCGGAAACCAATACTCTATCCAACTGAGCTACGGGCGCATTTGAGAAAATCAGGCGCAAATCATAGCGGTTTTTTCCGGAAACGTCCATGCCAGGCTTTTGCAGTTGACTGAATTACCGTTATAATTGCGGGTTTTAGACATTACACAAGACAAGGATTTCCCCATGAGTGGCCCCGAAGAAATGGAAAAAACCACAGTTACGCAATTCCTGATCGCCCTGGTAGGTGCGTTGATCCCGGTGCTGATCGTTGCTTTCCTGATTTTCAAACTGGTTATGGGCATCCAGGCCACTCACGTTGGCGCTGAAGATACCAAGGCGGCGGCGGAAGAAATTGCCAAGCGCCTGAAACCGGTGGGCGAAGTCGCCATCGGCGAAGCCAAGCCTGATGTTGGCGGCGTGGTGGACGGCAAGAAAGTCTACGAAGGCCTCTGCCAGGCTTGCCACGCCACCGGCGCTGCGGGCGCACCGAAGGCTGGCGACAAGGGCGCCTGGGGCCCGCGCATTGCGCAAGGCAAGGACACCCTGTTCAAGCATGCCATCGGCGGCTACACCGGCAAATCCGGCACGATGCCTGCCAAAGGCGGCAACCCGGCTCTGTCCGACGCTGAAGTAAAGGCGGCGGTGGAACACATAATCGGGCTGGCGAAGTAAACACTTGGATTTTCGATTCGGAATAAGGACGGCTTCAGCCGCCCTTATTTTTTCAGCATCGCCTTCAACTGCGCCAGCCGCGCCGTGCCTTCCGATTTCTGCACTTCCGGCGCGCTTTCCCGTCCGCTGATGCGCAAGTCGTCCTGCGCCAGCTCGGCGATGAAGCGGCTCGGCTCGCAGGCCTGCCATTCGCGGCCGCGCTTGCGCTTCGAGCAGTAGCTCAGGGTCAGTCCCCGCTGGGCGCGGGTGATGCCGACATACATCAGCCTGCGCTCTTCCTCCACCAGCCCGTTGTCGATGCATTCGCGATGCGGCAGAATGCCGTCCTCCACTCCGACCAGGAAGACATGGGGATACTCCAGCCCTTTCGCCGCGTGCAGGGTGGACAGGCGCACCGCATCCAGATCCTGGCTGTCGCGGTTATCCAGGATGTTGATCAGGGCGATGGTCTGGGTCAGCTCGATGATATTCTTGCCGTCCTCCTCGCCCTTCTTGGAGAGCCAGGCAACGAATTCCCGCACGTTGTTCCATTTGCTTTCCGCCGCGCGCGGCTCTTCGCTGTCGAACAGGTGCATCTCGTAGCCGATCGCCTTGAGCAGATCCTCGATGATGGTCGCGGCCGATTCCCGTTCGGCGCGGAATTGCAGGTTGTTGATGAACTGGCAGAACTCCATCAGGGAATGATACTGCTTGGAGCCAAGCTGGTTTTCCGCCCCGGCCTCGAAGGCGGCGGCGAATAGGCTCTGGTTGCGCTGCGCGGAATAGTTGCCGAGCTTTTCCAAGGTTTGTGTGCCGATGCCTTTTTTCGGCGCGGTGACGGCGCGGATGAAAGCGGGATCGTCGTCGCTATTGGCCAGCAGGCGCAAGTAGGCGATCACATCCTTGATCTCGGGCTTGTCGAAAAACGAGCTGCCGCCGCTCAGCTGGTAAGGGATGCGCTCGTTGCGCAGCTGCTGCTCGAACACCCGCGCCTGATGGTTGCCGCGATACAGGATGGCGTAATCGGCGAAGCGGGTGCGATGCTCGAACTTGTGCGCCAGCAGCCGCATCACCACGCTTTCCGCCTCGTGCTCCTCGTCCTTGGCGGCCATCACATTGATCGGGTCGCCCAGGCCAAGATCGCTCCACAATTTCTTCTCGAACAGCTTGGTGTTGTTGGCGATCAGGCTGTTGGCAACGCGCAGAATGCGGATACAGGAGCGGTAGTTCTGCTCCAGCTTGACCACGTGCAGGTGATCGTAGTCCTCGCGCAGGGTATGCAGATTCTTGATATCCGCGCCGCGCCAGCCGTAGATTGCCTGGTCGTCGTCGCCCACCGCGGTGAAGGCACCGCCGCTGCCGGTCAGCTGACGCAGCAACTGGTACTGGCAGCCGTTGGTATCCTGGTATTCGTCGATCAGCAGGTAGCGCAGCTTGTTGCGCCATTTCTCCAGGCTTTCCGGAACCGTGCTGAACAGTTCCACCGGCAGGCGGATGAGGTCGTCGAAATCCACCGCCTGATAGGCGCGCAATGTGTCCTGGTAGGCCCGGTAGGTTTTTGCGGCATGCTGTTCGAGTTCGTTCTCGGACTGATTCAGCGCCAGGTCGGGCGATATCAGCGAGTTTTTCCATAGCGAGATGCGCTGCTGCACGCCCCGGATCTCACCCTTGTCGGTGGTCTTGATGATGTCGCTGAGGATCTGGGCGGCATCGGTGGCATCGAATATCGAGAACCGCGGCTTGTAGCCGAGGTGCGCGGCATCCTTGCGCAATATCTGCATCCCCAGCGAATGAAAGGTGGTGACGGTCAGTCCCCGGCTGGGCTTGCCCTGCAACAGCTTGGCGGCGCGCTCGGACATCTCGCGCGCCGCCTTGTTGGTGAAGGTGATCGCCGCGATATGGGCGGGCGAATAGCCGCATTCCTCGATCAGGTAGGCGATCTTGTGGGTGATCACACGGGTCTTGCCGCTGCCCGCGCCGGCCAGTACCAGCAGGGGGCCGTCGAGATATTTCACCGCTTCGCGCTGCGGGGCATTGAGATGGGAAAGCATGAATCGAGTATGAGTCCTGAGTGCTGGGTGCTGAGTAGCACTGAAGCTGATTTTAACACATGGGGTGGCACGCCCTGTAAAATGAGCGCAAACCCATTCAGGACTTGGCACTATGGCCACTTACGCCATCGGCGACATTCAAGGCTGCTTTCAGGCACTGCAGCTATTACTGCAAAAAATCGACTTCGACCCCGCGCGCGACCGGCTGTGGCTGGTGGGCGATCTGGTCAACCGCGGGCCGGATTCACTAGCGGTGCTGCGCTGGGCAAGGTCGCTGGGCGACAAGGCGGTGGTCGTGCTCGGCAACCACGATCTGCACCTGCTGGCGGTCGCCTACGGCTTCGTCAAACCGCATCGCAAGGATACGATAGCTCAAGTGCTGGCGGCGCCCGACCGTGCCGAACTGCTCGACTGGCTGCGCCACCAGCGCCTGTTTTATGCCGAGGACGACTATGCGCTGGTGCATGCCGGCCTGCTGCCGCAGTGGTCGGTGAAGAAAGCCGCCGCCCTCGCCCACGAAGTCGAGCAGGAACTGCGCGGCAAGCATCATCTCGATTTTTTCGCACACATGTACGGCAACGAGCCCAAAGCCTGGAGCAAGGACCTGCATGGGATGGCACGGCTGCGCATGATCACCAACGCGATGACGCGGCTGCGCTTCTGCACCCCGGAAGGGGAAATGGAATTCGACCACAAAGGGCCGCCGGAAATTTTCCCGGCGGGCCATCTGCCCTGGTATGAGGCCCCCAACCGGAAAAGTGCCGATAGCACGATTATTTTCGGCCATTGGTCGGCGCTGGGGCTGCAGGTGCGCAGCAATCTGATGGCGCTGGATACCGGCTGTTTGTGGGGGGGAGACCTTACGGCAGTGCGGCTGGAGGATCGGCAGGTTTACCAGATTTCCTGCCAGGCTCTGTCAAGTTCAACGCATTGGCAATAGCCTTCTCCGCCATCACGGCCAGTTCGCGCCGGCTGCGCCCATGAACCGGCAACGGTTCGAGGTAGGTGATTTCCGCCGCCAGATCCGGCTCGTTCAAGATGCGGAGCAGGGAAGCGCCGAAGCTCATGTCATCCACATAAGCCGGGGATAAATTCACGGTGCCGTCGCGATGCACGTAGCGGATCGCCACCGGCCGGAGTCGGGCTTCACTGGTGATTGCCGATTGCAGCAGGGAGGCATGGAACGGCCGGAGCAAGGTGCCGTTGCTGGTGGTTCCTTCGGGAAATACCGCCACGCAATCACCCTGTCTGAGGGCGTCGACCACTTCCCGGTTGGCCCGCGCCGTGTCATGGCGCCGCGCCCTTTCGATGAACAGGGTTCCTAATTTCACCGCCAGCCAGCCGATCACCGGCCAGGCACGCACCTCGGCCTTGGCAACAAAACGCACCGGGCATACCGCATCGAGCAGGTAGACATCCAGCCAGGAAACATGGTTGGCGACGAACATCACGCCTGCCGCCGAGACCTCCGGCACCTCGCCCCTGACGCTGAGCCTGACGTTGAGAATGGCGAGCACGCGTGCCGACCAGCGGCGGATCAACTCAGTGCGCCGAGCCCGGCCAACCAGGGGAAGCAGCAATGCGACCTTGATCACCGCCACCAGCAGATGAAGGACGAGTCGCGCCAACCGCAAGGTGCGGATCAGAAAGCCGTTGCTCCGATTAGGCGGCCGCTCCCAGGAAGTGTCGTGCATATCGCCTGTTCACCTTGGACATGGGCAACAGCACCAGAAAGTCCGCAGTATTGAAATCGGGATCCCAAGCGGGATCGCCGCAAATGTAAGCGCCTGCTTGCAAGTACCCCTTGAGCAGCGGGGGAAGAGGAGCAGACACGGAAGACTCGCGAGTGAGCTTGTCCAGGGGCAACGCGCAACGCGGGAAAACGCGCCACTCGATAGGGCTCATGTTATCGACTCTGAGATTATTATAAAGGCTGGCGGCGGCGTGTCCACCATCGGCCATGCTTACGCTGGCACAGCCCATCAGGTATTCGTAGCCGTGGCTAAGCATGTACTTCGCCAACCCCGACCAAAGCAGGCTGATGGCTGCACCGGTGCGGTAATCGGGATGTATGCAGGAACGCCCCACCTCCACCATGCCGGGGGAAAGATGCAGCAGGCGCGTAAGATCGAACTCGCTTGCCGAGTAGAGCCCGCCAATTTTCTTTGCCCGATCCGGCGGGAGAATGCGATAGGTGCCGACTACCTCACCGGTATCGCCGTCGCGCACCAGGAGATGCTCGCAGAACGGATCGTAAATATCCCGGTCCAGCCCGGCCTCGCCGCCCGGCAGGCGCGCACCCATTTCCTCCGCAAACACCCGGTAGCGCAGGCGTTGCGCCTGCTTCACCTCGTCCGCTGACTGGGCGTAAGAGACAAAAAGCTTCTTTGATACCGCGCTACCCGGCGTTTGTGCCTGTTGAAGTTGCATTTGTTCCTCCTATCCGTTGATGGATGGAGGAACAATAAGAGAAACGTATTACGGCAGAATGTCAGCAGAATGACATTTATATGACAGCGAGCCTATTGGGCTGAGCGTCAATGGGTGACGCGGGTGACGCCGCCGCCAGACAATATCCTTACCCGCTCGCCGACCCTGAACTGCTCATCGGCTTCCTGGGTTATGGCGATCATACGGCCATTGTCCAGCTTGACGGTGATTTCCAGGCCGTCCTTGCTCATCACGCCCTCTTCGAGCATGGAGCCGGCCACGCCACCGGCCACGGCACCCAGAATCGTGCCGACGGCGCTGCCCTTGCCCTGCCCGATATTGCTGCCGGCGATGCCGCCGACCACCGCGCCCGCACCGGTTCCGACCGGGCTCTTGGTGCCTTCGATTTTGACGTGACGCACGCTTTCCACCACGCCCATTTGGACTTCCTGCACCTGACGCGCCTGCTCGCGACTATAAGCCCCGCCCGACATGCTCGATGCACAGCCGCCGAGTACTGCAACAGACGCCGCCGCAACCGCAATCAATTTCACCAACCTGGTATTCATTGTTTAACCCTCAAGGTTCATTCTAAAGTGTTCCTTAAAACGCGAGTGCAGCTCTTCGCGCGCCAGCGTATGGTTCTGCCCGCCGCGACTGGCGATCTTGACCGAGCCCAGCAGCGAAGCCAGCCGCCCGGTAATCTGCCAATCCATGCCGCGAGCGATCCCGTACAACAGGCCGGCCCGGTAGGCATCGCCGCAACCGGTGGGATCGACCACCTCCTGTGCTTTAACGCAGGGGATTTCGTGGCGTTGACCCTCGGCATAAATCTCCGAGCCCTGCCCACCTCTTGTGACAACCAGCGCCTTGACAAGTTTTGCCAGCTGTTCGATTTTCTGTCCGGTGCGCTCCTGCAACAGCTGCGCCTCGTAGTCGTTGAGGGCGACATAATCCGCCAGCTCGACGAAGTTCAGCAGCTCCTCGCCGTCGAACATCGGCAGGCCCTGACCAGGATCGAACACGAACGGTATCCCCGCCTCGCGGAACTCGCGGGCATGCTGCAGCATGCCTTCCCGGCCATCCGGCGCGACGATGCCGAGGCCGACGTTCTGCGCATCGCCGATATGGTTGTGATGCGAATAGTTCATGGCGCCGGGGTGAAAAGCGGTGATCTGGTTGTCGGCCAGATCGGTAGTGATGAAGGCCTGCGCGGTGAAGGTTTCGGGCACGCTGCGCACATGCTCCTGCGCCAGGCCGAGCTTCTCCAAGCGCTTCGCATAAGGCAGGAAATCATCGCCCACGGTCGCCATGATCTGCGGCTCGCCGCCGATCATCTCCAGATTGTAGGCGATGTTGCCGGCGCAGCCGCCGTACTCGCGCCGCATGTCCGGGACCAGGAAAGCGACGTTGAGAATGTGGATCTGCTCTGGCAGGATGTGGTTCTTGAAGTGGTCGTGAAACACCATGATGGTGTCGTAGGCGAGAGAGCCGCAAATCAATGTGCGCATGGGTTACTCCGGAAATGAATTCCGGCAGATTATAGCAGCTTACCGCCCCGCGCCTGGCCTTTCCATCTAGGCATTAGCACCGGCCAGCCTGAACTGTCCGACCGCCTCGTGCAAGGTTCTGGAGGTACTGACCAGGTCCAGCATGGCATTGCGCGCCCGTTCGATATCGTTGGCGGTGGAAGCGGTGATGTTCGCCACGGTTTCGATATTGGCCGAGATCTCGGTACCCACCGCCGACTGTTCCTCGGTCGCCACCGCGATCTGCTGCAGCATGTCGGTGACGACATGCACCGACCGGTCGATCTCCTGCAGCACCCTTCCAATTTTCTCGCCCAGGCTCACCCCTTGGCTGACTTCGTCTTTGGCCAGCGCCATCGACTCCGCCGCCTGGCTGGTGCCGGCCTGGATCACCTGTACGATGCGTGAGATATCGGCAGTCGAGGCGGCGGTGCGCTCCGATAGTTTTCTCACTTCGTCGGCCACCACCGCGAAACCGCGCCCCTGTTCGCCGGCACGGGCAGCCTCGATGGCGGCGTTCAGTGCCAGCAGATTGGTCTGTTCGGCAATATCCCGGATCATATTGCTCACCGCCGCAATGCGCTGGATCGATACACCCAGTTCACCGATGTTGTGAGCCGAGACCGCGACGGTTTCATCAATGCGGCCGAGAGCGTCTATTGTCTGGCGGCCGGTGTCGTTGCCGGACTTTACCAGCTCCAGCGATTCGTTGGCCGCCGTTGCGGCGCTCGCGGCATTGGTGGCGATCTCGTTGATGGTATTGCCCATTTCCTCGATCGCGTTGCTGACCTGAAACACCTTGTCCGACTGCTCCCTGGCATTGGTGGTCACCGCATTGGTCATGTCGCTGATGCCATGCGCGGTTTGCTTGGTCTGGTCGGCAGACACATGCACGTCGCGCAGGATGCTCTCGAAGCGCGCGACGAAGCCGTTAATGGTCCTGGCCATGTTGCTGATTTCATCGTCGTTGGCGGCCGGCAGGCGGCGGCTCAGATCGCCCTGATGCAGATGGGTCACCACTTCGGTAATATCCTCTACCCGCTGTTTCAGGCTACGACTGAATATCACCTGGAACACCGTCACCACCAGCCCGGCCAGAACCAGCGGCAGCAGCACCACCCACAGGATCCGGGTCATGTCCGACCTGATCCGCTGTCTGGATTGAACTTCCTCCGCCTTGTTGACGGCGACGATGCTGTCCAGGTCAGCCACCATCGGTTCGAGATGCGACTTGTACAGCGCATCCGGAATCACCAGGGCATCAGCCGGGCTTTCGGCGGCGATCTTGATCGCGCCATCGAAACCACGCGCATACTCCTGCCAGGCATTCAGCACTGATTTGATCTTTTCGCCCTCCGCCTGGCCGATGATCATCTGACCCAGCTCCCGGATATGCGTATCCGCCTGGACCAGCTTTTCCCGGGTATCGGGCAGGATCGGGTCGAGCCGGGATATAGCCAAGGCGCTGGCCTTGATTTCGATCAGGCTCTTGTCCAGGATCTGCCTGGATTGATAATCATCGAACTGATGCTGCAGGCGGCCCAAGCTCAGGGAAACGAAAATGACGACCGCCAGCAGGCCGGCAACGGTGACCGTAGTCATCAGGGTAAGTTGTTTTTGGAGTGTCACGAGGGATCCGATTCAGCTGTGGTAAGGATAGGCCGGCTCGTGTGCAGACGTTGCCCATAGAGCCGTGCAGGCTGGAATTATGCTGACACTGTGTTACCGGAATGTGACAGGAGAAGCGCTTTCGATCACACCAGCCAGAACGAGGCGCCGCCGACCAGCGCACCGATTACCGCGCCAGCCAGCACATCGGTCGGGTAATGGAGGCCGAGCACCATGCGCGAAGCGGCCACCAACAGGGTGAAAGGCAGCAGCAGCACGGCAAGGGAAGGATAGTAGTTCAGCGCCACCAGCGTGAAGGCCACCGCGTGCAGGGTATGGCCGGAGGGGAAGCTGTACTTGTCGAGCGGCGGCACGCTGAGAATAATGTCGCGGTAGAACTCGAAGGGGCGCGGTCGCAGGGTTTTGGCCTTGAGCCATTTATAGAGCAGGGTGCAGGCCAGCCCGGTAGCGGCCATGTGCAGCACCGGCACCACGGCTATTTCTTCTTCACACAGCAGCAGGGCCAGCATCAGCCCATACCAGAATACCCCGTCTCCCAACTGGCTGATTACACCGAACAGCCGGCCGATGGACCTGAGACGGTTGGCCCGGTTAAAGTGAAGACATAGCGCCAGGTCCCAGGTTTGAATCTGATCCAAGTACGAAACGGTCTTGCTTTCCATGCCGGCCTCCTTCGTCCACGATTTCCAGCAACAGTTGTTCGAAGCGCTCGCAAATCAGGCTCCAGGCCAGGCCGTCGGTGCTATGACGGGCATTGCCGCCCAGCCGCGCGACCATCTCCGGCCGACCGGCCAGAATCGCCGCCTGGTCGCAGAACAGGGAAAGGTTGCCGAACTCCGCCACCAGGCCATTTTCGCCATGGTGAATATGCTCTGCCGCTGCGGCATAGTTGTAGGCCACTACCGCCAGCCCGCTGGCCATCGCCTCCAGCGTCACATTGCCGAAGGTTTCGGTCAGGCTGGGAAACAGGAACACGTCGGCGGAGGCATAATGCTCGGCCAGATCGATGCCGGTTTGCATACCGGCAAAAACATGTCCCGGATTGCGAGCCTGCAGCATTGCGCGCTGCGGACCATCGCCCACCCACACCAGCTTTGCCCTAGGGAATCTGGTACTCATCGCATCGAAGGCGTCCACCACTGTCTCGAGATTTTTTTCTGCCGCCAGCCGGCCGACATGGACTGCCACCAATCCGTTCTGGCCCACTCCCCAACTGCGGCGCAATTCCATACTGCGGCGCGCGGGACTGAACAGATCGGTGTCTACACCCCGCCCGACAATGGCCAGGTTCTGGTAGCCCTGCGCCTCGAGTTCGTGGCGCAAGCCCTGATCTGGCACCAGCGTCAGCCGCGCGCGGTTGTGCAGATGGCGCAGATAGGCACCGATCGGCCTGCGCATCCAGCCGATGCCATAGTGCTGGGTGTAGCTGTGGAAATTGGTGTGAAAATCGCTGGTGACCGGAATATCGAGCTTGCGCGCCTCGTTCAGCGCCGACCAGCCGAGCGGCCCCTCGGTGACGATGTGCACCACGTCCGGCCGGCTCGCGCGCCACAGCTGCCGCAGCGCGGATCCGGCCGGCAGTCCCAGTTGCAGGTTGGGATAGCGCGGGATAGCAAAGCCCGGCAGCAGGATCTGCTGCAGGTTGGCGGTGAAGGTAGGCATATCGCCTTTGCCCTGGCGCGGCCGGATCAGCTGGATCTGGTGATTGCGCCGGCGCAAGCCATCGACCATGTGCTGGATGGTCAGGGCGACGCCGTTGATCTCGGGCGGGTAGGTTTCCGTGACCACCGCCACGTGCAGCGAACGCTGAGCGAGCGGCAGATACAGCGGGATGAAGGGGGTCTGTTTTTCCATACCGCCAATTTGCCGCGGCAAGAAGAAACTAATGTGACAGCGAGTTGAATTTTTTGTGACAGGCCGGGGAAACCCTAGCCGAACAGCACCAGCGCCCAGACCACCGCAAGGTTGACCAGGCTCAGCAGCACGGCGGCGCTGCCGATGTCCTTGGCCCGTTTGGCGAGCTGGTGGTCTTCCAGGGAAATCCGGTCAACCGTGGCCTCCACCGCCGAGTTGAGCAATTCGACGATGAGCACCAGCAGCACGCTGGCAATCATCAGCGCCTTGCTGACCGCCCCCGCCGGCAGGAACAGCGCGAGCGGAATCAGGACTGCCGCCAGCAGGGATTCCTGCCGGAAGGCGTCCTCGTTCTGGTAGGCGGCTTTGAATCCCGCCAAGGAGTAGTGGAAAGCGTTCCACAGGCGCTTCAGGCCGGTCTTGCCTTTGTACGGGCTTTCCATGTCTGACCTCAGTTTAAGGAACGCTTGTTACAGGTTGATGAAAGTCAGCAGCCTGTCGAACTTAAAGTAAATCGGCTGCAAATCCGCCTGAGCGGTCCATATTTCACCGCTTTCTTCGGGAAATATTTTCTCCCAAAATATTGCACTTGGTTTTTGAGTGCGCCTTATCTTAAGCAGCCTTTGCGCTTTCTCCAAATAACGATTCGTGTGTTTTTTTCCCGATATCGATATCTAATGCAATGGCGTTTTCAACACCAATCCGTATAGGAGGGCCAAAACGCGTAATCTCGATCCCGGTACGCCGAAGAATCCGTTCGATCGGGGTGGTGGTAACCGTCACATAACGCTCGATGCCCATACGGTCACCAAACAGAACGATCTCACGCATTGCCGCCAATGCCAAGTCTGCAAACCCAAAGCTTTGCCGACCTTCTGTTTCAATGGCAAACCGACTCAGCTCCCAAATTCTTGGGGCCTCCGGCGCGACTTGGCCATGAAGCAGTTGAGGAAACGAATCCTTCAGCATATAAGGTCCTTCCGTTGGCAAGAGACGCCAACATCCCCGCAATTCGTTATTTCCACCCTTAATAGCCATGTAGTAAGGGTCAAGCGCATCATAACCATCTATTTCCATCCCGCTCATAATAGGCACCTCCCACCCCATCCGATCCTTAAAAATCCTCGCCCGTAGCCGATGCATATCCCAAAGATCTTTGCTTTGAAAATTCTGACGTGAAGCGATTTGAATTGAATACGACATGATTTGCCCCCATTCATATTAATTACTCAGGAGGCATAGATAATTATGCGTAATGGTTATGCTGCGTAACTATCAAGTCTACTAGGTTGAACTAGCGAAACCCAAGTATTAAAATGATAATTTACCCACAGCCCCAGGAGCAGGCGCCTCGTCGCCTCGATAAATGCGTACTTGGGTGCGAATAGCGAGGTGAGAAATTGGCAAGATTGGACGGAGCTTAACAAGGGCGAGGCCGAACGATCGGCCTTGAAGATCGTCAAGCCCTGGCCCGAGACATCCATACCGCACACGCCACAGGCGCGCGGCTCAAGTTTGCCTGCGAGACATCGGACATCGAGTTGCGCACCCAGCAACGCTGGAAGGATTCAACGGGCCTTGTCAAGGGGAGTGGCGGACGCAGGCGCGGCGCGCCAACACCCAGCCATGCCCTGAGCGAGGCTGCGCAAGCGCCCGCCGTGGCCAACGAGCCGCGCTTTGCCGCCGTGCTGCCGGCGCGCACCGTTACCGCTGTAGGCTGATGAGGGCGTTTATCTGGCCCGCGAGTCCTCTTTCAGCCGCGTGCTGAGGGGGCGAGGACCAAACTACCCATCGCGGTAGCCGACCACGCACTTTGCAAACGAGCCGCGCCAAGTGTGGTGTTGGATATGAACAACCCTAACTGCTCACCTGTCGGAGACATAACGGTAAACCCTGAAGGCGACTGCATCATTAAGTCGCATTTGGCGAGCAACCATATTCAACCGTTGGTGCATAAGTAGGGCATCAACCGCCTTGACGCGCGCCATGGCCGAGCAACGAAGCGACTGGACTGGACGCGATGGACTTAATAGATAGAAAGGACACGCCGATTGGAAAAAGGACTGAAAAAGGGAGGAATTCTAAGTACCGAAGAGTTGCGTGAACTCCGCATATCACGACGCGAAAGCCAGACCAAATTTTGGGGACGGTTCGGCGTAACCCAATCCCGTGGTAGCCGTTTTGAACTAGGGTGGGAGATACCCTGGCCAATTACGATTCTGTTAAAACTATATCTTAGTGGTGCGATTAGCGATAACGATTTACGGCGAGCACGGCAACGGCGGAAGTTGGATGAGAAATTAAGATAGGGCAATCAACCCTAAACGAATCGCCTTTACCACGGCTTGTTGGCGAGTAATGACCCCAAATTTGCACCGTATATTTGCGATGTGAAAATTAACTGTTGCTTCGGAGCAGCGCAAAATTTGGGCAATTTCCCACGATGACTTGCCGATCATGGCCCATTTCAGGCATTCCAACTCTCGGGGTGTTAAATGTATCTCATCTGCAGCCTTGCTAGACCTTGCAAACTGCATTGAAGATTCCAATGCATAATCCCGAATTAATACCAACTCCGGCAAGTAACGTCTTATTTTCTGAAGAAACCGTTTGCCAGGAGGCATGTCCATCACAAAACAAAGAATACCTAACTCGCCTGCCACCTCCGTGGATGGGTAAAGTTATACCGGAACGAAGGCCATATCCAGACGCCTCCTCGTACATCTGCTTCTGTTGGGGCGTCACAAAAATCTCAGGTGACCAAATTAGGGGTAACGCGCTTGAGATGCAATGAGCTACGGTAGGGTCGAAATCGAGGAACTTTCCTATGTCATAGACTTTTCGCCAGGAGGCTGCATAGTTGCTACGCAGGAATGCTTTTTCTAGGTTAGTGTGCCGGGTGGGCACAAGAGCAAACAACGTTTGTTCAAATCCATGATCGTTTGCTATTGAAAATAGTTTTTTATGCCAAACGCTTTCTTCGTTGCTATTTAGCATATCGGATAACGACTCGATATGCACCATACCATCTCCTCGCTTCCGCTTGGTTAAATTTACGGCTCAACCTCAACTCGCTATTTTCTTAATTATAATTCCTCTGTGCAATTACTTCATTGACTATCGTCAACTTTGATTTAAAAACTGACACCTTTTTCTTCTGGGTACACCCTAAAATTTGATACACCAACGCTGACTTTGCGGGATGCGGCATCCACGAGGAACGGACTCCGGAGGTCCAACCGGAAGGATGCCGCGTCCGCACGGCACTCAATCAACGTCACACCCTTTCTTGACCTGAACCATGCCGGCCTGACGCTGATGCTTCAATCGGTAGCTTTCTCCGGTAATTGGTACGATACGTGTATGGTGCGGGTGCGGTAGGCAATCCGGCATGCTGCCGTCAATGTGGCATCCTGCGCGAAGGCCTCACCCGCCCGAATGGTAGATTTGGTCATAATCAGAGAGCCTCGCTCATAGCGCCCACGATGACCTGGAAAAACACTGTTTTTGCGCGTGCGCCACCGACAAGGTCAGCAGCAGATCGGCGCTGCGGTAAATCTGGCCTGGATCCTCGCTTACGCCGCTCGGTAGGCCAGTGAAGCCAACCAGGACCACATTTTCGTGGCGTTCGATGAAGCCCAGTCCCGCCAGCTCGTCGATCTGGCTCTTTTTGACGCAGCGTGCCGACTTTTATTGGTAACAAGCTCGACGTAACTCGCCTGGCTGAGCCGAGCGCGGCGCAGAAGGCTATAGAGGGGATGACTGCCTTTGCGAAATTCAACCTAGCGGACTTGCATCTGCTCGCTAGATTTTGTCTCAAAACGCACCGCTAGATGACCCGGCAATGTCATCCGCAAACCTACTGCTCACCTTGCCCTCGGCTCGCCCCAGCGGCTCAAATTTGGGTGAACCATGTCAGGTTCAGGGCAGTTCTCAGTAGGAAGTCTCGCTTTTCGCGTGACCACGCAGCCGCAGCGGGCGCAAATCGCTCGCTCCCGTCCCACTAGACGATAGATGAGCCTCTCAGCTGGGGCTGCACCAAAATGCTCGCAGGCATGGCAGGTGGCGAGTCGCGCATGGTAACGCTCATCATCCACCCACGCAAACCCGGTTTTGGCCCAGCGACTGAACGCCTGAGCTGCGTGAGCAAGGAGTTCGGTGTCAGTAGCGGAAATTTTTTTGGGCAAAGAGGCGGATATATCTTCGAGAAGCGGCTCTAGCCGGTCTGGCAAACCTGCCGCCTCTACCAATTGTAAAGCGTAAGCGGGTTCGGTAAGTACTCGTGTCATCACTTTTTGGCTTACCGGCTTCGAGATGCCCAGAAACGCCCCAAATCGGGCGCGTGCCTCAGGACTGCTCCCTGCTTGTACAAGATCGCGAATTGAATCCTCTGAAACGGCGGGCTTTTCGCTCATACATCGAACTTCAATTTGCCCTCGCCTGCGAGAAACGTCGTCAGCCCTACTAACTCGGCCAGACGGAATCCCTCGTCGAGGCGTGCCTTGAGGGCACTCTCCCGCTGAAGCAGATAACGCGCTCCGTGAATCACTGCGGTCAAATACTTTTTCTTCACTAAGAGCATTCCGTCCGAATCTCCGAACACAAAGTCTCCTGGTTCCACCGTGTAGTGGCCATAGTCAAGCGAGGCTGGCACTACTGCCGCTGGGATACGCGCAGTCTTGGCCGAGACGAAGCGCACTTGGCGCGAGAACACCGGGATCTGCAGCGCAGGCAAAGTCCCCATGTCACGCACTGCGCCGTCCACCACTAGGCCGCCCAACTTCTGGCTGCGCATCGCGGTAACGAAGATATCGCCTGCGAGCGCCTCTGATTCCTGCGCGTCGTTGCGTACAAAAAGCACCCACCCTGGCGGCGCTAAGTCGAGTGCCTGCAGAAGTGGCAGCATATCGTTCTGCGTAGCCACTGGGAAGGCAGGACCAGCTATGCTTAGGTGCGAAACGCGGGGCAGTAGGTAGTCCGGCAGCACATGGCAATATTCTGGCGCAGCATCGTAGATCTGAGCGCAGCCAAATTTGCTAAACTCCTGCGCGATGCGTTCGATATACTCGGGTCGGTAGCGTGACGCGAGTTGGGTCAGGTCTTCATGGACTAGGTCAAGCATACTACCTCCCGTGCAACCAACAATTCGTCGAGCGCCTCCAACACCTCGGCGATGGCCCCCTCTAGGATAGTCGGCTCAATGGTAAGTGGAGGGGCAATGCGGATGCGGTTCCCATCGGCGCCGCCGCCCAGGATCATTATGTATCGATCGAAGCAGGCCCACACCAAAGCACGGGCACGGGCGGGGGACTCGAGGCCAAAGGACAACGAAGGACCGGTGATATACACTTCTTTTACCCCCGTTGTCCGCTCGAGCCGATAGGCGGCTGCATCGAGCAACTTCTCGATGGCACTGATAGCATCTTCCGGAGGATTATCGTCTAAGTAACGGCTCACGGCGATGCCGGCCCGGTAACCATAGACCGACGTCTGGAAGGTATGAGCCAAGGCGCTTTCCAGTGGAATAATATCGTCGTATGCACCATCATATACCACTGCCGATAGTGGTGAATGGCCATTGGTGAGCGATTTGCTATACAGGTGTATGTCACCCTTAATACCCGCAGCACGGGTGGGGCTTAGGTAGCCGTGGCGATAAAAACCGGCTTGGATCTCATCGGCGATTACTACTACGCCGTGGCGCCGAGCCGATTCCACCAAGTTTCCGATCCACTCCAGGTTGAGTGGTATGTAGCCGTTCGCCCCCTGGATGGGCTCGAACAGGAAACAAGAAATCTTCCTCCAGTCAGGCTCGCGGGCACCGGGTTCGATGTGAATGATGCGGCTTTGGAGTAGCTCTACCAATGGGCTGTTCTGAATGGCCCACTTACGCTGTGCGGTGGTAGCGCTAAGCGAATCCAGACCGAGCCCGTGAAACCCTCCACGGATTGCGACAATCTTTCCGGGTCTCACTCTTTGTGCAAGCGCAAGCGCACTACTCACCGCGAAGCTGCCGCCAACTTGGAACAGCACGCGGTGATCCGGCAGATCAAGCCGCTCGCACAACCATCCCGACAGTTCCTCCGCTTCGTGCGGGTAGCATGCCGGAGCGATATCAGCCCGAGCACCTTGAAATGGATCGATCTCCGGGTTTCGGTGCCCAAAGTTCACTGAACCGTAGGCACTTGTTAGGTCGGTAAACAACCGCCGCCTGCCGTGCCGCTCCAGGACAACATCGCTGTTGAACGCTTCGATGAGCCTCCATCCCTTCGGATAGGTCCCCTCGTCGTTCAGGAAGCTCAGCCTCGAAACGGGCGCGTTGCTTACCCGAGCCATGATTCTCTCCTTGTGGTTATGATGAAAAGCATTCGAGTCCGCCCCTGCACCAGGGCCTTATTTTCCGCAGTTGCCTCATAGGAACACCGGATTCATCATCTCCGACCATTCTTCTTCCTCTCTTCAATCGAACGGTTGAGCGCGTTCAACACCGCCTGCAGCGTAGCCACCTCGGTACTGTGGTGGATACCAACGCCCCAAGTGGGTGGGCTGCCGTCGATGCTGCCCTGTACATAGGCCACCGCCAACGCATCCAGCCCTTCACCTATGGCATGCTCGTGATAATCATGAATGGCGATGTGATAACCAAACTGTTGTCCTATGCCGTGTACCAGTGCGCTGAGCGGACCTGAGCCCGTACCTTCCACCATGTGAGGTTCGCCCTTGCAAATCACACTAGCGCTAATGCATGTGTTCTGAGTGGTCAAATCATAGGAAGTGGTATGGCCTTTGAGCGCGAACGGCGCTGGACGACAATACTCCACCTCGAATATATGCTTTATCTCTTCGGGGCCGAGCTCTCGCCCGTCAGCATCACAGATCTTCTGTATGACCCGGCTAAAATCGATCTGTAGCTTGGGGGGTAGCTTGTAGCCAAATTGGTCTTCCAGTACGAAGGCAATGCCTCCCTTACCCGATTGGCTGTTGATTCGTACCAGTGGCTCGTAATGTCTGCCTACATCAGTTGGATCGATCGGAAGATAGGGCACCTCCCACAACGATGATCCATTGCTACGCATCGCCGCAAGCCCTTTACGGATGGCATCCTGGTGCGATCCTGAGAAGGCAGTGAATACCAGTTCTCCAACATAAGGGTGCCTCAACCCGATCGGAATCTGGTTGTAGCGCGCCACCATATGGGATATCTCTATTAGATTGGAGAAATCAAGCGCAGGATCGATTCCCTGTGAGAACAAGTTAAGCGCAATGGTAACGAGGTCAACGTTGCCGGTGCGCTCACCGTTACCAAATAGCGTTCCCTCCACTCGCTCTCCGCCAGCCATTAATGCCAACTCAGCTGCTGCAACACCTGTGCCGCGGTCATTGTGGGTATGGATACTAATGATGGACTGCTTGCGGTATGGAAAATTGCGGCAGAACCACTCGATCTGGTCGGCATAGATATTAGGCGTAGACATTTCTACCGTCGCCGGCAGGTTAATAATGGTCTTCTTCTTCTCTGTCGGCTGCCATACCTCGCACACTGCGGAGCAGATATCAACTGCAAAATCGAGTTCCGTACCAGTAAAACTTTCCGGCGAATATTGATAGATTACCTCTCCCCCCTCCAGGGTGGGCGCGAATTCCTTGATAAATTTTGCCCCCTCTACTGCAATATCGATAATTTCTTTGTGGCTCTTCTGGAATACCACGCGTCGCTGTAACTCGGACGTAGAGTTGTAGAGATGGACAATCGCCCGCTTAACCCCCTGAAGCGCAGTAAAGGTGCGTCGGATGAGATGTTCTCGCGACTGCACCAATACCTGCACAGTGACGTCGTCTGGAATATGTCCTTCCTCAATCAATCGGCGCACGAACGTGTATTCGGTTTCAGATGCCGATGGGAAGCCTATCTCAATTTCCTTGAAGCCCATGTCCACAAGAAGGCGGAAAAAACCTAGCTTCTCCTCGACCCCGAGCGGATGAATGAGGGCTTGGTTGCCATCCCTTAGGTCAACGCTGCACCAGATTGGTGAGTGCTCAAGGACCTGATTGGGCCAAGCGCGGACGGGCAACTGGATGGGTGGAAACTTTTTGTATTTGAGTGCCGGAAAGGTTTTCATATGCTTTTGTCTTGGCGTTGCGTTATTAAATACTGAGGATTGAGCTCCGCGGCCCACTGCAGTGCCGAATCAATTCACCGTCCGTTAGGTTTAAGTAACTTCTGAGTACCAATGCGTCGGTCTTACCATTCGATGTAAGTGGCAAACTCTTCATCAAATGGAAACGATTAGGGCGCATATAATGCGGCAGCCATTCAGCAGAGTGGGTCCGCAATTGCTCTTCCAATTCATTCTCCGCCAGCCCCTCCGATGACACCACAAAGGCATGTAGCGTGGCACCCGCCTCCTTTTCGACGGCAATTACTGCTACGTTATTGACTGCAGAGTGTGCTAAAAGAACTGCTTCCACCTCTCCAAGCTCAACCCGGTTTCCGGCTACCTGGACTTGGTTGTCAATGCGACCAACGAAATAGAACACTTTGTTTTCGTCAAAATAGCACCAGTCCCCGGAACGGAATACCACGCCGTCCAGTCCGCGCGGGTCGGGCACCAACCGCCTTAAAGTTTCAAGCGAATTACGATAATATCCGTCGAATAAAATTCGCCCCTTTAAGTGGAGCTCGCCGCCGACCCCGGGGGCAATCACCTCCGCACCTGCCGCGTCGATGAGAAACAACTCAGCTTCAGTATGGCCGACCCCAACTGGAAGGTGCTGAAGCCCCTGCGGTAACGGTGATGGCAGGCGCTGGAACGCGCATGCTATTGACTCTGACTGACCGTAAACATTAGTAACCACAAGCCCAGGTAGTCGTTCATATAGCCGCTTGATGCAAGCCTGAGGGAAGTGCTCACCTGCGAAGACAATCTCTTTCAGGTTGGCAAGCTTAACAAGGTCGTCTTCCGCGACTGCGAGGATCATTTTCCATACCGTTGGCACAGCACTAACGTAACGAGCCGCGGAGCGTGCTATTTCTTCAACCAACCTACGCGGCTGACGCAATAGGGTACGATCAAGCAACAACAAAGTGCCACCCGAACCGAGGGTGAGCCCCGCGTCTAACCAGAAGTAGTCGAAATGGAGCGGTGAAGTAGTGGCATAGCGACTACTCTCGGGCAACTGCATGAACCCGATGAGTCCATGGAAGAATGCCAGGACTGCGGCCTCGCTCATCATGATTCCCTTGGGTCGGCCAGTACTCCCAGAGGTAAAGATGATGTAGAGCGGCTCGAAGCCAGTATCCGAGATACGCTGCACACGCCCCTCTATGTGCAACTTCCCATCATTAAAAATCCCCCGCGCCGCCGCACCAGCATATCTTCCTTCTCCGATGATCAGCGCCGGTTCCACATCTTCCAACAGGAGCGCAATGCGCTCCTCGGGTGCATGTAGGTCCAGCGGAACGAAAGGAGCCCTCAAGGCGGCACACGCAGCCGCTAGGGCAATCGCCTCCGGGCAATTAGGTAGTCGAAAAACGACCCGGTCACCCGCCGAGATGCCAGCCGCTACGAGCATAGCGCGATACGCCTCTGCATGTTGCGCAAGCTCGTGGTAAGTCCAAGAGCATTCCATGCCGACGATCGCGAGCCTCTCTGGCCAGTGTTTAGCCCCATCCGTTAGCAGGCCATGAGAAGTGGCCCCATTCGTTTGAACAGCAGCCTGAGTTTTTTAAGTGGATTCTCTGCTGATGCTCACGCTGCCAGTTTAACCGTCGGCAGCATCACGGCATAAGCCTCATCCGGTGTTCTCTTGCCCA
>Ga0307375_10000583_pt1 | contig 44281 bp, 68 predicted proteins | sample TR1MG_FD_202531 | JGI IMG/M metagenome (GOLD analysis project Ga0307375, IMG submission 202531) | Soil microbial communities from Risofladan, Vaasa, Finland - TR-1 | ecosystem: Environmental > Terrestrial > Soil > Coastal area > Acid sulfate soil | place: Finland: Risofladan, Vaasa | collected...
AATCAGGGTTGCAATCCCAAAAGACTCTTGATCCCTCTCCGGAACATCTTTTGATTGCCTCATCTACAGAATTTTCATGTGACAAATTAACCTCGTTACCGTACCACCCTGAAGCGGTAAGGCCTCGCATAGCCTTATACGAATGAGTCTTGTCCGTACCGAAGCAGCAGATGGTGTTGCCAAAAAGATTAAATTCATTGCTCGAATTAAGGCTGCAATCTATCCCGAAAAAAGATTCAAGCTCATCAAGTACATTTTTTTTGAGAGCCGGCACAGTATAGCCCGTCATTATAAATTTTTTGCCTTTAAACTTCGAGACATGCCACATCCACAAAAGATTGTCTAAGAAAGTTTTTCCGGTACGGACAGCGCCGTGAAGAATAGTTAAAAATGGTTTGTGTTTTTTCTCGAACCTTATTATATCAGCTTGTTTTTTGTTGAACCCATTATTCAGATTCATCTTTTTCAAGAGCGTCTAACAACTGCTTTGCTTTTTGTTCCGGCGAGATTGTAAGCGACACATCTTTTTTCTCTGCCCACTTTTCCGGAGATCTATTTGTTAGCCAGAATTTCCCGGCTGGCACATCAGGCGGGAAATATTTTCGTGTTATTGTAACTGTTTGAACTCCGTCAACAACAGTTATTTTTTTCTCATCATACTCAAAACCCTCAGCTTTTTTCAACATTGCGTTTTCAACTCTGATATCGACCGGAGCCTTTCCACGTTTCAAAGCCTCTGAAAATTTTGGGTATTTCTTGAGATAGGCATAGAATCGATCCACAGAAATTCTTAAGTTAGCTGCTACCTGTTGATCACTAAGGCCGTCCCTTGCCCACCCTTCTGCAAGTAGTGGAAATGTCTCGGCATTGTATTTGCTTCGTCTTCCTCTCTTGTCAAGTGTGCCGTCTTTTTTTCGTGGCCTATCATCATCTTTTTTTACTTTACCCATATGTCGCATCCCTTTTTAATATATTTTGAGAAAAACAATCATCCATCCAGGATTTATGGAAATTGTAAATCCCCTCAGAGTTGGTAACTATATATTGCTCAATCTGTGCATTGTCAGAAAGGTTCCCCGATCCCTCCATTACATAATATATGTCTCCAAATTTCGCCAACATTATTTTGGAGTGGTTCCAATTCATTTTCAACCTAACATCATATTTCTCACTATTCTTGATAGTAAGTTCCTTAAGCTGCGCAGCTCGTTTTGGCATTCTGTTAACAATCGATTCTGATATCATAATCCTTAATTTTTCGATTGTATCTCTTTCAAGCAAGTCAAAAATTGTAGATATAACAGATTCTTTCATATTGAAAGTTGTTATATATAATTCATCAATTTTTTTATATTTTTGAATGAAATAGATTAAAATAGTGAACATGTTAAAACTGCCCTGAGTTATCAACCTGCATTCTTCGCCTACATCAGGAACGAAATTCATTTGCACAACATTATTTATTTTTCTCATATGTTGGTTGTAGAATTTATCTATTCTCCGGATGTCTTTTACTTTTTGAATGTCTCCTCGTTTTTCTGCTTCTGCAACTAGTATGTCCGAGTCTCTTTTATCTACTACTTTTATTTCTCTTATTATCTCATCAAAATTTATTTTATCAAGATCTATTTTTTCAAAAAGCTTATCAAAATCCATTTGTTTTTCCTTAATTTTATGATTCAAAAAACCGGAATTTGAAATTTCGCCTACATTGAACGATAAGATTGTGTTGGTGTCGTCGTACCTGTAAAAAAAGTTCGCTCAGTCTTATGCTCATGTATAGTCCTTTACTATGTTTAATTCTTGTTCTTTAACATCGTAACATTTTTGAACTTTATTGTCAAGTGCCTATATCCACAATACCTCTACAAGTAACAATCTCTTCGAGTGTGCTCTCAAGCTGCGCTTCTGTATCAAAGCTCCAGACGACAGACTTTTGAGTATCAAGATTAAATATAATATAGCTGTGAGTTCTCTCTAGTTCAATCTCAATGTCCGTTACTCTCGACACAGCCACTAGGCCGTTGTCTTTATTATAGAAAAACTTCATACTATCTCCTTTTATTTATTTATATCAATAAAAAAAATATTCGTGATTTTCTCAATATAATAGCTTTGATAAATTCTTTCATGACTGTTGCCCTCCCATATTGACTCTAAGTTTTCACTTGTTGCCAAAACCTGCGCAGGAAGGCAACAATTAAGCATATCAATTCACCTCCTTTCTGTCAAGCAAAATTACAGGAGGAGATAGGGGGAACTTTTTTGTATCTCCTATCTCCTTTTTTTAAACTATTTCATAACTCCCTGATTTTACTCATGATTAATTATCAAGTTTCGCTTGACAATTGCTAGTTCCTGAGTATAATATGTATATGAGGTTGAGGGTTTTAATGTTAATTTTTAAGGAGAGTATCATGAAAAAAAATTGGACTGCAATCGCCACTGTCGGAAATGAGCAACTTCGTCACAATCTTATCGCCGCGACCGGAGATGTCGCCCAGGGTCTCGCCCAGGGTTTCCCTCAATACTTTCTGAGCGACGACGAGGAGCACCCCCGCCCTGTGAGGGAAGAGTTCCTTAATATCGTGAAGGAGATGCGGCGGCGTGACGAGATCGTGCAGGCATGCAAGGACGCCGGTATTTCTCATCAGCGTTTTAGTTTCTCGGGTTCTTGCCGTGGCGCCGTCGATGGCGTCTCCTATGCTGATGGTGGTTATAGTACCACTGCAAACGGCTGGGGTGATTATTTCTATCGCTCAACCAAGAGGGAGGGCGACACCCTTGAGTATGAGGGTGCGGAATGGGTTGTTGTCTGGAACGGGTACAGCTCGGGAAGTGCGGACTGTTTCGCGGGACACAGCCTTGTGGTTGTCCCCACCGAAGCTTTGATCGGCTAAAAAAACTCTGGGCAAGCAGAGAAAGGTTCAACGGAAGAGTTCTTGCCAACTCTTCCTCATATACGTGCGCCGGCCGTTCGAAAAAAAACTGGAGGATGTTCGTTGGCTTTATGCGCTAAATAGCGGAGGCTGCTGAGTGGGATGCTGAGGAGGCTGAGCGGGCTGCTGAGGAGGCTGAGCGGGCTGCTGAGGAGGCGGCGGAGGCGGCGAGGAAAGAGCAGTGGGATATAATTGAGACACTGCTAGGAAACTTGGAGGGAAAATGTTCAAAAATAAGCCCGGTCAAGGGGCAAAAAAAAAAATAACAACAAAAAAACTACTATCCATAATAGCCTGCAATTCGGTTGAAGGCTATTGTGACATGACGAACATCGAGTTGGCCAGAGCGGCTCGATGTTCGAAATCAACCATCGACGCACGCCTTAAGGAGTGCGTAGAAGAAGGCTCGATCGAACGAGTCTTCGTTACTAACAGAGATAGAAAAATCTATCTCTTAAAAAAATAAAAGAAACTATTTCATAACTCCCTGATTTTACTCAAGATTAATTGTCAAGTTTCGCTTGACAATTAATCTTAATGTGGTATAATATGTATATGAGGTTGAGGTTTTTAAGTTTTTTTAAAAGGAGAAGATTATGAGAGTAGAAACAACAACAAATATGATGACAGATAAAGTTGAAACAACATTATTGATAGGTGAATATAGTTTCACCTTTCAAAATACGCTAGAAGAGCTAGCGTATTTCACCAGAAGAGATTTTGAAAATTGTTCCTCAGATGAGGACGGAAGTGTAACGTTGTTGTGTGACGATTCGTTTTGGGAGGAGTTCGAAGAACTCCTCCTTGAAAACAACATCTAGAATTTTCATTCTGCTCTTTCTCAGGAGAAAGAGCAGTATTGAGGGTTTTAGTAAACAATTTTAACAGGCCTTATGGCCCTAAAAGGAGAATGAAAATGAACGAAAGCTCACTAAAAATCAAAGAGAACTCCTCTTTGACCGGATGGTACACAGAACTCTCTAGAGAGTTCCAAGCGGTTATTAGAAAAATTAAATACGATGGCTTGGACGTGTTTCTGAAGAAACACACAAGTATTGTGTGTAGAACGACCGGGTATGGGTGGTCGGAAAACGAAGTTGAGGAATTTGTATTTTTCGGACTCTATGGAGAGTCAAAAGACTATCAAGAAAACAGGCTTCTCCGGGTTTCAGGAACCCGGGAAGAGTTTGAATACGCTCTAGGTAGATCGGGGTTACGTTACCCCGATTGCTACGATTACAGGTTCAAGCTCTTAAATGAGCCATGGAGCTACAAGTTGTAAGTTTAAAAGAATTGATTTTTTAACAGGGCCTTCGGGCCCTAAAAGGGAGAATTATTATGAAAACAACATTTGGAGATCTCTGCAGGTTTGATCCATGCTACTCATTCCGAGTCAAACTCGGATTACATAAAAACATGCAGCTCACCACAGAGATCTCTATTTTGGAGATTTTAAACTCTAATGGTATAGAAGATGCCGTATGGGCATTGAGAACCCAAGAGTACAAAAGTTACTGCCTCTTCCTTGCCGATGTAGCACAGTCGGTGCTACATATTTTTGAGAAAGCATGTCCTGGCGACATGCGGGTAAGGAACCTTATCGCAGGGATCCGCCGGTGGCACGCCGGTGATATTTCTGACGAGCAATTAGCTGATTATGCTGCTGCCGTTTATGCGGCTGCTTATGATGGTTATTATGCTACTGCAGCTGGTTATGCTGGTGTGGCTGGGTATTATGCTACTGCTGCTGGTTATGCGGCGGCTGATTATGCTGCTGCTGCTTATGCTAGTGCTTATGCTGTTGATGCTAGTGCTAGTGCTCGTGCCACTGCTCGCAGAGAGCAGTGGAATAAGATAGAAGGACTGTTAAGAAAGCACCTTGGAAGGAGGATGAATATGAAAAAAAAATAAATGAAAGGATTGAGAAAATAGAAAGCTCCCTCCGTGGATGAGGTGGGGTGGATAGAGGGAGCTGAAAATAGAAGAGAGATGAAAATCCTCTTCAATAATATCCCAAGAAAGGGATATGTCAAGAAACTTTAATCTTATTCATTTCAGGAACTCCTTTCTTATCCTGAAAAAAGCATACCTGCGCCGGTCCAAAACAGGCTTAATCCTAATCTTTTTCCCCATCATAATATCATTCACTATGCCTACAACTCTCCGGAATGAGTAGTCAATATTAACCCACCGTTTCTTGTTATCGTCATATTCCTGCACAGTGTTGCCCACTACGAAACTTTTTATTACGGCTATCATTTGATCTTCTGTCATTCTATTTCTCCTTCTCCTTGAAAAACACTTGCTATCTTCCATCTGTTCCTCAATAATTGTGGTTCGCATCCTTCAATTTCTTTTAATAATCGTAAAAAACACTTGCTATCTTCCATCTGTTCCTCAAGAATTGTGATTCGCTTTTCTGTACGCAACATTGCTGACTCAAGAGCATCTTTTTTTTTAGCATAAGCATATTTTTTCTTAGATGTCTTACTTATCCACTTTTTACCGGAATGATAATTTATCCAATACCCGCACACGGTATCTTTAATAATCTTATATTCCTTACACACCACCTTATTGCACACGTTTAATTCATATCGATACAATATTGACATATTACTCTCCTACTTTTTCAACAATTCCGTGTTTTCATAAATGTTTCCAAGTACTTCAAATTTTTCAGGCTCTCTTGCAAATCTATTTCCACCAAAAAGCAGCACAAATTCATTCTCTTTGTGATTTTTTTTTTTCGTGTTCCAAAGCCACCATCCGAAACAACCCTTGTAATATTCGATTACTCTCACTCTGCCATAGCTCCGTTTGCAGATATCACCCTCATATATATCTCTCCCGTTATTGTCCTTGATACCAACAAATTGCATTAACACAAATTCGTCTTCAAGACATTTAATTTCATTCTTTCCGATATTTATTCGCAACAATTCAGGATCATTTAACCAGGTTATATCCATACATTTTTGCATTTTATTTTTTCTTTTATTCCAACACCTAAATTTAATTTTTCTCATCTCAACTTCCCCCTTCAATATCATCGCTATACTCAATCATATTTTCAATAGCGGTCACTTTTTTCATCTCAATTCTAACTGCGTTTCAGTGAATTTTTGCCTTGCTTTCTCTAAGATAATACATTTTTTTCTTCATCTCAACGCTCTTTTTTCTAATTTTACATTTCAAAAAACCGGAATTTCAAATTTCGCCTACATGGGATGATAACTCCATGACTGCTATGTTGCCTTGCAAAAGTAACTTTTGTTGCGCCATGGGCAACTGAGCTCTTGTGATGCATCTATGTTACCCCCCGCTTTTTGTATTCCTGCAACATCCTAGAACAAAAATATTCATAGGAGTCAAATTTTTCAGGGACCTCCACGATATGATCTTCTACATCACCTATATTTTTCTCCAGATAATGTATTATTGCAATCTTGTACGCCTCTTGATCGACGTCGATCTTCTTACTATTCCCACTCTCGTTATGATAGATCGATTTTCTTGTTACTTGCCACGCTCTTCTAATATAGCCAGAGCTGAAGATGTCATAAACTAATTTTTCGATTACTTTTTTTTTTCCAGTCTGATTAGTTATTTTCCAGAGTTTTGTCGCGATCTCAAGTTTTTTCTTCAAATCTTCGGTTCTTCCCCAGAGTCTTATTAACTCGTAGATAGCTGCATGGCTGAATCCGTCATTTTCTGCCAATCTTATTTTTTGAGTGTATTCAGGATTTTGAACAATCAAATCATTTATTTTCGATCCGTCTTTTCTGGATCTATCTTTCCTGTCACTTTTATCATTTGCCCAGCGCACTTGATTTTCAAAACTTTTGTACCCTGGATATTTCGTTTCTGACTCCAGAAACTTTCCAAAAGCTCTTTCAAGCGTAGAGCTTGTATTTTCCGCAAGGATTACGTCAAGTCCGAAAGTGTCTATTGCTGTCGAAAATTTTTTTCTGATTTTTTCTTTTATTTCATTCATAAAATTTCCTTCCCGTCTAATCCAAAAATTCCGCCTTCTCTATTTCCTGTTGTTATTTTATTTTCATAATGTTCTCTTAGTTTTTCATTTTTGTATTTCTCCTTTTCAGTTTCTTCAGCTTTTTTCTTGCGCTCATCCATTTCTACCCATGCTTTTATATAATTTCCTCTTCTGTTCCACGTTTGGAGTCTGCGGTTAAGATCCCATGTTTGCAGCATTTCGAATTTCATTTTTTTTCCGTCAGGATTGTGCTCGCTCCAATAATAAAAAAAATCAGAGATCAGTTCAGGCGGATATTCCAGAGAGATTATTTTAGAATTAAGCTCCTCTGAAAATTTTTTAATCCTTTCGTCAAGAGAAAGTTTTTTTTCTTTAATAGCTTTAGCTATTTTCTTTTTATTAATCTTCTTAATCTTCTTAATCTTCTTAGCTTCTTCGTGTTCACCTGTGGCACCTATGAATGAACCGTCAATTGACTGTTCAATTGACTGTTCAATTGACTGTTCAATTACCTGTTCATTCATATGTTCATTCATATGTTCACCTGTGGCACCTATGAATGAATATAAGCATGATTTAAACGAGTTGCCACGAACTATTTTTTTCTCTCTCCTTATAATTCCAACATCTTCGAGCTCTCTAATAGCTCTCAAAACAGTATTCCTTGAAAATCCTGAAACATTTTCAAGGGTTGGGAGTGATGGGTACGTTTTTCCTTTTGGGTTATAATATTGTGCAAGACAAAAGCCAATCAACTTTGCTTTTGACGAAATTTCGAGATCCATCAACATATCTCGCCAGCTATGAATTGTCATATTCTTCCCCTTTATCAGAGTTTTTAACTTCCTTGACTTCTTTTATTTTTTCTTTGGGAGCTGGTTTTCCGTTTCTCCAGAGATAGCATTCCTCAAAGAAAAAGACACATCTGTCTAAATTATTTGGCCGATGAAAAGGCATACCTTTTCGTCTCCAGTTGTCTATTGTTACCCCGGAAACTTTCATAACGGTAGCTATTTCTTTTCTATTTAATTCAATCATCGCAGCTCCTTTTTTAATAAAGATGGGTAAAGATATGTAAAGTAGCGAAGCTTGTCAATATTTTTTTAAAACTAGACTAATTCCACATAAGGACCATCAAAAAAACTAAAATCTTCACTGCACGATACGATTAATTCAGCGTACCATCATTTCTTTTCTTCTCCTGAAAATTTTTCAATTGCCTTCTTCTTGATATAGGAATTCGGCGAGGGAATTTCTTCCCTTTTTTCATCAAGATACCTCATAAAAAACTCTCGTTTTGATATGTTCCCTGCTTGAGAAAAAAGTGAAAGCCAAGCAAATTGTTCATGGTTCAGTTGTAGTGTAACGGTTCTTTTCAACATTTTAATCTCCTTCAATTAATAATTTACTTTTTTAGCATACACTTTTCAAATCACTTTGCAATCTTTTTTAATTCGCAATGCAATCTTTTCTTGACATTGCTGTTTTTATTATTATGCTTTTGCTAGATGAGTTTTTATTAAAGAGTGTGCTTGCTAAAAGATGAAAAAACGGTACAAGGATCAACAAGCCGACATTAATACAAATGATATTATTCTTGCGCTTGTCTATATGTGCGATCAGTATCTTACAAGCACAGGTTATGATGATGATGATATATGTCGGCACAGATATATGGTTGCCGGAGAACAAGCAAAAGAGGTATTAATAAAATTAGGTCTTGCCAAAGATCTCGGTGATGACCTGTTCGAGTTAATTGAGGATAAAATAAAGGAGCTTATATAATAATGAGCTATAAAATAAAGATTTCCAAACAGACTCCGGAAAGGCTGGAGTTTCTGAGGGCAGGGTATGTTTCCATCTTACACGAATATGAAACTCTGCAAACTGAATATGATAAAGATCCCGTGTCCTGCCGGAAACAAGCGATTGACAATTATATGGTTGAGCATGAGATATGGTTAGTTCGTAAATTGCTAAAAGGGATACTCTATCAAATTGAAAGAATGACATAAATAAATGGAGGAGATAATGAAATGTCCCGTCTGCAAAAAAGAGCTCCTGAAAATCTCGGGGAGCTATATTAATTATTTTGGGATCAGGGAAATTTATGATAAGGACTTTTTGTTCTGTTCTAATCCGATATGTGAGTATGTAGAATACACGGAACATTCTACATTAGCAGAACAAGCGGATCTTAAAAATATAAGGAGAGAGTGCGGATGAAGTATACATTCAGTTTCCCAATAAATCCGCAGCCGAAACAGTCTGTAAAAATAGGCAGCAATAAACTAGGTCATATTAGGGCTTATATCCCTAAAAAAAAAGCAAAATACATGAATGACTTACAACTTCTTGTTGCTTCTCAATTTGGTAGCAGAAAACTTTCAGGTCCGTTAATTATTGAAAACGTGCTGCTTGTTTTTGAGATGCCAAAAAGCTGGAGTGAAAAAAAGAAGAAAGCGTATTTCGGAACGGCGCACATTCAGACTCCAGACATAGACAATTGCTTAAAACCGTTATTTGACTCTATGCAAAAAGCTGGGGTGTTTGACGACGACAGACAGCTGTCATCGTATAAAAACATCAAAAAAGTCTGGGGGTACATAGGCGGAATTGAGGTGGAAATAGGGGAATTATGAAAGTCTTGGTAGGTTGCTAAACTACACAAGTTGTAACAAAAGCTTTCCGGGAGATATAAAAATGGATAAAAATCAAAAAAACATGTTAAAAAAAGTGATGGGAATAGATGCGGCGAATTGTCTCAGTTGTAGTTATTTTTATTATTATGAAAATTTCCAAGTCTGTAGGTTGTCAAAGATGCTTGACAACTTGAACCACTTTCCGTACGAAAAAGAACAACCTTGCTGGCATCCGTCTTTTTCTGAAAGCCGGTTCGGCTATAGAGTAGATTATGAAACTGCGATTGTGGAAACAATCTACCCAGCTGTTTTTCTGGAGTTACAGGCAGAAAAAAAGACAAAGCTTTTTACAGGAATTTTAATTGGATTCATAAGTTCCGCCGCCTTCGGTGCATCTGTTCTCTATTTAGCCGTCTAGTCATAGGGTGGGCAAGGGACGGCCAGTTTTTTAAACAAACGGTTAAAAATACCTTGACAATCTTTATTTTATTAACATACTTACAGAGGATAAAACAACTTTGAAATATTTAAGAAAGTAGGAGGATGAAAGATGAAAACAACATTTGAAAAAATCTACAGTTATGATCCATGCGGCAGAGGCTGGGTCACCCTCTGCACCAACAAACTCGGTACAGAGTTATATGATGACATGCATCTTACAGCAGAGCAGCTCGCCACAGAGATTTCCATTTTGGAAATCTTGGAGTCAAATGGTATAAAACATGCCGTATGGGCATTGAGAACCCAGGATTATAGGGATTACTGCCTCTTCCTTGCAGATGTAGCAGAATCGGTGCTACATCTGTTCGAGAAAGAATGTCCTGGCGACATGCGGCTCAGGAACCTTATAGCAGGGATCCGGCGGTGGCACGCCGGTGAGATCTCTGATGAGGAGCTTGCTGAATTGAGGATTGATGATACTATAGCGGCTGCTTATTATGCTGATGCTGCTTATTATGATGAGGCTGTGGCTGCTGCTTATGCTGCTGCTGCTGATGAGGCTGCTGTGGCTGCTGCTTATGCTGCTGTGGCTGCTGATGCTGCTGCTTATGCTGTTGATGCTAGTGCTAGTGCTCGTGCTAGTGCTCGCAGAGAGCAGTGGCAGAAGGTAGAAATGCTGCTTAGAAAACACCTTGGGAAGGGAGAATGAATATGAAAACAACATTTGGAGAAATCTACAGTTATGATCCATGCGCCTCAGGCTGGATCACACTCTGCACCAACAAACTCGGTACAGAGTTACATGAGGAGAAAGAGATCTCCATAATGGAGATTTTAACCTCTAATGGGATAAAACATGCCGTATGGGCATTGAGAACCCAGGATTATAGGGATTACTGCCTCTTCATCGCCGATGTAGCAGAATCGGTGCTACATATTTTTGAGAAAGAATGTCCTGGCGACATGCGGGTAAGGGACCTTATCGCAGGGATCCGGCGGTGGCACGCCGGTGATATCTATGATGAGGAATTAGACGTGCTGAGGATTGCTGCTTATGATGCTGTGAGTGGCTCAATTTCGGTAGGTGCGGAGGCCGCTGCCCGTGCGGCATACTCTTCAACATCTCAAGAAAAAAACGAGCCGACGGCAGAAGATATCGTAGAGAGTGCTTGCAATGCTAGTATTTGCGACGCTATAGTTGCTTATGCTGCTGTGGCTGGTTATGCTTTTACTGCTGCTGAGGCTAATGCTGCTGCTGCTAGTGCTCGCAGGAAGCAGTGGCAGAAGATAGAAATGCTGCTTAGAAAACACCTTGGGAAGGGAGAATGAATATGAAAACGACCTTTGGAGAAATATACAGTTTTGATCCATGCTCCTCAGGCTGGGTCACCCTCTGCACCAACAAACTCGGTGCAGAGGTACATGATGACATGCATCTTACAGCAGAGCAGCTCGCCACAGAGATTTCCATTTTGGAAATCTTAAACTCAAACGGGATAAAACATGCCGTATGGGCATTGAGAACCCAGGATTATAGGGATTACTGCCTCTTCCTTGCAGATGTAGCAGAGTCAGTATTGCATTTATTTGAGAGAGAATGTCCTGGCGACATGCGGCTCAGGAACCTCATCGCAGGGATCCGGCGTTGGCACGCCGGATCCCTCTCTGATGAGGAGCTTGCTGAATTGAGGATTGATGATGATGTGGCGGCGGCTTATTATGCTGACGCTGCTTATTATAATAATGCTACTGCTGCTGCTTATTATGCGGCTGATGCTGTGGCTGCTGCTGCTGTGGCTGATGCTGCTCAGGCTAATGCTGCTGCTAAGGCTGCTGATGCTCTTGCTCGCAGAGAGCAGTGGCAGAAGGTAGAAGAATTACTTAGAAAACACCTTGGGAAGGAGGATGAAAGATGAAGACCACATTTGCAGAAATATACAGTTTTGATCCATGCGGCAGAGGCTGGGTCACCCTCTGCACCAACAAACTCGGAACAGAGTTACATGATGACCTTACAGAAGAGCAGCTTGAGAAAGAGATTTCCATTTTGGAAATCTTGGAGTCAAATGGGATAAAACATGCCGTATGGGCATTGAGAACCCAGGATTATAGGAATTACTGCCTCTTCCTTGCAGATGTAGCAGAATCGGTGCTACATCTGTTCGAGAAAAAGTTCCCTGGCGACATGCGGGTAAGGAACCTTATCTCAGGCATGCGCCGGTGGCACGCCGGAGAGATCTCTGACGAGCAATTAGACGTGCTGAGGATTGCTGCTTATGATGCTGCTTATTATGCTGATGCTGCTTATTATGCTGCTGCTGCTTATTATGCTGATGCTGTGGCTGCTGCTTATTATGCTGCTGATGCTGTGGCTGCTGCTGCTAATGCTGCTGCTTATGCTGCTGCTAGTGCTGCTGGTTATGCTGATGCTGCTGATGCTTCTGCGGCTGCTTATTATGTTAGTGCTCGCAGAGAGCAGTGGCAGAAGATAGAAATGTTACTTAGAAAGCATCTTGGGAAGGGAGATGAAAGATGAATTTACATTTCAAAAAACCGGAAATTGAAATTTCGGCTACATGGAACGATAACTCCATGGCTGCTATGTTGCCTTGCAAAAGTAACTTTTGTTGTGCCATGGGCAACTGAGGCGGAAGAAGATAGGAGAATTACTTAGAAAACACCTAGGAAGGAGGAGGAAAAACAATGTTGATATCAAGAACTGATTTCGCATTTATTGTGGGGCAACTTCCCCAAACACTTAATAAGGAAAACTGGAAAAATCAGCTTGTTATTCGAAATAATAAAGTTGATTTCTATGCCAGTCTGAGAAAACTCTATCCGGCCGGATGGAAAACTTACAAGGTCGGACTCGAAAGGTTCGACTCTATCAAAGAAATTGACCAAAATATCAGAGAGGGAGGCACAATTGACAACGCTTAATGCTGAGGATTTCATTTACTTTTTATCTTCAATAATTATTATCTACGCGCTTGCGAACGGTCTTAACTGGCTTAAGTTGTTCCAGCCGAAGATGCGTAGAAATAATATCTCTGTTAGGATTGTTAAAACTAAAAAGCATAAGGATGAAAGATGAAGACCACATTTGAAAAAATCTACAGTTATGATCCATGCTCCTCTGGCTGGGTCAAACTCTGCACCAACAAACTCGGTACAGAGTTACATGAGGACCTTACAGAAGAGCAGCTTGGTAAAGAGATCTCCATAATGGAGATTTTAACCTCTAATGGGATAAAAGATGCCGTATGGGCATTGAGAACACAACAGTATAGGGATTACTGCATCTTTCTTGCCGATGTAGCAGAATCGGTGCTACATATTTTTGAGAAAGAATGTCCTGGCGACATGCGGGTAAGGGACCTTATCTCAGGCATGCGCCGGTGGCACGCCGGCGAGATCTCTGACGAGCAATTAGACGTGCTGAGGATTGCTGCTTATGATGCTGCTGAGGCTAAGGCTGCTGATTATGCTGCTGCTGCTAAGGCTGCTGCTTATGCTGCTACTAATGCTGCTGCTGCTAAGGCTGCTAATGCTGCTGCTAAGGCTGCTACTAATGCTGCTTATGCTGCTGTGGCTGCGGCTGATTATGCTGCTGATTATGCTGCTGATTATGCTGCTGATTATGCTGGTTATGCTTATGCTGATGCTTCTGCTGCTGCTTCTGCTACTAATGCTGCTCGTGCTAGTGCTCGCAGGAAGCAGTGGAAGAAGATAGAAGAATTACTTAGAAAACATCTTAAGTAGGAGAATGAATATGAAAACGATTAGATTGATGAAAATGAAGCTTGAAAACTTCAAAGGAGTATCGCACTATGTTCTGGAGCTGAACGGCGAAAACGGCAGCGTACGAGGCATTAACGAGACCGGGAAAACAACGCTGGCTGATGCAAATAGCTGGCTGTGGCTTGACAAGGACACCTTTGATCAGGCTCCTGAAAAAGGTTTTGAAATAAAGCCAAGAAATCCGGACAAGACGATAAAAAACGGTCTCGAAACTGTAGTAGAGGAAACTATAGAGATAGATGGAAATGAATACCTTATCAAAAAAACATTTAAGGAAAAATGGGTTCCGACAAAAGGAGAAAAACAAAAAAACTTCACTGGAAATACGACAACATATTTCATAAATGAAACGCCGTTGTCAAAAAGTAAGTTCTATGAAAAAATTAATGAAATTGCGGGAGATATTGAAACTATAAAGACGTTGAACAACCCCGTTTTTTTCAATGAAATTCTACCTTGGAAAGACCGACGCGAGCTCCTTATTACATTATCCGGTGATGTTGAAAGAGAGGATATCTTTGAGCATAACCCAAAACTTGAGGGTCTTAGGTCCGAGCTCTTGGAAAAATCTATCGAGGACATGGAAGCAACATTAAAATATTCAAGGAAAAAATTAGTTGCTCTTGAACAAGAAATTCCTACACGGATTGACGAGGCCGAAAAAAACAAGCCGGACACAGCAACTTTGAGCAAGAACGACATTGAGAGAGATATTTTAAGTCTCGATTTTGAGATTGACAACCTTGAAAAATTAAAAATTAAGATTGAAAATGGCTCGGAAATTACTGAGCTTAAAAAACGCAAAGCCGAAATTGAAACAAGAATAATAGATGCCACAAACATCATTAAAACAAAAGTTTCAAAAAACGATGAGAAGGAGCGAACTGTTCTGAGAGTAAAAAAATCAGAACTTTATGAATTAGAAAATGCCTTGAAATTTTTAAAAAATAAAAATGAAAATTTTGAAGAAGACTTAAAAAAACTGTCTAATGAAAGAGATAGTTTGCGAGCTGAATATGTCAAAATAAATGGAAATATCTTTGAGTCGGCTAAATCGATTCGCTGTCCGCTGGGGATTCCTTGCGATCATGCGGCACAGGCTACTACGGAAATGTTAGAGAAGCTGAAAAAAGAATTCAATTATAAAAAAGTTGAGAATCTCAAAAGCATAAGAGATTCAGGACTTATAAAAAAAGAAACTATTGAAAGCTGTATTAACTTTTCTGAAAAGAACAAAAGAGCAATTGACAGCAAGGAGAGTGAAATTTCTTTGAAACAAAAAGAAATAACAAATCTTGAAAAAGCAATTAAAGAGAAGGAATTCACGCCTGATTTTAATACACCTGAGTTAGAAAAATTACGATCAGACATCTATTTGATTGAAAAATCTATAGAAGGGATAACTCAAAACTCAGAATTTGAGACAGATAAAATTAAAGATAAAATTAAAGATAAAAAGAAAGAAAAGGAAGTTCTTCAAGAGTCAATTTTGCTTTTCAAAACTCTTAAAAATATTGATGAGAGAATTGTTGAATTGAATAAAGAATTTAAAAATGTTTCTTCTAAAATAGAGGAAATTGACGAGAAGCTTTTTTTAATTGAAACTTTTTCAAGAACTAGAGCAAAACTTCTTGAAGAAAAAATAAACTCAAAATTCAAAATATGTAAATTCACCTTGTTTGAAGATCAAATAAATGGTGGCGTAAGCGAGGCCTGTCATTGCACTTATAAAGGCATCCGATACGAATCTATGAATAAAGGAGCTAAAATGAACTGTAGCCTTGATATAATTAATACTCTTTCGGATTATTATAATTTGAGGGTGCCTGTTTTCGTAGATAATTGCGAAAGTAACACAAACTTGATGGGAATGAAAAATCAAGTTATAAAACTATATGTTGATGAATCTTGTAAGGTTCTCACGATAATAAATTAAAATTAGGAGATGGAAAAATGAAAAAAGAAGAAACAACAGCTGTAAATTTGCAACTATCAAAGGCCGAGGATTATTTTATAAAAAAGATGGATATCCCACCCGCTGAAATAAGCATTATAAAAAAGCAGCTCGCGCCCGGAATTTCGGACGGAGAGCTGCTATATTGCTTAGAAATGGCGAAAAATTATGATTTGTCACTCATCCGGAAAGAAGTTTATATAGTCTCCCGCAGATCTCAAGTTAATGGTATGTGGGTGGAAAAATTTGAGCCAATGATAGGGCGGAAGGGGGCAAGAATAATTGCCAGAAAAAAAGGAATGAACATGCCACCCAGGACGCACTGTGTAATTAAGAAAATACCAATGCTGAAAAATGGGAAATGGATACTAGAGGAGGATCTAGTTGCAGTTGCAGAGTTGACTATACTTGAAAACGGTAATGAGGTTACATATTCACAAGAGGCTAATTATTCATCTTTCGTGCAAACGAAGAAAGATGGGTCAGTTTCAAAATTCTGGCATTCGATGCCTCTTGTAATGTTACAAAAAGTTGCTGAATTTCAACTTATTGATTTTATGTATGGCTTGGACGGTTATATGAATTATGATGCTGGAATGTTGGAAGACGAAACGCCGTTTGCGAAAGTGGAATCAGAGATCTCAGAAAATGCGAACAAGGAATATATTGATGTAGAAGAGATTTCACCAATAATTAAAGAAAAAGAAAATATTAATGTTGAGAAAAAGCAAGCAGAAATACAGGAAAGTTTGTTTCCGCAAGATCCCGGATTCTAAATGGAAATTAAAACTCTGGCATCAGGGAGTGGCGGAAATTGCTACCATATAGCAGACGGGGAAACTCGTCTGCTAATTGAGTGCGGAATACCTGTCGCAAAAATCAAAAAAGGGTTGAACTTCCAGCTTAGTAAAGTTTCTGGATGCCTGATTTCTCACAGCCATAAAGATCATTCAGGAAGTGCAAAAAACATAACTGATAGCGGTATCGATATTCTTGCTACAAAAGAAACTCTTTCTTCTTGCGGAATAAAGCGAGGCAAAGAAATAAAGCCGCTTGCGACTTATGAGGTTGGGTCTTTTTTAATTCTACCTTTTGAAACACAACATGATTGCGTAGGATCTGTAGGGTTTTTAATAAAATCAAGAATTACAAAAGAAAAACTGCTGTTTGCCACCGACACTTTTTATATAAAATATAAATTCAAAAATCTTACGCACATAATGATTGAATGTAATTACATAGAAACTATCCTGAAAGAGAATCTTGAAAAAGGAATCGTTAATTATTCGCAAGCAAAAAGATTATTGGAATCGCACATGTCGCTTGAGAATTTGAAAGGTTTTCTTTCTGCTAACGATTTACATTTAGTTGAGGAAATACATTTGTTACATCTTTCAAAAAAAAATAGCAACTCAAAGAAAATGAAAAAAGAAATAGAGGAATTGACGGGAAAAATAACAATAATTTATGGAGGATGAAATTTAATAATTATCTAAAATAGTCAGTTCCGTCATGGTCGGTCTTTCGAGGTTTTGAATAATAATTGCTTTCCCAAAATGGTTTAGAAATTCCGCAACAAATCTGGGTACAGTGTAAACTCTTTTTATTTTTAAATCTTTATACGGTTCTGTCATTTTTATCTCTGAAAAAAGGTGCATAAAATCTCCTACTGATTTCTTAAAATAAATGGGGTTTTTTGATATCTTTTTTTTAATATTTCTTCCAGCCGAACATTCGGCTGGAGATATTGGTTTTTTGAGTAATAAAAAACAAACTGGTTGAAACAAGATTGCAGGTCTAATAACGCAAGTCGAATGGTAAAATAATCTTTCGGACGAGAGGCATCTGTGAAAATATATTGAATTTTCTTATAGGTGGTTAGTGTAATCTCTTCTTGAATTTTTTCCATAATAATTGTAAATTCTACCGGAAGATTGCAGAGGTCAAATTGTTTTTTTATTGAAACTCTAATTTCGTTCATGTCCGCGTAGGTCTGCGTCAATGTCGGAATATCCATAAGCTTTTTTTTTTGATTTGGGATCATAAATTTTATCGATTCTGTAAAAAAGATCTTGAGACAGAGCGTTTGATACGGGCAGTTTGAAACTTTTATTTTTTGGATCTCATTATTATGGAAATAATACATTTCTAAAAACACTGAATGGTGGAGTAGTTTAGTGTAATATTTCTCGGGGTCATTCAAATCAGAAATGTTGAGAGGGGGGTTTTTATTGTTCCAAAACAGGCCCATAAATTTAAGAAAATATCGAGTTTTAAAAACCAAAATTGACAATATAGATAAAACGATTAGAAGTACAACTGTAACAACGAGACTTTCCCATATTCCGTATTTTTGGAATATTCCGGAGATGATGTTGCCGACTTGTTTTGTAGCTTCTTCAGTCATTTTATTAATTAACTACTCGAAAATAAGCGTTCGTTACCATAATGTCTACCGCATCGTCGATGTTCGAAATTACAACAATTATCTCATCATTTGTTTCGACTCTGGCTAGGGCATGTGGCACTAGATCCCGGGGACTGTTTGCAGCAACTGGAGACGCTGGAGCCGAGCCCAATAAATTAACTAAATTATAGCTATTCGTAGGAGTGCCATCGTCCGTGAAGGCTACTGCCGCTCCTCCGCTATTATAAGATACTTGAAAGCTGTTTGTGGCCTTATTGACAACATAATATACAATGTCTTTCCTAATTTCAGTCGGTAATGTTCCGGCAGTGTTCAGAAACATTATTGTATCTCCATCGCTCAGGGCTGTTCCAACCTCATTAATTACGTTTGTAGCATTTGTAAATGTTGTTGTAAACGAATAATGAGAGTGAATATTGCAAAACTGTACAGAGATATTTTTGGTTGCCGAAGCCGGCTCAAGATAGATATTCCCGTCTAACAGCAGCGATTCGTTATTTGTTCCGACATATTTTAAATGTCCTGTGTTTGTTAGCGTTGTTCGCTGGAGATATGAACTAACAAATCCGGTGCCTCCGTTTATTTTAACTTTTGCTCCGACGCTACCAGCTGGAACGATTGTAGAGGTAGAGTTCCCCGTCAACTTCGCCTCGGCGGTTGTCCCCATCGCGACTGTCCCAGCTCCGGTTGATCCGCTTAACGCCAAGACATTATCTGAAAAAGAGTTGACTATATCGCCATTTGCATTGTCGGAGAAATAATTTAAATCAAATCCTGTTACAGAAATATTATTCCCCAGAGTATCAACAATTCCATCATTTGTTGTCGTATCCATTTTTACGAAATTTCCGGTTCCACCGCCCGCTGAGGTCATAGTTATATTGTTCCTGGCAAATGTCTTGTTCCCTGAAACAGTGTTAAAATAAAACGAAGAGTTCCCTGAATAAGATGCATTTGTTGCCGTAAAATTGGCCAGGATCCCGTCATAAGTTGCTTGACCAGTAGAGCCGTCCACCCATGCTACAACATCATCGTCAATGTCGCCGACTGAGACGATGATGTTTAATCGTGCGATTACAATCTGAGCGGTAGATGTCTTGTTTACTATCGTGTGTGTGTTCACCCCGGCAGCACTTCCGGACATCTGATAGATAATTGCTGAATTCTGCAATGTAAAGAGGTTATCAGACCCCTCCTGAAATACCGTTCCGGTAATTCCATTTGTAGCACTCTGCATGACAAAGGCGCAGCTTATATATTGATTGTTACCGCCTGCCGATGAGTCAATCATAATCGCACCGGATGCGGTAGGTGTCATTTGGAAAAGGATGTTTTCAGCTCTGAATGATGTGCTTGGTGTAGTTACAAGAGTCCCACTCGTTCCGAATATTACAACCTCTGTTCCGGTTCCGATCCCCTTGAAGTGGACGTAGTTTTTTAAAGTTAAATTTTCGGTGTATACCCCTGGAGCAATTTCCAAAATATATGGCTTGGAGGCACTTGCATCTGTTATTGAATTAATTGCAGCTTGTATTGTGCTATAATCAGCTCCAGTTGCCGCCACGGTTTTGATCTGCTCCGGATGAAGATTGTTAGCAATAACAGCCCCCGAGATCGATAAATTCCCTGAGCTATCAAAAACAAGCTGGTTTGTGTTGATCCGCAAAGAATCGCCAGTGCCAGTATTGGTTAAATTAACACCTACCGGATTGTTTGTTGTGTCATTTTGATTTATCGTTGCTCCAACAACATTTTTGTTATTAGCAACATCTATTTGTAACTTGCTCGTTGGGTTTGACGTTCCAACTCCAAAGTTAAGATTCTTACTCGCCCAAGCATACCCGCTGGCAGTCCCGTCGTAACAAGCGAGCGTTTGATTTTGAGCTGTAATGCTGAAATCCGTATTTGCTGTTTTCATCCACAAAAACGAGTAATCTCCTCCTCCGGTTCCTCCAGACTCTAATCTTAGAGCCGCGGCACCCGTTGCTCGGTAGACATCCAATGGGTATACGGGGATACTTTTTCCAACTCCAAGATTTTTCCCGGTATCTTCCCATACAAGCTCGGAAACATCTGTGAACTCCCAGGTATCAGCTGTGTCATTCCAGAACAATAGCTGCCCATTTGCGGAGCCGTCAGGGTACTTTGCTTCATGAGTTTTAAAACCGAAAATTGCAAAGGACAGTAAAATAATTAATAAAAATAGCGTCTTACTTTTCATCAATAGCCTCCTTTTTTGTTTTGCTTATTTCAAAAGGCTTGCTTCCAATTTTGATAATTGCGGCAATTGCCAGCGGGATTGAATCACCTATCTGAAAACTTTGAAGCTGCATATGATGCAGCGAAACAATCGCCCAAACTATCATGATTGTAATCACAATAAATCCTGAAACAAGTCTTGATAGAGAAAGTTTTCCGCCACTTTCGGAAAAGATCTCTTTTGTGCTTTGCGAAATGTTTGATATAATTTTCATTTTAAACTCCTTTTTTTAAACTGTATACCAACTACCATTTGAAGAAGTGACAATCCACTCATTGTTTCCCATAAACATTATTGTTACTGTTGCTATTTTTTCCTCTGCCGCAGTGGAATTTCTTAATAATGCACCTACAGCAGAATCCATAATTACATCGGCCCCGTCAAACTGCAAGTCAATTTCGCCAGCGGTCCACTTCACGAATGTTGTTGCCTGCCCTATCATTGCAGTTGTTCCGGCAGGAATATTCAAAACAGCGGCCGCTGAAACTCGGTGAACCTTTCCGATATCATTAACTGAAATATTGCCGTTTCCTGAATGATCAATTCGGGTATTTTTTATTAAAGTCGCGGTGTAGTCTCCAAAAGCGGCAAAAACAGCTCCAGTACGACCATTAAATGAAGTTACTCCAGCACCAACAAGACTGGCTATGATATCATACAACGCATTTTTTGATGCAGCTGTTGAAGTGTCTCCGTTCCAGCTTGGAGCATAGGCCGCATCTGAAACGGATTCTATTTCATCTTTTTTTTTTACTGAGCTTGATAGCTCGGTTACAGTGTAGGCAAACGCACCCTGAACGAATCGGAATGTTATTTTAACTTTGTCAGCATCTCTAATTGTGTCATTTCCTTCTACACGAACTATCAGATTATCGTCTGTGATGGTTCCGCATAGAACTGTAATATCGTCAAGACTGGAAAAAGTATTGATGATGGGTGTTATCACAATTTCAGTATTAATTGGCATCGTTCCTGCAATTTTGAAAATGAAAAACAAAGAATCCTTATTTCTAGCATCTACGCCCTCATTATCGTTTTCTAAGTTAAGAATAGATTCAAGCTCAGTATATCCCGACCCAGCAGGAATTACTTTTGGTAACAATAACTCCTTGCGCTGATACTTATTATCAATCGTAACAACGTTATTTGCCATGATTTTTTCTCCAATTATTAAAATAAGTTGACTACATTTAATCTCGTTGTCCATCCTTCGTTATTTATCTCATGCGTTGCTTTTTTTATGAGATATTTTCCCGAAAATCCATATATTTCGGATAGTTCAATAACAGCGCCCGCAACAAGCTGAACATCTCCAAAAGTTTTAAAATCCACTATGAAGCGATCATAACTGTCGACACTCTCGGCGATAGCTTGCGCAACATTTTTATCCGACAATTTTTTTATTAATGTTTTTGTTTCGCCGCTTGTAAGAGTGCTCGAACTTGCCCGCTCGTCTGAAATTCTTTTCCCTTTTTTGGGGTCATAAAAGCTGGTTTTGATTATTTTGTAAGGCTTTGTGATAAGCTGGTAAGAAAAATCTGACATGGCATCACGACCTATTTTGAAATACTTTACAACTTTGTCATTTTCAAAACTTTTCTTATCAGAAAAAACAAGTTTCCCATTATGAACTTTTATAATGCATCGGAACATTTCGGCATATTCAGAGACTATACTGCCTATAGTTTCTTCAAAATGTTTAATGTTTTTTAAACTTAGTTTCCAAGGTGCGCCTTTGTTTTTCATGAATCTATAGAAAAGAGAAATGTCTATTTTTTTCAAAACGTCCTGTAGCAGCGTGTCCAGATAGACTCTTCTGCGAGAATAATTAATTTGCTTTGTGAAAGATTTTTCCACGGCACTTGCTGAAAGAGCCTCTATTGTTATTATAGAATTATCTCCTATATTTCCGGAAATTGTGTCAATTTGAAAAGATCCTGAGTTAAGAACATTATTACTCATGTCGGTTATTTCTACGGCTATAGAATCGCCCTGCAAAAAAGCTTTCAAATAGACCAAACTGTCGTTTTTCAAAGTAATTGAAAGGCTATCTGATTCAAGACCGATCCTGTCATCAATAACAATTGATGATAAATCGTGCCTTATTTCATCAGTTATGTCTTCGCCTCGGTGAATTATCCGAAAGGCTTGTATTAGTTGCATTATGTTGACCTCCATTCTGGGATTGTAACGTTTGCAACTGTGCTCAAATTTTCTATGTCAGGTTTTATAATTTTCACACCTGCCGGAACGTAAAAGGCTCTTTTTGTTTTGATAGAAATTTGCGGATTTGCGTCTTTAATTTCCTGGACATAATCAAAAACGCCGAACCATCTCTTGCTGAGCATGTCCCACCTCGTATCGGAGGTCAAAAGCTCGTAAGTGTTTTCTTCAAGCTCTGCATCGTATCCAATACCCGAAACAGCGACACTGTCTGGTGAACTTATAGCGTCTGATACTATTACAATATTTCCGCTATACTCAGCTTCTGCAATAGGCACAAAAACTATCTTAAGGGATATGCTATTACTCATTGTTTTCCTCTATGGCCACACCTGGCCGCCGTCTATTTCTGCAATTGCGCCAGTCATTGTCGTGGACGCTGACAATGCAATTGAAGAAGCTCCTATCGCTTGAGCTTTCGTAGCGTTTCCGCTCGTCCAATTTGCGCAGTCGCTTACGCTGACTAACGATGCCTGCCATGCGGCAATGCCGACATCACAATTCCCAATTGTGTTGCTGAGCAGAGCAAGTCTGCTTTCAACTCCAAGAATGTTGTAATTTCCTGCAACTAAGTTTGCTGTATGAATAGCACAAAATTGTAGGTGCGCAGACCTACATGCCACAAATTGAACGTTGGTTTGTCCCGCTGCGGTATGTTGTAACGCAAGGTCAAGATATCTTATTAACACTGTAGCATCACAATTATTAACTTCTAATAACGTTATATTTGCAGGATCTGATTTTCTTATTGAAACTGTTTTTGTAGTTGCTTTTGTATTGTCAGAGCTGTTGCCGTCTACAAAAATTATTCCATTTTTAAAATTATCAAATGAAACTCTATCTGTATGTGTGTGAACTCCATCTGCGAGCTTGAATGTCAAAGTATTTTCTTTAAGATTTTTTCCTGCAAGATCAATTAGTTGCTGAAACTGTGCCGCTGTCATAGCTGCCGAAATAGCGATTGTGCGGCTTTCGCTTTCCCATGTTACGGGGTCTGCTATTTTGACTTCGACATTGTCAAAAGTTATTTGATATGCTGCCGTAGATGCGGTGTTTGCTTTTATTCTTAATTGATAATTGTTGCTATTCGATGTAACAAAATAGCTGTGAAACTGCTTAACAGAGGTACTCTGTACGGTGTCTAACCCGAGTTGTACCGTTGCTGTATTATCTACGTCATAGATTTCAACAATTAAGTCGTTCGAGTATGTACCGGAAACATAATACTCAAAATTTATTTCAAATAGATTTCCGTTTTTCAAATTATCATCAACAAAAAAAGCAGTTGACACATAATCGTTTTGCTGATCCGATGCCGCTTTGGCTATCCTGAAGGATCCATCACCCTTGATCTTGTTAGCCTGTGTAGTGTCTCTTGTTAATATGAAATTTGTGGGATCTGAGGAATCCCAATTTGTTAAATCTGTTTCTGCATATGGATTTGTGATGAAGTTCCCGTTTGCGGCGGCGGCGGCGGATCCTCCGTGTATTGCCGCCAAATCAGCTAAATTCTTGGGGGAAGTTCTACGTATCGCCGTTTCTGTTCCGGCTGTTATTTCTCCGGCACTTATTTGAGGCACAGCAGCAATATATGCATTTATTGCGCCTGTTTTTATAGTAGATCCCTTCATTTTTTCGCTTCTTGGATAGCCGTTTTCCGTAGCTGCCGAATTGGCTATTTCGACAAGATCGTTGTCATCAAGTGTTGCTTTTTCATTTGAAAATTGCTCTATTCTGGTCATATTTATACTCCGATACTTGTTCCTCTGAATTGTCCTGCGCTTGTTTCCCTATATTCTTCAGCACTTGTAGTTCTTGCACCTTCAGGAGCAACAACCACCAAAAGAAAATTATAAGACATGACTCTTTCGCCTGTAGTCGGATGAACTATAAAAAAGCCGGCGGGTGCTGTTACTGTTCCCGTTACGTCTTCTGTTCCTAATGCCGCTATCGTTATTTCAGAATCATTTGATTCTGTCTTTAATAATTGCCTGCGAAAATCTATTGAAGCCGGGGAGACTGTTATAATTTTACTCATAATTTCACCTCCTGATATTCTTCAAGCTGCATATCTATTTCAGCCATTTTTATTCTTCCGTCAGGGAAATGAAATCGTCTTTCTGTAATGCTTTTGATAATGAAAACACCCTCGAAATTTTCGCCAATGATTAAGTTTTGTTTTTTCTGACTTTCGAGCATGTCATTGAGGAGGAAAAGAAAAGCATCAACATCTGTGTAAAATCTTCTATCTTCTTTTAATGTTCCGAATGCCGATCCTGCAAGTGATCCTCCAAATCCGGCAGTTGTCGCAACTCTTCCGGCTAGAGATGTTTCGACTTGTTCCAAGATAAGTGCAGAAACTTTGAACGACAGAGACACGGTATCTGACTCCAGTCCGGCTATCTGCTTGAGCGGTTTTTGCCCCTGTAGGAGGCCGTCTTCTTTCGTTATTATACGCCTATGCTCCGAATAATTCGCAGCTCTTGACCTCGTAAAACTTCCATATACTGGAGATTCTAAGAATTGAAAAATAACTTGACCGAGCTGTCCCCATTCTGACATTATAGCCCCCCTTCGGTTTTAAGCTGCAAGCGTTTTTTCTCACCCCAAACATTATCAACTATTTTTTTAAAATCGTTGGTTAGTTTTTTTTGTGATTGTTCGTTGCCTGCCCCTCCGGATATCGTTACAGGCATGCTAACATTGTTGTTTACAGTTGTTGTTCTGTTTTTGTTCGTAATGTTGTTTTTTTTGTTAGATTCAGCTAACTTTCCGGATAGGGGCATTTTCCTTGTGTGTAGATCCCCTACCCCCCGTCTTCTGCTCAGTTCGTCAACTTTTTTCACAGCCTCATACGCATCTTCAGAAATTTCTCCAGTAAACAAATACCCAAAAAAGCCTTTCACTTTTCTTGCGACTGCTGCAAATCCCTCAAAGCCACTTGTAAGAATTTTTAAATCTGCTCCGAGAATAGTTGTGGCATCAGATGCCTGCGAAAAAACATACGTCCACGCAACTACTCCGGCGATAATTGCGCCAAGCGGATTAGTGAGCAATCCGAAAGCCACTCTGATTCCTCCGGCCGCCATCTTAAGAAGTCCGAATGTAGAGGTTAGCGCAGCTACGGCAAGAATTCCTTTACCAAGTTGCCCTGAGAGCTCCTTGTTTTCAGAGATCCATTTAGAAAATTGTGAAATTAGCGGTGCTATTTCTTCAAGTAATTTTGTAGCGATTGGAAGAGATGCGGCCCCAAAATGTTTCCACGCTACGGCAGCTTGTTGAGTAGCCGTATTAAATTTTTCTGAAATTGTAGCGGCCATCTTTCGATACGCCCCGTCTGCCGATCCGCCTGATTCAGTCATCATATCAATCGTCTTGGCAAATTTTTCTGATTGCTCTCCTGCCAGTGCAGAGACTCCGGCATATGCCCTAATGTTCGGAAACAAATCGGCCATCATTGATTTACGCTTCGCCTCTGATTTTGTATATTTGTTTACTGAACGTGTTATTAAATCGAGGGTGCCTTTCAGTCCCTTTGTTTTCAGGGTTAGCGGATCGATACGCAACTTCAAGGTTTCGTACACATCACTTACGGCTTGAGTAGGCTTGATTAGGCTTGAAATCGTTGCTTTGATTTGTGTCATGGCTTCCGGCGTTTTCACACCTGCTGCTGTAAGTGCTGCTAACGCTGACATAGTTTCGCCAAGTGAGACACCCGCCATTGCTGCTACGCTCGCTACCTGCCCAATATTAGAGCCTATTTCAGACATGGTTGTCTTGCCTTCCCTGACGGCAACAAACATTTGATCTGCTATAGTGGTGAACGTAAGTCCTGAACTTTTCCAAGCATTTTTTGCAGACGTGAGCGCATCTCCGGCCGTTTTCATATCTGTAACGCCGCCTGTGGCCATTTTTCCCGTAGCATCAAGATAGTCTCTTGCACCATCTTTTGTTTGGTCTACTCCGGCCGAGAATCCATCGTACAGCGCCTTGATAACATCTTGTTGGTTCCTTCCGAACGTAATCTGTGCTTGCTCGACTATATCACCGTAATCATTGATGATGCTGTTTGTAGATTGTTTTGTGAGCGTCGCAATTTCCGCCATGCCTTTTTCGAAGTCAGCCGCTGTTTTGATTGCCAGCACCAAAGGAGCGGCGATTGCGGCACCTTTAAGCACCGTTTGGAAACCGGATTTTATATTTTGAGTTCCTTTTGTTATATGATTTGCTGACTTGTCCCAAGATTTTCTAATGCCTGCTGTGGCTTTCGCCCACCGCGACTCCACTTTGGCCGCGTCTTTCTCGGCTTTGTCAGAGGCGATACTTAGAGCTTTTGAAAATTCGTTTTCTAACTCAAGGAGTAGTTTTGCTTTAAAATCAGCGCTCATTTAATTTATCCTATGTTAATATTCCTTGTCCTACAATCGGCCCGCTGCTATTTGACATTGGCGGCGTTCCGGTAGGAAAAACTACAGCATTCCCAACAAGGTAATTAATATCTATGTTAGCTTTTTTTTTCTGAGCCTGCCAAACTTCATTTTTTTCAGATGTATCAAGGCCGGATAGATCCAAGTTATTGTATCTCAGAAGTGCCAGGGCATCACCACTTAATGTCATTTTATACCGCCAGTTTTTCTAAATTTTCTTTGTTAGCATATAGCTTAGCTTTTGTTGCTGCTGAAAAAAAGGCAGCTCCGTCAGGTGTGAGAACAACTGCATCTATTAGATTCTCTACTAGCCTAATCAATTCTTGATATGTTTCTTCAGTCCCGTTTCCAATAGAGATTTTTCCTGTTTCGGTTAATCTCATTTTAATTTTTCCGGTATTGAGAACGATATCTTTCACCGAATTTTCGGGTCTGGTTTGATTCTCTGAGCTGAAAGAGCTTAGTATATAAGCGTCTCCAAAATTATCAATTACAAGTAGGACATCCGATCCAACGTGAGGGAGGTTTTGTGATGAAATATTGCTTGTGCACACAATAACTTCTTCAATGATTTCAGAAGTGTCAATCTGTGGCAAAGATACAGTTGCATACTCTCCAGAATAAGAATGTAGCTTAGCTGGTAGTATCATATTTTTCATTATCTTATGACTCCACCGCCTGCTGTATTTTCGTCATTTGCAGGCGAAGGGTTGCCCAGCGGCTGCGTAGCATCTACTTTTGCAATTATTCCGCCATTTGTAGCCGAAAGCCCATACAGCGGAGCTTGATCAACTAATCCATTACTTGAGCTTGCTACCATGCTGTTTTCGGTTACATATATAGCAGCGTTATCATCTCCACCACCTCCGAGTGCATCAGTGTTGCAATCATAGATTTTTGTATTTGCGGATCCTGATACTTTTATGCCGCTCCCAGCCGCTGAGTTTCGAGCGGCGATATCGTGAACTATTACTCTTCCAGGATTATTGAGAATATTAATAGCTCCCTCGGAGGGCGAGGCTGTGTTGATCCTGAAATTTGCAAGAGTTACTAATGCGGTGTTTCCCACAACTTTTACGTTTGCATCAATGCCAGGGATTCCGCCTGAAATTATAGAAGAAGCTTTGCCTAGTCCAAGCAGCTGAATTTCTCCTGCACCGGCAAACCCTTGAATGACTATATCTTTTGAAATAGTTTCCGATGAGACAAAATTTAATATAAATTGCAGAACAGCTCCGTAAGGAATATCTTTCCCAGAAACTTCTGTATATTGATTCAGATATGGCAAGTTAGCGGCCGTAATAGTGAAAGTTACTGGTGATGCTATATACTTGTTTGACTTTCTCAGCATGCCCTCAATCTTTCCACCGTTTCCTGTTTGAGTGAAAGACAAACTGTTTGTGTATAACTGTCCGGAATCATTGAAGATAATGGTCGCTCCATAGTTTGCATAGTATGATAGTCCGGAGAGTTTTGCTGTCGAATTCCAGCCGGAAGAGTGGACTTCAGATCCTTCCAAAGCATATATTCCCGAAACATTTCCAGTGCCGCAAGTGTTGGAAACTACTGACAATTTAGTCCTGATAGCCTTTACTAAATAATTTGAATTATTAATAAAGGAGTTGCTTTGAATTAAGCTTAAACAATCAGCAAGAGTAATTGGTATATTTCCAGGGAATCCTCCATTTCCGAAAGTGTTGACACTTATGTCAATTCTTGATCTTTCTGCAACAACGCTATCAGTTCCAGTGTTTCCTGAAATTAAGCCGCTTATTATTTTGACATGCTTGCAATCGGAAACTCGAACTAAAACACCTGTTCCGGTAGATTCTGAAATGTTTGCATTATTAAGTGTTATAGTAGGGTTAACATTTTCAAAAAGAAAAACATTTTCGTTACCATCTCTGGTAAGCAGATGATTGCTGTTGTTAATTACTATTGAGCCTTCTCCCCCAATATTACTTAATTTAAGAACTGGTTTTGCAGCGGTTTGAGTAATTGGTGCGGTAAAGGTTATTGTGAGAACCTTGCCCTTAACTATAATCCCTAAAACATCCAGGGTTTCTTGCAGCGCATCAAGTTGCGCTAAGTCACCGATTATATAGGGCGTATCTTCGACTAACATTTTGTTTTTGATAAACTGTGCATTGTTTGCAAGCCTCGCAAACATTTCAGTCGATTCGTTAAATGTTCCGAGAGCCGCAGTGCTTACCGGCTCTGTGTCTCCTTCCACATCATCAATACGAAGTGGCATTTGCATTTGAACATAATTAACGCCAAAATCAGTTATTTTTCCATCAGGATTCCATCCTCCAGCCATGTCACATCCTCCGATTATTATAATTGCTATTAATATAACTATTCTTACCATACTTGCACCGTTCGTCCTCCCGGATTGGATGGCTCTATCACTACAAGCCTATATAATTCCGGTCTTTCTTTTTTATATTTATTTATCAGCCTTATAACAACTGTCTCTTCCTTCAAATTAAGATCGTGGTCGGATGTTATCCCAACATTGAAAAGCTGGTTTTTCAAATCATCATATTGCATCGATCCATTATATTGTATCGATCCATCATATTTCGCAAGTACTGAAATGTTTTCAACAATTATTATATTTGTATAGCCGAAGTTTGTGAGCACTTTTTCGACTGCGAAAGGAGTTCCTCGGTGTCTTTTCAAATCCATTGTTTGTTTTAAGAATTCATTTTTTCTATCCTTAATTGTAGTAACAACATTGTATTCACCAACATATTCCCAGCCATGAACAGAAAATTGTTCGGCAAGAATGTCAAGCACGGTTTCTGGAAGTGTGTTTGCTTCAAGAGCTGAAAAAAGCATCAACTTATCAAGTTGTTGAAACAGTGGAATATGGGATAGAGAAAATGTTCCTGTATAGGCGGTGTCTAAGAAAACATATTGAAGAGCTGCTGAAAATGCTTTAACCGAAAGATTTTCTTTCAGCGGTGCTCCTGTAGCATCCGAGCCCTTGAAAATGTTCAATATGTCACTCATTAAGCTACCGTAATATTTAAATTATTAGGATCAAATATTCCTAGTGCCACCTGGCTGTTGTCGATAGATATTCCCGTTGTGGCTGGAGTGCTGTTAAACTCTACCGTGACATTTGAAACACCTGTAATGGCAGAGAGAAGCCCGGCTATTTGAGACTTAACGACATCTTTGCCAACTTGATTTTTCAAATTATTCATAAAGATATCGATCGTCAGCAACGCTTTGTTTCGGATTGAATCAATATTTGTAGTACTTATTTCTAATGACACGTCTGAAATAATATATGTAACTCCTGAGATTAAATGAGTTGTTACAATATCGTTAAGTGGTCTTATTTTTGAAACTCCTGACGACGGGTACATAGCTTCATCAACGATTCCTACAAGCTGCATTGATGATAGTATTTCGTTTGTTGTGTCGGTATCGTCTGTGGTATAGGCAAGATCAATTGTGCCTGAAATACCTGAGCCGCCGATTTGAGTTATTGCGACTCCTATTCCGTCTGCGCCCACATAATTGGCCACAGCTACTGTTTTCGCAGAATTACTATAAATTTGGAAAGTTCTTGTTCCTGCGACATCTATCAGACTCCAGTATAGTTTCCCGGAGTCGGTATTGCTTAATGTCAGTCCGGAAAGAGTCAAATTGTCCAGTTGGCTCGCTCCGTCTCCTATAAGATTGAGGTTGAATGATCCGTCATAATTTTTCGGCAATATATATAACTGTATTGTGTATCCGCTTTTAAGTATTCCCACCTTTACAATTCCTGCGTCCAGAGCTTTTGTAACAGAAGTGTAACTTTCTGCTGTTCCCGCAGTGCTGAATTTTTCAGAGGCAAGTTTGAGTCTATCGCGATAAGAATCATCTGTTTCAGAAATTTGACCTCCCGAGCTTTCTACAACATTCACAACTGAATCAAGAAAAGAATATGAAAACTGAGATTCGTCGAGTGTGTCAATTTCGCCTATTTCGATATCATTCGCATTTGCTCCGGAATTGCCTGTAGTCGTGAACTCTTCAACAACAATATCAAAAAAATCTATGCCCTTAGGCAAATAGACATCTTCCTTTACTCTGAAGTTATACGTTCCGTTTTCGTTTGATCCGACTACAACAGTGTTTTCATATATGAAAGTAGCGGCTGGCAAAGTTTCTACAAACGTGAATCTTACAACGCTTGTTGCTGGTGTGCTGGCTATTCTTGCCACTCCAAAGAAAATTCCATAATCATCTAGCTGCCCTTGTGTCATCCCCTTTAAGAAATTTTGGTCACTTGCTGACAGCCACGCCGAACCAAAATTGTATATTACTCCAGAAACTACTTGCGCCACTAATCGCTCAGCGTCCTGACGTTCCAAAACAATTCCGGCGACATCTTGGTACACCGCAATGAAGTCCGCAAATATTTCTTCAAATGTAATATCAAATATTTTTGTCATGCGCTTGTCTCCGGAGCTACGAAAGCTATGTCTTTTTGATATTCTGTCACAAATTCTTGTGTTATTTTTGAAAAATCGGAGCTGTAAAACAATCGGACTCTTTTGATTTTCAAAACTGGGTATAACAAAAGCATTGTTACAAGATCGTCTCTGTTTTGGGCCGCTGCGACAACATCGTTTCTGTCAATTCTTTCGGAAAGATGCGTTCCCTCATTACTATATGGGATAGAAAAAAGAGGGGTAGAAGCTTCGCGGGCAACGCCCTTTTCAACTCTTGTTTTTCTGTCTAATTCATCAGCTTGTATGTTTTCAAGACTCAATCTCTTTGCGGCCATTATTTTCTTTTCCTCTCCAGCTCTTGTTTTCGCTTCCCGAATCGATTGTAGCACTGCACAAAAAATGTCTCTGGCATGCTGGTAATATCAATGGATATTCCAGCACACCAAAGCTCTGATTGGGCATCTACTAGCTCCGCTACTGTAAGTGTTTCGCCAAGCGGAGTAAGGTATGTGACAAAAAATCTTCTGACAACTCCTGGATCTGTTTCACATTCCAGATCTCATCGTTGAATTTGCAAACTAATGAAAGTTTTGCTATTAGGAGCTGTTGATAAGAAGGGTTTTCTGTTCCGAAAGTCATTCTTGCTATCTGATCCGCCTGTAGGGCATCCCCCACGGTAGATCGCTTGACGAGTCTGACTTTCGCAGTGTGTGGTTTTTCGTTGAAGAAGCTTTCGTCAACATCAACGTCATACCCCTTTTCAAGGGCTTCTTTGTCAAGTTCTTCTGTCGCTTCGTCAATTTTTTTAAGTGCTTCTGATTTTTCCATTTTGCCCAATCTCCTTTTTTATGGTCCTATTAAGTTAGTGATATCGGTTAACAAATCTACTCCATTCTGCAAAAATTTGCCGTTTGGAATGTCATAGTCAAAGATATTAACTCCGTTGATATCGAGTTTTGCGGTGAATGCTTTGAACTTTGCTGTTATTTCTCTTTTTGTGCCTTGCTTAATCGTTCCGGGAGAAACGCTATAGAATTGACACTGAAATACCCAGTCAACAACCTGAGGAACAAAAGTGCCCAGCTGTTGAGACATATTATTGACAATCATCGATGCTCTTACTGTTGGAATTGAGGTGGCATCAAAAATTTTGCTCGCCAAAAAAGATGAATCAGCCTCAATCATTATTTCCCCGTCGCCATCAAAAAATCTGCGCCACGGGTCGCCGACTTCAATTTTTCCACCTGTTGAAGTGTTGTCAAACTCGATGACTTCTGCCGAAATATCCGGCATAGTTAGTTCTCCGATATATGGCATCGGGTCACCATCAAAGAAAATTTTAACCTTCGACACTCCGAAGGCTTTCACTAATGTGTCTGTTATTGCCATCGCTGCCCCCTATGCCGGAAAAATTGTGTTAAAAAAGTTAAGGTCTACTTGTATCTCAACATCCGTGCGCTTTTGAGGTTCCGGAGCAAGAACATACATCCGCAAGTTAATCTGAGTTGAGAGGTCAGGGTTGTCAACTGCCCTGAATTCAAGTTCATAGCCAATCATTTGACCTTTCGATATCAGGAGTCTTCCAGCGGAATTTTCCTTGTCAACAAAATCCTGAATTGTGAATTTGTTGAAGTTTCTATCGGTTGACTTCGCCCATAGATCTCTTGTAAGCTGCTTGCTCTTGTACGCAATGAAATCATTTTGATTTGTAGAGTCTTTTCTAAGGTCTGTCGCAGTACCATTATAGAAACTGGTCCAGGTTCCCCAGAGATTCCAACCTCGGTCTGCCGTATCTAAGATCACTGTTATAATTCCCTTGTCCCTGACGGCGTTTGATGCTGTTGGAAAAGAAAGTTTGTTGTTCGGAACATACCCGGTCATGGGCCTGTTTGATGGTGAAACTCCTACATATCCGTTGAGCTCAACTTCTAGGCTCATCATTCCGATATACCAATCGGACAAAAGTTGTTCCGTTGTTGCCCCGTAAGTTCCCTCTCCAAAAAAGGCTCTTCCGTTTTCGTCAAGGATGCTCTTGTCCGCATATATATCGGCAAGGTCAGAAGAGCTATTATAATCTGTTTCGTCAATATCGTACACAAATCTAGTGACAAATGTTGAGTTCAAGTTTGCGGAAATTGTAGAAAGGTCGGTTCTAACTGTTGCAGCAACAACATTGTCTATATCCGCCTGGCTCCAATACGGCGCATGGATCCATCCGGGCAGCCTGCTGAACCCGAGATCTGTAATAATATCGTTGCACCCCTGAATGGCAGCGGTAACTTGAATCTGTGTTATTGCAGAATTGTCACAATAATCGTAATCCACTAGAATTGTATCGGTTGCCCCAATTGCCCCGGTTGATACAGTTGTTATTGAAACAAGTCCATCCGTTCCTCTCGAAACTGTGTAGTCGTCTCCTATATCGTATGTGGTTGTCATAGGTGAGTCGGTTACAACAATTGTACTCATTTGAATATATTTATTAACGAGTTTGACTGTTCCTGTTATTAAGACCCTTGACTCGTCCGCAATCGCTGTTTGGTGCGAGTCGGGATCGAGGACATTATAAATCAAAACAGGGTACATCCCGAATCCTGACATAAGTCTTTCGACTGACTTATTAGCATTCCAGCCTTGTGACCGTTCGAGGTTGCCAGCTCCCCATATTTCTTCACCACCATATTTTCCCTTAAAATCTTCCCAGCTTGTTGCAGCATACCAGGTGTTGCTCTGTCCTATTTCGTAACCTGCACCGTTATCGGCAGGAAAAGCACCAATAATTGCAGTCAGTTCGCTATCTACATTAAGCGGTGGCTGTCCTTTTGTCGGTCCAGCGTAGACATTAACACCGTATTTCAATAGTGTCATGTAAGTACCTCCTGTGATTCTTCAAATATTATATATCCGTTCCATACCATTTCAGCAACATATGTTTTCGTGCGTCCGTTTTCCTCAATCATTACAAACGGTTGGTCTTCGTCTAATGCTCTATTAAGTTCGCACAAAAACCCGATCCCGTGAATATCGTCATTATTGACCAAATCCGGTACAATATTTTCTACTCTTTCAAGAGCTTTATTTTTCAATTTTCCTCCAGCGATTGCTATTCTGAAAACGCTGGAAAATCGTTTCGCAAACTCTTTCGTGTCCTGTAGAACTTGACTCCGCCATGTTTCTCCGGAAGAGGTTGAACGGTAGACAACTTTCACAGGTAGCGCTTGCTTGTATCCTTCTTCACCGAGACCATTTTCTTGCATGGAATAGCCTTCATTTCTCATTGTTCCTTCTGGATCAATCCAAAAAGATTGAAGCGAGATAATAAAATGTTCTGCTTTTATGTCCGCTTGGGATGGTTCAATTTCGACCCGTTTCCCGGTCATATCAGCTATTGTTTCCGCAAGGCTCTTGAGTAGGTCCATTATCTTGTTGTCCAGTATGCATTTATTAATTTTTTTATATTTGTTTTTGACGGCCATTGTAGGAATTTTCTTTGTGGCACTCCTTTTCCCTTTTGATGGCGCCACATGTAGCCGTCTGGAACTCCAACTTCTACACTTATTATACCATTGACATGATAGTTTACTGTACGCCATCCTAAGCCTTTGTCCAGGAGTGTAGTTCCTGAGCCGCTTGGGCTTTTTTTCCGTCCTCGTCTCAATTTCAAAGTCATCTCACTCACTGTTGGCGTAACCTTGTCATCTTTAATATATCGAATGGTTTCTTTCTGAGCGGCTCTCCCGATTTCGTCAAGGAGTGTTTTTATGTCAGAGGTGTTTGCGACTTTTTTGATCCACCTATTAAATTCAGATCCTTTTTCAAACCCTGTGACTTTAGCGCCCATTATTCAAACCCTTTTAATGCTGTTTTTATCTCTGTATTGGTAAGATTGTAGATACTTACTACAGAATCTTCGCTGTCATGATCCACTGTATTAGAAGGATCAGCAGCATTTCCGATAAGAGCCTCAATTAATTCTTGAGCCTCTTTCTTCTCTGTTGTTGCCTCTCCATCCTGCCCAGAGTCTTCATACATGTTCGAGATTGAAAGTTGAATTAAACTTTCAAAAATCATGGCGTAAGTTTCGCCATTTTCAGAATCAATAATATTTAATGTAGCTCTGATAGTGTCGAGATTCGTTAAATCTGACGAATCCAATGAATATATGGCGGATCTCCAAGACATAAAAAAATCAGTCCGCCCGGCTTTTATGAATCTCCCCATAATCCATAGGAGGGCTGCGCTGACTGCATCCCTCCCTAAAGTATCGGCTTTTTCTTGAAGCAAGTTCGTTGCATCTTCGTTGAAAATGCGGTTGGCTATAATATAGTTAAGAACGTCAGCATTTGTTATGGCCATTATTTACCCTTTTTTTCCTTCTTCGCTTTTTCTTTTTCAACATTAAAAATATGCTCATCTTCGATAATGTTGAAACTTGACAGATTCCAGCCTTTCATTTCCTCCCTGAGAATATTAAGAATCAAAACTCTTGCGTTTTCTTCTTTCTCCTTTCGGGTCTGATTTACTTTTGCCTCTTCTGGTATGATTAGGAAAATATCTTTCCTCTGTCGGCCACTTATGATTGTTGTTTTTATTAACATTTTTTCTCCTCTTACGGTCTGGTACTGAACTGAACTGATGCGTTGGGAATGAATGCAGGCAGAGGGCGAGATGCACCATAAACACTAAGGGCATCTTTTTTTGCATTCTGAACACTATAAACATAAAGCGGCTGTGTGCTGCCCTGAGGAAAGTGGCCGTTGGCATAGTTGCAATAGATTATGTTGTGATCGGCTGAGGTGTCTACCATCAAGGCTTTTTTCTCTGCAAGCGCATTAGTTGCGGCTTGTGTTTCAGCGTCATGATAGGATCCTCTTTCCGACCGGAACGTCCAGCCATTAATGCGATACCCGTCATCATCAAGTTCGGTGAAATTAATGTTGTCAATTGTTTGAAGTGCCAGACCTTTTGAGAGTCCTGCATTGAATGTTGTTTCGTCAAGCAGAATTTCAAGCGATGCTTTTGAAAGCGCATATCCCTGAGCCTTCAACACGGTCCTTGCTTCGTTACATGCCTTAACCCACTGGCCTAGAGTTGTTCCAGCATCCGTAAAGTTAAGCGTGATTCCCGGTACATCTGTAACGGCTCCGAGGAGCAGTTCATACGTATTCCATACTCCATTTTGCACCTTTGTCTTATGCGTTATTGTTCCCGTTAAGGATGTCGCAATAAGGGACTTCAAGAAAGCATCTCTATATCTCTTAAACTTTGCAACTATTCCGTTAACAACTTCTTGCTTTGTCATTCCGGCATAAGTATTATTTCTTATCTCGCGGAGCTCCTTTTCTGTAACAGTGCTGACAAGATCCATGATTTCAAGTTCAATCTTGTCAACTTCCTTGAACTCAAGGCCTACGGGATGCGACGCTCCGCCCTCCCGTACCATCGGAGGGGTTTCATACTGATCGCTCAAAAAATCTCTTGAAATATAAGGGAGTTCTGTAGACTTAATTGGTTTTTTGAAAATGAGACTCTTGACAGGATCTTTGAAATCTTCAAACGTCTTGATCGCTTGTCTAACTGCCTTTGGGTTAAGCGCCTGCTGTAGTTCGGATAGATTGTTAATTGTTACTGGCATTGTTTTCCCCCTATAGTCCTATTATTTCAAGCTTTTTGAGGGCTTGAATGAAATATTTTTTGTTGTCCGCGTCATAATTTTCGACTCCGCCTTTTGCAAAAACTTTGTCAAGATTCAAATATCCGTCTTCCTCAGACTTAGTGTACATAAGGACATTGTTGTTTGAGGACGGAACTTCCAGGATCATTCCGACAATTTCCTTGCCCGTAATTGCTTCGTACGTTACAAGGAGATCGTCTGTAGCTCCAATTGAGCCTAGTCCAACGATTGCTTTGCTTCCGAGTGTTACCGTATAATCGGTTCCCGGAGTATACACTGTTGTTGCCGGATCATCTGTGACTTTCGCTATTCCTGCTACTGCATTTGCGAGGTCAATTGTTGTAGCAATTAGAGTTACTGCTTCGTCAACAATGTACTGCTCATCGAGATTCAGCTTTTCATGTTCTCCGGAGATAGTATTCAATACAACAATGTCATATACCTCGGGTGTATACCCTGTTTCCGGATTAAGCAGAAAATTATCGGCACGAAATTTTCCCGCAACAACTTCCATGTCAAGTTCATACAATTTTGTTTTTGATAGTGTATTTTTGCTAATTGACATTATTTTCTCCTACTTGTTCATGTCTTCAGGTGTTAGGATCGCTTCATCTTCCGAATCTTCGTCTTTTCCTTTTTTGGTGCTCGGCCCCGGATCAACCTTTTTTTTCACTTCTGAAAAAAGAGCCATGAACGCCTCTGCTATTGAGTTGTCGATCTCTTCTTTTGCCTCAAAAAGATCAACGCTTTTTTCGTTTGCGTTGAAAACTTTGACTTTTGTTTCTTCGGTAATTCCAAACTCAAGGAGCTTTGCTTCGAGCTCATTTTTCTTTTCAGAAAAAACTTTGATCGCTGCTTCTTTTTTTTCTTTTTTGAGCTTTTCAATTTTCTCTTTGAGCTCAATAGCTTCGAGCTCTCTTTTCTGATGTTCTTTCATAAGCCGGATGTTTTCGGTCTTAAGTCTTTCAATTTCTTTAGGATCCATTTTGAACGCCTCCGTTTCGTTATTATTAGGTTCTTTTTTTTTGAGTTCTTTTCCCATCGCAGAAAATCTTAGATATTCTCTGTCGCCTCTCACAAAAGAAAAGCAATTATCTGTCTCTTTGATATTTGTGATAGTTGGGTTTTCTGAAAACTCCATGGCTGCTGTAATGTCCTGAAGATCTTTGAACGCAGCTTCGGTAGAGCCTAGAAGAGCGACATGACCGAGCTCCCACGGCTCTTTTTGTATGACATCTTGTTTCACAACTGTTTTTCTTGAGATGCCCGCCGACCATCCCGCATACTTGTGATCTTTGAAATCCTTCTCGACTTCGGATGACATTTCTATATCTGCTATAAGAACACCTTCCTTATCTAATCTCAAGTTGGACACTTTTCCTGCACTCTGTATCGAATCATCCCACCATCCTGAGGCGGCCTCATGTCCGAACGAAAGGGGATATGAGTGTTTTTTGGAAGTAGTCAAAATTAAATCCGAAAGTATTGACTTTGTAATATGTCTACCATCCTTGAGGTCTTTTTCGTATAGAAGTTCCCAAACTCTTTTTGCCATGTTCATACTCCTGTTAAGTTTCTTTATTATTCTAGCATGTTATGAATAAAAAAAAAGAGATATAAAGCTTTTTGTTGACATAACAGTCATCGTTGACTACAATAAGTACTTTTAACACAGGAGGTTTTTCATGGTAAAATTACCAAATAGTGTTGTTTATTGGAATAGCCCCGAACAGAAAGAGCTTTATGAAAAAACTTTGAAAAAAAAATTCGGCTCCGTTTCTCAAGGTTTAAAAACAATTGCTCACGCATTTTGTTTTCCATTCACGAATATTCAGCAGAGAGAAAAGGAGAAAAATGAAAATAAACATTGAGGATGTCCGTAAAGCGAAGTTACTCATTGACCACATCAACAGTACGTCGCTTTCAAGAATGGAGCTTTTTGAAAACGGTAAAAAAGTTGAAATACCTAAAAAATTAATTGCCCATTTCCGGAATAATACCGTAAGCAATTTTACACTTCTTCATGGAGGATTCTATCGATGGAAATTGTTTAGGAGAGATTGAAAGGATAAATAATTTTTTTATCCAGCGTGCGTAAAACCCCTTCCTTTAGGTGGGAGAGGATATTTTATGATTCAAAAAACCGGAATTTGAAATTTCGCCTACATGGAACGATAACTCCATGGCTGCTATGTTGCCTTGCAAAAGTAACTTTTGTTGTGCCATGGGCAACTGAGGCGGAATAAGATAGGAGAATTACTTAGAAAACACCTAGGAAGGAGGATGAAAGATGAAAACTACATTCGGAAAAATCTACAGTTATGATCCATGCTCCTCTGGCTGGATCACCCTCTGCACCAACAAACTCGGAACGTTACAGCTTACAGAAGAGCAGCTCACCACAGAGATCTCCATAATGGAGATTTTAACCTCTAATGGTATAAAACATGCCGTATGGGCATTGAGAACCCAGGATTATAGGGATTACTGCTTGTTCATCGCAGATGTAGCAGAATCGGTGCTACATATTTTTGAGAATGAATACCCTGAAGACATGCGGGTAAGGGACCTTATCGCAGGGATCCGGCGGTGGCACGCCGGTGAGATCTCTGATGAGGAATTAGACGTGCTGAGGATTGCTGCTTATGATTATGCTGCTGCTGCTGTGGCTGCTGATTATGCTGCTGCTAATGCTGCTGCTAAGGCTGCTTATTATGCTGCTGATACAACTGCTTATGCGGCTGCTACTGCTGCTGCTTATGCTAGTGCTTATGCTCGCAGAGAGCAGTGGAAGAAGATAGAAGAATTACTTAGAAAGCATCTTAAGTAGGAGAATGAATATGAAAACGACATTTGGAGAAATATACAGTTATGATCCATGCTCCTCTGGCTGGGTCAAACTCTGCACCAACAAACTCGGAACAGATTTACATGATGACCTTACAGCAGAGCAGCTTGGTAAAGAGATCTCCATAATGGAGATTTTAACCTCAAATGGTATAAAACATGCCGTATGGGCATTGAGAACCCAGGATTATAGGGATTATTGCTTGTTCATCGCCGATGTAGCAGAATCGGTGCTACATATTTTTGAGAATGAATACCCTGAAGACATGCGGCTCAGGAACCTTATCGCAGGGATCCGGCGGTGGCACGCCGGTGATATCTATGATGAGGAATTAGACGTGCTGAGGATTGCTGCTGTGGCTGCTGCTTATTATGCGGCTGATGCTGATGCTGCTTATTATGCTGCTGTGGCTGCTTATTATGCTACTGATACAACTGCTTATGCGGTTGCTTATGCTGCTGCTTATGCTGCTGCTTATGCTGATGCTTATGCTAGTGCTTATGCTAGTGTTTATGCTCGCAGAGAGCAGTGGCAGAAGGTAGAAATGCTGCTTAGAAAACACCTTAAGTAGGAGGATGATTATGAAAATTATTATTAATAACTTAATTAGGAAAAGTAATGAAGAAAAAATGCAAAAAAAGACAGTACCCAAAAACAAAACATCTCCTTAAAGTTAATGGGAAGATTAACGTTAAGGAGATATCACCAAACAACATAATTGATGATATCACAGAAAAAGAAAAAAAACAAGGGTTCAGCATAAAAGAATCTGAATTCACTTTTTTTGGAAAAGATGGGCAGCCAATGGCATTGTTAATTTACGCTATGGCAAACCCAGCCAAAACATTAGCCAACATTGCAAGTATTACTCAAACTCAGCAATCTTATCCTTTATAGATTTCGGTGTCTTGAAGAAATCATCGGCTTTCCCAGGATTCACGTCAAAATCTTTTCCAGGAGCTGCCGTTATCTCATTATTCACCTCTACAACATTGAAAGCTGCGGCATAGGTTCTTGTTATTTCTCCGACTTGACTCCTACATGAAAAGTGGTTAGGTGGCATAAAGGAATCCCAGAACGGATCATCTTTTAACTTTATTGTTCCATTAAGCTGACTGCAAATATCGGTTGTTCGGTCGTCACCGATTGCAAAATATTCTAAATAGAGGACCTCTTTGTTTTCTTGTGCGGCATTCCATCTCCCTGCTGAATGAGCCGTCACAAAATTTGTCCGGTAGACATTTTCAGCATACCACGGATTTTCGCCAATCCCTATTTTCTGCAACAGGTTATCTTTTTTGAGCCTGTCAATGAAAGTTTTGATCCCTTCACCTTGCGCAATATTTTCGGCAATGATATTCTTGAATCTGTTCATCGTATTATAGTATGTTGATTTTGCTGTGTCTGAAAGGCGCTGACCTAACCCGTTTTCAAGATAACTGATATAGTCTTCCCCTACGCCCGCAGATTCCAACAATGCGTCTATTGTTCCTTGCGGCACAAAATCATCAAGTGAAAATGAGAACTTATTGACGGCGAGCTCATCCATTAATTTTGCAGTATCGTTTGAATTTTTCCGCCCATACAGATTTGACAAGACCATCATATCCGAAAGAGATCCTGAGAAACTAGTAACAAATGATGTTGAAGGTTTTGGGATGTCGTTTAAGCTAATTTTTGAAAAAACTTCGTCTTCAAGTGTGTTCCTGAAAATTTCTATATAAGGTGAAAGGGTTTCTTCTACTGTTCCGACCTGTTTTTCAACGATTCTATCAATCTCGTGCCTTGCCTCGACAAAAAAAAACTGTCTTTTTGATTTTTGCGAAACTGCTGCGGTTCTGCGAGAGTGTTTTTCGGAGAGATGAAAGAATCCTCATCACTTTCTGCTTCCTTAATATTAAACTTTTCATAGAGCCAAGCTTTTGAAATAGGTATTCCACGATCAACTGTTTGCAGGATCTCGTCAAGAGTGGGATCATATTTGTAACTATATTCAAAATAAGGAATTTCTGCGCCATCCGGAATATTGAAATTGAGTTCTAAGATATATCTGAGTAGCTCATTGATTGCTGGTTGCAACTCAAGTTTGGCTATTTTTTGGCCTTTTCGCTTTATGATGGCTTCTTGTGTTTCTCTCGTCTCTGAGTTAGAATATTTTGTCTCATTCGTAAATTTCGGAGTCCCCAATATCGACTTAGATATCATTCTGTCAAACATGTATATGAGGTCTATAATGTCCTCTCCTTTCGCTGTTGCATTGAATTGCTTAACATCGTCAACATTTGCCATCGCAATTCCGGAGCTATTTTTTATTGAAGCGATTGCATTGCTTATTGTATCGGTCCTCTTTTTTGTTTCTGCCACATCAGACGACGCTTTAACGAGAGCGATCAAAGACGGGATGATTGACTTTTGAGCATACAACACACCCTGTTTCATGCATTCTTTTTTGAAAATCCATGGCCAGTACGCTGCAAGAAACTCTGAGGTTCCGTTCAGATTATTTCCTGTTACATCATGAGACACTACAAGATATTTGAAATCCTTATTGATAACTTCATCAGTAAGCACTTCAATCAATTCACCTTCATTGTTGAAGGAATATTCTTCAGGATTAAGGAATATTAGGTTTTTCACCTCCCATTTTCCATTGTTGTTCTTAGGATCGTTCCACACAATTTCCGTAACAGTTTTTCCATAGAGCAGCGCATCCAACAATCTTGAAGTCATTGCAAGAAGTTTACCCCCGTTTTTTGTAAGGGTATTTTTCAAGTATTCTGACCAGGTAGCATTTTTTACGCCATCATCTTTAATTTCATACTTTTCAGATTCTATAAAGCTGACAAGAACTTCAAAATCAGATTTAATCTGTGAATCCAGTTTCATTTCACGAATGATTTCCAACAAGTCTTTTGTGGTAATACTTTGGAAAAATTCAGTGTTGTAGTTTTGCATTATTCCGTAAAAATCATCTATGACGGTTGTCACCGAAGTCAGATCTTCTGGAGGTGGCGGCGTGCTCTTGAATTGTGTTCTATTATTTTTATTGTATTTCATATAGATCTCCTTTATTAGTCTTAATTATTCTAGGGCATTATCCGCAATTTGTAAAGGAAAGTTTTTTTAAAAGTTATTCATGATGTCGTTTATTCCTCTTGGTGAAAATCTGTCTGCTGTTTCTGTTAGGTTGTCTCCTGCACTGCTGCTTGAGAATTCTTTGTCCTCTTCAAAATGGAAAAGAGTATGAAGAGCGTAGCGCATCGCATCCATGGAATCGTCATTTTCCTTTCGAGGTTCTTCTTTGCTTTTATGATCGATCCATATATATGAATAGACTTCCTGCATCCATCTTTTAGCTTTATTCCTCACAACGAAAAACTTTCCATCATTCATTAATCTTGAACACGTGTCAATGCCCTCAATGACTTCTTTTTTCGCATTTACTCCGCCGAATCTTAGAACATACTCTGGTCTGGCACTGTCACAATACCATTGCATTTTTCCATATTTAGTTTCATATTTATTTTTCCTTTCTACCCACCAATCAATCTCTTTTCCTTTTTCGGCAGTTTCTTCGAGAAGATATATGTTGCCGTCATGATCCTCGCCGAAAATTAAAATTGATCCTACATGACCATAACCCCAATCAACGCCAGCGAAAAATCTTTTAAATTCAGGAAGGTTTTCGGCATCTACTATCATGTTTTCATTGAAATGCTTATATATTACACCCTCAGCTGCTACCCACTTTCCCCATATCGCACGGTCTTTCTTGAACCCCGTAAATGAAGCCTCAAGGTTTTCTATATATTCCTCTGTTAGGTATCCTCCATTCTTTTTTGAATTGTCCCATAAATTAAATGACCAGGCCTTAATTCTTATTCTTCCCGAAGATAATAGAACTCCGTCATTATCTATATAATCGGTCTTAATAGGATGCGTTGGATAATCAGGGTTGCAATCCCAAAAGACTCTTGATCCCTCTCCGGAACATCTTTTGATTGCCTCATCTACAGAATTTTCATGTGACAAATTAACCTCGTTACCGTACCACCCTGAAGCGGTAAGGCCTCACATAGCCTTATACGAATGAGTCTTGTCCGTACCGAAGCAGCAGATGGTGTTGCCAAAAAGATTAAATTCATTGCTCGAATTAAGGCTGCAATCTATCCCGAAAAAAGATTCAAGCT
>Ga0307375_10000584_pt1 | contig 44271 bp, 43 predicted proteins | sample TR1MG_FD_202531 | JGI IMG/M metagenome (GOLD analysis project Ga0307375, IMG submission 202531) | Soil microbial communities from Risofladan, Vaasa, Finland - TR-1 | ecosystem: Environmental > Terrestrial > Soil > Coastal area > Acid sulfate soil | place: Finland: Risofladan, Vaasa | collected...
AAGACGATATGAATAGCAAGGTCAACCCTGACTGGGTATCTGCCAACAACAACTGGCATCGCGCCATACAGGTCGAAGGTGTCGAAGCGATCGAACATCACGGTTGGAAGTGGTGGAAAAAGCAGGACTGCGACATGGCGCAGTTGCGCATGGAGCTGGTCGATATCTGGCACTTCATGCTATCGGCCGTCATCCAGAGCAAACACGGGGCCATTCCGCTGGCCAAAATGGAGATGATGGCCGAACTCAACCTATGCCAAAAATCAGTTCAATTTGATAACCAATACTATGGCCTCGCTCATATTAATCTGCTGGAAAAGCTCGACTTGCTGGTCGGTCTGGCCGCTGCCAGACGCACTAACCTGGCGTTATTTGAATCGCTATTGTCGGACTGCGGGATGAATTGGCTGGAACTGTTCAAGCAATACGTGGGGAAGAACGTACTCAACGTATTCCGCCAGGATCACGGATACAAGGCCGGGACCTATATCAAGATATGGAATGGTCGCGAGGATAACGAACACTTGGTCGAGGTCTTGGGCATGGTCGATCTAAACGCTGGCGATGTCCGCGAGTCGCTCTACCAATCTCTCAAGGCAAGGTACATCCTGGTTCTGGGGTAACAATCAGTGATATTACTAAATATTGGCATGGCTGATCTTGTCGGTTCGGCATTGCAACAAAGTTTTGCATAATGTTGATTATGCATAATAAGTTATTGATTAATAATTGTTATTAATATTTATTCTGTGGGCTGGGACCATTAGTGCTTTATTTTATGCAGCATGGCAGCACGCAGAATTGTATTAATGCGTGTTTGGTAACCCTTCCCTTGTGACTTTAACCAGGCCAACACATCCGAATCCACCCGGACAGTGGTGGATGTCTTGGTGGGTTTATAAAATGGATTGTTCACTGCGTTCTTCCAAAATTCACCTGACAGCGATGGAATATCGCTGTGATCTATTTTGCTGTCCGGCAATTCAGACAGTGCTTGAATCTCGGCCTTTTGCTTTTTGGTCAATGGCAAAGGCTTTGTCGTATCGAGTGTGAACTTAACGTTTTTTTTCATAATGTATTTGCTCCTTCTTGCCCGCCTTTCGGGCTGAAATGATGCGGATAACTTCGCCATCTTCGTCTTGACGCACTGTGTGCGCCACCAGCAGCAGCAAGCAACCGTCAACCATGCCAAGCGTCTGCCAGCGATATTCCCCGTTCTCGATGCGATCCTGACAGGCAAGAGCCATCGGATCCAAAAAGACGCGAGTGGCAACCCCGAAGCTGACGTGATGCTTTTTCAGGTTTGCTTGCGCCTTATCCTCATCCCATTCTAAAGCTGATATTCATGGCTTGATGTTACTACATAAATGTTAATACAGCAAATCATATCCGGCGAGCAGAATATATGGAGAGCAATTCATTCCGGGGGTTGGGCATTAATAGCCGTTCTGGTCAATCCCAACAACCCGCTGGCGCTGAGGCAATTCCAGAAACACCCATTCCCGCCTGACCAGTTGCTCACCTGGGGGTGTCGCGACAATGTGGCCTATCTGGATATTGCTCAAGGCGCGCGAACACGCGTACCTGTTGGATGACGACATTGTCCGCCGGGTGTTTGCGCTGTACGACCAGCTTGAATGTATCCCGGTAAACCCTATAGAGTTATAGTCGAAAGTGGTGTACAGGCAGTTTCAGCATGATGAGTTGAGGTGGTGGAAATTTCTGTAGAGGATCTGATTGTCAAAGTCGGAAACTAAACGAGGAAACCATCCACCATGAATATTCAGCCCTTCGCCGTTTTCAGGGCTTTCTTGAAGGCCCTTAACGCTGGAACCGCGAACATCTGGTTGCGTCCGACCGTCGTACTCGGAGTCAGCTTTCCGCCAGCGGCAAACCGTCGGAAGGTCGACATCGAGACCTCCAGATATTCGGCCGCTTCCTGAGCCGTGAACTCATCGCCAGCGAGATGGCCGAACAATTCCCCATGGCTCATATCATCGCCACGGAAAGCATTCGCAGACAAGATCACGAAAAACTTCTGCCGCTCGGTTGTCGGCATTTGCTTGAGATCATGGAACAGATCTTCTGCAGTTATCACATGTGCCATTTCTCTATCCCTCCGATTTCAGGTATCGCTTGAGTTCATCATAGAAATTCTCGTGCGAACCCACCTGATAAAAATCGATAATCAACAATTCCACATTTACACCCTGACGGCGGGCTCCCAGTGTCGGAGGACGATATGCGATCAGGTACTCCTGGCGATTGAATTTGAACTTGTAGACCCATATCCCGGCCAGATCGCCCACTTTGGCTTCCCCGATCTCCGGATTGTCACAGACCTCATCTACAGCGTCCTCAATGGCAAGCTACAGTGGTTTGTGCGCTTTCTTCACGAACCGGCTGAACGGGGGTTTGTAGATGGACTTCATCGTCATGAGCTAATATTGCACCAATTCTGGGTAAATATCAACTCAAATTATTGCGCAGTGCACCAACCTTGCTGTTTAGGGGTCGATTCAGAATTCGGAAAAAATCCTATCTTAGAGATTGGAGAGTGGAACAATCCGGGGGCTGGAACTTCTATGCCGCCTTCTTTAGCGCCACTGGTTCTTCCTCTCTCATTCCAGGAAACCAGCGGCCGAAGGTTTTCCGCAGATCGTCGTTCAGAACTTGTACACGGGTTTGCAGGAGCAGGTGGCTAGATTTTTCACTACAGCCCCCGGATTGTTCCACTCTCCATAGAGGTTGGTTCCTTAACAGATGCAACTGTAGGCAACCAGGGCACAGATAAGCGGCTGCAAATGCAAAGTGTTCTTGAAACCGTTTCTACTTCTTTCCCTTACCTTCGCATGTATTGATCCCTAAAATTGCATTTGCTGGGCAGAAGCGCACGGTCGCGGTTACCAGCGCGATTGCCGCAATGACAAGCGCCACTATCCTCCATGTGGTATCGATAGGAGCAGCCAACCCTACAATCAACAACACTATTCCAAGCACGATGCGGGCAGTGCGATCAATTCCGCCGACATTACATTTCATGATGGCCTCCTGATGCAAATTGATATGGAATTGCATGTTTACATAAATCATGGTTAGACACAATACATACAGTTGCCTGTTAAGGTTCAGGTCGAAATTTCAAATCATGTGTCATTGCTGCCGAGGAGTTCTGTTCAGAGGCACCTTGACACAGACCAGCGTCTACCCTCCGCGAAGTCGTGAAGGGGGATGTAAGCCCGAACCCCAGAAAATTCCGCAACGCTGAATCGAATATGGCCACACCGTGTTTAGGTGCCGAACTTACCATATAAGAACCGATATACGGAAAGTTTGCCTCGTGTCATGGAGCAATTGCGAGGCCGAAATGCCAAAAAGGTGCCCATGCCAAACATCGAAAACAGGAAAGATCAGATTTCTCCTGGAATTCTGTCCGTCGCACTCGCGAAAAAACCAGAAAATTTGGGCTTTCAGCACTTGCCACGAATTGACGGAATTTTCTGGGGTTCGGGCTTACATCCCCAGAATCGATGCATCCAGCGGATTCCAATCATCATGCTGTTCTTCGTTCATTCTGCACCGCTAATATTCGAAATTGGTACCTACCTGCTCATGTCATTGTGATGAGCCGATGTCTGTGGCCAATGAGGGACGGCTGTGTCCTATCTTTTGCAACGGTTAGGCCGCGCTGCACACGGCGTCATTTGTCTTCGTGCGGAGCCGTCGCTCCTTCCGTGTAATGGCCAGACGCCGGATTCATTGCGGCCTCGTACATTCCCTCGACATAATGTACGTACGACACGTACGTCTCAATATACTCGCGCCCCCCAAAGACGTTCGGTGGGAACCTCGATTGGACCGAACGAGTCGCGTCCTGTTCTGGTGGGCATTTTTCCTCCAACTGGTTTTTGGCCTGACCGGCTCGCTTACTCATGGTCAGGTTACGCATCGCTAAATCAAACTACAAAACATGAATTATGATGCTATCAGTTCGCGCAGCACATAGGGCAGGATGCCACCGTGCCGGTAGTAGTCTACCTCGATCGGCGTGTCGATGCGCAGCAGCAGCGGTATTTGCCGGGTGCTGCCGTCCTTGCCACGTATCGTCAGCGTCACATCCTGCTGCGGCTTCAAATTGTCATCGACGCCGCTGATGTCGAAGCTCTCCTCGCCAGTCAACTTGAGTGATGCGACAGTGGTGTCGCCCTTGAATTGCAGCGGCAGCACGCCCATGCCGACCAAGTTGCTGCGGTGGATGCGCTCGTAGGATCTGGCGATGACCGCTTTCACGCCTAGAAGCTGCGTACCTTTGGCGGCCCAGTCACGGCTGGAACCGGTGCCGTATTCCTCGCCGGCAAAGATCAGCGTCGGCGTGCCGGCGGCAATGTAATTCATCGCGGCCTCGTAGATCGACATCTGCTTGCCCTGGTACAGCGTGTAACCGCCCTCGATGCGGCTACCATCCGGGTTGGGCAGCAGCATCAGGTTCTTGACTCGCACGTTGGCAAAGGTACCGCGCATCATCACTTCATGGTTGCCGCGACGCGCGCCGTAGCTGTTGAAATCCTTGATTGCCACGCCATGTTCCTGCAAATATTTTCCCGCCGGCGACGTCGCCTTGAAACTGCCGGCCGGACTGATGTGGTCGGTGGTGACCGAGTCGCCGAAGATCGCCAATGCACGGGCATTGCTGATGCTGGTGATGCTGCCGGTCTGCATGCCGAACTGTTCAAAAAACGGCGGGAGTGCGATATAGGTTGAATCATCCCACTGGTAGCGGTTGCCGGTCGGGGCGGTGATCGTGTTCCACAACGGCAGGCCTTTGGTCAGGTCGGAATAGAGTTTGCGATACAGCGCAGGATCGGCAGCGAACTTCATTACGGCGTGTACTTCCGCGCTATCCGGCCAGATGTCTTTCAGGTAGACCGGCTTGCCATCCGTGCCGATGCCCAGTGCTTCGCTGTCGAGGTTGATGTTGATCCTGCCCGCGATGGCATAGGCCACCACTAGCGGCGGACTTGCCAAAAAGTTGGCCTTGATATTGGCGTGGATGCGCGCCTCGAAGTTGCGGTTGCCGGACAGCACCGCGGCTGCGATCAAGTCGTTGCTGACGACAACTTCTTCGATCATGGCTTCCAGCGGGCCGGAATTGCCGATACAGGTGGTGCAGCCGTAGGCTACCACGCTGAAGCCGAGTTGTTCCAGGTAGGGCAACAATCCGGAACTGGTCAAATAAGCAGTGACTACGCGCGAGCCGGGAGCCAGCGAGGTCTTGATGTATGGCTTGACGCGCAGACCTTTTTCCACTGCTTTTTTCGCCAGCAGGCCTGCTGCAAGCAGCACCCCAGGATTGGAGGTGTTGGTGCAGGAAGTGATCGCGGCGATCAATACATCGCCGTGGCCGACCTCCACAATTGGCTGCGTTTTTTTATCAATTCGGGAATGTCTCGCCGCAGTCGGATGACTGTCCAACATTTCAATTTCGCTGGCGGCACTGCTGCTGTGGCTGCCCAAGGCAGGCTTCCCTGCCGGTGCGCTTTCGCTGCTCAACAGGCCACCTCCTGATTCAAGCAAGCACATTTTCTCTTCGTGCTCCGGCAAATTGGTGGCGTAGCGCTTTTGTAGTTCTTCAGCGGGTTTGTTGAAACCGTTTTCTGTCCCTGGTTTGCTGAATAGTGAGTTAAATGTTTCTTTCATGCGGGTCAACAGCACGCGGTCCTGCGGGCGTTTGGGGCCGGCCAGCGAAGCTTCGATGCTGGCGAGATCGAGTTCCACCACGCTGCTGTAATCGATCTGTCCGGCTTGCGGTATGCCGTACAGGCCTTGTGCCTTGAAGTAGGAGGCGAAGGCGTCCACTTCCTCATCTGTTCGTCCGGTGTTGCGCATATAGCCCACGGTGACATCGTCCACCGGGAAGAAGCCCATGGTCGCGCCGTATTCGGGCGCCATGTTGGCGATCGTGGCACGATCCGGCAGGGTCAAAGCCGCGATGCCGGTGCCGAAAAACTCGACAAACTTGCCGACCACCTTTTGCTTGCGCAACAATTCGGTCACGGTCAGCACCAAGTCGGTCGCGGTCACGCCTTCACGCAGCTTGCCGGTGAGGTTGACACCGACCACATCGGGGGTCAGGAAATAAACCGGCTGACCGAGCATGCCGGCCTCCGCCTCGATACCACCGACCCCCCACCCGACCACGCCTAAGCCATTAATCATGGTGGTGTGACTGTCAGTGCCGATGAGCGTGTCCGGGTAATACACATCACCCTTGTGCTGCACGCCGGGTGCCAGATATTCCAGATTCACCTGGTGCACGATGCCGACACCAGGCGGCACGACGTTGAAGGTGTCGAATGCCTGCATGCCCCATTTCATGAATTTATAGCGCTCGGCATTGCGTTCGAACTCCATCTCCATATTCAGTTTGAGTGCATCCGGGCTGTTGTAGTGATCTACTTGCACCGAATGATCGACCACCAGATTTACCTGCACCAGCGGCTCGATGATCTTTGGGTCCTTGCCCATCTTGGCAGCGGCATCGCGCATCGCGGCCAAGTCGACGAGTAACGGCACACCGGTGAAATCCTGCAACACGATGCGCGCCACCACGAACGGGATTTCTTCGGTGCGCGGCGCATTCGGCTGCCAGTTGGCCAGTTGGCGCACATGCTGCTCGGTCACTTTGTTGTCGTCACAGTTGCGCAACACCGATTCAAGCAAGATGCGGATGGAAACCGGCAGGCGCGAAATGTTGCCAACGCCGGCGACTTGGAGTGCCGGCAAGGAATACAGAATGCCTTGTTTGCCGTTGGGGAGCTTGAAGGATTTACGAGTATTGAATAGACTATGCGAGAGAGTGTTGGTCGACATGGCTGACTACCTATGTAGTATAAGATTGTAAATCTCTAAATCATGGTCAACGGGTCTCTAATAGTATTTAACTGACCTAACGGTTTCCGCAATGAAGCTTTAACTGAACAGGATTATCACCTATAGAAACACTGAAGTCATTTTACGACAAATATCAGGTTGTTCGAATGCAAATCAATTCCTTTATACTTCATGTTGGCTTCCTGTTGGTTAAAGCAAGTTGGCAAGCTCACTTTAGCTCCCCCGCCATCAGCGATGGGATTTTGGCTAGATGAATTTCAGCATCGCAACAGTTATACCAAATGAAAACACACCAAACGATCGAATAATGCTGACCACTCAAAACAACTCTGCCCATCACCAGAACCTGAACATGGGCTTTGGATTTTCATTTGATGACCTGTATGACCGGGACGGACTCCTGCGCCTCGATGGGGTATTTCTCGAATTTCTGGGTGAAAGCGATCCGGAATTGCGCGCGCAACTTGAAGCTGCCCGGCATTCCGCCGCTGAACTTTCCGGCAAGGCGCAATCGGAACTACTGATCGCGCTGGCACCTCATCTCGAAGATTTCCTGGCCAGTTTGTTCGGCATCGAAACGCAAGTACAGGCATTGGCCGCTCGCCATCATCTGCTGGCCCCGCTATACAATTGCAAGCGCCTGTTCGTGCAGCGCCGCGCGATGATCAAGGTAAAACCGGATGAGGCAGCAACGCTGGACGGTCCGGCACTCGAAACGCAGTTGACGGCATATATCGGCGCTCCTTTCAGCGAACTCGCATTTGCCGAGGAAGTTGCCCATTGGATGATGGATGAATCAGCGCACGCCGGCGAATTGCAACTTGCTGTGCGCTACGCCGCCTGGGCAACGCACACCGCAGCCGGGCGCGCACGTCATCGCAACGGCGTCCTGTTCAAGGCGCCGGCCAAGCTCGATTTCGAACACCTGGTTCCTTTGTCGACCGTCAACATGGATGGGATCGGCGCCTATCGACTCGACGAAAGCCATGGGTTGCGCCGCCGCGAGGGTTTTGCGCTGACCGATGCCGGAACTGATCTGACCGGTGCGCTGGATCAGGCCAATTACTGTATCTGGTGCCACGAGCAGGGCAAGGATTCCTGTTCCCATGGTTTCAGGGAAAAAGCGCACGCCGATGGCGGCGTGGCTGCATTCAAGACAAACAGTTTCGGCGTAAAACTGGCCGGATGCCCGCTCGAGCAGAAGATTTCCGAATTCCACAAAGTCAAAACCCATGGCCATGCGCTGGGGGCGCTGGCCATCATCGTGGTCGACAACCCCATGGTGGCGGCGACCGGCCATCGCATCTGCAACGATTGCATGAAGTCATGCATATACCAGAAACAGCAGCCGGTCGACATCCCGCAGGCGGAGACGCGCACATTGAAGGACGTGCTCGAGTTACCCTGGGGCTTCGAAATATACAGTCTGCTGACGCGGTGGAATCCGCTACATCTTGAACGGCCCTATCCGAAAGCGCCAACCGGGCGTCGTGTGCTGATCGCCGGGATGGGGCCGGCCGGCTTCACGCTGGCCCATCATCTGATGAACGACGGACATACCGTGGTCGGCATCGATGGTTTGAAAATTGAACCCCTGCCGCCGCAGCTGGGCGGTGTTGCGGCAAATGGCGAGCGTGTGGCCTTTTCCCCGATCCGGGACATCAGTGAACTATTTGAAGCGCTGGATGAGCGCGTGCTCGCCGGTTTCGGCGGCGTAGTCGAATACGGTATCACGGTGCGCTGGAACAAGAATTTTCTCAAACTGATACGCCTGTTGCTGGAGCGTCGCCGCCAGTTCGCGCTGTTCGGCGGGGTGCGCTTTGGCGGAACGCTGACCGTGGATTCGGCATTTTCCTCTGGATTCGATCACATAGCGCTGGCCAACGGCGCCGGCCGTCCGACCGTACTGGATATTCCCAACGGCCTGGCGCGCGGCGTGCGCACCGCCTCGGATTTTCTGATGGCGCTGCAACTGACCGGCGCGGCAAAGCAAAGTTCCATCGCGAATCTGCAGATACGCCTGCCTGTAGTGGTGATCGGCGGCGGCCTCACCGCGATAGACACGGCCACCGAATCGCTGGCCTATTATCCGGTGCAGGTGGCCAAATTCATGCATCGCTACAAGATACTGGTTGCCGAAAAAGGCGAGGAAGCGGTCCGCCAGCGCTGGACTGCCGAGGAGTGCCAAGTCGCCGACGAATTTCTCGGCCATGCGCTGGCCATCGAATCCGAGCGCAGCAATGCCGCCGCTGAAGGCCGCGAGGCGCGCATCGTCGAATTGCTGCAAGATTGGGGGGGCGTCACCATCGCCTACCGCAAACGCCTGATCGACAGTCCCTCCTATGCGCTGAACCATGAAGAAATTGAAAAATCCCTCGAGGAAGGGATCAGTTTTGCGGAGGGGCTGAACCCGACGCGTATCGAGGTCGATGAATTCGGTGCGGTGCGTGCGGTTCGGATGTCGCAACAATTGCGCAACGAGGCAGGTAAGTGGCGTTCGGGCGCCGAAATCGAAGTCGCTGCGCGCACTGTTCTGGTCGCGGCCGGCACCCAGCCGAACACCGTGCTCGCCCGCGAAGAACCGGCGCATTTCAAGCTGGATGGTCGCTATTTCCAGGCTTGCGACGAGAATGGCGCCCCGGTGCGTCCCGAGCCGGCCATCTCGAAGCCCGAGCATGTTCGGGTGCTGCTGTCCAAACAGGCCGACGGCCGCTTCATCAGTTTTTTCGGCGATCTGCATCCTTCCTTTTTTGGCAACGTGGTCAAGGCGATGGGCGGTGCAAAGCAGGGCTATCCCTCGGTTAGCGCGGTGCTGAATCGTTTGCTCCCGGCATCGAATTTATCGGATGCAGAGTTTGTCGCGCAGATCAATGAGGAATTACGCGCTACCATCCACGAAGTCATAAGGCTGACGCCGAATATCGTCGAGGTCGTCGTCAAGGCGCCGCTGGCAGCGCGGAGTTTCAAGCCCGGGCAGTTCTACCGGTTGCAGAATTACGAGGCCCATGCGCTGCAGATCGACGCGACCCATCTGGCGATGGAAGGACTGGCACTGACCGGCGCCTGGGTCGATCCGCAGCGCGGGCTGATCTCGACCATCGTCATGGAGATGGGCGGTTCGGCAGATCTGTGCGCGATGCTCAAACCGGGCGAACCGGTGGTGTTGATGGGGCCGACCGGTACGCCGACCGAGATCCCTGCGGATGAAACCGTGATGCTGGTGGGTGGCGGATTGGGGAATGCAGTGTTGTTCTCGATCGGCCAGGCATTGCGCGCGGCCGGTTCGAAAGTACTGTATTTCGCCGGTTACAAGAAATTGATCGACCGCTACAAGGTGGCCGAAATCGAGAATGCCGCCGATGTGGTGATCTGGTGCTGCGACGAACAGCCCGGTTTTGCGCCTTCACGTCCCCAGGATCACAGCTTCGTCGGTAACATCGTCGAGGCGATGGCTGCATATGCGAGCGGTGGACTCGGGAGTCAGCAGATCCCGTTCGTCGACACCGACCGCATCATCGTGATCGGTTCGGACAGCATGATGGCGGCGGTGGCCGCGGCGCGCCATGCGGTGCTGCAACCATACTTGAAGCCGCATCATTTTGCGATCGGTTCGATCAATTCTCCGATGCAGTGCATGATGAAGGAGATTTGCGCGCAATGCTTGCAAACCCATTCCGATCCGGACACCGGCAAGACCTGCTACGTGTTTTCCTGTTTCAATCAGGACCAGCCGCTGGACCGCGTCGATTTCCCCGGACTGAAAGCCCGATTGCGGCAGAACTCGGTGCAGGAGAAACTGACCGCGCAATGGATCAACCGTTGCCTGGTTCGTTTGAAACTTCGGGGCTCCGCAGCGGCATAATTGCTGGACTGGATGCCCCGCAACTGTCAGGTTGGATCGCCCTGCTGCTCGCGGTTCTGCTGATTGGCCGGTTCATTTTCTGGAAGCCACAACTAGCCATGCAGCGGCTCGATATCGGCATCATGTATCTGGGTTACCTCGTTATTATCGCTCAGTTGCTGATTGAGTTTCTCAGGCAACTACAAAAGGCTGGTCTGGGTCAGACTGCAAGAACGTAAACCTGGATATCGCACAGTGCTTTAAATGTAAAAGGAGCGTTCTTCAAGAATTCCATCAGGGACCGCAGGCAGAAACCCTGCCTACAACAAGGCCGGATATTGGACTGAGTCTGCAGCCGATTTTTCATTTTACCAAAACACAAAATATCACTTGCCAAGCCGCGAGGCGCCCATATTAAGTGGCAAGAACAACTCTCTGTTGAAATGTGTAAATGAAAGACTTGACCCCATTCATACACCGATATGGCTAACACCTCGAACATTTTGACCTATAATATATAACCGGTTGACGGTTGATATCGGAACCGCCCCATTCTTCGCCACAGTAAGGAGCTTTCATGTCCATCCCCCACGCTGCATCTGGTGAATTGATAGATGTTCGGCCACTCGGTTCGGACCTGCGTCAGACGAGTTCAAGTACTCTGGTCAGGGCAGATCACCTCGAAGTCTTCCGGCTGGTGTTAGCTGCCGGCAAGGCAGCCCACGAACACAAGGCGCCCGGCGCGATCACAATTCAATGTCTGGAAGGGGCAGTAGAACTCGAAGCACACGGACGAACACAGATACTCCGTGCGGGAAGCATGGTTTACTTATCTGACGCAGAACCGCACGCGATCAAGGCGCTGGAGGACTCTTCCCTTCTCGTCACGATGCTATTGAGACGTGCGTGATTCCGTTCAAGCCCGGCGCGCTCCAAGTTACGCGATTGTGGCCACACCAGTTTTTCACGCCCAACTGAGACGTGCCATGACCAAACAACCATATCCGCTTCCGTTCCTTCCAAGGCAGCAAGTTTGTCCTTCAAAGCACGGATAGTGGGGTTAGAACCATAGCGAGCGTAAAGATTGCCGGTTTTATGTTCCTCCACTACATCCAGCAGATCTGCGGTGGATTTGAATTTGAAAGTGGTCGTGGTGTAAAGGGGCGTATGTGGCGAACCCTGCGCATCCTGAATTTCACCCGCATGCACGCAACGGGTAGAAAGTCCTGTATCTGATTTCATTTTTTCCGCCTTTAAAAATGGTTTTGGCTTTTATCGAAAGCCACCTGCCTCAGTATTAGGTACCAGAAAGATGCGTGGTTAGTGCCATTCAACCCGGTCGGCCATCGGCACGTGGTCGCCAGTAGACCGGTAAGTAGCGCGCCACCCAAGGCGCAAAACACACCAGCCAGACTGCCCCAGCAGCGAAATACAGACCATGTCTGGCTTGCATGGGCAGTATGTCCGCCAGCACGCGCAGCATGGCGACAAGCTGCAATCCCACAAACGTCAACTTGATCGAGTTATCCACTTTCATCGGCAGCCCGGAATGACCGAGTGTGACGCGTGTGGCCATGCCGATCAGCAAAGTGGAGAAACAGCCTATGGTCAGTGCGTGCAACGGCGCAAGTCCCCAGATGAAGGTTTTGTCGTGGCTGATGAATAGCACAACACTTTGCACGGTGAACAGCAGCATAGCGATGCCCAGCCAGGCAAAACCGATATGCAACACACCCAACAGTGGAATTTTTAGGCTGCGACGAAATCCCCAACTGCGCGTCAAATGGAGTGCCGCAATCGCCAGTGGAGCATCGCATAACCAAAGCCAGGCGGATGCATCGTTGAGTTGCAGCAGACCATGGCCCGCACTGGCAACCAGAATAACCCACCAAGCCCAATACGGGTTCGCGATACGGTGATGCGGCAGAGCGCTGCTGGTGAAGACTGGAATCATGCGATGCGCAACACTGGAAAATACCGGCAACAGGTACAGCCACAGCCCACCTTGAATGGAGAAGCGCAACCATGACAGGTTGCCACTCAATAACCAGATGAGATAGGCAACGAGGCCGCACCAACCCAGACTTAGTGCGATGAAAATAAGTTGCGGGTGACGCTTGTCCTGGTGTGGAGTGTCAAGCAATACGCGCAACAGTGCATAGAGTGCCAAGCTCCAACCGGATAGCGTGCTAGAGACGGCAACAATCAATATGAGAGAACTGGTTAGCAGTCCGACATAGAAACCGGTAGTCCCCAGTATGAACAGTACAAAGGCGGGTACATACCGTTGCGGCGGAATTTCACTGCCTCTCATCCAGCGTGGATAGGTAGTCATCAGAAAGCCAAACATGAACCAAGGAAACAGTCCATAAATCATCAGGTAAGCGTGCGCGGTACTGGAGGCAATCGCCCAAGCTATGGGATGCGCAAACACCCCATGGCGTGTCAAGAATTCAGTCAGTAACCACAACATCACGGCGAGAGTTTGCAGTGCACCGCCGAAGAACATGACGCGATGAGGTGCACCGCTAAAGATATGCCACTGTTTTGAAGTTATCATGGTTCGTGTGGATTATCTGCACTCAATAGCGCAGCGTAATAGTACGTGCATGCACATTATAGAGTCGATCATGAATTTGTACGGTGATACTTGTCGCTGTCTGACCAACCGCCAGACGCGGATTCCAGTTAGAAGTACAACAACTAATGGTTGCTTGGTGTAGAACGTTTCAACCGCACGACCCGAAGTATCCTCTTGGGAATCAGCGGAGATTTATAGCGACTGCCCCATAATGCTCCAGTGCGGTGATAGGTGGCGTTGATTTATTACACTTACCTGCCCAAGGGCAGTGACTTGAGTGGTTCACTCAGGAAAAGCTGGATGAAATCGCGTGGAGACGGAACACCCGGCCACGCAAATCGCTAGGCTTTAATTGCCTCGCAGAGTTGTTCACGCCGGACACTTGTGACTTCAGAGAGCATCATGCTGCACTTTTCGTACTTGGCGCTTCAAACCACCCAGAAATCCAAGTTGAAAAACCAGCTACAATTACTCGCTGATTCCACCGACGAAGCAAATTTCGAAAGCACAAACTGGAAATTCCAGACACGCCGCGGCGGCCCTTGCGTCCTCACAAATGTGTATTGGTGATATGGCAAAATCAAAAAAACGAAGACCGGTATTCTTCAATCTGGCGCAGATCCAGATGCCGGTGGGTGCGTTGACTTCCATTACCCATCGGGTGACAGGCATCCTTTTGGCGCTCGGAATTCCATTTAGCGTTTACCTCCTTGATCTATCACTGCAAGGCCCGCAAGGCTATGCACAAGTGATTGCCTGGTTCGACAAGTTCGCTTTCAGGGTGGCAGCAATTGTTCTGGTTTGGGCACTTGCACATCATTTATTGGCCGGAATCCGCCATTTGCTTGGCGACATCGACATTGGCTCGGAATTGCCGGCCGCACGCCGTAGCGCATGGATCGTGAACCTCGGCGGCGTGGCTGTGGCGCTGCTCGCCGCGGGAGTATTGCTGTGAGAAAAGCCGTTACCGGATTGCGCGCCTGGCTAGTGCAGCGAATCAGCGCTGTCTACATGCTCCTGTTCATCTTGCTCTTGCTCTTCCATTTCTTTCTCGATCCGCCGCATGCCTATCTGGCTTGGCACGGATGGATGAAAAATCCTGGTGTCAGCGTCGCCACCTTTGTCTTTTTTTCCGCGTTGTTGTTGCATGCCTGGGTGGGTGTCCGTGATGTGGTCATGGACTACGTTCACCCGCTTGCCTTGCGTGTTTCCGCGCTCGTGTTGCTGGGCTTCAGCCTGATGGCAATTGCGGCATGGGTCGTGCGGATTTTATTGACGGAATACGGTTAAAGCGCACACTTGGGTGCAACGTAATCATCAGGAGATTGCAATGAGACTGTCGATTTTTCGCTTCAATCCGGAACAGGATGAGAAGCCGTATATGCAGGATTACGAGATTGAACTGGAGCCAACCGACCAAATGCTGTTGGATGTTATTCTGCGCCTGAAGATTCAGGATGATACGCTGACTTTCAGAAAATCCTGTCGCGAAGGAGTTTGCGGTTCCGACGCGATGAATATCAACGGCCGAAACGGGCTGGCTTGTATTACCGTGGTGAGGGAGTTAAAAGAACCTGTCGAATTGCGCCCCTTGCCGAGCTTTCCGGTCATTCGCGACCTGGTGGTCGACATGACGCAATTCTTTAAACAGTATCACTCGATCAAACCTTATCTGATCAATGATGAATCCGCGCCAGAGAAGGAACGTCTGCAGTCGCCGGAAGAGCGCAAGAAGCTGGATGGTTTATACGAATGCATCCTGTGCGGATGCTGCACCAGCCAATGCCCTTCGTCGTGGTGGAATCCAGACAAGTTTGTTGGCCCGGCTGGCCTGTTGCAGGCATATCGCTTTATTATTGACAGCCGGGATCAAGCCACCCAGGAACGACTGGATGATTTGAACGATCCTTACCGACTGTTCCGATGCCGCTCGATCATGAACTGTACCGAGGTTTGCCCCAAAGATCTGGCTCCGTCCCGTGCCATCGAGAAGATCAGGCTGATGATGGTCAAGGATTCGCTGTGATCGCCTTCGGCGGCAAACAAAATCGCAAAACACTCGTAGGGATCGGCTGGCATCTAGTGGAAGTGGAGCAGAATTGCCGCATGCGTAAACAATAAGGTATTCTAGAATATGAATAATCCAGCCTTCTTTGATGCAATGCCAAAGATCAGTTTGTACGACCCAATGGCAGAATTCTTCGGTGCAACGGAAGACGGGATTCTGCAATATGGATATTTTGACGCGGCACGAATAGCCGGTCACTCCTGCCCGACGGGTGCATTTGCGTCAGCTGTTGGTCAGTCGCGGCTTCCGGGTCTGTCGTCGCGGCAATCAGGGGCAACTGGCTTTCAAGGGCTATTGATAGGAGAATCGCCATGGCCTATGTGGTGACCGAGTCCTGCATCAAATGCAAATACACGGATTGTGTCGACGTATGCCCGGTGGACGCATTTCGCGAAGGCGAGAATTTCCTTGCCATCGATCCGGATGAGTGCATCGATTGCACATTGTGCGTCCCCGAATGTCCGGTCGATGCAATTTTTGCCGAGGATGATGTACCGGAGGAGCAACGCCACTACATCGATCTGAATGCGGAGTTGGCCAAACAATGGAAACCTATCGTGGAATCCAAGCCCGCGCTGCCGGATGCGGACGCGTGGGCCAAGGTCATGAATAAACTGGACAAGCTGATCCGCAGAGTTACAGAAGGCAAATAAGTGGAAAGAGTGCCTGACGCATTTGTCATGGATTTCGTCAAGCAATGTTGCCGCCGTGAAACGCGGCGGAGAATCGGAGGAAACAATCATGCAGCATCCTGATTTTTTGGCGCCGTCCCACATCTGAGAATGCGTGACCCGCTGGCCGCATTTCTGGGCGCCTTCGAAGATGGTGTGATCGAGTATGGCTATGTCGATGCCGTCAAGCTTGCCGGTCACTCGTGTCCAACAGTGGCATCCGCCTACGGGATGACGCGCCTGGCGCTTGGTGCGCTTTATGGTTCGCAGCTGCCCGAACGTGGCGCGATCCGCGTCGAGTTTCGCAAAGACATGCTGACCGGAGTCACCGGAGTCGTCGCGAACGTCGTCTCGATGCTTACCGGCGCCACACAAGACGCCGGGTTCAAGGGGCTTGCGGGACGCTTTGATCGACGTCATCTCATGTCCTTCAACGCCGATGTGCCGCTTGAAATCCGCTTCACGCGAACGGATACGGACGACAAAGTCGATGTCGCCGCCAATTTGCAGCTGGTGGCCGGCGACCCCGATACGGCAGCGCTGATGCAGCGCTGTCTGGGCGACGGAGCCAGCGCGGAAGATATGCGCCATTTCGGCGCGCTATGGCAGGATCGGGTACGCCACATCCTGCTCGATCATGCCAATGATCCGAGGGTATTTGTTGTCAACCGCGCCAGCTGACATCGGGACATTTTGCGTGTGAATGGCATCTTTATGCGGCCAAAGGCTGTAACGGTAAGAACTCCGGCTTTAGCCGAGGGAATCTATGGCACACAAACTGGCAAAGGATTTATCGAAACCCATCATACAAAACCGATCTACAAATATGAAGACGAGGAAGTGGAAGATACCTTAAAAAAAGCAATTTTGAACTTAACCCCAATATGCTCCAATTGCCACAGAATGATCCACCATAATTGGAAGCATCCTATTGAGATACCCACTCTGATTGACCAAATAAAGGTAAATGGGAAATTCAGAGAGCCAGGTATATAATTCCCTAAAATAACCAAAGGAAAAAATGTGGCCGCATTAAAACTCATATCCTCGCGCGACGAGGCCGGTAACGTCCGGACATTTATCTTTGAGACGAATGGCCTTACCTGGATAGCGGGACAGAACCAGGGTTATACATTGTCGCAAGCGGGCGCGACTGAAGCTGAAAATCAGCGTTGGTTTACCATTGCTTCCGCACCGAGTGAAGGAGTAATCCACATCACAACTAGGGTGTCAGAAAGCAGGTTCAAGCAAACCCTCAACTTCATGAAACCGGGTGAGAAGATCATGGCGTACGAACTTGGCGGAGACTTTACCTGGGAAGAGGAATCGGATGAGCCGGTCGTGATGGTTGCCGGCGGAATTGGCGTAACACCATTTCGCAGTATTCTGCTTGAGCGGCACAAAGCAGGGAAACCACTTAATGCCACTCTTTTATATTTTAATCGCACCGAAGAAGTTTCTTTTCAAACCGAACTACAAAATCTTTCCAATAAGCATCCGGAATTTACTTTACGTATCCCCATTGGTGAACCTATAACCGCAGATAAAATTCTTGAGCTTGCGCCTCAAGCGAGAAAACAAATACTCTATCTGTCCGGCCCCGAGCCGATGGTTGAGAGTATCGGCTCAAAGTTGCATGAACGCGGCATCACTGTCAAACAGGATAGATTTCCAGGCTATGACGACAAGAACTATTAGACGCACACATGAGCATTGTCATCAAAAGAGTTTACGAGAAACCGGTGCCAGGTGACGGCACGAGAATTCTAGTTGATCGCTTATGGCCGCGTGGGGTGTCAAAAGAAAGAGCGAAGCTTGATCTATGGCTCAAAGACATAGCCCCGAGCACCGGGTTGCGTGAGTGGTTCGGCCACGACCCAAAGAAATGGATTGGATTTCAAAAGAAATACAAAATCGAGCTTGCCAATAACGAAGAATCTGTTGCCGAGCTTAAGAAGATCGTAAGGCAGAACAAAACGGTAACTCTGCTGTTTGCCGCCAAAGATGAGGAACACAACGAAGCGGTTGTTATTACCAATCTACTTTCTAAAAAATAAATACGATGCAACGACGATCAATCAAAGATATTGAACCCAATGCTTACAAAGCCATGCTTGGGATGGAACAATACATCAAGAACTCCCAGCTTCCGGCGCTGCTGCGAGAAATGATAAAAATAAGGGCTTCGCAAATAAATCGCTGCGCTTATTGCATAGACATGCATACGCAGGAAGCGCTGAAGATTGGTGAAACCCAACGGAGAATATTTGCTTTGTCCGCATGGCAAGAATCCCCATTATTTACTGCTGAAGAAAGAACGGTACTACAGTTAACCGAAGAAGTAACCCTTATTTCAGAAAAGGGTGTCAGCGATGAAACCTATGATAAAGTTTTAAAACTTTATGGTGAAAATGCGTTGGCACAAATTATTATGCAAGTGATCATTATTAATTCCTGGAACCGGATAGCGGTTTCCGGCAAACAGATTTTTGAGCCAATTAAATGATCCGGAAATATTTCAAGCACGAGCCCAAAAAGCCAAAGTTTATATTTTATTTCCTAATTTTATCAATCATCACCTACATCCGCCTGTCGCGAGGATATGTGTACCTGGTGGCGGTGATTGACTGGTACTTCCGCCAAGTGCTGTCATGGCGGTTATCGAACACGCTGGATAGCGAGTTTTGCGTGGATTATGGCGCAGGCATTACGGGCATTGGGGACGCCTGAGATATTCAACACCAATCAGGGCTGCCATAGCCATCTGACTAAGTTGGCAAACAACGCCAGCAAAGTCACTGGTTATCAGGAATAAAAGTAATGACGGGGCGACGCCGATCCGCTGCATGTGAAAGGTTACCCTCTTAAACTCGATGCATTATTGTCTTGACTGAGGGGGTCCCCTATAGGTGGTGTCATGGAACATGTAAAGCCCAATAATTACGGTTTCCCCGCTTTGTTCAGGTCTGCCAGGGCCGTCGATGGGGGATAGGAGACGACATGAACGCCACGCAACAACTGCACGATCTTGGTCAAAGCCTCTGGCTCGACAACATCACGCGCGCGCTGCTGACGAGCGGCACGCTCAGCCGTTATATCAGGGACTTTGCGGTGACGGGGCTCACCTCAAATCCCACGATCTTCGATCATGCCATCGGGAACACCGTCTTTTACGACGCTGCCATCCGCAAAAAAGCGCTTGCCGGCAAGTCAGGCGAAGCACTCTTTTTCGAACTGGCGTTGGAAGATTTGATCCAGGCCGCCGATCTGTTTCGTCCGGTTCACGACGCCACCGGTGGAGTTGACGGCTGGGTGTCGCTGGAGGTATCGCCTTTGCTTGCGGACGACACCGCCGGCACCATAAAGGCGGCGGCGCAACTGCATGCGCGTGCGCAACGTCCCAATCTTTTCATCAAGATCCCAGGTACCGGCGCAGGCATCCCGGCGATCGAGGAATCGATCTTCGCGGGCGTGCCGGTGAACGTCACACTGCTGTTCTCCCGCGAACACTACATCGCGGCGGCGGAAGCGTATATACGTGGTATCGAACGACGCATCGCCGCTGATTTGGATCCGAAGGTCGCTTCCGTGGCATCGATTTTCGTCAGCCGCTGGGACGTAGCGGTCAAGGGCAAGGTTTCAGAAGATCTCCGCAACCGTCTTGGCATTGCCATCGCCATGCGCACCTACAAAGCCTACCGCGATTTGCTGGCATCCAAGCGTTGGCTGAAACTGGCCGCATCCGGCGCGCGGCCGCAGCGCTTGCTGTGGGCCAGCACCGGGACCAAGGATCCATTAGCTCCAGACGTTCTTTACGTCGAAACGCTGGCGGCTCCGGATACCATCAACACCATGCCCGAAAAGACACTGCTCGCCTTCGCCGATCATGGGGTGAAGGACACCATGCGGTTCGACGGTGGCAATGCCGAAGCCGTGCTCGTGGAATTTACCCGCGAGGGTGTCAACGATGAAGCGCTTGCCGCCGACCTCCAGCGCGAAGGCACTGCAGCCTTCGCCAAGTCATGGCGTGATCTGATGTACCGCATCGCCTTAAAAAGCGAGGCGCTGACGAAGACCAATCAAGCATGAGCAGCGCGACTCTGACCGCCAGCAGTACGACCGCGCAGACGCAACTGCTGACAGGGCGCCCGGCGTGGAAGGCTCTCGTTGAGCATTACCAAACGGTCCGCAGTCTGCATCTGCGGCAGCTATTCGCCGACGATCCCCGGCGTGGCGAGCGCTACACTACAGAAGCCGCCGGTAGTGGTTCAGTTTGAAATTTAGCCAACAACGACAACTCCTTCTTGGCAAAAGCTGCACTTACTACCAAGGGTATGCACTATCACTGCCGATAAGGAAGGACGCAGACATCTCCACAAGATGAAATGGGGACTCATCCCATCGTGGGCTAAGGGAGCCGCGATCGGCAATAAACTAGCCAATGCTCGTGGTGAAACTGTTGCGATCACGGGCGAATTGAAAACCGTGCCGATGGGACAAAGGAGATAAACATGGCTGAATGGGTAAATGTAGCGCCGAAAAGTGAATTAACGGCAGGAACTCGCAAGGTTGTGTTAACCGAAATTGGCCCGATTGCCGTGTTTAACCTGGCAGACGAGCTTTTTGCCATTGAAGATGTCTGTACGCATGACGGTGGCGAACTGGCCAGCGGCGTTCTAGATGGCGACCAGATCATTTGCCCGCGCCATGGCTCGCGATTCTGCATCCGAACCGGCAGGGTGCTGTCACCGCCGGCTTATGAAGATATAGAAATATTTCCGACACGGATTGAAAACGAAACCGTACAGGTGAACATTGATTTGTGATTTCCAATGACTGGTGATATGAGGCGATCAGGTAAAAGGAATTATGCCCGCGCTGTAGTCGCTATTTTGGTGCGCTTGGCATAGTGCAGAAATCCTAACTCGAGGAAGTCTTGCTTTTCCTGCACTAACGTACTCGTACGCCTCTGGCAGGCACTTCTTTACTCGTCATGCGCATTTGCCGCCTTGCACCACACATCGAGCCATTGCCGACCACAGAAGTGATAAATATAGTCGGCACCCTCGAAGCTTAGTGCGACGGTCGAGGAAATCTTGGTGTGACAATTATTGCACTCAATTGGGGTCTCCAAGGCCTTGGCATCTGGCCCTTTCTCTTGACCGATATCGCATCAGAAACCTTACTTGGCCACTCAATTTCTCGCAACTTACAAGACGAGCTGCCACGAAGCGAGTGAATCGGAGTTGCGGCACTGGAATCGCTGGCGGGAAATGTTTCGGCGAGCGCTTCATCGAGCAGCCGCTCGTCGTGCCCCTCTGCATGCCGCGGCAGTTCGGGCAAAATGCCTTTAAGCAATTTCGTCGGCAAACCAATAGCACTGTGCGGCTTTTTGATCATTGCACTATCCATTCGAACCAAATATTTTTACACCCTGGTAACTCCGAAGTTTCATTGGGGCCAACTTTCACGGTGTCGGATGTCTTATGGGTTTTCGATCTCCGACAATGTTGCATGTTCGAGACCTGTCGGTTCTTGTGTTCACCCGTTTCGCCCTTGGGAGAATCGAGAGTCCGGCGCTGTCAGCTAACCCGATCGTCACCGACTGTCTGCACGATATGGCGATACACCGCACGATAACGTTCCTCGATACCATTGCTGAACATGGGATCCGGATGGGACTGCGCCTCAGCGTTGATCTTCTTCCAGTCATCGTCCTGCAGCATTTTTTCAGCCAATACGAAAAGATCGCTTTCCTCCTTGTCCATGTGGGTGCGGTAGTAGGTGACATACAGGAGACCCGGCGCCTCTATCATCTGCCTCGGCATAAGCGCACCGTTAAGGACGCCCTCCAGGTTTTCGTGAAGGCGGGCTCCAGACTCAGCGATCACGTGATGTTGTCTGGCGAGTTCTTCGACGTTTTGCGCAGCGCGGGAATCGCGCCCCACAAGACGGGTAAAAATGATATCCTCTTTCGGATGGTGAAAATGATCGGGATAGTGGGTCATGTAATGCAGAATGTCAGTCATGAGTGGGTAATCAGGCGTTTCTCCCCGGTGAAAAAGGCCTAACTGCTTTTCGAGCAAGTCGAGCAGTTTTCTGAAGTTCACATGCTCTTCCCGTAACTTCGCAATTTCATTTGTCATGGATATCTCCTATAGATTGAACGGTAAAACACGGTCATGCGCTCCAGATAGCGTAGCAACACGCCTTTGTATGCCCGCCCGTGTCGGGCATAGCCGAACCGATTGAGCACACACTCAATAAACGGGTTCCGCTCCTGAGGTTTCCCCGCATTTTACCCTGCTCCAGCACATGCGTAAGCAGCTTGTTTTGCTAACGGCGGGATTGCCTTCCAAGGCAGAAGTTGTCGCAAATAATGTGGCACAGAATTGAGAATGCGTCGCCCCAAAGTCAGCGTGGAAATCTCCTGGCGAGCAGCGTGTCGTGTGGACATGAAATGGAGTTCAAATTGTCGCTGCTTGGTACATTCCCCGATCAGTCGTTATACAAACGAGGTCAAGTGGGCGATGAGCAGCAACATTCCCAAGCGTTGTTTACTGTGCGAACGGGCAACATCCAAGCCCAGCCCGACCCGCAAATTCTTGGTGTCGCGAAACGACTGCTCAATGCGCATCCGTTGCGAGCACAGCCCGGCCATGGCATCGGCCAGCAGTTGCTGCGGGTGAACTTCTTCGTACAGCGTGACCGAACGCCTTTCAACTACCACGCAGGCACGCAACAGTTGCCAGCGTTGATCCAGGCTTAAATCTGACCAGTCAACGACAACCAGAAGTTGCGACAATCCTTGCAGCCAGCACTGTGCAACGCCTCGGTATAATGCTCCTCGCGCCAAGTGCAATCCGCTATTGCCGATCAGTCGATCTACGCTTTTGATACGATGCTTCAAGGTGCTGGTGCTGGTGCTGTTAGGCTGGTGTGCTTCCGCGAAGTAGTGCAGAGGTTGCTCGTAACAGCGCGACGCCTCGTTTGGTGTGCAGGCTCGTCAAGCATGAACCCAGCAGGTGCGTTAAAATTGTATTTGTATGCATGGCGCTTCTCCTTTTCTTCACCTCGATAACGAATAGTGGAGTTCAAGTGTGCTGTGCATGCACCGTTTTGTGCCAACTTATTACTTAGGCCGCTGCTTTACAAGAGAATTTTGCGGGGGAACCTCAGGTTCCGCTCCGCCTTGGATACTCGGAAGGCTGCCTCCGCTGTCCCGTCCAAAAATGCTTTGGCCGCGCCAAGGTTTGCAGCCGCGCTTCTTCCATGTCGATCACCCTGCCTTGCATTATGACCGATTCAGAACTTCAGCCGCTCAGACTCATTTCTTGGTGGAAATACGAGCCGCATTCAGACTCATTTTATTGGAAGATGCTATACATTGACTATTATTCTCGGTCATGCATAATTACGCACGCCATTCGCAGCGGCATTGTGAGTGTCGTGCGTCGCGCAAATCCCCGTCGAGGAATGACACGACGGCATCAAAACTGCGGTTCGACGATATTGAATAAGTTGATGCGCCAGTCAACTCCATGCAGGATCGGTAAAAACCGTTACAGGAATGGAGGGATTGATGACTACATTTTTCGGAATTGAGGAACGCAATGCGCAAGGTTTTCTCGACAAGAGCATTGTATGCCTTCCCCACTCGCCGGATGGCAAGTTGGACTTACACAGTATCGTTTCGTCCATCAAGAACGAAGACATCGTTTTCATTAAACACTGCACGCCACAATCCAGCCTGCACATCAAAGCCATAGGTATTGTGCAATCCGATTATCCAACTGAAAGCGATCTTGGCATTTGCTTGCCTGTCGAATGGGTGTGGCAGGGAGAAAAAGTCCTGGATAACTTCGGCGAAATACTGACTTTATGCGGCAACGCGCTCTACGAAGAGCATAACATTCTGGTGCAAAGGGAAATCATCAATTTGCTGCCGGAGAAATACCGATTGCCGCAAGAGTGGTAAAACCAAACCGTCCGGTTCAGAGGACCGACAGGCATTGGCGCGCCAACATCAAATTAGAATAGTGGTAGTCCAATTACTTGATTTGCCCGAACCGGCGGGCCAACCACAACTCGTTTGATGCTCCCAAGCCGCCGGGCCAACGAAAGATGCGGGAAAGGTTGGAGAAGCCAGTTGTTAGGATGTCGTACGCGAGCCTCATTGAAGTGCGGCCCTGCCCCGGGCAAGCATGTAAGGAGTAGAGAACTCATAATGAACAGCAATAATGTGGCTCCCGTGCAGGGATTTTACGATCCTCGGAATGATCATGACTCATGCGGCGTCGGCTTTGTGGCCGATATCAAGAATCGCAAGAGCCACACCATTATCGAACAGGGTCTTGAGGTTCTTAAGAACCTCACCCATCGCGGTGCAGTAGGTGCAGATCCTCTTGCTGGTGACGGTGCGGGTGTGCTAATCCAAATCCCGGACCGCTTTTTTCGTGAGGAATGCAGCGCGCTCGGCTTCGAACTACCTCCGACGGGCGAATATGGCATAGGCATGGTCTTTTTGCCGCGCGAGCCGGCCAAACAGACCCTGTGCGAGAAGGCCATTGAGGACACAGTCGCCGCCGAAGGCCAGTTGCTGTTAGGCTGGCGCGATGTGCCGGTAGACTCTTCCTGCCTGGGCGAGAGCGTCAAGCCTAAGGAGCCGGTGATCCGCCAGATCTTCATCGGTCGCGGTTCCAGTACCGCAGATGCCGATGCCTTCGAGCGCAAGCTCTATGTGGTGCGCAAACAGGCCCACCACCGTGTCTGGGACCGCGTCTGCGACGAAATCAAGAACGACCAGTTCTACATCGTCACCCTGTCGGCGCGCATCGTTACTTACAAGGGCATGGTGCTGGCCGAACACTTAGCGGTTTACTATGGAGACCTGAGCGACGAGCGCACGGAATCGGCGCTGGCGCTGGTCCATCTGCGATTCTCGACCAACACCTTCCCGAGCTGGCCGCTGGCCCAGCCTTTCCGCTATCTCGCCCACAACGGCGAGATCAACACCCTGCGTGGCAATATCAACTGGATGCTCGCCAGGCACAGCGGCATGAGCTCGGTAGTGCTGGGCGAAGATCTCAAGAAGTTATGGCCGTTGATCGGCGACGGCAATTCCGACTCGGCCACCTTCGACAACGCATTGGAGCTGCTGTTGGCTGGCGGCTACTCGCTGGTTCACGCCATGACGCTCATGATTCCAGAAGCTTGGTACAACAATCCGCTAATGGACAACAAGCGCCACGCGTTCTACGAGTACCATGCGGCCCTGATGGAGCCGTGGGACGGCCCCGCTGCCGTGGCCTTCACCGACGGGCGGCAGATCGGCGCCACACTCGACCGCAATGGCCTGCGCCCGGCACGCTATCTTGTAACCGACGACGATCTGGTGGTGATGGCCTCCGAGATGGGGGTGCTGCCGATTCCGGAGGAGAAGATCATCAAGAAGTGGCGGCTCCAGCCGGGCAAGATGTTTCTCATCGACCTGGTGCAGGGGCGGATCATAGAAGATGCCGAGTTGAAGGCAGATCTCGCCGGGGCCTACCCGTATCAGCAGTGGCTCGATGAAACCCAGATCCGTGTCGAGGAGTTGCCACCGGAAGTGGCCGCCATGCCGCCGGACGCCGGCATCCTGCAGCGTTTGCAGCAGGCCTTCGGCTATACACAGGAGGACCTGACGTTTTTCCTCAAGCCCATGGCGATGACAGGGCAGGATCCCGTGGGCGCGATGGGACGTGACATCCCGCCGGCTGTGCTGTCGGACCGCCCGAAGATGCTCTACGACTACTTCAAGCAGAACTTCGCCCAGGTCACCAATCCGCCGATTGACTCGATCCGTGAAGAACTGGTCATGTCGTTAGTCTCGCTGATCGGCCCGCGCCCTAACATCCTCGACCTGCAGACCGGAGGCAAGCACAAGCGCCTTGAGATGCACCAGCCGATTCTCACCAACATGGACTTGGAGAAGATACGCCGCATAGAAAATCACGTCAAAACTGCATTCCGCACTTACACCCTGGACATCTGTTACCCGGTGAAACAAGGCGCTACTGGCATCAATCCGGCCATCGAGAAGCTCTGCGATACCGCCACCAATGTGGTGCGGGATGGCTACAACATTCTCGTGCTCTCCGATCGTTGCGTCGATGCGGACCATGTCGCCATTCCGGCCTTACTTGCGACCAGTGCCGTGCACCATCACCTGATCCGTGAGAGACTGCGCACCGAGGTGGGTCTTGTTATCGAGACAGGTGAGGCGCGCCAGGTGCATGACTTCTGCCTGCTGGCGGGTTACGGCGCAGAGGCCATCAACCCCTATCTGGCCTTCGATTCCGTTGCCGCGATGTCGCCCCATTTTCCAGACAAGCTTAGCGTCGAAGAGGCTCACAAGCGCTACATCAAGGCGCTCAACAAGGGCATACTCAAGGTGATGTCCAAGATGGGCATCTCCACCTATCAATCCTATTGCGGTGCCCAGATTTTCGACGCCGTGGGGCTTAATCAGCCGTTCATCGATCGTTATTTCACCGGCACTAGCAGCTCCATCGGCGGCATCGGTTTGATCGAGGTAGCCGAAGAAACGGTGCGTCGTCACCAGATCGCTTACGGTAACAATCCCATCTATCGTAATGCGTTGGACGCGGGTGGTGAGCTGGCCTATCGCATCCGTGGCGAAGAACACGTCTGGACATCGCAGACCATATCGTTGATGCAGCACTCCGTACGCGAGGGCGATTACACCAAGTTCAAGCAGTACACGGCCACCGTGAATGACCAGACTATGAAGTTGAAAAACCTGCGCGGCCTGTTCGAGTTCAGGTTTGCCGAGATTCCGTTGTCACTGGATGAGGTGGAACCGGCCACAGAGATCGTCAAGCGCTTCGCTACGGGTGCCATGTCCTACGGTTCCATTTCCTGGGAGGCGCATACCACGCTGGCGATTGCCATGAACCGCCTCGGGGGCAAGTCCAATACCGGCGAGGGCGGCGAGGAGCCGAGTCGCTATGTGCCACTCGAGAATGGGGATTCCATGCGGTCAGCTGTCAAGCAGGTCGCCTCGGGCCGTTTTGGAGTTACTACCGAGTACCTGGTCAACGCCGACGAGATCCAGATCAAGATGGCTCAGGGTGCCAAGCCCGGCGAAGGAGGCCAGCTGCCCGGACACAAGGTCGACCAATGGATAGCCAGGGTGCGTAACTCCACGGCTGGCGTGGGGCTCATCTCGCCGCCGCCGCATCACGACATCTACTCCATCGAGGATTTGGCTCAATTGATTCACGATCTCAAGAACGTGAATCCTAAGGCGCGCATCAGTGTTAAGCTCGTCTCCGAAACGGGGGTCGGCACCGTGGCCGCCGGTGTCGCCAAGGCGCATGCCGATCATGTGCTGATATCCGGCAACGACGGCGGTACCGGCGCCAGCCCGCTCACTTCTGTAATGCAGGCCGGTTCACACTGGGAGATCGGCCTCGCCGAGACCCACCAGACGCTGGTCGCCAACAAGCTGCGCGGGCGGATCGCCGTGCAGACCGACGGGGGCATGCGCACCGGTCGTGACGTAGTGGTCGCAGCCCTGCTGGGCGCCGATGAGGTCGGCTTCGGCACCGCAGCGCTGATCGCCGAAGGTTGCATCATGATGCGCAAGTGTCACCTCAATACCTGTCCGGTGGGAGTGGCCACGCAAGACCCCAAGCTGCGCAAGCTCTTCCCGGGCCAGCCCGAGCATGTGGTGAACTTCTTCATGTTCATCGCCGAAGAGGTGCGCGAACTCATGTCCCGGCTGGGCTTCCGCTCCTGGCAGGAGATGATCGGTCAGAGCGATCGCCTCAACATGCGCACGGCCATCGAACACTGGAAGGCCAAAAAACTCGATTTCTCCCGCATGCTCTATAAGCCCCAGGTGCGAGAGGGCGTCGCAATTTATAACTGTGAGACGCAGGATCACGGCCTCGACAAGGCGCTCGACAACTGGTTCATCGAGCAAGCGGCCCCCGCGTTGGAGCGCCGGGAACCGGTGCATATCACGACACGGATCGCCAACACGAACCGCACCGTGGGCGCGATGCTGTCGGGCGAAGTGGCACGGCGGTACGGGCATAAAGGTCTCAACGATGACACCATCTTCATCAAGCTGCAGGGAACAGCCGGACAGAGCTTGGGTGCGTGGCTCGCACGCGGCATTACGCTCGATCTCGAGGGCGAAGGCAATGACTACGTCGGTAAGGGCCTGTCTGGCGGGCGGATAATTATTCGCCCGCCAGAACATAGCCGCATCGTAGCGGAGGAAAACATCATCGTCGGCAATACCGTGCTCTATGGCGCGATCAGCGGCGAGTGCTACATCTGCGGCGTGGCCGGCGAGCGTTTTGCGGTGCGCAACTCCGGTGCCGTAGCGGTCGTGGAGGGTGTCGGCGATCACGGCTGCGAGTACATGACCGGCGGCTGCGTCGTTGTGCTGGGCGAGACCGGGCGCAACTTCGCCGCTGGCATGAGTGGCGGGATCGCCTACGTTCTGGACGAGACTGGTGATTTTGTGCTGCATTGCAACCTCGCCATGGTCGAGATTGAGCCCATCGCCGACGAGGACGAAGCCCTGGAAACCACCGACCACCAAGGCGGTGATCTCGAGACCCACGGTGTGGTGGAACTGATGCACGACATGACCCGCTACGACGCGCAGCGGTTGCGCTCGCTGATCGAGCTCCACATCCATTACACCAGCAGCCCGCGCGGCAAGCAGGTTCTGGACAACTGGGAACATTACTTGCCCAAGTTCGTCAAAGTGATGCCGGTCGATTACCGGCTCGCCTTGGAGCAGATGCAGGCCCAGGCAAAGCCGACCGAACGCAATGACGTCGACCTGACAATCGGAGGCTGATCGATGGGGAAACCGACAGGATTCATGGAGATCAAGCGCCGCGAGCGTTCTTACGCCCCGGTCAGTGAGCGCAAGAAGCATTATGGCGAGTTCATGATCCCGTTGAGTGAGGAAGAGCTCAGTCGACAGGGCGCGCGCTGCATGGATTGCGGCATCCCGTTCTGTCACGAAGGCTGTCCGGTTAACAACATCATTCCGGACTGGAACGACTTGGTGTACCGCGGCAACTGGCGCGAGGCATTGGATGTGCTGCACTCGACCAACAACTTCCCTGAGTTCACTGGCCGTGTCTGCCCGGCGCCCTGCGAAGAGGCCTGCACCCTGAATCTTCAGGATGCGCCGGTCACCATCAAGACCATCGAGTACTCCATCGTTGAAAAAGGTTGGGCCGAAGGCTGGATTGAGCCGCAGATTCCGCTGCACCACACGGGCAAGAAGGTTGCAGTCGTTGGTACCGGCCCGGCGGGACTAGCCTGTGCGCAACAGCTTGCCCGCACTGGTCATCGCGTCATCTGCTACGAAAAGAACGCCAAGGTCGGCGGTCTGGTGCGCTACGGCATCCCCGACTTCAAGCTGGCAAAGAGCATCATCGACCGGCGTCTCGCACAGATGCAGGCCGAGGGTGTACGTTTCCGCGTCAACGGTCACGTGGGGGTAAACGTGCCGGTCGAGAAGTTGATGAATGAGTTCGACGCGATTGTGTTGACCGGCGGCTCGGAGCATCCGCGCAACCTGCCCGTCCCCGGGCGCGAACTTGACGGCGTTCACTTTGCCATGGACTTTCTCACCCAGCAGAACCACTGCATCAGCGGCGAAGTCCGCAACGATAAACGGATCACTGCCGAGGGCAAGCATGTGGTCGTAATCGGTGGCGGGGACACTGGCTCCGATTGCGTGGGCACCTCTAATCGCCAGGGTGCGGCCTCAGTCACTCAGATCGAGCTTACGTCCAAACCTCCGCTAAAGCCTGACAAGCTGGTCACTTGGCCCAACTGGCCCATGAAACTGCGTACCTCAACCTCCCACGAAGAAGGCTGCGAACGCGACTGGGACATCGTCACCAAGGCGTTCATCGGCGAAAATGGTAAGGTACGCGCGCTGCGCGCCGTGCGTGCCGAATGGGTGCGGGAAAACGGCGAGTGGAAAATGAAGGAGGTTGTCGACTCGGCATTCGAAATTCATGCTGACCTTGTGCTCCTCGCCATGGGCTTCGTCAACCCCGCGCACCAAGGCATGCTTAATGCCATGGGCGTCGATTATGATGCCCGCGGCAATGTTGCGGCCGACACCCGAAACTACCAGACAAGTGTCAACAAGGTCTTTGCCGCCGGTGACATGCGCCGCGGCCAGTCACTCGTGGTCTGGGCAATCCGCGAAGGCCGCCAGGCCGCGCGTGCCGTGGACGAATACCTGATGGGCAAGTCCGAGCTTCCGCGCTGAAAGCGCTTTCCCTTGGCACGCGCGAGTGGATGGCCATGTGCAGGGACTGTGCCTGCTTTGCAGTATGGGGGGATCTACGCCCAAACCCCAGAAAATTTTTGAATCATTTAAATACAAACACTTGCAGCGGCATGTTTTCGGCTTATTTCCTACAATACAGATCGTAACTGACTGATTCATAAGTGTGGGCAAAAATTCCGAGGGTTTGGGCGTAGACCACCTACCCAGAAGAGTCATTAACGGAACGGAAGAAACAGGTTTTTGAAAATGAGCAAGCACTCATAACTTCGTGCACTAGAAATAATGCAAACCCAGCGCAGCTTTTACCTCAACGGTAGTTTGTGCCGCCACTTCACGGGCTTTAGCGGTGCCATCTTTCAATAGCTGCAAGATATGGCCTCGGTCCTCACTCAATTCCTGCCGGCGTGCTCTGATTGGCGCCAGAAGTTCCTGTAAACATGCATCCAGGCGTTCCTTCACTACACTGTCGGCTAACCCTCCCCTAACATAATGGGCTTTAAGCTCTGCTAAACCTGCTTGATCCGGGTCAAATGCATTCAGATAGACAAAGGCGATGTTACCTTCCAGGTGTCCTGGATCCTGCACCCGCAGATGCAAAGGATCAGTATAAATTTTTTTCACGGCAGCGCGAATCTCGTCTGGTGTTGCTCCTAGGTTAATTGTATTGTTTAGCGACTTGCTCATCTTTGCTTTGCCATCGACGCCGGGGAGCCTACTAATTGTTGGCACCAGTGCGGTCGCTTCGATCAAAACTTCTCGCCCAGCAATTCGGTTCAGTCGGCGAACAATTTCGTTAGTTTGCTCGATCATCGGAAGTTGATCCTCGCCTACCGGCACCAGCGATGCCTTGAACGCCGTAATATCGGCTGCTTGGCTAACCGGATAGGTCAGAAATCCCGCTGGGATATCGCGCTCGAAGCCGCGCAAACGGATTTCTTCCTTGACGGTAGGGTTTCGCTCCAGCCTTGCCACCGTAACCAAGTTCAAGTAATAGAAGGTCAGTTCAGCCAATTCGGGTATCTGCGACTGAATAAGCAGCGTTGATACCTTCGGATCAATGCCGACTGCAAGATAATCCAGAGCGACTTCGACGACATTTCGATGCACCTTGCCCGGATCATCTATGTTGTCGGTCAGAGCCTGCGCATCAGCTAGCATGATGAATTGTCGGTAGTGGTATTGGTACACGACACGATTGCGCAGGCTCCCAACAAAATGCCCTAGATGCAGTGGTCCTGTCGGGCGGTCACCGGTCAAGATTGTTGGTTGATTCGGTTTGATTGCTATTTCTTTGTCCATGCCGGCTCCTATAAGTCGCACTGTCAGAATGCATGAACAAAAATGCCGCCCAATGAGGGCGGCATTGATTGAAAATCACACCACAACAAATGGTCGTTCCGATTTAGCAGAGCCACCACTGCTGGTTAGTAGGATGTGAAGTAAACGATATCATGGGCGGATTTTTACAGATCGACAAATGCTTGTCAATGCTGAATAGCAGCGTATTTGCCTCGTGTTGATGAACAGAGCGGCGCCTGACTGCAGAACGGGAGCCGCGCCTGCGCAGTCGCGCCGAGCGGGAACGAATTAGGCAATTCTGGGCTGCTTCCGCCGATTTCAAAGAATTGGTCTTGGAATCGTTCCGCTTCAGTCTGCGTAGTCTGGCCGAGAATGAAAATATATCAAAGTAGATGGTGAAGAACGGGGATGTGCTAATGCAAGATTTAGTGCCAATTGGCTCAATCCGGAATGTTTATAAACACTGCCGTGGCTCACGTCTCACGATCTTGCGCTCTGCCGCCTCCTGCTTGGTTCAGGCGTTCACAGAGCACGCAAAAATCATAGCCTCATCCGCAGAAGCGCCTCGCGTGCAATTCAGACCTCATGGCTCCGTCTGAGGATGGCTACTCAGCTTCAGCGGTCACTACCATTTCTACGTCAACCTTGTTTATAACGCTTATCGGATACGCAGGGGTAAAGTGGCAAAACCACTGGCGGGGTACACGGCACCGGTCGGCGACCTGTCCGGGACCGGTTCGATCCGGGTGGTGCGCGCGAGCAGTTCTTCCATAGCCACTCGCATCTCCAAACGGGCCAGGGGAGCGCCCGGGCAGACGTGGATTCCGGCGCCATATAGCAGATTCGCGGCCGGATCGCGGTCCAGCCGAAACGCCTCAGGGTCCTCGAAAACGCGACCATCACGGTTGGCAGATATCCAGGTCAGCGAGATCCGTTCGCCGGCACCGATCTTCCGGCCGCCGATTTCCACCGGACGAGTCGTGATGCGTCGGTTGGCCACCAGCGGTCCGCGAATCCGGAGGATCTCTTCGATAGCTTCGGGCAGCAAAGACGGTTGAGCGCGCAGCCGCTGCTGCAGATCAGCGTGTTCCGAGATGCAGTGAACCAGTATCCCGACCGCTGCCGAAATCGTGCCAATCTCACCGACGGTCCAGTTGCGCAGGACGCTGACGATCTCTTCGTCCCGCAATGGCCTGTCCCATACCTGTTGGTGCAGCAGGCTGGTGGTGCTGTCGTCACTCGCCTGTGCGCCGGCTGCGCGCCGAACTTCCAGCATTTCTTCGACGTAACCCTTGAACTCGGCGGCGATTTTTGCCATGGCCGCCCGGTCCTCAGCAAGTGTCGCCTGCTGATTCTTCTGCGTCCAGAGACGCAACGGTTCGTACATGTCCGCCGGCCAACCGAGAAAGGTACACTGAACCCGCACGGCGAACCCCTGAGCAAACTCGCTGATGATCTCTACCTCGTTACGTTCCAGCAGCGATTGAACAAGGTTCGCGGCGATCTTGCGGCATTGCGGCTCGAATGCTTCCATGCGCTCCGGTCGAAAATAGGGTTCGATAATGCGCCGGTACTCGGTATGCCCGGGGGGATCCATTCCGTTCGGAACTGAGAGATGCCTGGATACGGCATTACTGAAGGTGCCGGGATCGTTCAGTACGAGGACGATATCCTCGTGCCGAAACAATGACCACCCCAGAAAGTCGCTGTACGCGACCGGACACCGCTCGCGCATCTCATCGTAGGCTGCGCGCTGATCGCGAAGGACAGCATCTGATTTAGGGTCCCAATCCTGTTGAAGCTTATCGTTCATGGTCATTCCTGCCTCATCTATTGCGGCCTTGGCTTACCTTAGTTCGTGGCGCTGAATCTTTTTCGTTCTGTTGCATAACGACCGAATTAATTCGTATCATACCTTAAGTACATCGGACACTCGTCGTCGGAGCATAGGGACTAGCGCCTTCTCGAACCACGGATTTCGGCTAAGCCAAATATTATTTCGCGGACTTGGGTGCGGAAGAGGGATAATCTCGGGCCAATAGAATCGCCAATCCCGAATCGCCTCGGTAAGTGACGATCGCTTTCCGTTCATGTGATATGCCTGCGCATACTGTCCAACAACCAGCGTAACCTCAAGATGGCGCAGGTGACCGAGTAATTGATCTCGCCATGCACGCACGCATTCAGGCCGTGGCGGCAGGTCGCCGGATTTACCGGTACCGGGGAAACAGAGACCCATTGGCAAAATGGCTATCTGCTTCGAGTCGTAAAAGATTTCGCGCGTCACCCCCATCCAGTCACGCAAACGATCTCCGCTGGCATCATCAAAAGGCACACCGGATTCATGCACTTTTTTTCCTGGTGCCTGACCTGCAATTAATACCCGAGCCTGCGGGTGAATCTGTAGAACGGGCCGAGTTCCATGTGGCAGATGTGCCTCGCATATGTTGCAGGCGCGGGCCTCAGTAAGCAGAGATGCAAATGAAGTCATGAGGCGATTTTATCGTGACAGGCGAATAACCAAGCTCAACCACGGCTGGAATACAGAGCGAAGTGAGCATGCGACCAAGCGCAGACTATAGGCGGTCGGGTGCAGTGCCTTGTTGGTCACCTTCGACATCCTCTCGAGTTAAGAGTGTCCATCACCCGCCTATTCTTGTACGTCGTACTCTCCTTTCAACTGATAACGGAATAACGCGCTGTTTTCCTGGATGACAACCGCCTCATTATGCTCTTCATCCTTTGCGCCATAGACGAGCGTCACGATGCCCTTGTCCAGTTCATGTTTTAACAGCTGGATTTGCTCCCTGTTGCCCCTGAGTTCAGAGAGATATCGTTCCTTGAATTGCTCCCACCTGCCCCGGTCGTGGCCAAACCATTTCCGGAGTTCCGTGCTGGGGGCAATGTCTTTGAGCCACAGATCAACGCTTGCTTTTTCCTTTGTTAAACCGCGCGGCCACAGCCTGTCCACGAGGATACGTCTGCCGTCATGCTTGTCCGGCTGTGCATATACCCTTTTGATTCTGATTTCCATGGTTTACTTAAGCCGTTATCAGTAGCCCCAAAATTCTTCCGTGCGGATATTGTCATCGTCGACTCCCGCTTCGCTCAGTATTTCTTGCATCGCATTCACCATCGCAGGCGGGCCGTCGATGTAGTAGATGGGGAGCGTCAAATCATCAATGAATTTCTGGAGCATGGCCTTGCTGATAAACCCGGTTTCTCCATGCCACTCGCGGCTGGACTCTTTCATCTGTGTCATCGTGCCGACAAAGGTGTAGTTTGGATTTGTCTTGTGAGATTTCATCAACTCGTCCAGAAATGCCGCATCTTCCGGCCTTTTATTGGAATAGAAGACAAGGATACGGTGCGGAACCTGGTCGTGCACAGCTTGAAGAACAATGCTTCTGACAGGCGTAACACCAATACCACCGGTGAGAAAAACGGCTGGAATGCTCACATTATTATGGAGCGTGAACGAGCCATGAGGAGCCTCCAGAGTGACTTCCGTACCAGGCTCCATGGTTTTTAATACCCGCTTGAAGGCAGTGTCGCGCATCCGTGTCGCCAGCATAAGATCGCTTTCGTAAGGGGCGCTCGCCAAAGATAATGTTCGGGTGTCGCCTTCTGCGTCAGTTTCAGCGGGGTTGATCAGGGTGCAGTCCGCAAATTGGCCTGCTTTGTAGGCGAACCCCCGCGGTTTTTCAAAATAGAACGCCATCGTTTCAGCAGCGATTTCCTGTTTGCGTTTTAATCTGACTTCGTAGATCGGCATGGCGCAATTCTCCTTACTTTTGTTGAGAATATAACGCACGCAACAATGCCGTGCGCAGTGTCATTATGTAGTGGTCAAATAAATCTGTACTCATTATATCTGTACACGCCTGCACTTGCGGTGCGGTTGCAGTACAATTGAATTTCCTATCCTCGTTACTTGGTCATGCTTCAAAACCAATGTGAGTAACCACATGATTCAGCGGATCATTAATTTGACGCTTTCGGTGCTGGCCTGCATGGCCGCTTTCCTGTTGTCTTGGCCGTTCTGGCGCGGCTTCGAATACTGGCCGGAATCACACGTCGCGTGGTGGCTGTACTTCGTTTCCGGCTTCGTGCTGGCGGTGTACGTCTTCTATGTTTTCCTGGACAGCCTGCGCACACTGTTCCTACACGATGCGCCGGGACACGGAGCACCTGCCAATGCGGACAGCGCGGTTCGTCCTGAAACCGACGAGGCCAAACTCCCATGAGTTGCGGAAACGGCAACGACTGCGACGAGGTCGGCAGGCGCCGCATGGCTCTCGTCGTCTTGGGCATCATGACGCTCGTCTTCATCGTGTTGTCCGGCCTCTCGTTCCTGAAATCGCGCGGCCAAGTCACCCCGGACACCGTTTCCTTCGGCTCTTACAAGGCGGCCGACGGCAAACGCGTGTTCCAGGCATACAACTGCATGGGCTGCCACACCATGGTGGGTAACGGCGCCTACCTCGGCCCGGATCTCACCCGTGAGTACGAGCGGGCAGGGCCGGCCTGGCTGGCGGCTTTTCTTGCATCGGCGGGTAGCTGGCCTACCGAGGCGGCAGTACGCACGCAACTCCTGAATCACGATCAGCTCGCCGATACTGGCACCGACTCGATCGAGTCCTACCTCAAGAAGTTCCCCGGTGCAGCGGTACGCATCGAGCGGCGTGGCGGCAGTACCAGCTTCATGCCCAACCTGCCGTTCAGGGAGGGCGAGGTGGGACAACTGATTGCATTTCTCAAGTACACCTCGGCCATGAACACCGAGGGCTGGCCGCCGAAGGTGGAGGTCGAAGGACTCGACAAGCGCTTGCTCCTGGCCCATGGCGCGAACACCGTCGCCCATGCGACACCGGCACCTGCGGCGGGTAAAGCTGACACGGCCCCGGCCGATCCAGCGGCGCACGGTGCACAGTTAGTGAAGCAGTACGGCTGCACGGCCTGTCATTCGCCCGACCGGAAGCGTTTGGTGGGACCCGGCTGGGGCGGCCTGTACGGTTCGCAAGTCAAACTTGCTGATGGCAGCACGGTCACGGCGAATGACGCCTACCTGATCGAGTCGATCATCAAGCCGAACGCGAAGATCGTGGCAGGTTATCCGTCAAGCGTCATGCCTGGCTCCTTCGGCAAGCTGCTGAAGGATGATGAAATCAGCGCCATTGTGGCCTACATCCACTCTCTGGAGAAGCAGTGATGCAGATCGAGTACCAGACCCAACGACTCAGCCTGCGCTTCTTCATGCTCATGCTGGTGCTGTTTCTCGTCCAGGTCGGTTACGGCCTGATCCTGGCCACACAGCAGGTCGATCCGACCCTGCTCAGGGGTGTGCTGAACTTCAACGTGGTCCGCGCCGAGCACCTGAATCTGGGCATCCTGTGGATCCTCACGGGCTTCATCGGCGCCATCCTGTTCGTCGGACCGCTGCTGTCCAAGCGCGAGATGGTCACGCCGTGGCTCATCAAGCTGCTGTTCTATGCGCTGATCGTCATCGTGGTGTGGAATTTCTTTACCCTTCGACTGGCGCAGCAGGGTATCGCCGGCTGGTGGGAAGGTCAGCCATGGCTGCAGCAGGGACTCGAGTACCTCGAGCCCGGACGCATCGCCGGCATTCTCGTCCTCATCGGTTTCGCGATTCTCGCCTACGTGGTGCTGCGGACGTTTCCGGCGATGCGGGAGTGGAACGAAATTCACTGGGGACTCGGTATCGGCGTGTTCGCCCTCATGGCCGTGTGGATGTTCGGCCTCTTTTATGTGGAGCGACTGGACCTGCAGGAATACTTCCGCTGGTTCGTCGTGCACTACTGGGTAGAGGGTATATGGGAGGTGATTCACATCACCCTGGTCGGTTATCTGCTGGTGCTGATGTTCAAGGCCGACGTCAAGTCAGTGGGCTTTGCCGTATTCTGGGGCGTGACGCTGGTGTGGCTTTCCGGTCTGCTCGGCAATGCGCACCATTACTTCTGGATCGGTACGCCGGCGTTCTGGCAGTTCTGGGGCTCGCTGTTTAGCGCGCTTGAGCCGCTGCCGCTGGTGTTCTGCTTCTGGCACATCTACCTCGATGCGCACCAGAATCGCCGTCCGCTCGAAAACGCGCCCGCCTTCTACTTCATCCTGGGCTCGGTGGTGCTGGAGCAGATCGGCGCGGGTATCCTCGGCTTCAGCATGACCTTTTCGCTGACCAACGTCTGGTCACATGGCACCTGGGTGACACCGGGTCATGCGCATCTGGCGCTGTTTGGCACCTTCGGCATGCTGGGTATCGCGGCGGCCTACTATGCCGTTCCGATCATACGCAAGGTTCCTGACTACGACCAGCGACTCGGCAAGCTCGGCTTCTGGCTGGTGCTTACCGGTGTGCTGGGGCTGGGGTTCACCTTCGTGCTGGGCGGCGTGGTGCAGATCTTCGTCTACCGCACGCTGGGTCTGCACTGGTTCGGTGGCGACGTTTTTCCGGCCATGGGACTCTTCAAGCTGCTGTTGCCGGTATTTGGCCTTGTCTTCGCGGTGGGTGCCGGCGTGCTGGCCTTTGACCTTTTTACCCTGGGCCGCCGGGTGCGCGCTCCCACAACAACCGACTCACGTACGGCCCTCACCGACGCAGTGCACGGCGATGCAGCGGACCCGCGTAGCACCAGCGGTTGGAGCCGGGCGCTTACCGGTTTCGAGGCCGGCATCTGGCTGATGATGATGTGGGTCTTCGGCGCCATCATCACCCTTGGTTTGCTCAGCTTCAACCTGCCACGGGTGCGGGTTCTGGGCGATCCGACGCTGCCCTATCTGCTGGCTGGCGTCGGCTATCCAGGGCTGCTGCTGGTGACACTCGCGTTCGTGTCGCGCTTCCTTACCTCACTGGAGGCGCGTGCGTCAGCACCTATGGCGGAGAGACCGACGTGAGCGTTTCCGTAGTTGGCGTACCCCCACGCAGACCTGAAAGCGCGACCCGTGTTGGGGGCAAGCGGGCCGTCGCGCCTGAGCCAGGGGCGGAAGACACTGGCCAAATCAACCTGACGGCTGCCCAAGGACAGTGACTTGAGTGGCTTCACTCAGGAAAAGCTGGATGAAATTGCGTGCAGACTTAACGCTCGGGCACGCAAATCGCCAGGCTTTAATTGCCTCGCAAGAATTGTTCATGTCGGACGCTTTTGACTTCAGAGAGCATCATGCTGCACTTTTCGTGCTTGGCACTTGAAATCACCCATCTTATAGCGGGTTATAATTGGGCAAGGCTTTAAGACATAGGGAGTATGCAATGGCTGCCTGGAATATTGGGGAAGTGGTTGAACGCAAGCAGTGGAGCAAAGCGCTGCATTCACTTTATGTCGATGCTGATATTGATCCATTTGAAGCAGGCCAGTTCGTCAAGATAGCACTGGAAATTAAAGGTGTAGTGATAGGACGGCCATATTCCTTGGTGAATCCACCCGATAGCCGGCCATTGGAGATTTACTATATTGAAGTGCCGAGCGGGCCGCTGACTTCCCACCTGGTTAAGCTCATATCTGGCGATAAAATTCTGGTCGCGTCGCGCGCCCACGGCTTCATGATTCTCGATGAAGTGCCTCAGGCCAAGCATTTGTGGGTGATGGCTACCGGCACAGGGGTCGGCCCCTTTCTCTCAATTCTGGCAACTGACAAACCTTGGCAGCGCTTTGAACAGGTGGTGCTGGTATATGCCGTACGGACTTTATCCGATCTCAGCTACCAGGAGCGCATCTCTCAAAATTTAGCGAAGCATCCCGGACAATTTGTCTTTATTCCGTTTCTCAGCCGCGAGACTTTGGATTTTGCACTGACTGGCCGCATCTCGCAGGCGATTATTGACGGCCGACTGGAAGCGCATGCCGGTGTAAAAATTAGCGCAGAAAACAGCCAGATCATGCTTTGCGGCAATCCGCAAATGGTAAAAGACACAACCAATGTGCTGATTAAGCGCGGCTTGAAAAAACACCGCCGCTTTGAGCCCGGCCAAATCACGGCTGAAAATTACTGGTAAGGGTAGAATGCCTATGACCTCCACCACTAACACCACTTTATTGGAACAGATGCACATCAGTGATCGTGAAATTGCACTTCGCAAACGGCTATTCGGATTCACCGAGAAAGATGTTTCAAATCTTGTTGGTTGCCGTGAATGGATTACTGAGCACATTGATGAAATCATCAAGGAAGTTTTCCGTCAGCGGGTGGCAGAACCCGAAATGGAATTGGTCATTGGCGATCATGACACGCTTGAACGACTTAAGGAAAGCACGCGTCATTACATTCTCGAACTGTTTCAGGGATACTACGATGAGGAATACGTAAACAAGCGTTTGCGGGTAGGCAAGGTTCACAAACAGATAGGCGTGACCCCTAAGCTCTATATGTCCGCGGTGTGGTCGCTGATGTCCATCCTTGACCTTTCCTTATACGAAATGATATCCGTGCCAGACAAGTGCGCTCGCCATGATTTCCACAATTCGCTACATAAAATCCTTCTATTCGATTCACATCTGGTGTTCGATACCTACATAAACAGCCTGACGTCAGAAATTATTTCCGCCAAGCTCGAAGTCGAAAAATATGCTGAAAGTCTTGAAGAAAAAATCGTAGCACGCACCATACAATTACAGGAGCTTGCCCTACATGATCCCCTGACCAAGCTTTTAAATCAACGTGCGTTCTATGATAACTTGCGCCGTGAATTATCTCGTGCAGACCGGAGTAATAGTAGCGTTTGTCTTGTTTACTTCGACCTTAATGACTTCAAAAAGCTAAATGATAGTTTGGGACACAAAGCTGGTGATGCTTTACTGGAAACTGTCGCTGTTGCTATGAATGAGGCACTGCGTGACGTTGATCTTGCTTGCCGCTACGGAGGTGACGAGTTTTGTATCATTATGCCCAACACGGAAATCTCAAAAGCGATATCCACATGCGAACGTTTGAAGGAATACTTTGATCGCAAGACAACACACGGCATTACATTTAGCATAGGCATTGTGCAATCATGCTCTGAAAAACGCCTCGAGATGAATGAAATGATAGAGCTTGCTGATGCCAAAATGTATCAGGCAAAAAAACTATCTCACGCCAACCCTGGGCATCATATCGAATACTAAGGAAGCGCCGATTATTCGGCGCTGTTCGGGCAGCCCATAGCTCCGCGTTCCACTTCGCGGACATTGGCCCGCATGACTTGCTTTTCTGCGGGTACTACCCCAGCCGTCATGCGCATCATTCCACCGCCCTACCCTTCCCCTTTAGGGGTAGTATGCACATAGCTGCTTTGTTGCGGGCGAAAAAAAGCGCACATCCTTATGGGAAATGTGCGCCAGTACCTACTAGAGAAGTGCATCTACATCCATCTACATCATTGCGACAGATAATCCCTAACTGCCGCAATATTGATGCTATGCCATGGCTCTGGCATTTTCAACAAGAATCTCAATAGTTGATCGGCGCCAACTCGAAGGCATCACCGGCACCCCTACCCTGCTTCAATAGCACGGCAATTACTTCTTGGCACCGTTCACAGCAGTCTTCAGCGGGGTGCCGGCCTTGAATGCCGGAACCTTGGCTGCCTTGATTTTCAATTCCGCGCCGGTCTGCGGGTTGCAACCGGTGCGCGCTGCGCGTTTGCGTACTTCAAAGGTGCCGAAGCCAACCAGTGCAACAGGGTCGCCTTTTTTCAGGGTGGCCGTGATGATGTCGATCAGTGCGGTGATGTTGCGATCAGCGTCAGCTTTGCTGCAGCCGGTCTTGGTGTCCAGTGCGTCGATCAGTTCTTACGGTTCATGCTGGTTGCTCCCTATGTGATTGAGTATGGTAAAACCGCTACGGATTCTGGTGGAAATATGGCCGGATGGCACGGTGTGGGCAATTCGGGTCACGCAACGGACAAAATCACTCTCCAGTGACGGGTTTTTATTTGTGTGTCCCTTAGTACAGTATTTATTTTTGCAAACTTCTGTAAGCTTCGACCATATCAATTTAACCCGTAACTTTTAATGCGGGAATAGCTCAGTTGGTAGAACGCAACCTCTCCAAGGTTGAGGTCAGGAGTTCGAGACTCTTTTCCCGTTCCAAATCTGAGGGAGAAACATTCTGGCTTTCCCTTAATTCTTTCAAGTCGGCTATTCGAAACACGGCGAGATAGCAAAATGGTTATGCAGCGGATTGCAAATCCGCCTATCCCAGTTCGATTCTGGGTCTCGCCTCCAAATAATTAATATACTTACAGTGGTACTCCAAAAAGCAAAAGTCACTATGTAAGCGATATGTAAGCAGAATTAGCGAAGTTTCAGCAGGTCAGCAGACGCAAAAAAACCGGCGCTTGGCCGGTTCGGTTTCTGTTCTTCGTCGATTTACCTCAACAGCCAGACAATTATAGCCGCCAGGATCAGCAGCAGTACCCAGATCGGCATAGCTTGCGACGGTGCCGGATCGTCAGGCTTGCCTCGTGGTGGTCGTACGATAGCTCAGGCCGGTGCCGGGTATGCTGGCGGTGGTCCTGGTCTTGCCATTCTTGAGATTGACGGTCAGGCCCTTGCCGCCGATCGACGTGCTGATCCCGGACTTGCTCACGTTGAACCAGAAGCCTGGAATGATCTTGATGCGCCGGCGGAATCGAAAACCCATGATTGGCACCTCCAAGTAGAATCATGCCACATGCAAATGGCTAGTTGTATCCATAATTTGTATTCAAAAAAGGATGCACTGACATGATCAACAAAAAAATTGAGGACATAGCCGAAAATGACATTCTGGCTTTGGTTTCGAGCAATGCGGCGGAATCTCAAACGCTAGATTTCAAGCGGGAACTTCCTGGTCGAGATAACTCGGCAAAACTAGAGTTTTGTACTGACATTTGTGCATTTGCCGACACTCAAGGTGGTGATATTGTTTATGGGGTTTCAGCCGGTGAATATATTTTTTGCCGAGGGCAGTTCTCGATGATGAACGTACACTAGGTGCCAGCAGATTGTCAGGAGGGGCACTGCGCCCGCCCGGTTGTCGGCCTTAGGAGACATCAGCGGTTTGCTGAAATGGCTGTCTGTGCAGGCCGCAGTGATGTCCACTTCCCCTTCAGAAGCGGTCGTTGCCGGTTGATGTTTTGGTGAAACTCAAACGTCGCTTCCTAACCCATAGCGGCCATAGCGATCTCTCCAAGCAGCCATTCAGTGAGTCACGTCGTAGGTGTAGGCTGGCAGATAGTGATCACGAAAAATGTTGTAGTATGCTTGCAATTTACTTCACAGTTTTTGTGTCTCACGTCAGTTCGAATTCAGGCATTGCCGGGCCAATGTAACCCAATCTAGGCCGTGCACGGCAAATACGTTCTTGGCGAGATCGATTCCTACGGTGATAATGCTCATGGACTTCCCCTTTCGTGGTGTTGATGAAATGACCAGATTCCATCATGGCACCTGTTGCCGTTCGCGGCTTCCGCCGCCACCTCGGGACGGGGAAGTCCCTTTCATTCGTTAGAGGGCTCAACTCATGCAACTGAGATTCATCGGAAGTGGAGATGCATTTGGCAGCGGCGGCCGCCTGAATACCTGCTTTCACGTGACGGGAAACACAGTCAATTTCTTGATCGACTGTGGTGCATCGTCCTTGATTGGCCTAAAGGCAAGGGAAGTCGCGCTGAATGACATTCAGGCCATATTCGTGACGCATTTTCACGCCGATCACTTTGGTGGCATTCCGTTCTTCGTGATCGATGCCCAGTTATTGTCCAAGCGAACCGAACCCCTTACAATAGTCGGCCCACCAGGACTCATGACCTGGTACGAGCGCGTAATGGAGATCGCGTTTCCTGGGTCATCGCACACGAAACAGAGGTTCGCGCTATCGTTCATAGAGCTTCAGGCATCGCAACAAAGAACCATCGCCGGCGTTGTTGTCCGGTCGTTTCAAGTCCATCATGGAAATCCAGGTGGCCCATTCTTTGCATATCGACTTGAAGCTGAAGGTCGCTCGATCACCTATACCGGCGACACCGAGTGGACCGACGAGTTGATACCCGCCGCAGCGAACGTCGATCTCTTCGTCGCGGAAGCTTACTTCTTTGATAAGAAGGTCAAGTTTCATCTTGACTTGGCAACCCTAGCTGAAAAACTGCCTCTCATCCGACCAAAACGTTTGGTGCTTACTCATATGAGCGAAGACATGCTCGACCGCCTTCCAATTCCACAGTACGAGGCAGCCTATGACGGCAAAATCGTTGATATCTGAGTTCAATGGCACTAACTGTCGATCATAAGGTTTAAGCCACCGGCTTTAGCCGGTCAGCTTTAGCCTTGCAAATTCAGCAAACTTGGAACACACCGACGACCGTTCCTCCTTGCTGGTGTTGCGCGTTTAGCTTGGCGCGAGCAAGAGGACTTTAGTCCTCTGCGCCTTGCAGCGCTAACCCACCTGCTTTAGCAGGTGGCAGTTAAGTTAAGCTATTGATCCGGCCAGCTGAAGTTTGAAGTTTTCATGCGGCATATTTTACGCGCGAATCTTGGAAGAATTTTTTGACGCGCTCAGGTGATTTCTCCAGTGTCTGCATGTGCTCTGTTGTTGCAGCTT
>Ga0307375_10000586_pt1 | contig 44213 bp, 44 predicted proteins | sample TR1MG_FD_202531 | JGI IMG/M metagenome (GOLD analysis project Ga0307375, IMG submission 202531) | Soil microbial communities from Risofladan, Vaasa, Finland - TR-1 | ecosystem: Environmental > Terrestrial > Soil > Coastal area > Acid sulfate soil | place: Finland: Risofladan, Vaasa | collected...
TCGGTTTCAAATGAGCGGCCGGGAGCGGTTGGGCGGCGACCTCCCCGCGGCGGTTGACCTGTACGACGTAGGGCACCACGGATTTGAGGGGCAGGACGATAACCAGGGCTATCGCCATCGCCGCCGTGGCGGCGGCCATGATCACGGTGAGCAGGAAAAACCGATTGCGCTCCACGATCGGGCGACCGAACCGGTCAAAGAACTGCGCGGCGGCGTTTCCCGCAAACGCGGAGGGGGGCGCGGCCTGGGGCGGAGTGTCTTTTTTCGTCATGCCCGCAGTCTGCCCAATCGCTGAGGTTTGCGGCGGGCGATTAGCGGCTTTTATCCCCTGTCATTCGCCCGAGACCATGCCAGATCAGGGTGGTGCGCAACGAAGCAAACGGCTATGGGCATTCTGCGGTTTAAAGCTTGGCCCTATCGACATCTCGAAATGGTATTGATTTGCACAAGGCAGGGTTGGTTAACCCCTAGAAATCTGATGACCCGTTACGTGCGCCCATGGGTGGATTGGGAACCGTCAGAGCCCGCAATACAGTAATCAAGGACTGCCTGATGGAGAAGAGCCAGGGGATGCGGCACAGGCGCACTCAGATACGGCAATTCTTACACGGTCACCGAGTGTTCCGGGCTCTATTGCTTCACATTGAGAATTGCTGCCATGATATCGCTTCGCTGCTCCTCTTTTTCACGGGCTGATGGCCTTCTTAGCTGTTCCAACCATACGGTGGGCTTTTCGGAATAGATCGTAGACATCCCCAGCGTGGGGCGACGGGGTTGCGTCTTTCATGCTACAGAATATGTCGTAGTACGCCTTGAACCTCGCCTTATCGCGAGCTTTGTTCCATGCCCAACCAATACCGGGCGTTGTGTGAAATGGCAATGTGTGGGTCGCACTACGCTCCATAACGAATCCGAATACGTCGTTATTAATGGATTTGACCAATGTGAAGGCGAGATCGGCAATATCCGCGAGTGCGTCCCGCTTGAGTAATACTGGCCTCTCTAAGAACTTGCTGTGTTGATCCAACCCAAGAGCCATAGCATTCTTGACGCCGAGCTTGCCAAAACGGTGGACACAGCAGTGCCGGATCTGGCAAATCCGATCGTAATCGCTAAGAAGCCCCTTAGTTCCGGCCGTTAAGCCACTATTCTCCTTAATTCCGACGAATTTCTTCAGGGCCAGTGGAATGGCGTCCTTGACCGAAAAACTCGTTTCTTCCAATAAAGCGTCTGGAAGCCCCTCTCTTTTGTGATGCAGAGCGGCGCCGTAAGAGAGCTGCAGTGATTCACAACACCTCTGAGTGAAGATATCACAATGGATCAGCCTACGGATAAGCGAACGCATGTAGCCTTCAATGGCGGATACGTAGCCAAGCAGAAGAAGCCGGCTCAACTCAGGCGCAACCTCAGCTCCAGTATCAAGCGTGACCCAATGTCGGTTTAGAGAGATGCCATCCTCAAGGAACTGGTCTAGTGGTGAAGCGTTGCTTTCCTCGCATGTATCGTCGAAGAACTTACTCGTGTCGAGGCTGTCTTTTTTGTGAACTCGTACGAGGACTATGGAACGGTAATTGTTCATCACGCTCTCACGACAGAAAGTCGTCTACATAGCTGTTGAGCACATCCACGATGCGGGCCGATCGCTGCTTCCCAAAACCCTTTACTGTGAGTAGGTCGGCTGCCGGATCTTGTTTTGCAAGATAGTCTCGGATATAGCGGAGAGATGGAAGGTTTACGACGATTTGAGCCCGTTGCCATTTGGTTAGCCCTGGCACCTCTTTGATGGGTGTATCGAGGCAGTGGTTAAACGCGGATACGTCCACGAGCTGCTGGCCACAGTGATGGCAGAAACGCTGGTTGTCCGACAATCGGGGCTCGTGGCAATGAGCGCACCGTGGCAACGCGAGATTAAGGCTGGGAAGAAAGTCGTTCCCGATGATGGCGCCCAGGCTCTTGCGCAACGGGTGCTTGGCGGGTTTATAGCGGATGGCTTCCAGATTCTTCTTTATCGACCCGCTACCTTGGTTGCCTGTAAAGGCCCCAATACCGAGCATTAAGGCACTGTGTAAGATGTACTTGTGATAGATACGAACTGGCGAACCATGCTTCACCTCCCCATCGTCGAATATGAGGCCCGCCTCAACGAGCAGCCTGAGCGTTCGATCAAGCAGAGCCACCTTCTCCTCCGTGCGCAAACCGTATGTAAGGCTTCTCTCAAAACGGGGCAGGAGAGCCCGGTTATAATTTTTTAGTTCTTTGGCCACCTCATGCACAAGCTTTTCGCCTTGCGCTACAAGAATTTCCAGCTTCGGAATCTTCTTGCCGAGAGTTCGGAACTCTCCGAGTCGTGCCGCGAGATGCTCGCTTATAATCCGATTAACGCCTTGCTGTGCCGTCCGGAAACCCCCACGCAAGTAGTCCTCTAGCATTGTCAGGTAGGCTCGGGGGATACCAAAAGCAGCGAAGCGAAGTAACGCCTGCGCGTCTTGTGGAATACTCTCAAGGTTCTTGACCCGCACTGACGCGATGTCGAGCATATTGGACTCGTATTCAGAGTCTTCGACCGATATCCATGCGGGAATAGACACGGTGTCTTGGCCCTCATGAAACCGCGGGCTCATCTCAGTGGTGCCAGGATAGACCGATACCTTCGGTGCGATCGTGGAGGATTTGAGCAATCGCACGATATCGAGGAACTCAACTAGGTAATCAGGCGTTAACGTCATCGCCGCGTCATCGAGCAGTAGGACGGTAAATTTGCGCCCCGCGGACTCGCGCAGGCGGTCAATGACGAGCCTAGCGCGCTCTATGGAGAGCGCATCCGAAAATTCTGCCCATTCTCCGTCGATGGCCTGATTACGCTCCAGCTTGGTTGCCAACGTCAGGAGAGAATCGGCCGGATAACCTTGAGACTCCAGGACTTCGGACCCTATGTCGTCAAGCGCCGGGTCCCAGGCTTCGCAACTCTCCTTGGCTGACAGCAATACGCGGGCCAGCACCCAGGAGTGGAAGAGCTGGGCGGCGCCGGCGTTACTGGACAGCAATGGTTCCAGGCGGAAGTATCGCTGAAAGGAGGCAAATATTGCGAAAGGCTTAGACTTGGTATCCCTGCAAGTGAGCCACGCGTAACGCATCATGTGTGTCTTTCCACAGCCACGTGGCCCCACGATAGTACGTAAAGTGCGGTTGGTCAGTTCAGTTGTTACGCGATGAAATAGTGCTCCCGTATGCGCTGTTTCACCGCGCAAGTCCTCCAGAGGAATGTAGTCCGCTCGTTGCTGCAGTGTTACACTGAGCGAGCCAGAGTCGATAGCAGCAGTGTTTTCGGTCATGTTCTTGCTGAGCCTAGATTTCAAGGCTCTGTAACGCATCTATTGTGATGAAGGCCGCGCCGACGCCGTGAGATGCCCCCAGTAACGCCGCCCTGCCCTTCGCGCCCGCGAGAAAGTCGAAGACCCTTTTCTGATACTGTGGTTCTACGCGCAAGACGAGAATACAATCCGACACGGCTACGGTTTCTCCTGTCACGATACCAATTTTTTGGTGGAGGTTGCGACCTACTCGCGCGACAAGAATGTCGCCCGATTGTGCGAGGACTCCATTGGCAACGCGCTGCGCCTCCTTGGTCAGCCAGAACTGGCTAGGTACTATAGGGCTACCATCGACAAAATCGGTTGTATGGAAGACAGGAAAGGAAAGCCCCTTCCTCTGGGAGGACATATAGGAGCCCCGGGTGATGAGTTGTGTGATGTCCCGAAGAGCAAAAAATCCGGAACGTCGGCGACGGGTCTGTCTTTGCGAAGCTAAGTAGGAGTAGTCTAGCCGCGCGGCCGCCGTGTCGGGACTAATAAGAATTGGCTGTGATAGCAAGCCGTCGTCGCCGAGTTTTTGTACTTGGATGTTGCCATTGCCGGCTCGGCGCTTCGTGAGCACTACGATGTGTGCCTTGGCGTTCGTTTTTCGAAAAACGCCGCGCGGCAGCTCAATGACACGTTCTAGCCCATGGGCAGTTGCCAGCGTGTATAGGGCGGATTACATAGCCCCGAATCAATGTCCCCGTAACGCAGCCCAATCTTCTCAGCGAGCGCACTGTCAAGCACGTCAGTAGTGTGATGTGTGAACGTCGGTCCGCGGATTGCCCGGAGCGCCGAACTTTCGGCTTTCTGGTCAATGTCGACCGTAATAAACTCAGTCCTCTCCCAGTATCGACTTGCCTCACCCGTAAGCATTCCGCTACCAGCACCGAGGTCAATGGCGCACTTGGGGTTACGCACACCCATGGACTCAATGAGCAACCTTGCGATATCGGATTCTGTATAGTAGCGCCCAAAATGGTCAGAGGTCTTAGGCTTTCGAGACAGCTGCATTGATTCTCTCGCGTGTTAGAGTTGTGCAGGAACCGTTTTAGTCGTTGGCCGCTTTATGCAATGTCCGAAAACCGCCCGCCCCCTGACCCCAGTCAATCTTAGGCCATGCCAAGAACCACTTGATACGCCAAGATAGCGTCAAGATCCTAGTTCGAACCGCTCCGAAGCGCAAGGGCTAGCTGGTTCACCGACGACCGCGTTTGCGCTTTCGACCGTGATTGTAAAAGACAGCATGCGAGCGGGGCTAGGCCAACGCTCTTGGGCGTAAGCCAAGCGCGGCGACACCTACCTTCGAACACTCCTAATCCCCGGCGGCCGAGCGGTAGTACGGTCCGCTGAACACAAAATGGAGGGGGAGGCTTGGCTCGAGCGGCCACTCGATCGCCGCCACATGAACGCGCGCATCGTCTGGGCGTTTTTGGCCCACGGGCGCGACTAGTGCCCGGATGGCACACTATCCACGCCGGCAGCGGCATCGCGGCGCCAGCGGGATAGAGGCGAGGATCGATAACACAAAGGAGACTCTCCCACGATTGCTTCAGGCAATCGTGACAAGCGTGCGCTGGCCCTCAGGACGCGCGACGGGACGTCCCAGTCTCCCTCGCGCCTTCGATCTCAGCGCAACTTATGATCTCTCCGCTCCGCTCCGAGATGCCGCAGCCGTCCTGCGGGCGATCCGTGCGCTTTTCTGGCGCACAACAGGCTCGCCCACAATAACTGGACGGCGTATCGATGTCCTTGCAGGTGGCCTACGGCCACCCGCCCGGACCTACGCCTCCCGCGGACTACGCGCCCCCGCTTCGCTCTCCCTGGCGCGCAGCGGTCGTTTCCATTCCTCAGGGTCCAAGAAGGTGAGGAACCAGTCGACTGCGCGCCGAATGTCAGGATTGTCAGGCCAGCCAGGAGGTCTTAAATCTGCCTCAAAGAAGTCCGGAGAAATCCAAACTCCGCCTTGCTTAACCATTTCCCTAGTCCTTATTCCAATCGGAGATTTTCTGGTTCTGGCGGACGCCAGAAGGAATGCTGGCTCCGTGATAACCGTTGCGGGCGTTTCCGACGTGCATCAACTGTTTGGGCGTCGGTCGCTCGCCAGTCAGCTCGACCCCATTGGCCTGGGCTTGCATCCGTACGTAGCCGCGCAGCATATTTTCCCGGTAGGAATACCAACCTGGCCTGCCTTCCTCCTGCTGTAGGACAGATCCGTATCCGACCGCCTTGAGTTTCCGAATTTGCGCCGAAAAATGGGCGCGATCGACGGCAACACGGCCATCGCCTCGCTTGCCGACGAGTACCCGATACGAGGCGTGCATGTCGTTGAGTGAGCGCAACAGATCGTCGTGATCGGCTGTGGCCCACACGATGTCCTCGAACTCTGGATCGCGGTGCAGGACCGCCTTTTCGTACGGCCGCTTGAGTTCCGCGGTCGTCGAGAGGATCGCATCGGCGAGCCCATGATTGAACAAGTCCCAGCCGATAGTGGTCACTGTCTCGTCGGCAGAAAACGCAGCCCACAGCACTTTCTCCGTGATCAGGTGGATGTAATAGGGGAATCCATCGCTGACCATGGCGATCCGCCAGTTCACATCATTATCCAGATCCAGGCCAAACGCCTGAGCAGCATCATTCACGATCTCCCGGCGGGCATCCCAGCCGAGACGTGGCAATTCCACCGTCTCAAGCTGGCGGTAGGCGGACTGGTGTGCGCCGAGCAACTCATCGAGCGATTTGCCGATCCCGGTAAAGATGAACTTGAGATTGACCGACTGGTCGCCCATCTGTTTGAGCAGTGCCGCGAACATGTTCCGCTCAGCCGGGTCCCGAATAGTGTCGAATTCATCGATCACGACAACAGGTTTCTCAGAATGTTGTTCTGTGATGTGCTTAAGGACCTCGACGGCGTCGCCGACGGAACGAATAGCGGCCGCTATATCGATGCCGCTACGTTCCTGCCCTTCGTTGATCTTAATACCGCCCACCTCGACCGCAAGCGTCTTCGAAGATTTCACATTCTCTGTCCGGGGCCTACGAATAGCTTGGCTGACGATATTGGCAACGACAGTATTAAAGGTGTCATTCGGGGAGCCAGAAACAAAGATTGGCGAAGCATCGGCCGACTGATACTGGTAGGCAGCGGTTTGCCCTAGCGAGCTTTTCCCAACGCCGCGATCGCCGAAAATAAAAACGTGCCGTCCCGGCGCATACACGCTCTTCTTGATCGTGTCGAGCTCTTTGTCCCGGCCTTTCAGGTACTCGATACTACGGATCGGCCTCGATGCTGAAAGCACATCGCCGAGCTTCGTACCGAAGTCGTCTTCGCTGTAACCCTCAAGCGCCATTCTGCTGCCCCTTTTTCCTCACCGGCTCCCTATATTACTGGACTCCCTACGTCCAGCGACGTTTGATGTCGCATTCTGCACGCCAGGGACATCGGGCGCAATGCTGGCCACATCGTCCATTGGTTGCATCGAGGGGAGCGATCCTCTGCCCGCTCCTCGCCGGGTAGTGAGCGTATAGGTGTCATTGGTCTAATGTCCGCTTCGGCCAATGATTTGCCGTTCGTGACTGACTCAATGTCGGCCAAAGCGGCCGGCGAGTTCTAAGCTAACTTGGTCCGCTATGCAGTTTTGAGCAGCCACTGCGCAGGAATTCATGCCGAACGGCTGTTTTCCAATACGGCGAACGCGTACTCTCGACCCGGAACGGCCACTCAATATTGAAATCTCACTGCCCAAAAATCAGACGTCGCCAGATGCCGCAAACGACACGTAGTGGAAATACACATTTGTTATTATTCTGCCAGAAACTGAACCGTTAAGAATGATTATTTAGCGCTGAAGAGAATATCCCGCAAAACATAAATATCGATACTTTCTGAACCAACGAGAAGCGTATATTTTCCTCTAATGGTTTTGGCTACAAGTCTCGCTTCTTGTCCATCCGGAAAGGTCTGTATTTCCTTTACATTCCCAATGGTATAGCAGACGACGCAGTGGTAGCCTTCAGGAGGATGTGGCCATTGATATAATTTCTCAAGCGAAAAGACAAGTTCTGCCCACTTGAGTGTGGGCATATCTTTGTCAACTTGCTCAACTATTAGATCAACCCCATTTGTGGTGTTGTATTCCCCAATAACGAAGTCAATGCTAGGGTGATCAGCTGAGATCATGGCCTGTAGCAATAGAGCTGTTTCTGCCTCGTTCTGAGGCTCCTTTATCAGCGCTCCTTTCAGGCCAGAGGCTGTAAGTAAGGGGCGACCTTTATATTTGTTTACACGCTCCTTCCGTGTTCGCTGCCACACTTCCATTCGTTCCGCAGTTTCCCTGTCCTTCTCGCTCTGTTGCTTAGAATCGTCAGCGAGCTTCTTAGCTTCAAAGTACTCATGCACCGTTGCGTCGGCCCAAACCTCTTTGCAGAATTGCTTTATCCCAAGAACAGCCAAATCAAACTCCTCTTGATCTGTTCGAATGTTGTTTCTATTCGCCGTGAGATCGAATTGCTGGCAATTTGCGAATATGAGCATCGAGCGATAGTAGTACTGCCCTTTAAACACTTCCTCCATGATTTCATTATTTCGCTCAATTCGAATGTAGTCTTTACAGAGCCAGAGCCCCATGTGGGAGTATGTGTGAGGAACAATGCCTCGGTGAGCATCACCGAGGAGCGCCCCAACCACATCGATGATAATATGTCTGCCATCATCCGTGACACCGCAGTCAACACTCTTCGGGCCAAACAGTTTGCAGATTGAGTCCGTTCCGTTCGATAGGTCGATGTCTTCATCAGGAAATCGGAAACCATAGGGCAACGTCACTGGGGCTTGCGAATCGGTCGGCTTCAGTTCAACGTCCATTCGTCTCGGACTATTGAAGTATTGTCCGAACGAGCCGAGAACGGTATACCACTGAAGGTATTGAACGAGTTGGTCTAGCGATGCAAATTCCGACTGCTTTGCCTGGAATCCATCAACAACAATACGAGTGCCTTTTCCAGAGGCATCATCTTTTTCTTCATATCGATATGTGGGCACTATGCCAGCCTGAAGTGTTTCCCAGGGAGCAACCTCGGTTTCAGCATGAACGTGTTTTCCGGCCTTCCATGTGTCTAGTACTATCCCGTAGCTCTTGTAGTAAATTTTTGTGCCGTGACCCTTCGATCCAATGGATCCGAATGGCTTATAGGAATCCCCCAAATTAAAAAAGCCCTCTACTTCACTGGAGCCAGCTCCAGCTCTTGGGGCTGTACTCATGCCTTCGCCATCATCACGGATGTCGACCATTATTTTCTTTTTTTTGGTACCAGAAATTGGAAGCAATGAAAACTTTAGTGTCACTCTTGATGCGCCGGCATCCCAGGAATTGCTCAGAGCTTCGCGAATAATCTCGCGAGGGTCTTTGAAATCTTTAGCGATCTCTAAGAACTCGCGAGCTTCATTGACTCGTGGACGGACTCCCTGTGGCATGAAACTACCCCCTTGTATTTGCGGGAAAATGTTCTTAATGCTTACATGGTGCCACTACGCCAATGGAATGGCAATCTTGGGCGCCCGGTTGTAGCACTGAGCGGATCATCATGGCATCACATTCGTCGCCCCAAACCTGACGGTCGCCACAGGCAGGAATCGGCCACTTCCGGACAGTCGCTGAGCGAATCCCCTAGGAAGAACGCTGCCACTGCCGTGAGGGTGGGGCTTAAAGTCTCCTGATCTCCGCAATGTCATCTTCCGTCTTGCGCAAAATAAGCTGGAAACACGCGTCACACACGCGCCGAATAGTCAAAAATGGCTGCCCAAGCTTTGGGATCTCTACGCAGGTCGTTCCCATCACGAGGTCACCGTAACACCGGTAGCATTTGCTGAGCCGTTTGACTTCTGCCCGCTTGGGGCGGCCGTTGGTTCCCCCAATCAACGAAGGCGTCGGTCCTTTAGGATTCGATGTTTTCATACTCAGCCTTCGCCTTGCGAACGCGCCTTACAAGCGTTTGCAATAGCTCATCTAGGTTATCGAGGACATAACGGAACTCTTCGGTCGTCGCCTGCTGCCTCTCTTTGCCCAAGCATTTTTCCATTTCCTTGTTTACCATCATCAGTGCGCAGACGTAGTTATTCTTTCCGGTGAGCTTCAGGGATTTGTATTTGTAGACCATTTCGTTGCCGGTCTGCTTAAGCTCGACATGGTTCAGTAATACGTTTGCAAGGCGCTTAGCCTGCTCCTGCATCCGTTTCCTGGCCTCTTCCCATTCCCGCTGTGGTTGGACCATGAAAGGTTCCGCGGGCGACCTCTTGCGCACGGGGGACTGTTGCGTGAGCCGAACCATTTCCTCAGCTCTGCTGTCGTCGAGCCCAAGGAGCTTCAAACGCTCGCGGAGGTCGGCGACGATCTGCGTGTCCTCGACCGAGGTGAAATCTTCCTCCCACAATGACTCGACAACCTCGCCATGGACGACTATCTGATCGCCCGCGCGAAGCCGCGCGATACCGTCGAGCACTCCTTGCGGAACCTCCGGTTCATCGCCGCCAATCACCTTGTCCCAGAACGCTTGGTCATCATTCTCGAACTGCTTGAATTCCTTTAGGCGCGCATCGAGGTTCATGCCCAAATGGGTGACTATGTGGCCGACGTTGTCGGGATGACCGGGGTCGTTCTGCACAACGACGCGCATGATGCGCCCGACAAATTGGATGTAGGGCGCCAACGACCGGAATGGACGAAAGATCGCTGCAACGCTCAACTTGGGGTGGTCGAATCCCTCGCCTAGCATCTGCACTTGGATGATGCAATCAAGCGAGCCGTTGCGCAGAGCTGCAAGGATGGCCGCCCGCTCATCCTCTGTCTGCTTGCTATGGATGACATCGGCGTTGAATCCGCGCTCTTGATACAGCGAACGGATTTCCCGCGCGTGGTTGATGGAGCATGCGACTGCAATGAGCTGGTGCTGCGTCCCACTTTGCCGAAGCTCCTCGAGCTTCTGCAAACTACTGTCGACGATGTGCTTGTTGCACAGCCTTGCAAGCGCCACGCCGCGGCTGAACCACTCTTCGTCCTTAAGCTTCAGTACTTCTTCTAGAGTGTACGTTCGCCCGCCACCATCGGAAAAGCCGAGTTCAATGGTTGATGGAGCGACGTAGCTCGCTTTGAGACGCTTGATATAGCCTTTCAGGGTCGCGTTTCGGAATGGATACCGGAACACCAATTCACCGTCGAGTTCCTGGCGATCGCTCCGAAATGGGGTCGCCGTGAGTAGGATGATCTTGGCGTTTGGAAAGCGTTCAATAACCTTCTGCCAACTAGCGGCAGCACTGTGGTGCGCCTCGTCGACGATTATCATGTCGAAGAAGTCGTCAGAAAACTGAGTCAGCCACTTATCCACGTTGGTCGCGAGCTGGTGGACGTTCGTGATGACGATGTGGGACTTTGTCGCAATCGAAATGTTACCGCTATCAAGCGTGCAGGCCAACGGCCCAGACAACATCTGGTCGGTGCTTAGCACGCCTGCTTTCCGCCAGAAACATTTCTGGCGGTTGGTGATGTCCATCGCTTCGTAAAGCCCATCCTTTATGGTGAGGTTGGGCGCGATAACCATGACCCTGCCTTCGGAGAGCCCAAACGGCAGCAGGGACGCGAGGCCAGTCTTGCCGCATCCGACCGGAATCTGGAGGATCGCCTTATTCTTTCCTGCCCGGAAGAATTCATACGTGCGCAAATAGCCATCGCGTTGTGGGTCGCGAAGGTGATCGTTCTCGTCGATTTTGAAATCAGCGTCGAGAAAGAACGACTGTAGGGGGCGGGCAGTGCGCACCCACTGGTCGAGCCCGCTCTTTTCGAAAATCCATTTCTTGCCGATCTTTTGAGCCGGGATTCGACCCTCACGCGCCATGGCATACAGCGCGGTCTTACCCATTCCCAAGTAGGTCGCGGTCTCTTCAAGTGACAACCATCCGTCTGATTCTGTCATTTGCGTCACCATTTGATACGTGACGATAGCAAACGACAGATAGATTGGCAAGAGGAATCGGCAGAGGGCTGCCCGCGCCTGCCTCGTATGTGCTTAAACGGAGCTTCGATGACAGTCCTGCGACCGGCAGCTCTGGGTCGCTATGTAAAGCTTTACATAGCGACCCAGAGCGGCTGTTTAGCCACCGGACTAGGCATCCCAAAAGCAGACGCTCATCGCATGATGCTTGTTGATTACCAGCCCTTCCACAATCCGACTAGACCATTCAAAAACGCGTCGCAGTTCTTCGTGTTCCAAGTCACGTCGGTGTTGCCATCTAGCAGCTTGTACTGCCCGTTCGCGCATATGAACTTGGATCGGTCTGCCTGATTCAACCAGTTGATAGCGCTCACCATTGAATCTTTATATGACGTCCCGAAGTTGTCGTTGGGCACGTTGTAAAGAAGTCCCTCGATGTAGTACGAGGGCGCAACACCCGCTTCGATGACTCCTTGCGCGATCAATTTCTGGCGCGCGTTCTTAAAGATCCGAATGATGTGCTTGAACCATTCGTTGGTCGCCTGATTCTTCGTAGTAAGGTTCTCACGGTGCTGCTTCGGGTAGTTCACCACACGCGTTCCGTCCGACTTGTGGAAGCTGATGCCGGTGACCTGATCATCGTTACCAATAGCCGTGAATCGGCTGTACTTCCGATGCGGTATGGCGATCAACACGTCGGCCTTGCGGCGCGTATGGCGCGGATTGATTTTCACTGCCTTTGTGCCAGGCTCTACGTCGTCGTCGAATCGGTCGTAGAGCACCCGCAACACGTCTTTGCGGAAGTCGTTGTGCGTGTACGTTGCATCGGGGTGAATTGCTTTGAACACATCCTGTTCACGTTGTGGCAGTGAAGCGATGTCGTAGGTGAAAATAGAATCCAGGCGCATCACGACATCAACATCGCTTTCCTTGTAAATATTGGTGTCGTTACCGTAAGAGCCCTGCAGAAATACCTTGTAGGTCTTGCCGTGGTAGGCAGCATCGTCGTTATCGAGCGCCAGCTTCACAGTCGCGTACGTATCCTTTGACGTTGTCTGAGCGCCGATCTGCGCCCACGTAGTCAGTTGCTCTTCTGGAATTGCCATATTTCTCCCTCAAGCCAGTAGTGTCTTCAGTGCCTTCTCGTGCTTGCCAAACGACTCGCCGCCGCGCTGGTACAGGATGTTCAACTTCTTGATGTTGTGCTCCATGAGATCAGCTGCCATGTCAGGTGTGCTGTACGTGTCGTTGACTCGCACCATCGCCACGTCATTGAACAACAGCGAAGCCAACTGCTCCATTGAGTGCGTGTTTATGCCAAGAGTTTTGTGCAGGAGGCGAACGAGGAAGAATTTCGAGATCACCCACTTGTGCCAGTACCTAGGAGGCTCGGGGTAGTTACCCACGCCGATACTGACAATACGTAGCTGGTGACGCTCCTTCTTGAGCGCTTTCACCGCGTCCGCCACCGCATATAAGGTTGGGTTGTTCGCGCAGTATCCGCCATCGAGCAGCTCGACTTGGCTACCGTCTGTAATTGTGACGAACTTGCGATTGAAGATTGGGTATGCAGAGCAAGAGGCAACCACCGCTTCAGCGACCGTGCAGCCGAACCCAGGAATGAAGGTCGAGTGCATGCCATGCGCTTGCTGCACGTTGGTCTTGAAGATCATTGGCTTCTCTTCAAGCCAGCGCGCAGCGACAATGCCAACACCGGTCTTCATCGCCTCGAAACTCAGATCGCCGTATACGTCGATCGCAAGTTTTTCCAGCGCCGCACTGCGCGCATTGGCTCCGCTCAGAGACATCAGGCGCGGGACGTGCTCCTTATACAGCGTATGAATTTCAGCGACAGTCTTACCGAGAGCGAGCAGTGACGCAATGATTGCGCCCGTGCTGGTCCCGAAGATCAGGTCAAACTGATCGCACAGCGGCCTCCTGCCCAGCAGTGCTTCGAGCTGGTTCAGGACGCCCAGCGTGTAGAAGCCCTTCGCCCCGCCACCGTCGAGACTCAGGATGCGGCAGGTCTTCGAAACGTCTTCGGTTTTGTCCATGATCAAACGTAACGGCTTCCTTCGTCGGAGCGCTCAGCATTTAGGCCAGACTGTCCGGGTTCACCCGTACGGCCGTCCACCTTCGCCCTCTTGTGCACCAAACGTACGACTCTCACTTCGACGTCATACAGCGCAGGATAGCGGATTTGGTGCTCCGGCGAAACGGTGCCCAAGGCTCAGAACACCCGCCACCCAGTGATTGGTTTGGCCATCGGGGGTTGGTTAAAAACAGCCCCTCGCAAATGACCGCTCTTGGCCGCGTACTGCCTTTAGGGGTATGCGCCCGAAAGCAGCCGTTGGGCATCTGATGAAATCTTCCGCCGGCGGCTTATGGGAACTGGAACGAATTGCGGCTCCTGGCCAATTTCGGCTGGTCGTGTGGCCCTTTAGAATGCTCAAAATTAGCCATTCACAATTTCTGGCAGCGTGCACGTGGCAAACAATCGTTGTCGACTCTGCTATGATACGCGAGGACGGGGTGCACGGCCGGCGACTGCGGATTCCAAGATGTTGCCCGCTGGGTATCTGCGTGGTTATAGTCTCGGGACCGATCATATAATCGTGTCCCATCAACCAGTCCGTGAACAAGGCACCGAGATGTTGGACAAAACGTTGGCCCCGAATTGTGCGATCTGCGGCGGGCTCATCACCGGAGAGAGCGAATCTAACGAGCACGCGATACCGGCGGCGATCGGCGGGCGTCTCAAGGTCAAGGGGTTCATCTGTAGGCGCTGCAATAGTGACTCCGGCTTTACATGGGATGCGAAGCTCGTGTCTCAGCTGCATCCGTTGAGTCTTTTGTTTGGGGTGGAGCGCCAACGCGGTTCAACCCCGGGGCTCCCAATAATTACAACTGCAGGCGAAGAGCTGGTGATAAACGCGAAGGGAGGTTTCACCCCGACCAGGCCATCATTCTCGGAGGAGACAGCACCTGAAGGTGTAAAAATTCAAATCATGGCGCGCTCGATGGATGAAGCCAAGCGGATGCTAGCGGGCGTGAAGCGAAAATACCGGAACGTAGATATCGATCGGATACTCGCTGATGCGCAGATGTCTACTGCGTATCCAAAAGGTCTGGTACATCACTGTCTTGAATTCGGCGGCGAGCTCTCTGGCAGATCGATAGTGAAAAGCGTCCTCGCGATGGCCCATCACGCTGGCATACCTACCAGCCTCTGTCACGACGCTCTCGACTACCTCCAGGATCCCTCTGCGGCGCCCTGCTTCGGCCATTACCAAGCGACAGACTTGGTCGTCGACCGGCCGCCCGAAGTACCGCTCAACTGCGTGGGTGTCGAGGCGAATCCAGATACCGGCCTGGTTTTGGGTTATGCGGAATATTTCGGGGTTTATCGCGTGGTCGTATGTTTGAGTCGGCGGTATGCGGGCGGCCGGGTCCAGGAGTGCTATGCCATTGACCCTCGTACTGGAGTCAAGCTCGACTTGTCGATCAGTCTCGGCTTTAGCGAAGCCGAGATCAAAGCGATCTATGATTACGAGATGATCCCGGATGGCGCGATTCAGGAGGCTTTCGCGAAAGTAATGCCTGCCGCGATCAAGAAACAGTTTGAGGCGGAGAGGGAGAGGGTGACGACGGAGGCCGTGGAATATGCTTTCGCGAACTGCGGAGCCAACCCCGGCGAAATGCTCACCAAAGAGCACGTCAAGAAGCTTTCGAGGTTAATGGCGGAGAAGCTCGTTCCCTTCATTCTGCACAACCTGGCGCGGCCCCACGTTACAACCATTCCGGCGACTGCCGACCAGCCCGTTGACACGGTTGCCTCGTGTCGAGACTAACCGCTCTTAGCGGCGGCAGGTGACCGCAACGGCTTACGATGCTGACAAAAGCAGTCAGCTAGGCACGGTACCGCGCCAACGTCGGCAACCTGCGAATACCAGCCATTCAATTGAACCAACGCCACCGGCAGCTATGGCCGAAGAATAGACATTCGACACAACATCTTCGACCGACTACTCAGTGTCGAAAGATCTGGCCGACATTGCAAAATCGCTGCCCGAAAGCCGCCGGCCGCCAACGTAGGCATAGAGGCATCTTACGTGAGTGGGCAGCGAAGCCCCAACTCCTTCATCCAACCCAAAAATGCATACCGCCAATCAAAACGATGGAGCCCCCTACTCCGCTTGTGCACAGCCGCGTATCTAAATCCGCTTCTGCACGCTCGCCATCCAGAATCGAACCGCTACCGCGAGCCCGGCCAAGAAAACGGGGATCACCAACGGGGGAATGGGGATGGGCAACACCGGAACGGCCAGGGCTACCAGGGCGATACTACCGGTTCCGCGGGAGGCGTACCAATGCCGCATCGGGCTCGAGAACTCAAAGCGCCACTTGGCGATACGGCGACGTATCCAGCCATCGTACAAGGCGGCTGCGAGCACGGGAATGAAATAGGGAATCCACACGGCGATCATAGCGAACCGGTAAATTGCCACGTAGAGGAACCACCAGAGGGCGATAAGGCTTTTGTGTCCGCGCGCGGCAATACGGGCCGCCGTCTGGCTGGTGGGGAGAACATGATATCGATGGCTGTCATCCCAGCGCATAACGGAGTGAATGAATTTGGTCCGGATGAGCACGTCCTTATACCAGCGCGCGCCCAAATGCTGGATCTCACCGGCCGCCTGCGTGCCCAGATTGGCGCTCGTCCAGGCCTGTTGCCGGGTCAAGAACATCTGGATTTGCGGGGTGGGTGCCACCATCAGGACCACGCCCAATTCGAGCGCCAACACCATGATGAGCAGGCGTAGCGGATGTGTGGTGCCAGGTTTTTTGCCACTAACGGCGGCCATGAGTGCGTCTCCTGCGGGATGTAGTGGTTGTCAGTCGCGTATAAAGGGATTCCGCTTGCGTTTGGGCTACCAGTGCATTTTGACGCGTACGAATGCATAACGGTCCACAATGCGTCTGGCGCCATACGGGAAACGGCTCCGTGATCGGGTCCCATTCCATACCGCCAATCGTGACCTGCAATTTCCCGATATCCGCACATAGGGTGCGCAGAGCCTCCAGACCGGCTGCGCGCAGATCGTTATCTGCGGTGTATTGGCCGCTCATGGCGCGCAATGTGGTCAGGTAAGTGCGTAGTAGCGGACGCCAGCGACGGGGCGCCACAATCTCGGCCCCCACGTGTTGCGTGCACGCCAATAGGATGTACCGATATTCCGGCCACAGCAGATAAAACCGTTGGAGAGCCTTTTGCGCACATACAGCGGCAGCCTCGCGCACCAAGATGCGCGCGGGGGGTTCGATCGGGATATGGTCGACGATAAGATGCATCATTTATTCCGTAAGAATCGGCACACGTCCCTTAACGAGTCGGCCACCGGGCAAGCGAGCAAAGTAGTGCAGGGGTGGGAGCGACCCATAATTGGCGGCCGTGATCGCATAGTCGGACGTGTCTTGTAGAGATTCGCTGTATCCGCCGCTAAATGACGACTGGATGGTCGATCCCACCCCCTGAGAGTACTGTTTCTGGATTTGGCGCACCCGCACTTTTGGCAAGGCCTCGGCGAGGTATTTCTGGGTGGCCCCATCGTTCACGCGCAAGGCAAAGACGGTATTGGCATTCCCCATAACCTGTTCCGCACGAGGCTTGGAGCCCAAACGCGCCTCCAGGTCGGCCACCGTCTGCGTCGCGATATTGACCCGTATCAGCGCGCCGCCGCCCTTATTCATCAACTGGATAAGCGGTTGGTTGATGATTTCCGCGGCCTCGTCGACAAAGAGATTTACCGGGGTCTCGCCGACACCATAGTTGTACCGGTCGCCCGCGACCGCGACCATGTCGGACAAAAGCAGCGCACCGATAGCGGTACCGACCTGACTATCGGAGAGCGAATCGAGTCCGATGTAGAGGACTTGCTTGTTTTTGATGATGCGTCCTGTGTCGGTAATGATGTTGTCCCCTTCGCCGGGCGTGGGGGACAACATGTCCTTCAACGGGCCGCTGGTGAGCATGCTCAGGATTGGGACGAGGGACGCCACCATCTTGCCAAAATGGTCCTTATCGTGGTGGTACATCGAGATCAACCCCCCGACATCGGGGTGCGCCAGCCCCCGCGGGACCAGTACGCGTTCGTAAAAATTGATATACCCGACAATCTCGTTGTTTTTGGCGTTGGCCGTAAACCCACTGAGTTCGTCCCTGTTTCCGTGTTTTTCGCAATATTGGCGCAGTCCTTGAAGCGCTAAGGGCTGGATACCGGACTCGATATACTGCCGAATTTTGACGAGGCTCGCGCGTTCGCCGATGAGGTGGAGACCGCCAATGACGGTATTCAGAGCCAACCAACAGAAGGACGCGAAGGCATCGGCGCCGCCATCGGCCTTGGTGATGAGCGCCGAGATGCGCGAGGCGAGCTCCGTACCGCGGTTGAAATTCCGCAGGGGATCGAGGCACGCCGAGGTTTCGGGGTAGGCGGGATGGAAATAGACGAATCGTTCCGGCTGGCCCATCGCCCGGCAGGCCCGTTCCGCGTTTTTGCGCAGGTCATGGTCCCCTTTGGGGTCGATAATGATCACCGCTTCACCCCGCAGAATGGCCTGGGTAATCAGGTTGTCGAAGAGCCGGGTCTTACCCGCGCGGGTCGTCCCAAAAATCAGAACGTGCCCGTACGTGTTCCCCAATGGCATCGTGATCTCTTGCTCCGCCGCCAGCGCGTGCAGCCAGTAGGCCCCTTGGTGAGGACCGCGCGCCGCCCGCTGTCTCCGCCAGGGCGTTTTGACGACTTGATCAAGCCCTTGCCGCGCGATGTGATAGGCCTGCTCCGTGGCCGACACCGTCCAATCGAACCCGTAGCCCATCCACAGTTCGTCGCGTGCGATGGCGGCCCGGTATATCGGCATGGCCTCGGCTAGGGGGAGAAACGTCAGTTGGGATGACCACAACGATTCCCGTTGACGATACCGCGTGATTCCCTGAAAGAGACGGATGGCCGCCATGCCGCAACAGCCGCCGCCGGTGGCCAGGAGCGTAGCCATCGGCAAAGTGGCGCTATGGGCTAATACCGCGCAGAGTCCCGCAGCGCTCCCCCATCCGGCGGCCGCCGATATTTCGTACGCCGGGCGAAAGGGCACCTCAAAGACCATATTCTCGTCGTTTTTCATGAGGCCTCTTTTTTATGGGTGATCTTGATGTAACGGATGTCCTGTATTTGGCCGCTGGGAAGGCCCGCCAAATAGTGCGTGGCCTGTTCCGCGTCGAATGACACAGCCGTTTGCAGAATGGCCAGGGCTTCCGTGTACGGGATATACAGGTATCCCTGTTTTTCCTTACTGGCGGGGAGACCATGCCCGTGTTGGATCAGCGCGAACAGGGGATCCGGCTTTGTCGGTTGTAGCGCCGTTGCGGGTGTGAGCGTTTTCGTGGGCGATTGGCAATCCGCTATCGCAGATTGGAACCACGCCGCGATATCGGGCCGAAGAACCACGCCGCGCGCCTCCCCTTCCGGCCAGGGCAGCATACGCACGCGTTTGGCGGGTGTAATGGGGTCTGGCACGAGGTAGACGGACTCATTGGGCCCTTGTTGCAGGGCCGCCAACACGTCTTTCGGCGGAATCCCATAGCCGGTGAGGGCATCGGGATATTGGAGGGCGAGCCCATCGATCACCGGCATGAACAAGCTGCGTGGGCGCACGCCCTTCCCGATATCTTCGGCCAGCGCAGCCAGGATGGGACCCGCCGGACCACAGGTCTGGAGAGACACAGGAGGCGCGTGTCGTCCATCCGACGTGGATACCGATACCTCTGGCGCCGCCGTCGCCGGTTGCGTCGTCCTTGGCGGGGGGACGGCCGACGCAGGAGATGACAACGGCGGCGCCAGAGATACGGGGGAAACGGGTGTACGCAAATCCGGGATGTCCGCGGTTTCGATGACACCCTCCACGTCCGGTGGGGGTAGGTCGACCAACAAGGTGGAGTCGCGCAATTGCAGGACGCGCACGAACACGGGGCGACCACTGGGGTCGGCCATGGCCGCGGGCGCCAAACGATGCAAGGGTTCGGATTCCGAAGCCGGAATCGCCAGCCCGCGCTCAATCAGCAGTTGTGCCACTCGGTCCGGGTCGGACGGGATGCCGGGCATGCGATCTTGCTTAAGGGCCGCAATCGCTTCGGCGCCGACTTTGGGCCACACGAGATACATATGGCCGGCCACTTGCCAGATATGCCCGCCCGGGCGGTTGACGATCAGGCGCCCTTCATGGTGCAGGCGGCGCATGGTGTCCAGGATATACCGTTCAACGGGTACCCCTATGTCGTGATCGGCCAATTGCCCCGCGGCGAATGTGGCCACGTCTTTTTGGACACTCCAGGCATCGGCTTGCGTGACGATATCGCGCAGCTTATTGGTACCATACTCCACGCCCGTCAGGGATTCCGCCAACATGGTCAGCACTTCGATGTCATCTTCCGCGAGCCACGCCAGTGCGTCTTCGCCGATGAGTCGGGGGCAAATCAGAGCACCCATGAGCGTGTGTTTGTCGCGGCGGCCCGCACGCCAATGCAGAAAATACCGATCACGCGATGCGACCCAGTCGGCCAGCGAGCCCGCGAATGGCGACCAGTGCGCGCCGTCTCTGTCGGTCACGCCGATATCGGTGATGGGCTTCGCGGCATCATGGAGCAATCCGCCCAAAAAGGCCGCATATTGCCATTTCGGCAAGAGCGCGCGACGGACGCTGGCGTTTTTGTCGCCGGCAATCAGAACGGTGTCGAGTAGCCGCAAGGACTGGAAAGCGACCTCGAGGCCGTGGCGCAAGAGGCCACCGGCGGCCCGATGGTGGTGCGACTGGGAAGCGGGCAGCAAATGGACATGAGCGGCGTATCGATGCACCACGGGGTCATACCAGCGGGCCCATACGGCTTCTCCCACACCAGATGAGAGCCGGATACGATCCAAGAGTTCCTGTTGATCCCGCAGCAGTCGACTGGCAGAAGCCGGCGGGAGACCTTTCAAGAAGGGCGGGTATCGAGGGATGTCGTCGTCTGGCGTAAGCGCGTCGGTGGGACGGCTCGATACCGGCAGGGTCGAACGCGATGCGAGAAGGCGATCCCAGAGGCTCATGCAAACACCTGCATTCCCGGCCAAAGGTACCCCTGCCCTAGCGGCACGCCCAGCGAGCGTGCCAACGCCAAGTCGGTGTCTGTTTCGATCCCTTCGAGAACCGAATCGGCGCCAATGGCCGCACCGAGGTGGATGATGTGTTCGATGATATCGCGGGCCGTTTTATACGTGTGTGCGCGCACCAGGAGATGCCTATCGATTTTGATGACATCGGGCGCCGTCAGCGCAATGCGCCGGAGCCCATCCTGGCCCGCCCCGACATCGTCGATAATTAGCCCGACATCCAAGCGATCCCGCAAGACAACAAACGCGCGCGCCGCCTTCTCGACCAGATTATTGCGCCCGCGCTCTGTCCATTCGAGATGCCAATCCAAATGGGCCGCCTCGCGCATGGCCCCTGTAAGGGCCCGGATCAAGCGGGTGTCCGTAATCTGATGGGAATCCAGATTGATCGTGCACCAGCCGTGGGGCGTTTGCGCCGCCAACTGGCCGACTTGTGCATACCACGCGCGCCAATGAGTGGCGCTGGTTGGGCGCGGCGCGGGATGTAACATTTCCCCGCCGATCACCGCGTGAGTTTCCAGATTGACAATGGGTTCCCACGTGCCCTGCATCGGCTGCGGCCGGTCTTGTGTTTGTGTCATGCCGTCATTGTGCCGGTGCGTCAATCGCCGCATGGCGGGAATAGCGGTCTTTTTGTGCGCTATTCCCCGTTGTCTCGGGATCGGCGAATAACGCCCTTTATAGCCGGTGATCGCGACTTGCGTTTTTCCCCGACCCGGTAGCATGGCCTTATCGCCTGCATCAGCGGGATACGACGGGAGAAAGACACGTGGCGTCTTGGGACGAACATTTCGCGGAATATCAACGGTATCGTACCGCGCACGGGAATGGCCGTATCCCAGTACGCGTCGCCGGCAAACTGTTTCCATTAGGGCAGTGGTGCAACCAACAGCGTTGCGATTACCGCAAGGGACGAATGACGCCTGAACGGGCCGCACGTCTCGTAGACGCAGGATTATTCACCCCTACGGCCGAAGAAAGTGACCCGCCACCCCCGGCCGAGCCGGAGGCGTCGACCCCGCCTGATCAAGAGATTCACCACGAGGCCGACACCCAAAGCGTTAAGGCCCAAACCGCGCTTTGTCAACGGCGCGATGGGTCCCGCATCGTCACCGACCTCTCCGATCTACAAGGAGACCGATTCGGTACCATTTACGCCGATCCGCCCTGGGTCTACAAGAATCGCGGAACCCGAGGTGCGGCGCAAAATCATTACGAGGGGTTGACCCTCGACGAACTCGCGGCCTTGCCTGTCGGGGATTTGGCGGCTGACGATGCCCATTTGCATTTGTGGATCACAAGCCCGTTGTTGCTCGACGCCGGACAGCTCTTTAAGGCCTGGGGGTTTAATTACGTCTCCCATTTCATCTGGGAAAAGACCCAAATGGGGCTGGGCAACTATTGGCGCATCTCACACGAAATTCTATTGACCGGCGTCCGTGGCGATGCTCGGCGGTTCCGAGCCCAGAACCTGCGCAGCGTGTCGAAATTTCCGCGCCGCCAACATTCCGCCAAGCCGGAAGAAATCCGGCACATGATCGAGCGGGCGAGCCCGGGACCCTACCTGGAACTGTTCGGCCGACGAACCGCCCCTGGCTGGACGGTGTTTGGTAATCAGGTGGCGGTCGACTTATTTAACGCCGAAGAAGCGGACCCGGCCCCGATCCCTGCCACGACCCGCCATCGCGTTTCCCCGCAAACCCTTTTTGATCTCCCGCCCTTAGCGGCGGATGGAGGTTGACTATCATGTTATCTGCCCCGGCCTTGCCCATTAAGCTGTCATCGCTGGATGAGGAAATTCTCGCGGCCTTAGCATTGAGCCCCGAGCCCTTGACGGCGCGAATGATTGCGTCCCGTTGTCCGGCGGCGCGCGAGACCCATGAGGCGTCGCTGCGCATCCAGGCATTGAAGGCGGCCCAACTGGTGTTTCCGCAAGGGGGCATCGGTTCGCGCATGCGCTATCGCGTGAACCCGGTGTACGCCCCGCCTTCGTCGGTCATTGCGCGTATCGGCCGACGGGAGGCCCCTTTTGGCGAAGAAGATCCTCCTAACACCCGACAGGTGCGTCGAGAAATCCTGCTTACCCTGGCGGCGGCCGGCCATGCGATGACCGCGGTCGAGCTTCGCCCGGCGTGCCCTTCCGGGCGGTCCGGCCATGAAGTGACGCAACAGATCCATGTTCTCCTGCGTACAGGCTACCTGGAGGGGTCTGGGCGCGGGCGGTCCCGTCTGTATTGGCGCACGACGCAGCAAATGGAAATGGATCTGGCGCTGGAATCGGCCACCGAGTTGGTAAAAAAACCGGAAGTGCATCGCGTCAAGACCGGGTGGGCCGTGCGACTCCGATCCGGCGGCGCCTCCTTGTCGACCGCGGTGCTTCCGGGACTACACGTGTGGCGCAACGCCGTTGGACAGGCCGTGGGCATTGTCATCGACGACAGCTTCGTGTCGGCACCCCGATAAATGCGACCTGACAGGACGGCCCCCATTCTTTCCCTCTACTCTAAGGATTACCCTATGACCTGGATCACAACATACTCGGGTGAGACCTTCGATTTTTCGGCTCCCGCCTTGGAAGTCATTCATATCCGCGACATCGCGCAGGCCCTCTCGCAAATCTGCCGATTTACCGGCCACACGCGGGCATTTTATTCGGTCGCGCAGCATTCCGTGCTGGTCTCCCATATCGTCCCTCCCGAGCAGGCGTTGGCCGGATTGCTCCACGATGCCCATGAAGCCTATGTGGGCGACATGAGCACGCCGCTCAAAACGTGCGTCCCCGACTTCCGAGTCGTGGAAGACCGCGTCTGGCGGGCCGTCGCCACGCGCTTTGGTGTCGACCCTGTCTTGCCACCGGACGTAAAACACGCGGACTTGGTTTTGCTGGCCACGGAACGGCGGGATCTGCTTGCCCGCGATGGGCGTCTATGGGACTCTCTCGATAATATCGTGCCGATGATGGACCGTATCGATCCGTGGGACCCGCCACAGGCGCGTGCTCGCTTTCTTGAGCGGTACGCGGCGATCGCCGTGCGAGCCTACAATGCGCGTCATGCCCCCGCCCTCGCGGACCCGCAAGCGGGCGCCTTGTATCGGCTGTTTCATAAACTGTTTATTAGCAACGAGGGCTATTGATGCTGTTCATTGAACCACACGCGGGTGTGACCCCGGTCACGCAATTCATCGAAAGCGCCCACCGGACCTTGGACATCAACGCCTACCTGGTAACGGATCGCCGGGTGCTCGCGGCCATTGCCGCCACCGTGCGTCGCGGCGTGCGTGTGCGCATCCTTATCGACCGAAAACCCTACGGGGGGCGTCCGCGCGGTGAGGTAGGACACCTCAAGGCCACGGGTGCCATCGTGCGTTTTGCGCCCCCCCGTTTCACAGGGAAATATCGATTCGATCACGCCAAATATATGGTGTCCGGAGAGTCCGTCGAAATGGGCTCGGCAAACCTCACGTGGTCCGCCTACACGAAGAATAGAGAGTATCTCTGGACGGCTCAGCAGCCGGCCGTGGCCCACGCCCTCCATACGGTGTTTCACGCGGACTGGCGACAGCAGGCCGCCGGTCCCGGTCCGCGGCGCGTGCTGGTGCTCTCGCCGGGCGCGACGCCTGCCCTCTTACGGGTCATCGGTCAGCCGGGGTCTGTGTGTATCGAATCCGAGGAGATGGGAAAGGATCGCCCCATTCTCGCCGCCCTCCGCCGCAAGGGGGCGTCCGCCCAGGTGGTCCTGCCCTCTCGTCTCAATCGATATGATCGGAAAATCGCAGGGACATTGGCGCAGGCCGGCGTGCGCGTTCGATACCTCACGACACCCTACCTCCATGCCAAATTGATCGCGGGGACGACAGCGGCGTTCATCGGCTCGGAAAACTTCACCTGGACCAGCCTCAATCGTAATAGAGAGGTCGGTATTCTCTTGGGACAGCCTGATGCGGGGCATCTTTCTAACCAGTGCGAGCGGGATTGGCGGGCGGCCAGCCCTTGAGGGGTCGCTGATAACTAAATTGGCTCTGATAGCGGGCTTATCAGGGGGTCGTTCGACACAAAGACAGAAAAACCCCGACTTTGTGGACCCAAATCGGGGTTGGTGACTATGTTTAGACAGGCTTTAACTACGGATGGTGCACCCGTTTGTCTTTGCATAAGTTAGCCCGGTTTTCGCGATGGGATTTTTCGTTCAAATACACAACGATACTGCCGACGATAGCCAAAAATGTGACCGCACTCAGAAAACCGATCATGGCCGTACCTCCATCTCGAGCGTCCGCAGCGCTACCGATCCTCACCCTGAAACGACGGGCTTTTTCGCGCAGTCAGGATAATAACAAAAAACATATAGTGCGGAAATGCGAGAATTCGGTGGTAACCAACAATAAAAAAGGCCCGAGAGAATATCCTCGGGCCCGTTGTGTTGCTGTTAAGCGACTACGGCGTCAGCTGCGCACGATCCTCGCGGAAATGCACGCGTTCGGCGTGCTCGCCTCTCTTCCCCGGATTGAATTCTGACACCGGACGATGGTAACCCACCACCCGGGTCCAAACTTCGCATCGCTGCCGCTCTTCGTTCTTAAGTAGTGTCTTGTGGCTCATAACCACCTCCATTGATGGCACCGTGTTAGGCGGCGTCCACATTGTGACCCTTGCGGGCCAGAATTTCCTCGTCACAGACCGGGCAAAACTCGTGCTCCCCTGCCAGATACCCATGCACCGGACAGATGGAAAACGTCGGTGTAATGGTGATATATGGCAAGTGAAATCGGCTCAGGGCGCGCCGTACCAATTCCTTTGCCACACGCGCACTAGACAGCCGCTCGTTCATATAGAGATGCAACACCGTGCCGCCGGTATACTTCTTCTGCAACAGATCCTGCCGTTCCAGGGCCTCGAACGGGTCGTCTGTAAACCCGACCGGTAACTGCGACGAGTTCGTGTAGTAGGGCCGGTCCGGCGTCCCGGCTTGCAGGATGTCCGGAAACCGCTTTTTGTCTTCGCGGGCGAACCGGTAAGTCGTGCCTTCCGCCGGCGTCGCCTCGAGGTTATACATATGGCCAGTCTCTTCCTGGAAACGAGTCAGATTGGCCCGTAGCCGGTCGAGCAAGCGTATGGCCAGGGCGTACCCGACATCGGTGGTGATGTCATCCCGATCGCCAGTGAAATTGCGGATCATCTCGTTGACGCCGTTGATGCCGATCGTCGAGAAATGATTACGCAGGGTCCCCAGGTAGCGCTTCGTGTACGGATACAGCCCATTGTCCATGAATCGCTGAATAGTCTTGCGCTTCACCTCCAGGGAATCCCTGGCGATGGCGCACAATTGGTCGACGCGCGCCATCAGAGCCGCTTCGTTGCCTTTGTGACGATATCCAAGCCGGGCACCGTTAATCGTGACGACACCAATGGACCCCGTCTGTTCGGCCGAACCGAAGAGGCCGTTGCCGCGCTTTAGCAACTCCCGTAAATCGAGCTGCAGACGGCAACACATCGACCGGATCATGTTCGGCTTCATGTCCGAGTTGAGGAAGTTCTGAAAGTACGGAAGACCATACTTGGCCGTCATCTCGAACAGGCTATCGGCGTTCTCGCTCTCCCAATCGAAGTCGGGCGTGATGTTGTAGGTCGGGATCGGAAAGGTGAATACTCGTCCTTTCGCGTCGCCGCCCGTCATGACCTCGATATAGGCGCGATTGATCATGTCCATCTCGGGTTTGAGATCGCCATAAGTAAAGGGCATCTCCTGCCTCCCGATCACCGGCACTTGGTCGCGCAGATCCTCAGGGCATGTCCAATCAAACGTCAGATTGGTAAACGGTGTCTGCGTCCCCCAGCGCGATGGCACGTTCAGATTGAACACCAGTTCCTGAATGTATTGCCGTACCTCGGCATAGACCATCGCATCCTTCCGCACGAACGGCGCCATATAAGTGTCGAACGAACTGAAGGCCTGCGCCCCGGCCCACTCGTTTTGCAAGGTGCCGAGGAAGTTGACGATTTGCCCAATGGCGCTCGAGAAGTGCTTGGGCGGGCCGGCATCGACTTTACCGGGAATCCCATTGAACCCTTCTGTCAACAGCGTCCGGAGCGACCAGCCGGCGCAATAACCCGCCAGCATATCGAGGTCGTGAATATGGATATCCCCTTCGCGATGAGCCTCTCCGGCCTCGGGCGCGTACACGTGGCTCAGCCAGTAATTGGCGATCACCTTACCCGCCGAGTTCAGAATCAGCCCGCCCAGGGAATACCCTTGGTTGGCATTGGCCTGAACGCGCCAGTCGCTCCGATTGAGATATTCGTCAACCGTCGCGGCCACCGCCACGGCCGTGTGATTATCCGCCCGGGCAGTGGATCGCTGATGCCGGTACCGGGTGTAGCACTGCGCCACATGATGGTACCCTTGGCGCATCAAGGCCAACTCGACCCGATCCTGAACATCTTCGATCTCGGCCGCCTGGTTCGACGGCAATTCTCGCGCCACGCTTTCTGCAATGCTCATGGCCTGGTTGGGTCCTGTCTCGTTTTGGGGCCCTGCCGCGGCCGCCGCCTTTTCGATGGCGGCCGCTATGCGCCCCACATCAAACGGCACAATCATGCCGTCGCGTTTCTTGAAACATAAACCGCTCATGCGATCTCCTTTTCTTTCGTAAAATCCTGCATGGTCTCGGGGCCCATCTGATACAGGTCCGCGACCACGCTATTTCCACACTGCACGAGGATGTGTGGAGCCGAATAACCCTCTCTGGGGACCGTGGATATCTCAACGACAATGTCCACGATATCGTCTGTGCTACCCGATTCCGGGGTCAGCGAAATGCTGATTCGCCCCCGGCGCGCGCGGTCATCCTGCACCTCGCACAGATATCTTTCCTTATCGCCGCCACTCCCATCGCCTAGATATTCTCGGCAATCCCAGTGACTAATCGCGACCGTGTCTCGTGTCATGGATTTTCCTCCTCACCATGGAATTATGCTGTTTTTAGTACACGCTCAGCTGGCGTGGGTCCATAGGCCAAGAAACAGTTTGGCTATACGCATATGAAACGATGCGCATAGCCAAGCTGCCTGCAATGGGGTGCTCCTGGTAATTTTGGCGCCTGTCAGTGCGCGAGATAAGCGCACAGAGTTGCGTGTTAGGGGTGGGGTTGCGCAAACCGGCTGAGACTCAACCTATCCAGATGCGCGGTAGCGTGATTATGGTCTCCGGACATAGTGCGACCGGATACGCTGCCCTGACAGGGAAAGGTTCCCGGTCAAGGTGGATTGGTGCTGTTTTTGTACGCGCTCAGCTGGCGTGGAGGTTGCCCTCGGAAAATTCGTCTTTCCGTTAGACCCTTTGTGAAGGGCTTAGCGGAAAGAAGGGGGCGGCATAGGCCACCCCTTTCTCTCAAAACTTACGAAGCGCAGTGTTTGCCGGCACAAATACACTTTTTACTGTGTTTCCGTACTCGACGCCTGCGATCTTCTTTGAAGGCTTTCATCGTGGTAAGTCAACTCAAAAATTGAACGACCCGCATTTAGGTCACACAATGTTTTGTGCGATATCCCTTTTTTGAGCGACCCTTTTTTCTCTGTTTGTCTCTGCGCTCTTCAAAGATCACTTTAATAACCGCGAGAGACGTGGCTAATGCTACAGCTACACCCGCCATCATCAAGATGGTTGTTAGTTCGCTGAGAATAAGCATTTTATTCACTCCGTTAAGCCTCTTCACCCCTATGGCAATATCATACCATGGGACTGCGCGCGGATCTGGTAGCGGCATCCGCCTCGTGGGCGATTTTAACCACTGGACCAGTATTCGAGTACAGCCGCGAAAGCCTAAAAGGCAACAAACCAAGCAAACGCTCCGGCTACGTGGGTCAACATGCCCGCGTACTGACCGTTATCAGTCATCACTACAGACCGGGCCGCGGTAACGAAACCCACCCAAGACACCCGCCGAAAAGTTTTCGCGTAGTCTTGGACCTTCTTTCTGACCTTCTTTTTCATGGGGCCTCCTCATAATCGGACGCCCCATGTCCCTATCGGGGGAATGAGACCCCGGTAGGGTAAATATTCTGCGGTATCGATAATCGATACCCGCCTTGTTGTGCTGTTTTTATGCGCGCTCAGCTGGCGCGGAGGCCGAAATGGCCTCAATGAACGCCTTCAGTATAGATCGGATAGACCGGGTTGCCAAATGAATGCAACAACCCTTTAGGTGGTTGCTGATGGCGGGAAAGGCGCCCAGGATGTCCTGGGCGCCAACGTTATTTAGTCGCAGCAGCCCCCACTAAAATCACCACCGACAAAGGCGGAGATTTCCGGCTTGCCCTTCGCATTGATGGATAACACAAACAACTTGTCTTCGTTGTTACCGTCGTCGTTACTGCCAAGGAGCACAAAGGTTCCATCGTGATCCCCCTTGGCTTCGACATCGTTAAGAGACGCCATGGCAGTCTTGAAGGCCTCCCGGGTCTTTAACCGGGAAGCGGTTCGTGCAACAGGATGCCAGATAGTTAGCCATGGGCGGCCTCCTTCATAGCCGCGCAAGCGGCCTCGTAGGCGGAATCCACCTCCGACCAGTCCACGCTGCCCCCATTTTGTTCGCCGTTTTTGTACGCGGCGATCAACAGGTGAGCGGCGCGAAACGCGGCTTCTTTACGTTCCAGGGTTTTAACCGACTCATCCTTTTCTGGCCACGCCTCCACTTTTCGGGCGGTAAAGTCCATGTGGGCGTCCTGCTCCTCAAATTCGTCATACAGGAATGGCATGTCCGGTCTGTTATCCCAAATCGTGCCCATGTCGAAGTGATGTTCGGCCATCTTTTTAGCCTCATCCTCAGATGAGGCCTCGATGCCCACTTGCACCACATGGGTGAATGGGAGGCGATACTCCACCACATATTTGTGCTTTTCTGTCATCAGTGTCTCCGTGAAACCCCGGCGTTCAGGCCGGGGAGGTAACCGGCCATGCGGCCGGCAATGGGAGACGGTTTAACACACCGCCTCCGGTTAAGTCAGTGCCGGTCTCATTGTGGGCCGTATGGCCCATTCCCGGCTGCCAGCCCGTAAGGGCCTCTAGTGGCCCGATAGCGGCCATGTGACAGAGGCTCGCGCCTCGCTCCCCTGGGGAATGTCACACAGCGGCTCCCCTCTTGCGAGGGCGGCTGGAACCTTCGGCGCTTTACCTTTCGCCTGCATGGGCCATGCGGCCCACAATGTGATCCCGACCTTGCAGAGCGGCGAACTGAGGAAGCATTCGCCGGTGCGTCTTAACGACCTCTGTGTCACGGAGCCACGATAGATTGTGGCCTACCCAGGTCTTCCAAGCTTGAATAGCATCCTTGCAAGCTCCGCCCTTCAGGGGGCGGGGTAGTTGACGTTCTGTCCTTTGCGGTTACCCGCATTAGCCCAGCGCCCTTCTCTTTGCCTCAGCATAGGGTTCCTTAGGCGTGCTGTTTTTGGTTTTTTGCCACCGGAAAATCTGTAGGCGCGTAGATGCGCAGCTGGTCAACCGAGACGGCAATTCGGATGGATTCGTCTGCCTTGGTCCCTTCCATGGCGGTTTCTAATAAATCCGCCGAGAGTGTTTCGCTGGAATCGTCTCCGCCCATAATGGCGATAGATGCGTTATACCATTCGTCAAACGACAAGGTCTCGGGGTTACATTCGTCCGCGTAGACGACATAAGTATCGGGCTTGTACGGAAGACCATTAGTCATCAGATAGACGCCATGATCTTTCACTAAGATTAAACCCGGCTTTAGCACGCCGGGCTTGAGTTGGGAAACGTCGTACTCTCCTTTGGCCATAACGACCTTGTTACCGATGTAGTTCTCGGGATTCAAGAGCAGGTCGAATGTCGCTGCGTGTTTCGTGCAGGACTTAGCGTGTTCCAAGGCCTCCCGTACGGACTTAATGCGGAAGGTGAGGAACTGGGTTTTGCGTGTACCGGCCATGGAATACCTCCTGGCTTTCGTGAACCGTTTATGGGTATCTCTTGTTCGGGCCATTTCAGCGGATGGCCAGAGTGGGCGCGAAACCACAGCAAACGGTGCTCCTGGCGAACAGAAGACCGGAAGGTGGCGATAGAGACGTTTTTGGGGATGTATCGGCCCACGAGGCTGATAGCCAAATGGGAGAGGTTCTTTTGTATGCTGTTTAGTTTACCAGGCCAGCTACCTGGGACCCCTAAGGGGTCTTGTAAGCCTTTCCGGTCCACCCTTTGAAGCCGGATGTACGGGAAAGGCTGCCTGGATCTTCCCAGGCAGCACATTTTTCCTTTTGCTCGATTACCCGAGCGGCAACACTCTGACGCGCCTGGCGTTCCCGACGATCTCAACCTTCTGTCCAGGATGGAAAACCATTCCTTTGATGACCGGTTGAGGAATCGCAATGGCATGCCCGTTGGGGAAACCCACCGTGATCAGCAACCCCGGCTCCACCTTACGAGAACCGATGGCACTGCCGCCAATGAGACCCATCAGACCGCCTATGAGGGCGCCTTTGCCGCCCCCCACTGCGGCGCCTACACCCGCGCCGCCGACGCCGCCTATGGCAGCCCCGTCTTCCATGCCCCGTGCTGTGCGCCGGATGGTGATGTTTTGGACAGCCATGACCGTGCCAAAAAACACCTTTTGGGCCTGCATACTACTTTGGTAGTTGGTGGGGGTGAGCTGCGGTGGTGCGCAACCGGTTAAAGTCGCTGCCACCACTGTGACCATGACCAGTACCGCGAGAACTTTTTTCATACGCCTCTCCGTGAACGAAGGGGCGCCCTTACGGGGAGCCCCGCAAGGGTTAACTATGGAATGCTGGTTTTATGACTCGCCCAGCTAGCGAGTGCCCTAAAAGGACAGTTAAGCACGCTAAGTGTAGATCGGCTATGGGGCTCTAGCAATAGCAAACGGCAAGCAGTTAATGGCTCAAAAAATGAGGCGTTTTGGTCTCATTTTTTGAGCCAGCATGGCGGCAGTTGGCGAGGTCGGCCCGAACACTCTAGCATGCCGCTTCAAATGACTTTGCTCAAACTCGCCTCGTCATAGGAGGCACGACGCGCGGATTCCATCGTGATCACCTTATCCTTAACCATACCCATTAAGGTCGTATTCAAAAGCCGCATACCTGACTGTTGCCCAGTCGCCATAGCCTGCTTGATCTGATGAATTTTGCCGTCTCGAATAGCGGCGGCAACCTCAGGGGTGGTTACCATCAGCTCCCAGGCTAGCACGAGTCTTTTCCCATCTGCGGATGGAACCAGGACTTGCGTAATGACGCCGCGCAACACGGATGCCAAAAGCCCGCGTTTTTGCGCCGCGTCTTGCCCCTCGAACATCTGCAGGAGCGATTCCACCGTGTCGGCGCAGGATCGTGTATGCATTGTCGCCAAGACGGAATGGCCCGACGTGGAGGCGCGGAGCATCGCCTCGGCCGTGCGCCCATCAAGGACCTCCCCAATAGCAATGATATCCGGGTTATAGCGCATCGCCTGTGTGACGCCCGCCGCGAATGTGGGGACATTAGTTTCCACTTCGCATTGCGAAACCAGGGACTTTATGGGTTTTATGATGTACTCGATCGGCTGTTCGACGGTCAAGATATGCCCAGTGTTCGTGCTGTTGTATTGGTCGAGCAGCGACGCCATGGTCGTTGTTTTGCCGGCGCCCGTGGGGCCGGTAATGAGAAAAAGCCCCTTGTTGCCCATGGCGATGGTCTGAATAACACGCGGAAGTCCCAGCGTTTCAATGTTCGGTACGCTCAATGGTAAAACGCGCACCGCTATGCGTACTTGGTGATCGTTGCCCATGGTTTGGTACACGCTACAACGTACCCGCGCCACGGAAAAAGTCTGCGCGATCTCAATGGGGTGCTTGTCAAGTCGCTCTTTCCAATCCTTGCCGGCCATGGTAGGCAAAGACAGGAATTCATTCATGTCCTCTTTCGTGATGGACATATCCGATATCGAAACATACCCGGTGGGCGCACACCCCAGGATACGCAGTCCCGCGACGATATGGAGGTCGGTAAAAAGTCGTTCTGGTTGATGCGAAAACTTTATGATGGCATCGGTAATAACGCCCATGGCCTTTCTCCTGTCGAATGACATACAGACGCCATTTTAAGGGCCTGGACCACCACTCTTCCGGCGATTAACCGCCCCAATCGCGTGCCAATGGGCTTTTTCCTGAAACCGATCCCGAATAGGTGCCTATTTTGGCGTCATTCGCCCGCCAGGAGATGCGCTGCCTCCTTATTCTGGCGATTTCGCCTTTTAAGACGGGCGTTCTATAGCAACTTGCATTTTGGGTCAAAAGTAGACACTGGCTCGCAACCCACTTCATCTCTGGATAGATATAAGGAAAAAACTCATGTCTTCTCGTTTAATTGGCACCGCCTTGGCGGCTTGTCTCTTTACGACAACCGCGGCGTATGCGACTTCTTCTACACCCTGGACTTTCGCGACTCCTCCGCGCGGTTCCCACCAGCGGCAACTTTATCGCCCGCTGGTGCGCTACTTGGCTCAGGTTACTGGCCATCCCGTGCGATTTGTCGGCACGCACTCGTGGATGGTTTATAGCGTCAACCAAGCCCAGGGCCGTTATACGTTCGTGTTCGACGGACCGACCTTTACTGCTTGGCGCGATGAGCACTTGCATTATCGGCCCCTGGTGCGACTCAGCGGGCCCATGGCGTTCGACATCGTGACAACGAATCCCAAAATCCAGACCCTACGGCAATTGGACGGCCGTGTTGTCTGCGCCAACGCCCTCCCAAATTTAGCCACCATGGTGTTGATGCGGCACGTGTCGAACATAGATGGACCCTATTTGCTTCCTCAGCACGGTATTGCCGGCGACTATCGCGGGATTATGACCCATACTTGTGTGGCAACTATCCTTCCGGCCGCGTTCATGGCGAGCGTTGGGTCAAGCCGTTTCGCGCATACCATTTATACGAGCCGCCCTTATCGTAATCTGGCCCTCTCAACAAGCCCTCGTGTACCTGCCGGACTGCGCCGCCGGATCCGGGACGCCTTATTGGGCCCTCGGGGATTACAAATATTGCGTCAACTGTACCCGCGTCAACCCAACGTGCGTTTCCGCTACGCCACGGTGGCGAATTACGCACCCTATGCAGCTGCCTTGGATCACCTCGCAGGTTTCCAGGACATGATACCCAAAAAGGATCGGTCTTTTTAAAGGGGGGCGTAATGCTTAAAGAAAACCGGAATATCCTCTGGTTGTTTGAGCGCGATACCTCGCTGTCCGTTGAGCAGCGCATCGTCTTGCAAGCGGGATTGGGCGATGGAGCGCGTTTTGCGCACCAGTCGTGCGCGCTCGCCGAAGTGTTGGTTACGGTGGCGGAATGGGTCGACACCCTGGTGATTCCGGTGGGGAGCGTAGAGTTCGTGCGTGCGGTCGCTGAGGCCCAGGGATTCACCGCCACGCTGGCGCACACTTGGCCGGGGACTTATCCCGCGCGACTGTACAAGTATTTGCGCCGATCCGCTTGGTCGCAAACGTGGGATGAGGCGCGGGCCTTCGCATCCACGCACCCGGTTTTCGTCAAACCTGTGCGGCTCGAGGATATCAAACGCTTTACCGGCACCGTCATCGGCGGGGGTCGCCAAATGCCACCGGAGATGGACACAATACCCGGCGACATGCGCGTGTGGTGTGCTGTGCCTGTTCATTTTGTGAGTGAGTTTCGCGTTTATATTATCCACGGCGAAACAGTCGGTATCGCGCGTTACGATCAGGGTGAGTCGGATCAAGTACCGGAACCGGATCGCGCAACAATCGCATCGATGATAAACGATCACCTCGCCGCCTCCGCTGGCTACGGCCTGGATGTCGGTGTGTTGGATACTGGGGAAACAGTGCTGGTTGAAGCGAACGACGGATGGGCCTTGGGTTATTATCCTGGTGTGTCACCCGGGGATTACAAGGCCTTGTTGGCGGCTCGCTGGCAAGAGATCGCCGCCTACGTCCCGCCTACGTCACATTGCTCATGCCCACAAACTGCACGGTTTTCTGGTTTTCGGTAATGGTCCGGCATTTCTCTAACAGCGCCAACCGTTCCGCAACCTCAGGGAGCGGTGTCGCCCCCGCTTTTGATTTGTGGCGTCCAAAGAAAGGGATGCCGGCATACTTATTTCTTCCATAACCGCGCCAGGGCCTCCCGTGGTTCCGGGCGGGCATGGTTATCCACGAAATCCGCGATATTGCGCGCGACCTGCGGAGAAAGGCTGCGCCCATGCCCGTATGGCATGTTGGCCCAGATGAATCGGGCGGCCATGGCCGGTTTACCCATGCCGGCCCCCACCGCGAACGACCAGGGGCCCCAGAGCGGCGGGGCATAAAGATGCGGTCCAACCAACCCGCCCTGACCGTGCGCACCATGGCAAACTGCGCAATGGCTGGCAAATTCCGCGCGACCGGCCACCGCCGACCCTGCGGTCGTCTTGAGCGGTGCGACATAGCCCGTGCCCGGCGACGGATAACCCACCATAACGTTTCCGCGCCGATAGGCAAGATAGTGTGCATAGGCGTCGATGGCGCGCACGGTATGCCCATTCAAGGGCGGCGCGATACCGTGCTCGGAGAAAATGAAGCACTCCTGGATACGCTGCGAAAGGGTCACTACGCGACCCGCTTTCTTCTGGTAGCGCGGATACATGCCGGCCGCGCCCCATAAAGGCGCCGCGAAGGCGGCTTTTCCAGACGCGAGGTGGCAATTCGTGCAACTCAAGGCATTGCCGACATACCGGCCCGCGGCTTGGGGCGTGTGGTCGAAGATCCGGCGTCCGTCATTCGCTAACCGCAGAAATCCCGCCCCCTTGTTTTGGGCATGGGCCGACGGATATCCCATAGCCGACAGAATCAGGCCGGCCGCTACAATCGTTGTGAAGCTGCGTGGAAAAGGCATCTCTGTTGTCTCCTTAATAGGTCGTGGTACGCCGGGCCATACGTTCCTGTATGGCGGCGCGTCGGGTGCGCGTATGCGCGATACGGTTCTCGATTTTGTCGGCCCGCTGCGCACGATGATGGGCCTCAGCGCGTTCCAGGCGACGCCGGGCCTGCTGGATGTGATCCGTCAGGCGATCGATGCGTCGGTGCATTTTTGCTACAGAATGATGCTCTGGTCGCTGCATTCGACCTGCGTGTACGTTTGGCATGAAAAAAGCGGCGCTCGCCATCAGCACTAAAAAGAGGGCGACTGGCCTTATCGACATAATTTCTCCTTAGGAAACCCCGTCTGACACTCGGAGGAACCTCATCCTAAAGGGCCGTGCCTTATTGCGGGGGGCGAATACGCCCTCATTTAGGGGTTTATTCGCACAAACCCCCTTCCTGTCTCCCCTTTTCTCTCTCCGTTTCACCTATCAAATCGATTTGCGGTCAACCGGGGAACTGCGTATCGAACCGAATCCCGACGCCAACTTGCCTATTTCCCCGTCCGCGTACGCTGTTGGGATTCCGGAATTTCCCCGTGCGCTGATAGGGGTAATAGGCGTGGGTTTTCGCAAAATCGATCACGATCCGGCGAATGACCCCCCTTATGGGGCGCTATTCGCCCACCACTACCTCTTGTTCAGGGGCACATTAACAGGTGAAGGCTTGTTAAGAGTTTTTCCATAGATTGTTTTAAAGGGGGAGTTTTATGTCTATGACGGCTGTAGATGTTCATAAAGCAGCATGGGCGCACATCACCAAAGGGGCGCCCTGTGGTGAGCGTCCTTTTCTTTTTGATTTTCGATTTGTGAACGGCAAACCGTTCATTCTCTCGCGACCTCTCTCCGAATCCTCGCCGCTCGGACAAGATCGAGGTTATCGCCTCGTTGTGCGCCTGGCACCTGTCCGGCGATCCCGGCAAAACCGCAAGATAGTGGAGCGCTTTGTTGGGGAAGATCAAATCTTGCCTTGGACCACTGCCTTGCTTGCGCGCCACGGCCTGCGTCTGGAACACGTCCACCAAATGGCCTGGGAAAGTCTGGATCTCGGGAAACCTACCGGCAAGCGTCATCGCCGTCACATCCTGCGAACGGCCTTACTGAGTTTTGACGCGGTCGTTGTGGATGCCGACCTGGCGGCCCGCGCTTGGGGTCACGGTATCGGTCGTCACCGGGCTTGGGGGTGCGGGACGCTTGTCCTGAAACGCGAATCATGCGCGGGCGCAATGTCTCTCGCGTCTTAAAACTCATCACAAACACATAAGGAGTTTTTCTATGAAAACTTGCATTCTGTCTGGCACCTTAACGGCGGTGGAGCCTATTGCCGTGTCCCCATCAGGCGTCGCTTTCTACAACGACAAGAAGGATGCCCCTAAACGTCTTCCGCGCGCCGGTCAGGGATTTTCCGCCCCGCGCTACATTCCGGCGAGCACGTTGCGTCATGTGATTCGCTACGGGATGGCCTCGGTGATCCTACAAGCCTTGAAGGCGAGCGGCCGGGAGGTTCCTCTGACCACAGTCCTGGCGCTCACTACTGGCTTTAACAAGATGAAGTTGTCCGACAAAAGCAATGGCAAGGCGGACAAAGTGCAGGAGATGGACACCCCCCAGGGGACGGATAGCGTCGAGGGTACCGAAACTCTGGATGACGCGAACACCAAGTCCGCCAAGAACAAGAAAAAGAAGGGTACGGAGAGCCAAAAAAGCGCCTCGGAACGCCTCGCCGCCGAGCGCCGGATTCGCCAGATCAATCCGCTCTATGCCATGGTCGGCGCCTGGGGACTGCCAAGCGAGTTGCGGGTCGGTAACGCCCTGCCGCGTGGAGACCGAGGAGAGACCTTTGCCGTGGCCCCCGAAGAAGTCCGTAAGCCTTTGTCCGATGAGTTGACGGCGACATTGGCTGACGACGATCTCCAACAGTACGAGGCCTTACTCGAAGAGGGCGCGTCCAAAGATAAAAAGGACACGGGTATCAAATATCTGGGGACCGGCTGGGAAGAGATTGTAGCCGGCACGGAATGCGACTGGGCCATCCACGTCCACCGCGCCACGGATTTGAAGGTTGGGGCCGTCCTTGCCGCCCTGCGTGCATTTGCGTCCGAACCCATCATTGGGGCTCACAAGGCTGTGGGGCGCGGGGAAGTAGCGCTGGCCCTGGATGCTCGTTTCGTAGATTACCAATTCCTGACTGCACCGCAGAGCGCGCCCGCGGGCGACCTGAAACTGTCGTTTGGCGAGTTTATGGTTACGGGCGCGATGGAACAATGTTTAGCGGTGTTCGACGAACAGGCTCGTGCGGGATTTCCCGATATCGATTTCAATGTCATTGAGGTCTTTAAGCAGGACCAGGAGGACTAATGGATATCACGGTCAACACAACAACAATTGATGAGGCCTTTGTCCTCGATCGCTTGAAGGAACTGGGGTTTCAGCGCCGCGAAGTGCAGATCGACATCGCGCGCGATATCGACAAGGTGTTGCGCGCCAGTGCGCCCGAGCCCGAAATAGTAACTATTCGGCGGGGCACGCATAAAAATGAGACGCGGCATCGCCATCAGCCCGCCTGCGGTTTTGTTCAGGCAAGCCCCGGCACAGGCAAGACTTTGGCCGGGCTGGTGGCCTTGCTTTTACACCACAAACGGACAGGGAACCGCGTGGCCGTCTCGACCTACACCCGCGCTCTGCAGCGCCAGATCCTGACCGATGGGGATCTCGCGCGCGCGCAAGCGCTTGCGGGGGTGACTGTACAGGTCGCCGTGCGCATGGGGCGAGCGAATTTTATCTCCCGAGAACGGGTGGAATGGTACGACCGCTTGTTGCACGAGGCCGGCGCCACAACCCCGTCCTGGGATGAGTTTGTTAATTGGGTCCGTAACTGGCGGGAGGATACGGACCCAATGGATACAACCTTCCTGGCTTGGCGCGATAACCACGAGTCCCTGCCCATCGTCCGGGGCGAAGAAGTATCGGAGGAATTGTTGGCGGTTGCGGCCCGCGCGAAACGCAAACCGTCGGCGGCCGACCAGACGCAAGACAATATCCGCCAGGATGACGCGGAAGAGGCCGAAATCGACGATGAGAACGACGTTGATCAAGTGTATTACGCGCGTCACGCCATCAATGCCCAAAGCGCGGATCTCGTCATCACCAACCACGCCACCGTACTCTTGCATGGTCAAAGCGGCGGCCATGTGCTGGGCGACATCGGAGCCATCATTTTCGATGAAGCTGATCGCCTCCCGGATGCCGCACGTAGCCTGTATACACACCGGCTGCGTCCCGACCTTCTCCTGAAACGGTGTGAACGCCGAACTGGACGCAAATCGCCCAAGCGGATCCAGGAAATCGGCGCGCAACTCACGGATCTTATGCGGGAGATTGGCGAGGAATGCCAGTGGCGGGACATCACGCCCCATGATCTGTCGGTTTGTCAGCCGGAGCGGTTTCGTATCTTGGGGGAGCTCTTGAGTGCTTTCCGTTTGCGGGGCTGCCCTCAAGAGACGGCGGGGTTGCGAGATGTGCGCAAGGCCTTCGGTGGCGACTCCGCGAGCACGTTGGACATCGTGTACATCGGATTTTCGCCCGTTCGTCGTTTGCCAGCGTTTTGTATCGACCCAGACCCTGTGGATGTACGCGATCTCTTATCGCACCTTGTCACGCAGTTTACGCCCGTACCGGATGCCAAAACTAACGAGAAGAAGTCTACGCTCGATGATGCGGATGAGGATGTAATTAGCAGCACGGCGCCCCTTTTTACGCATGCCGTCTATGTCTCGGCAAGCCTAGCCAACCTTGTGATGGCCGATCCGCTCGCCGGCGTTCATCATGATTACGGCGTGAGTTCACGTTCAGTCATTGTCAGCGAACAACGCGAGCCGCCTGTGTTTGGGTGCATGTCACTCGTTTTGCCGGATCCCCGTGTCCCCCGGCCGTTTGTGAAACAGGACAAAGAGAATCCCGACGCGCGCATGGCCTACAACCCGGAGTGGCTGGACTATGTCTGCGCCGCCATCGATCAGGACAAGAATCGGCGCATGCTGGTGTTGACCCCCTCTTTTGCGGATGTGATGGCCTTGCTCGAGCGGCGCGGCATTCACGTAGACGAGGATGCCGAAAGCCGGTCGATTGACCATGATGGCGTGCGTTACCACCTACCAGCGGATCCCAGCCATCATGTGGCCCGCTCTATCGACAACCCCGCCGTGCGCGCCATCGTCACCCCGTCTCTTTGGGAAGGCGCAAATCTCGTAATTCCGGGCGCAGACGGCCAGCCGCGTCTCTGGATGAATGATCTTATTATTTCGCGCCTGCCGATTCCGCCTCAGGGGTCTGAATACGCGGTGGAGCGTTTACGAAATCACTTAATGCGGACGCGTAAGAAAATTCGCACAGTCAATGAGGCCAACGGGGTCATCGTCAGAATTGCTGCGGCGCAGGCGCTGCGCAAGACCATCCAGGGGATTGGGCGCGGCATCCGTGGCCCTTACGACGATATCCGGGTCTGGCTGCTTGATCCACGTCTCGAGCTGCCTAGCGAGTGGCTGGAACACGTGCAGGAGGCCATCTACGACCAGGGCGATGAGTTTGTCTACAGCCCCGATGGGTCCATTGGTCCCGCGCATCGATACTGGTCGCGGGTAATTCCGTCGCGCTTTATGTCACAAGTCGACCAGGCCGCCATATTCCTGAACAACGGCACCATGCTTGACTGGTCCGTCATTTCCCGGGGGATTTACGCATGACATCTGCTACTGAAGAGTATGCCGTGATTCATGTCACGCTCAAAACGCCGCTAGCGATCGGCAAGACGGGCGCTCGTCCGGTGCTGGACTCATTGCTTTTGCAGCGGCTCATGCTCTTGCATGATGCGGATATGGGCCAGGCGCGGGCATCCATGCCTCTTGCGCGACTCGATGATATCTGGGCTTGCGGTGGGGGCTATGACCCCTGGCTCGGACGGTTTGTTCAGCGCCGGCCCATTTTCCGCAAGTTCATGACCCCGGCGCTCATGGATATCGCGGAGGCACACAACGGAGTGACGCGGGACCGCTTTCCTTATCGGTTAACGACACTGCTCGGGTCGTACCAGTCCGCCACCTCCAACCAGTACATGGTGAGTGACGCCATGCGAGTCGATTTTCGCATGCTGGGTGATCCCGCCGCGGTTGTGCGCCTGCTGACGGTCGAACCCTATCTCGGTCCGGGACAGTCCTGCGGGTTTGGCGAAATCGCACAGGTCGCTATGGAGCCCGCCGGACCGCATGACAGAACATGGTTGTTGACCGATCCAGGTCAGCGCCTGACACGACCGATACCTGAAGCGCTTGCATCTCATATCGACACTGCGCTGGCCTGGCAGGACCAAGTCCGTGTCGAAGCACCGTACTGGAAGGGGAATTTCCGTCCTGGCTGGCGACCGCGCAACGTCGACGTTTCTGGCTGACGCCGCAGTACGTTCGACGCACTGATGCCGTTCTTTAACAATGCGATCCTTACCACTAAACCAACGGGTCACTGGAGGGCTTAGTGGAGTTGTTTTCCGATAAATCTTTCCAATCCATTGGCTTATTCTGAAGAGTCTTCCCCGCACGCGCGGGGGTGAACCGAGCAGCCGGGCGCCTTCAGCATCGACACGTTGGTCTTCCCCGCATGCGCGGGGGTGAACCTACGGCTGCCTCGATCGCGTGCTGCTCTTCGTTGGCTTCCCCACATACGCGTGGGGGTGAGCCCGTAGTCCGATTTGACGGACGTGGTCACCGCGAGTCTTCCCTGCATGCGCGGGGGTGTTCCACAGGATAAGACCGCCGTTGTTGGTGGTATTTTCCCCGCACCTGTGGGGGTTTTCTAAGGTGAAGGCTTGTTGCCAGTCAATTCCTCGCACTAGCGGGGGTTGCGTATTTTCTCGGATTTCTATTGCTGCTTCGTACACAGGAGGTTTTCATGAGCGCCATTTTGCAAAGAGCTACTGCTTTTTTCTTCGACCATTTCGGCCATCGTATCATTCAAGAGGATTCCTCTCTTCCCGCAGGCATCGAACCCAAAGACGACGTGACATGCGACCTGTGTGATCGTCACGGCCCTGGCGTATGGGACGGCCGCGGCAACCATGGCGCCTACCGCTGTCTGCCATGCTGGAGCTTCTACCGTCGATCAGATATCTATTTTCCCGGTACAGATAAGGACCGGAGTTTCGCCGGAAAAATCAAGACCGGCTGGGTCGTCGACGACAACGGGATCTCCATATACGTGTCCCAAAAAACATTTGACGGGAAACCGCCCGAGGAGCGCATTATGTCGGGGCTTCGGTTTCTCCCCGTCACCACGCCCATCATGGATATCCTGAACGGTCACATTAAGCCACCTTTTTTGTGGGGACTGTTTGGTGTCAACAAGGATAATGCCATCCGGGTGTTCGAGGTTACGGAAAGTCTGTCCCGAATCGTATTCTGCGACGGCAAGGCTTGTACACGAGTCTATTACGATCTCGATCATATCCGCGAAGGCATCGCGAGCGTGGCGGCATTGTCAGAAGCACATAGGAAGGATTCGGGATTTTACCAATGGATGTATGGGGCCGATATCGTTGGCACCAAGAAGCGCCTGGACATAAAAAAGGATTTGCGGCGACTAGGTTTGGAGTCTCGCATGTTACAGCTGTCCTTGAGTGAGCGTGATATAGTACGGCGAGCGGTAAACCAAGCCTAACCTGCTGGTTCTTGTTCTTTGTCAATTGGGTGCAACTAACGTAACCGGGCGTTTCCGTGTTGTTCTGTAGAATGTTTCTTTTCCGGTACATTCTACTGATTCGTGCAGTGATCAGGAAGAGTCTTCCCCGCATACGCGGGGGTGAACCGAGGATTCGAGACGGGCTTCCTGTGCCCCCCTATATATTCCCCGCATGCGCGGGGGTGAACCATATCCGTTCAGATTCGGAAGATTCAGAATCTCCTATTCCCCGCGCACGCGGGGGTGAGCCGTCGATACCCGCCTCGCGTAGGCGCTCGCGCCACTATTCCCCGCGCACGCGGGGGTGAACCCCTAAGTCCTATAAAAAATGATGGCGTAAAGCACAGAAATCGCCTCATAACCCCATCTTTCTTTGCTACTCAGCGCTTGCGTTTTCCCATTCTCTTTTATGCTGTTCGGTATGACTAAGATTGAACGACGTTATGCTGGACCTATTATCGCCGGAGCTGTGACCGCGGTGATCATTTTTGCCGGCACTCTCACCTTCTTTAATGCTCGCGTCAGCATGATCTTCTTGGCCGTTATATCCGTGATCATGTTAGTGGCATCGGTGTTCTTTTTGGGCAAGGGCTCTTATCCTTCGCACAGGGACTGTGACTCCGTCTTCGACGAAAACTCGTACTCGCTTGCGGTGTGTCACGATTGCCACTGCCCTATCCGCACCGAGGATGATGACGCGCGCATCTGTATTTCTTGCGGGGGACGAAATCGGAGATTGCCATATCCTTGATAAAACATGACCCATCTCATCCTTAACCGCAAAACCGCCCCCAACACGCCGGGCGTTTACGTCGGCCGCCCTTCGCCACTGGGCAATCCCTATGCCCTTGGGGCGGATGGCGATCGCGCCATTGTGATTGCCCATTATCGCGATTGGCTCTTGGCGCGGATCGACGAACGTGACCCTGTGGTCATAACCGCCCTTTTGGGTATTCGAGACGGACAAGCCTTGATTTGCCATTGCGCACCCCTCCCCTGCCATGCCGATGTCATCGCCGAGGCCCTCGAAATCCATGTACCGATACTCCGAGGACCACGCCCTCCTACATACCGCTATGCCGGCATCGGGTCGCGCGCGACTCCGCAGCCTGTGTTAACCCAAATGCGCAAAGTAGCTGAGCGTTTGGCGGCACGCGGCTATACCCTGCTCTCGGGAGGCGCGCCTGGGGCTGACACGGCCTTCGCGTCCGGGGCCGGACCGGTCCAAGATATATTCCTTCCCTGGAAGGGATTTAACGGGTATCCGATAAATGCGAACAATCCCTGCCAAAGTCCGACTGCGGAAGCCTTCCGGGTCGCGGAGCTGCTTCATCCCGTCTGGTCTGCCCCCAAGCCCGCGGCGCGCACCCTTATGGCCCGCAACAGTCACCAAGTCCTCGGAGCCGGCTTCAGAAACCCGGTGGATTTTGTGCTGTGCTGGACACCTGATGGGTGCGAAAGCGAGATCCCTCGCGGAGCGCAGACAGGCGGTACCAGGCAGGCGATTGCGTTGGCCGATCGCTGGGGGATTCCAGTGATCGGCCTGATGCATGGAAACGTGGCAATAGAGAGACTCAAGGGCTTGCTCCCTCCCCCGCAAAAACGGCCACAATCCCAAAAGGATGGAGGAAAAGCGGTATCGGGGGACTGCTTGCGTCTTGCCGAGCGCCAATCCCTTGCAAAATACCTAAGCACTTGCCATGATTTACATCAGGGGGAGACTCAGCGATCTGCGCGCAATAGTCCCAACCACTTTCTTGTCGCAAGGCCCGGTAGAGGCTATAGATGGGGATGGGCGGCAATAAGATGGGTGAAGTCGGTGGGTATTGTTCCTTGAATGCTCAGGCTATCGAGGAAACCCTAGCAACAACAATTCCAAAAAATCAGGGGCGTTATGAGCCAGAATAAAGAGCCGAGCGCGACTGTCGGCAGTGCGGTCCGTGGCTCCTCAACGACGGATTTACCGAATCCGAAGCAGGTCCCTGAACGGTCAGTGTCCCTACCCGGGGTTT